>Ga0308159_1004874_pt1 | contig 11839 bp, 8 predicted proteins | sample PhyCR1_FD_201040 | JGI IMG/M metagenome (GOLD analysis project Ga0308159, IMG submission 201040) | Phyllosphere microbial communities from UC Gill Tract Community Farm, Albany, California, United States - DLSLC.R1 | ecosystem: Host-associated > Plants > Phyllosphere > Unclassified | place: USA...
CACCGGTTGCCAGCGTCATAATATTTTCCTGACTGATGTGGCTGCCCTCCAGCTCACCGACGATGGTGCCTTCGTGCATCACGTAAACGCGGTCGCTCATCCCGACCACTTCCGGCAGTTCGCTGGAGATCATCAGAATCGCCACGCCCTGCCGCGCCATCTCCTGCATCATCCGGTAGATCTCACTTTTCGCCCCGACATCGACGCCGCGCGTCGGCTCATCGAGAATCAGGATGCGCGGGCCAATCGCCACCCAGCGTGAAATCAGCAGCTTCTGCTGGTTACCGCCCGACAGACCGCCCGCCCGGACCTGAGCGTGAGGAACGCGAATATTGAGTGAAGCGATCGCCTCACTGGCGATGGTCTGCCCTTTGCGTCGGTTCAGCATCCCGTAACTGGCGTCACGTTCCAGCGTCGCCATCACGATGTTCTCCTGCGCCGCCATCTCCAGAAACAATCCCTGCTCTTTGCGGTTTTCGGTGAGAAAACCGATGCCGCGTGCAATTGCATCGCGCGGTGAATGGATGGTGACCTTTTCACCATCGATCCAGATCTCGCCCTCTTTCGGCTTGTGCACACCAAAAATCAGCTGTGCCAGCTCGCTGCGGCCTGCGCCTACCAGTCCGGCCAGGCCGACAATCTCTCCGGCCCGCACTTCAAGACTGCTGGGATGCACTTTGCCGCCGTCGGTAAGGTGATTGACCGCCAGCCGGATATCACCCAGCGGGATAGCACGGTCTTTGTTAAACAGGTCGCTGAGCGGCCGTCCGACCATCATCCGCACCAGTTCGCTGGCGTTAAGCTGGTCACGGGTCAGGCTGCCCACATACTCCCCGTCGCGCAGCACGCTGACGCGGTCGGACAGCTCATATACCTCCGCCATGCGGTGGCTGATATAGATGATCGCCATACCTTCGCTGCGCAGCCGTTTGATCAGCGCGAACAGCTGTTCGGTTTCGCGGTTGGAGAGCGCGGCGGTCGGCTCATCCATCACCAGAATGCGGCTGTTGCGCTGCAGCGCGCGGGCGATCTCCACCTGCTGCTGCTCGGCGATGCTCAGACGGCTGACCAGATCCCAGGCGCTGAACTGCGCGCCGAGCCGGTCAATGACCCGCTGCGCCTCTTCGGCCATCTGCCGCCGCCTGACCAGCCCGCCGGGCGCGATTTCGCTGCCGAGAAAAATGTTCTCCGCCACCGTCAGGTTGGGTGCCAGGTTGATCTCCTGATAAATCAGGGTGATCCCGGCGGCCAATGCCTCTTTCGGCCCTTTCAGCGCCCAGGGCTTGCCTTCAATTAAAATTTCCCCGCTGCTGGCGGTATAGGCACCGGCCAGAATCTTCATCAGTGTGCTTTTACCTGCGCCGTTCTCCCCCATCAGCGCGTGGACCTCACCGGGATAAACCGTGAGATCGACGCCCTTCAGGGCATAAAAGCTGCCGAAGCGTCGGGTAATTCCCCGCATTTCCAGTATCGGTGTGGCTGTCATCGCCTCGCTCCTGCGGACTGTGGATAGCCGTCAGTAAAGCAACGCCAGATAAACGGAAAATGTCAGCGGCCATTCATATTTGTCATAAACGCCCGCCTGCACGCTCCTATACTCGGCCCATCGTTGCAGTGAATAAGAGGTCGTGGGATGCAGCGCACTTATTATCCGTGGCAGGCCGGGGCACGTGGACGCCTGTTGCTGTTCAATCTGCTGGTGGTGTCGGTCACGCTGATGGTCAGCGTGGTGGCGATCTTCGGCTTTCGTCATGCCGGGGCGATTCAGGAGCAGGCGCAGGCGCAGACCCTGGCCGACATGAACGGCAGCCTGGCGCTGGCGCGGGATACCGCCAACGTGGCAACAGCGGCAGTGCGGCTGTCACAGGTGGTGGGCGCGCTGGAGTATCAGAGCGAATCACAGCGGCTGCAGCAGAATCAGCAGGCGTTGCAGCAGTCGCTGAGCCTGCTGGCCAGTGCACCGCTGGCGGCACGTCAGCCGGAGCGCATCGCCCGGATCCGCGCCCGCAGCCTGATGCTGGAACAGACGATTAACAGCCTGCTGCTGACCGGCCACCAGCGTCATCTGCAGCGCAACAACATGCTGAGCGACCTGTGGCAGACGCAGATTCTGCTCAGCCATATCGACCAGCTGGTGCAGCGGGAACACCGGACGCTGCCGGATGCCGCACTACGGGAGCAAACCGAACGGCTGATCACCATCGCGATCCGCACACCCTCGCCCATCGCCGTCATCGAACAGCTCCAGCAGGTGATGGCGCAGTGGCGCAACGTGCCGCTGACGGGCGTGACCGGCAAAAACGTGCAGCGACTGCTGGCCACCCAGCAGCGCCTGCTGCCGCTGGCGGAGGCGCTGGAACAGAGCGACCTGGCGATCGCCTATGCCACCTACCGGATTAAAGCGCTGGTAGCAATGCTGAATGAAGATATCAGCGCCTCGGTGCAACAGGTCGCGCTGCAAAGCGAGGCGCGCACCCTGGCGACCCATCGTGAGCTGGATTCCATCATCGGCTTTATCGCGCTGTTTGCGCTGCTGGCGCTGGCGATCACCGGCTATGCCGGTATCTACATCTATCGCAATCTCGGGTCGAGTCTGACGGCGATTGCCGGGGCCATGACGCGGCTGGCGCAGGGTGAGCAGAACGTCAGCGTGCCAGGGCTGCAACGCCGCGACGAGCTGGGTGAGCTGGCGCGGGCGTTTAACGTCTTTGCCCGTAATACCGCCTCTCTGGCTCACACCTCACGACTGCTTAAAGAGAAGAGCAACCAGCTGGAATCCACCTTTCTGGCGATGCGCGACGGCTTTGCGCTGTTTGATAACAACGGGCAGCTGGTGGTGTGGAATGCCCAGTATGCGGAGCTGCTCGGCATCGCGCCGCATGAACTGCATCGCGGCGTTCCCTGGCAGCAACTGCTGGCGCCGCTGGCGGTGGATCTGCACGATCCCGGTGAACCGCAGGAGATCCGGCTGGCCGATGGTCGTACGCTGGAGCTGCGCTTCAGCCCAATCCCGCGGCGCGGCATGGTCAATACCGTGCTGGACCGGACTTCGCGTAAAACGCTGGAGGAGGCGCTGCAGCACAGCCAGAAGATGAAGGCGGTCGGCCAGCTGACCGGCGGACTGGCGCACGACTTTAACAACCTGCTGGCGGTGATTATCGGCAGTCTGGCGCTGACCGAAGGCCAGCTGACGCCCGGCCCGCTGGCCAGCCGGATTGAGCGGGCGCGGCAGGCGGCCGACCGCGCTGCACAGCTGACCCAGCGGCTGCTGGCGTTCTCGCGCAAGCAGGCTCTCTATCCCCGTGCGGTGTCGGTGGTGACGCTGGTGGATAACCTGCAGGGGCTGCTGCAGCACTCGCTGCTGCCCGGCCAGCAGCTGATTATTGATGCGCAGCGTCCCGGCTGGCCCGCCTGGATTGATGCCAGCCAGCTGGAGAATGCGCTGATGAATCTGGTGGTAAATGCCCGCGATGCGATGCATCAGCAAAGCGGCGAAATCCGGCTGCGCATCTGGAATCAGCGTCGTCTGGAGGGCGATGAAAAGCGTGACAGGGTCACAATCGAGGTGATAGACCACGGCTGCGGCATGTCGGCCGGGGTTCGTGAGCAGGTGTTTGAGCCTTTTTTCACTACCAAGGCTACCGGCAGCGGCAGCGGGCTGGGCCTGTCGATGGTTTATGGTTTTGTACGGCAGTCAGGCGGCCAGATCGAACTGGAAACCGCGCCAGGCCAGGGCACCACGGTGCGGCTGCTGTTGCCGCGTGCGCCGGAAGCCGCCGCCGCCGCAGTGATCGCCCCGCCATCGCCTGTGCACATTGAGACGGCGATTGAGGCGGCCAGTAACCGGCTGGTGCTGGTGCTGGATGATGAACCGGCGGTGCGCCAGACCCTGTGCGAACATCTGCATCAGCTGGGTTATCTAACGCTGGAGTGTGGTGACGGTGAAGAGGCGCTGGCGCTGCTGCGCCAGACACCCGATATCGATCTGCTGATCAGCGACCTGATGCTGCCCGGCGAGATTAACGGTGCGGAGGTGATCCGCCAGGCGCAGCAGAACTGGCCGCAGCTGGCGACGCTGCTCATCAGCGGTCAGGACCTGCGCCACCAGCCGGTGACGCTGCCGCTGTGCGAACGGCTGGCCAAGCCCTGGCAGCAGGCACAGCTGGTGCAGGCCTTACAGCGCGCCTGGCAGCGCAGCGAACGGCTTAATCGCGCGCAGCAGGCTGCCACAACGGCACCGGCTTCCCACTGATGTAGCGCTTGCGCAGGCGGCTGGAGATCACATCCATCACCATCACTACCACCACCAGAATCAGCGTCAGGAACATCACCACATCCCAGTTCCACAGGCGCATATTCTCAGCGTAAACCAGACCGACGCCCCCGGCGCCGACAAAGCCCAGCACCGCCGCTGAGCGGGTATTGGACTCTATCTGGTAAAGGCTCAGCGCCAGAAACTGCGGGAAGGACTGGGTGAAAATGCCGAAGCGGTGTTTCTGCAGGCTGTTGGCGCCGACGGCGCCCAGTCCGCGACCCGGTGAACGCTCCACCGCTTCGTGCCCTTCGGCGTAGAGTTTGCCGAGCAGACCGACATCCTGCAGGATAATCGCCAGCACCCCGGCCAGCGGCCCCATGCCGACCGCCCGGACGAAGATCAGCCCCCAGATCGCCATGTCGATGCCGCGCAACACGTCAAACAGACGGCGCATCAGAAACGCCAGCGGTTTCGCGGTTCGGCTGTGCATCACGTTGCGCGCCGCCAGAAACGACAGCGGCAGCGCCAGCAGCGAGGCAGTCAGCGTGCCAGCAAAGACAATCCCTAAGGTGATGCCGACCTGCGACAGATAGTAGCCAAACGGCCAGTTCAGGAAGTCGTGCCAGACAAACATCCGCAGGAAATAGCGCCCCAGTTGTTGACAGCCCATCAGCAGGCGCGACCACTCCAGACCAAACACCGAGAAGAAAAAGAGGTAATAGAGCAGCACCGCCAGTGTGATCAGCGCCAGGCGACGCAGATAGCGCGGCTGTGCGGCGAAGAGTTCACGATGCTGCTGCTTCATTAGCGCGATATCGGGAACGGTGCTTATCATGTCCTGTCTCCTGTCACACGGCGACGAAGCTGGCCGGAGAGCGTATCCAGCAGCGACACCACAATCAGGATCAGCAGCAGCGTCATGCTGACCTGATCGTAGCGGTCCAGTTTGATGTTGGTCATCAGCTCCTGGCCGATGCCGCCCGCACCGACCAGCCCAAGGATGGTTGAGGAGCGGAAGTTAATCTCCAGCCGCATAAAGCTGTAGGAGAGAAAGACCGGCTTAACCTGTGGCCAGAAGGCGAAACGCATCCGCTGCAGCTTGCTGGCTCCGCAGGCGGCCAGGCCGCGCACCGGCTTATCCGACGCCGACTCAATCGCCTCGTAAAACAGCTTGGTCAGGCTGCCCACGGTGTGCAGCGCCAGCGCCAGAAAACCGGGGATCGCCCCGATGCCAAAGGCCATCACAAACATCACCGCCCACGCCAGCTCCGGCATGGTGCGCAGGAAGGCGACAAAGGCGCGGATCGTCATCCGCACGCTGACCGGCGTCTGGGTATTGTCGGCGGCGAAAAAGGCCAGCATCGCGGCCAGTGCCACCGCCACCAGCGTCGAAGCCAGCGCCAGTTGCAGTGTTTCCCAGATTAGCGGCAGCTGGATCGGCAGGCGATAGCCCCACCAGGCCAGCGAGCCTTCGGTCTTGCCGTCGGCAAACAGCAGCGGCAGATGCAGCACCGGCAGGATTTCGTGCAGGTAGTCAAAGAAGTGCGGCAGCGACTGCCAGACGGTGAGCAGATTAAATTCTGCCACCCTGCCCGCCGCCAGGTAGAGTGCCACCAGCAGCAGTGACCAGAGCAGCGTGTCTCGTTTCTGCTGGCGACGGATGCGTTGGTAGTAGTGTTCGAATTCGGTCAAAGGGGATCTCCGGCGCTAAAGCAGCGGGACGCAGGCAAGTTTGCCGCGCCCCGCTTTCCCCGCCTGAGCGGAGAAGATAAGGAGTAGCTGGATTTAGCCGCGGCTGCCTTTCATCAGGTCGCGCTTCATATCGATGATGTTCTGATAATCGGCAACCGTCGCCTGACCGATGTGCTGCTCGCCGCCCACCGCTTTCACGAAGCAGGCGTGATCTTCCTTATCCAGCTTTTTAATCGCCGACACCACTTTCGCTTTAAAGTCAGCGGGCAGCTTGTTGCTGACCAGCACCGGACCGTTGGGGATCAGCGGTGACTGCCAGATAATGCGGATCTGCTTCATCAGATCAGGATGGTCCATGCGGATCAGACGGCCAAACGCGCCAGAGGTATAGCCGCTGTTGTAGTCACCGACCAGTGAGGTCCAGGTCACTGCGCCATCAAACTGGTTGTTCAGCACGCCCAGAATGTCCTGCTCATGGCCGCCGGAGAAGGTGACGCTGGAGAAGGTGTTGTTATATTTGTCATCCACTGAGCCGCCGAACATCTTCTTGAACGCCTGGTTCGGCATCAGGAAGCCGGACGTCGAGTCGGGATCGGCCATACCAAAAGATTTCCCTTTCAGGTCTTCCAGCTTTTTGTACGGGCTGTCCGCTTTGACGATCACCACCGAGTGGTAGCCGCGTGACTGATCTTTGTCATCCACCACAATGCCAACCACATCGACCGCTTTCGGGTCCTGAATGTAGACCGACGCAAACGAGGCTGGCGACATGCTCAGCACCATATCGATCTTGCCACCCAGCAGACCCTGAATCACGCCAGAGTAGTCGGAGGCGTTGCGCATCTGGGTATCCACACCCAGCTCTTTATCAAAGAAGGTCTTCACACACTGATTATCGCCAATCTGCTGGGTGGCGTTCTGACCGCCCAGAATCCCCAGATTAAGCTGTTTCGGCGCATCCGCTGCGCTGACACCAAACGCCATTACACTGGTCAGGAGTGCTAAAGAAGTCAGTTTCATTCGGGGTTGTTCTCTTGCTGTGGAAGTTAATGGATTTGGTTAAGTTCATCGCCGTACAGCTGGTGCAGCAGGCTGTCGGTCAGTCCTGAAGGATGGCCGTCAAACAGCACCACGCCGCGCTGAATGCCAATCACCCGGGTGCAGTAGCTTTTCACCAGCTCAATCGAGTGCAGGTTGACCATCACGCTGATGCCCTGCTCGCTGACCTGACGCAGCACATCCATGATGCGTTTGGTATTTTTGGGATCGAGCGACGCCACAGGCTCATCGGCCAGCAGGATTTTGGGGTTCTGCATCAGGGCGCGGCAGATCGCCACACGCTGCATCTGCCCGCCAGAGAGGTTTTCCGCCCGCTGCAGCGCCTGCGGCAGCATGTTCATCCACTGCAGCAGTTCGATGGCGTGCGCTCGGTCGTTGTCGGAGAAGATTTTAAAGAAGGATTTCAGCGTGCCGGTCTGGCTCAGGCGGCCCAGCAGCACGTTGGTCAGCACGTCGAGGCGTGGCACCAGACAGAAATCCTGAAAGATCATGCCGCACTGGCTGCGCCATTCGCGCAGCTGGCGGCTGTTGAGCGTAACCACGTTACGATCCGCTTCGCCATGATGCAGACTGATAATCGCGCCGGAAGTCGCCTCGATCGTGCCGTTGAGCATGTGCAGCAGGGTCGATTTACCCGCGCCAGAGCGGCCAATCACCGCCACCAGCTCACCGGCGTGCAGGTCGAAACTGACCTGATCCAGCACCTGAGTGTCGCCGTAGGCTTTGCTCAGTTTCTGCACCGACAACACTTTTTGTCCGCTAAGGCTGGCCGGTGGCAGGTCGTTGTCGACCACCGTTTTCAGAAGTGCCTGTGCCATGGTGTTCTCCGTCATCGCTGATTGCGTTCTGCGGGTTATTAAGGCGTGACGCGATGAACACGAGATGACAGTCAGATGATCAAACCGTGACAGGCCATTGCGCGCCGCACAGCAGTGTCTGGCCGTCACGGGCAGCCAGCACGCCGTCCGGTAACGGGTTCTCAGCTAACCAGTTATCCATCTCATGACTGAGATGGGTGAGCCAGGTCTGACGCGGCTGGAGCATCTCTGCTATCGCCAGCGCCTGGGTCACATCATTATGGTTACGCGGTTCTGCTTGCGGCGGATCGTTGCAGTCAATCACCAGCTGATCCAGTGGCTGGCCGCGCAGGAAGTCGGCGGTGTCAGGCGGCAGACCGCAGGTGTCACACAGCCAGGCGAGCCGGGTGCCGTGCCAGTCGAACAGATAGCCATGCGTCAGCTTCGAGTGTTGCAACGGCAGCGGTGTGACCTGCAGTTCTCCAAAGGCGTGCGCCACAAACGGCGTTAAGGCGGGACGGAAATCGAGCAGGCCAGGGTGTTTGTAGAGATCGTCACAGCCTCGCGGATCGGGTGGCCCCCAGACCGGAATAGGCGCGCCCATTCCCCAGCGTAGCGCAAACAGCCCCTGCACATGATCCATGTGGTAGTGGGTCAGCAGAATGCGCGTCAGCGTGCCGGGCGGGAAGCGCGACGCCAGCAGCGGCAGGCCGGCATCCAGCAGGATGCGCTCGCGGCCAAACTCAATCAGCGCGCTGCAGGGCGCACGCGCGTAGCCACTGTTAAGCTGCGCCCGCTGACAGGCGCGACAGTCGCAGCCCGGCAGCGGTGCGGCAGTGACCCCGCCAGTACCCAGAAAAGTGAGTTTCATTGATGCGCCTTCGGTGGCGGATGTCGATGCCGGACTGTCTCCGCCGGTGCCAGGATAAGAGAGTTTCATTGATGCGCCTCCAGTATCTGACGCAGCAGGCACACGGTATCCGCCAGCGCGCCGTCGTTGTTGAGGATAAGGCAGCCATCGGGCTGCGGCTGTGCGGCGCGCGCCAGCCGCCGGGCGATCTCCGCCTCATCTTCCCGTCCGCGCTGGCGCAGCCGCGTGGCCAGCACGGCGGGCGTGACCTGCAGACAGACCGGCAGCAGCTGCGAGCCGAAACGGGCCTGCGCCTGCGCCAGATGCAGCCGCGAACCATTCACCACCACATTCTGCCCGCGCAGCAGCCACTGTTCCGTCTCACAGCCAATGCCATAGCTGAAACCGTGCGCCTGCCAGCTCACCGCGAACAGTCCCAGCGCGGCGCGACGGGCAAACTCCGCCTCGGTGAGCGCCACATGGTTTTCACCGCCCGCATCGGCGGCGCGGGTAATGTAGCGATGGGCGATCAGTAGCCGTGGCGGGGGTGCTGCCCGCAGCGCGTCCAGCAGGCTGTCTTTACCCGAACCCGAAGGACCGGTGAGCCAGATCAGCAGCGCCATCAGTACACCTGCCGGCCTTTGCTCCAGACGTGCCGCACGTGCGGGTAGCCGTGTGCGGTGTGCGCCAGCACCAGATCGGCGCGGCAGCCTTCGGCGATCACCCCGCGATCTTCGAGCCCTAAGGCGCGCGCCGGGTTACAGGTGACCAGTGCAATCGCCTGCGCCATGCCGAGGCTGTTGCGCTCATCATCTGCCAGCCGGAACGCCGCATCCAGCAGGCTCGCCGGGTAGTAATCGGAAGAGAGAATATTCAGCAGGCCGTGTGACGCCAGCTCCCAGGCGGCGACGTTGCCGGAGTGCGAGCCGCCGCGCACGATGTTAGGCGCGCCCATCAGCACCTGCATATTGCGATAACGCGAGGCGCGTGCCGCCTCCAGCGTGGTAGGAAACTCTGCAATGCGGCTGCCCGCGGCGTGAGACTCTTCAACGTGCGCCGCGGTGGCATCATCGTGACTGGCAATGGCGATGCCATGTTCCCGGCAGAGTCCGGCAATCGCCTGACGATTGGGCTGTGACCACGCTGCTGCCAGGGTGAGCTGGTCATGCTCGAACTGATCCATTTCCGCGTCGTTGAGCTGATATTTGCCCTGATAATATTCGCGATACTTTGTCAGTGACGCGTACTGACGCTGGCCCGGTGAATGGTCCATCAGCGATACCAGCGCCAGCTCCGGCGTGCCCATCAGCGCTTCAAACAGCGGCGCAGTGGTGGGATGCGGCAGTTCACAGCGCAGATGCAGCAGATGCTCGGCCCGGTTCAGTCCTTTGCGGTTGCTGTCGCGGATGGCGTCGATCATCTTGCTGAGGTTATCCAGCCGGTGCCCGCCGTCGCGCACATCCCCTACGCCAATCGCATCCAGCACTGTGGTAATGCCGCTGGAAACCATCAGCGCATCGTGGCTGCTCATCGCCGAGTGGGCCGGCCAGTCCACTTTCGGACGCGGCGTGAAAAACTTATCGAGATTATCGGTGTGCAGCTCCACCAGACCCGGCATCAGCCAGGCGCCCTCGCCATCCAGCGCGCCCGGCTGCTGGCTGGTGGTTTCGCTGAAGCTGCTGATGCGCTCGTCGCGAAACTCCAGCGATCCGGTTACCACTTCGTTTTCCAGCACCAGTCTGACGTTATTGATGATCATGCCTGCGCTCCTGTCTCGATCGGGTGCATCAGGTGCAGCCGGTCAGCTACCCGCTCGCGCACCGCCCGATCGTGAAAAATACCGACGATGGCGGCACCACGGGCGCGCGCCTGTTCAATTAAGCTCACTACCGCCTCGCTGTTGACGCTGTCGAGCGAGGCGGTGGGTTCATCCAGCAGCAGCACCGGATAGTCGGCGATAAAGCCGCGGGCGATATTCACGCGCTGCTGCTCTCCACCAGAGAAAGTGGACGGGGCCAGCGACCAGAGACGCTGCGGCACGTTGAGCCGGGTCAGCAGTTCGGCGGCACGCGCTTCACAGAAGGCGCGCTCGACGCCGCGCTCCAGCAGCGGCTGCATCACAATCTCCAGCGTCGGCACGCGCGGGATCACCCGCAGAAACTGGCTGACCCAGCCCAGCGTGTCGCGGCGCAGGGCGATAATCTGGCGCGCCGACGCCTGCGCCATGTCGATCCACTCGCCCTGATGCGCGACCCGGATGTGGCCGCTGTCGGGCTGATAGTTGCCGTAAAGCGCGCGCAGCAGTGTGGATTTACCGCTGCCGGAGTGGCCGTGCAGCACGACGCATTCGCCCTCGCCTGCCGTCAGGCTGGCATTGTGCAGCACCGGCAGCGCCGCGCCGTTCTGGTTATGCAGCACAAAGGTTTTACACAAATTCTCTACCCGCAGACGCGGAGTAATAGTTGTCATTTAATTGAGCACCGAAGAGACCAGCAGTTGAGTGTAAGGATGATGAGGATCGTCCAGCACGCGGTCAGTCAGACCGCTCTCCACCACCCGCCCCTGCTTCATCACCAGCAGGCGATGCGCCAGCAGTCGCGCCACGCCGAGATCGTGGGTGACAATCACCACCGCCAGATTCAGTTCGCGCACCAGCGTCCGCAGCAGATCCAGTAGTCGCGCCTGCACCGACACATCCAGCCCGCCGGTCGGCTCATCCATAAACATCAGCTGCGGCTGCGTCACCAGGTTCCGGGCGATCTGCAGACGCTGCTGCATGCCGCCGGAAAAGGTGGTGGGCAGATCGTCGATGCGACCGGCGTCAATCTCCACCGCCTGCAGCCAGCGGCTCGCCTCGGCGCGGATGTCGCCATAGTGGCGCTGTCCGGTCGCCATCAGCCGTTCGCCGATGTTGCCGCCCGCGCTGACCTGCGAACGCAGCCCGTCCATCGGATGCTGATGCACCACGCCCCATTCGGTGCGCAGCAGGCGACGGCGATCGCTTTCACTCATCTGATAGAGGTCGCGATTCTGATAGAGGATGCTGCCGTGCTGCGGCGTCAGACGCGCCGACAGGCTCTGCAGCAGCGTGGTTTTACCGGAGCCGGACTCGCCGACAATGCCCAGCACTTCGCCGGGCCAGAGATCAAAACTGACCTGCTCAAACCCTTTGCCCGGCGCATAAAG
>Ga0308159_1004875_pt1 | contig 11837 bp, 13 predicted proteins | sample PhyCR1_FD_201040 | JGI IMG/M metagenome (GOLD analysis project Ga0308159, IMG submission 201040) | Phyllosphere microbial communities from UC Gill Tract Community Farm, Albany, California, United States - DLSLC.R1 | ecosystem: Host-associated > Plants > Phyllosphere > Unclassified | place: USA...
TTCACGCACATAGCCTAAGCGCATCGCCAGCAGGCGGAAGATGCATTGGAGTAATCGAACGCTGAAACCTAGCGTGGAGGCATGACCACTTCAGCGACCACCACCCCGGAGCGCCGGATCTCCACCTCCGTCCTCGTCATCGGCACCGGCGGCTCGGGCCTGCGCGCCGCGATCGAGCTGGCCGAGGCCGGCGTCGATGTCCTCGCGCTGGGCAAGCGCTCGAAGTCCGACGCCCACACCTCGCTCGCGGCCGGCGGCATCAACGCGGCCCTCGCCACGATGGACCCCGACGACAGCTGGCAGCAGCACGCGGCCGACACCATCACCGAGTCGTACCTGCTCGCGAACCCGCACACCGTCGAGATCGTCACGAAGAACGCCGCCCGCGGCATCCAGGACCTCGAGCGCTACGGCATGCCCTTCGCCCGCGAGGACGACGGCCGCATCTCGCAGCGCTTCTTCGGCGCCCACACCTACCGCCGCACCGCCTTCGCGGGCGACTACACCGGCCTCGAGATCCAGCGCACACTCGTCAACCGCGCCGCTCAGCTCGAGATCCCGATCCTCGACACCGTCTACGTCACGCGCATCCTCACCAACGACGACGGAGCCGTCTTCGGCGCCTACGGCTTCGACCTCGTCGACGGCACCCGCTACCTCATCCACGCCGACGCGGTGATCCTCGCCGCAGGCGGCCACAACCGCATCTGGCGCCGCACCTCCTCCCGCCGTGACGAGAACACGGGCGACTCGTTCCGCCTGGCCGTCGAGGCCGGCGGACGCCTGCGCGACCCCGAGCTGGTGCAGTTCCACCCGTCGGGCATCATCGAGCCCGAGAACGCGGCCGGCACGCTCATCTCGGAGGCGGCGCGCGGCGAGGGCGGCATCCTCCGCAACGGCCTCGGCGAGCGCTTCATGCACGAGTACGACCCCGAGCGGCTCGAGCTCTCGACCCGCGACCGCGTCGCGCTGGCCTGCTACACCGAGATCAAGGACGGTCGCGGCACGCCGAACGGCGGAGTCTGGCTCGACGTCTCGCACCTGCCGCGCGAAACGATCATGACCCGGCTCCCCCGCGTCTACCAGACGATGCTCGAGCTGCAGATGCTCGACATCACGACGGACCCGATCGAGATCGCGCCGACCGCGCACTACTCGATGGGCGGCGTCTGGGTCCGCTCGGACGACCACAGCACCGACGTCCCCGGCCTCTACGCCATCGGCGAGGCCTCCAGCGGTCTGCACGGGGCGAACCGGCTCGGCGGCAACTCGCTGATCGAGCTGCTCGTCTTCGGACGGATCGTCGGACAGGCCGCCGCCGAGTACTCCGCGTCGCTGACCGCGCAGACCCGCTCGGCGACGTCGCTGCAGGTCGCCCGCGACGAGATCGCCGACCTGCTGGCCGCCGACGGCACCGAGAACGTCCGCGCCCTGCAGCGCGCCATCCGCAACACGATGACCGAGCACGCCGGAGTCGTCCGCGACGAGGTGGGCCTTCTCGCCGGCCTCGCCGAGCTCGACGCGATCGAGGCCCGCATCGCCGACATCGGCGTGCACCCCGACATCGCCGGCTTCCAGGACCTCGCGCACGCCTTCGACCTCAAGTCCGCCGCCATGGCCGCCCGCGCCACCCTCGAGGCCGCCCTCGAGCGCCGCGAGAGCCGCGGCTGCCACAACCGCAGCGACTACCCGGACCTCGACCCGGCCCTCCAGGTGAACCTGGTCTGGTCCCCCACCACCGGGATCACCCGCGAGCAGATCCCCGCGGTCCCGGAGGAGATCCAGTCCCTCATCCGCGAGGTCGCCACCGCAGGCAAGCTGCTCGAGTAGTCGGGCACCCCCTCCACGACGCCGACCCGGTGCACATCGGGCCGGCGTCGTGCCGCCTGCGCTGGTCCGGCCCGCGAAAAGCCGCACGTCTCCGATCGCAGTGACCCACAGCAGTGCGAGGTCCGCTCTCGGCGCGGCTCGCGAGGAGCAGGGACTCAGTGCGGGCCGATTTCGTCAGCCGAGTTCGACGGGCGCCATAGGTGCCGGGTCGTCCGGGTCTTCCCCGTCGAGGATCGCGGTCACCATCCGCCACGCACGGTCGGACAGCGAATCGCCCGGGTAGAAGTCCGAGAAGAACGAATCCGCCTCGTCGATCGTGCTGATGTCGCAGAGCACGATGAGTCGACGGATGTCGTCCGTGTCCCGACCGGGACGATTCGCGCGCAGCTTCATGGCCAAGAGCGTCTCGGCGCCGGCGACCTCGATCACGATGAGACCGTCGTCGTGGATCGTCTCCCAGGTCGTCGGACGGCCGAGGAGCGGCTCACCTCCGGTCTCGGCCACGGCGAAGTTGAGCCATCCCGCGCTCCACCCTCGTCGCAGTGCCACGCGGTCGGCTGCGGCCACGACAGCGGCATCGTCTCCTGGCCGCACATGAAGCGCGTCGAGGTCGGCGGTACTGCTCCTGTCGTCGTGCCGGAGAGCCAGGGCAGCACCTCCGACGATGCGCAGGCCCACGGGTTCCCCGGCACTGCGCAGCTCGACCACGAGCGCGCGGAGTGCGTCGATGAGATCCTCGCGATCGAACAGGGTCACTCAGACACTCCCGAACGTGTCGCGCCAGACGAGCACTCCGTGCTGCAGGAACTCCTCCGGCACGTCGTCCCTTCCGGGCACCGGATCGGCGACATCCACCCGCAGGACGCGGGACCGGCTCAACGTGCGACTCGGCTCGTCGACCCACTCGGGCGACGGGACGTGCTCCTGCCCGAGTCGCCACGCCACGAGTGCGGCGATGGCGGAGTCCCACACCTTCTCCCCCGTGCTCTCGGGCGTGGTCACCGCCAGCACGCCGCGGACGAGGCCCTTCTCTCCGAGCAGATCGTCGTTCAGCTGGATGAGGTTCCGCAGAGCACCGTGCCGATCACCGCGCCGCAGGCAGGTGCGGATGCGAACCGCTGCGGTCGCCGCGTCGTCACGTCGGGTCGGAGCCGCGTAGAGGCGGTGCCCCGATCCGGAGAGCAGGCGGTCGACCGTGTCGAAGCGCGGGCTCTCCTGGTCGTGCTCGGAGCGCGACACGCGAGCCTGATCGAGTCCCGTCCGCTGAGCGAGTTGCTCCTGCGTCAGTCGGCCGGATCTCCGGGCGGCGCGGAGGAGGACTGCTGCAGATGCCACTGTCGTCCTCCGATCATGTGTGATTCAGCATACCGCGGCCTGTTATCGCAGTAGGAGTGCCTTCGGGGTAGGCGCGAACCGCCCGCTCCTCGGCACGGCTGCGATCACCCGCCGACGGGGCATCGTCCCCCGACAGTGCGGGAGCAGGACGTACCGGCGTCGTGCCGTGTCAGCGCGGCAGTACGCCGTCCGGACTCCGCCACTCCGGATGCCGCTCCTCGACCTGGTCCTCCACGTCGTACTGGGTGCCGGTCCGGAGCCCGAACGGGCTCTTCAGATCGATCTGCACGCAGCCCTGACGATCCCGGACCGAGACGTGCCAGTCGCCCGGCGAGTCCCCGTCCCCGTTCACCGTGCCCTCGTCGCCCGCGCGGAGGAACCACCGCTCGCCGTCGCCCCGGGAGAGCTCGTCGTCCTCCGCCCAGCCCTCGGCGAGCAGGGACTCCTCGACGGCCTCCTGGATCGCACGGCTCTCCTCCGGAGCAGCTCCTTCGGGAACCGAGCGCAGGAACAGGTCGACCGAGCGCTCGTCGTCGCGGCTCATCGGGAGCGTCCCGCCCCGTGCCGACACGGTGAGATCCGCGCCGACCGCGACCGGATGCAGCACCTCGGCGGCGGCCACCATGCCGTCGCACTTCCTCAGCGACGAGGATCTGGTCGTCGATCCCCGCGGTCGGCTGCCTCGCGCATCCGCTCAGCACAGAGACGAGCGCGACCGCCGAGACCGCGCGTGCCCATCTCGGTCTCATCCGTTCGCCGTAACGACGCACTCGGAGGTCCGACCGACGGCGGGATCTCCGGAGTCGTTGACGCCCAGGACACTCGCTCTCTACTCTTCACTCACCACGGCGGCTCGATCGCCGCCCCCGCGAGTGGCATCGGATCCCCGCAGCCACCCGGAACTCCTGAGTTCCGCCAGGACTCCCCGGTGCTGCCCGGCCCCGTCCTCCGACCCGACTCACGGCCGAGGGAGCGACTCCGCGGCCCGTCGAGCTCAGTTCCGCAAGCAGACGATCCGGACGCACCTCTCGGCGAACACTCGTGTTCCCTGTGCTCCGGACCCCTCCTGGTCGAGGTGGGATCGATCACCGCTGAACCGGTCGTCCGGCACGGACGGACACGGCGACGAGCGGACACCCCGGCCGCGAGGACGAACACGAGAGCGATGACGACCATGAGGAACACGCGTGTCACGAGCCGGGCGATCGGCGTGCTCCTACCGGCAGCCGCCGCCCTCGCTCTCTCCTCCTGCCAGTACGCCGATGACGGTGTCCGCCTCCTGAAGGGGGCCTTCACCGAGTCCGCTCCGATCGTCAGGTCGCTCCCTCTCGGCGCGGACGACGCAGCGCTGGCGAGGTCGGCCGTCCTCTATCTCGACGACGTCGACCAGGCGGTCCTGAGCCGCGCACGAGCCCTCGCGCAGGACGAGGACGTCCAGACCGCGGTCTTCTACGCCTGCAACCTCAGCGGTGTCGCCCAGGCCGATCCCGCCGACGTCGTCGCGGCGCTCGATTCCGCGGCCGACGCCGCGAGTGGGCAAGACGGGCTCGAGCTGGTCGTCAACGACGCGACGATCACCGCAGCGAACGTGACGTCAGCGACCGAGCAGACGGGAGTCATGACGAACGCCGCTGCCGTCTCCGTCGTCGTGTTCCAGCAGGTCTACTGCTGACCCGCGCGCGCGAGGGGCGCCGCACTGCGCCGACGCCCCTGTCACTCCTCCGGCATCGAGAAGTCCGCGAAGTCGAACCCCGGCGACACCAGGCAGCTCACCATCGCATCCTCGGTCGACGGCAGCGTCCGCTGCCACACGTCCGCCGGCACGAGCGCCTGCACCGCCAGCCCGTCGACCGCCGACCCGAGCAGCACGATCTCCCCGTCCACCGGCTCCTCGCCGCTCCCGCCGAACTGCAGCGCCACCCGCCCCGGTCCGTTCCAGATCCACGTCTCGGCCGACGCCACCCGGTGCCACGCAGAGCTCTCGCCGGCGGGCAGCAGGAACACGATCAGCGTCGCCGCCGGCCGCTCGCGCACCGAGCCGTCGGGCGCTGCGAGCGTCAACCGCTCCGGAGACGTCCAGGTGCGCCGGTACCAGCCGCCCTCCGGATGCGGTTCCAGCCCCATCGTCACGGCGAGCGCCGGCCGCCGCACCCTCTCGAGCACTCGTCCGTCCACGCTCAGCCGATCCACCAGCTCGCCCGTCGACTCCGCGCCCATCAGACCTCCTCCATCCGGGCGACACTCGTGCCCCCACCCGATTCCACTCTCGCAGCGACCACGTCGTCCGCAGCTCCGAACCGCCTCTCAGCCCAGCTCCCCCAGCCGGCCGATCACGCCCTCGCCGAGCCGTGCCACGTACCCCTCCGGGTCCGGCCCCTGCGGCGACAGCTCCACGAGCGTGATGCCGATCGCCGCGTACTCCTCCATCGCCCGCACGAAGCCGTCCGGGTCGCCGATCGGGTCCCCGCCGCCGATGATCGTCTTCGTGATCGCGTCGTAGTCGCGTCCGAGCTCGTCGCAGTGCCGCCGCAGCACATCCAGCTTGTGCGCGACCGCCTCCGCTCCCGTCGCGAACAGGTTGCACGCGTCGCCGTACTGCGCGACGAGCCGCAGCGTCTTCTTCTCGCCGCCGCCCCCGATCAGGATCGGCGGTCCCGGCTTCTGGATCGGCTCCGGGTGGTTCAGCGTCTCGGCCAGCCGGTAGTGCTCGCCCGCGAACGGCCCGTCGTCGTCGCTCCACATCTGCCGGCAGATCCGCAGCGTCTCCTCGAGCCGCTCGAACCGCTCCTTCAGCGGCGGGTACGGCACGCCGAGCCCGAGGTGCTCGCGCTCGTACCAGGCCGCGCCGATGCCGAGCATCGCGCGCCCGCCCGAGAGCACGTCGAGCGTCGTGACGATCTTCGCGAGCAGCCCCGGGTGCCGGTACGTCACTCCGGTCACGAGCAGCCCCAGACGGAGCTGCTCCGTCCGTCCCGCGAGGAACCCGAGCGAGGTGTACCCCTCGAGCATCGGATCCTCGCTCGTCGCGAACTGCTCCATCTGGAAGTAGTGGTCCATCAGCGTGAACCACTCGCAGCCCACGTCCTCGGCCGTCCGGGCCGTGGCCCCGAGGATCGGAGCGATCCCCGCGCTGCCACCCGGCAGCGTGAAGTTCATGAAATGAATGCCTACCTGCATGGGACGCTCTCCTGTCGTTCGCGAGGCGACGTCCGGATCCGCGCGCACCACGCAGAGCACCCGGAGGTCGGTGTCCTCCGAGCCTGGCACCCCTCCCCTCGCGGAGGTCATCGTCCTGACAGCATTCACGGGTGCACCCCGCACGGCCCTCAGGAAGAGCCGGTCACCGCATCGGCGCCGCTCGACCGGCGCTCAGTTCCGGACGACCGGTGTCACGCCGTGACGCGGAACCGCCGCCCGCCGATCTCGACGACGTCGCCGACCGCCAGCTGGCGCCCGCGTCGGCGGTCGACCTCCCCGTTCACCCGCACGAAGCCGTCCGCGACGGCCTCCTTCACCTCGCCGCCCGTGTCGAGGATCCCCGCGAACTTCAGGAACTGCCCGAGGCGGATGGACCCGCCGTCCAGCGGCACGTCCTCGACCGGAGCCGGCACGGCCCTAGACCGCCGGGATGTCGGCGAAGCGCGAGAAGTGGCCGTGGAAGCCCACGGTCACCGTGCGGGTCGGGCCGTTGCGGTGCTTGGCGACGATGAGATCGGCCTCGCCCGCGCGCGGGTTGTCCTTCTCGTAGGCGCTCTCGCGGTGCAGGAGGATCACCATGTCGGCGTCCTGCTCGATCGAGCCGGACTCGCGGAGGTCGGAGATCGCGGGGAGCTTGTCGGCCCGCTGCTCCGGTCCACGGTTCAGCTGCGACAGCGCGATGACCGGCACCTGCAGCTCCTTCGCGAGGAGCTTGAGTGCACGGGAGAACTCCGAGACCTCCTGCTGGCGGCTCTCGACCTTCTTGCCGGAGGTCATCAGCTGGAGGTAGTCGATGACGACCATCTTGAGGCCGATGCGCTGCTTGAGCCGGCGGCACTTCGCGCGGATCTCGACGAGCGTGAGGTTCGGCGAGTCGTCGATGTAGAGCGGAGCGTCGTTGATGCGACCGCGGGTCGACGCGATGGTCGTCCAGTCGCGCTGGTCGACGGTGCCCTTGCGCATGTGCTGCAGGGGCACGGAGGCCTCGGCCGAGAGCAGGCGCATCGCGATCTCGCTGCGCCCCATCTCGAGCGAGAAGAAGATCGTCGGCATCTGGTGCTTGATCGCGGCGGCCCGCGCGAAGTCGAGCGCGAGGGTCGACTTCCCGAGCGCCGGTCGCGCGGCGACGATGATCATCTGACCGGGGTGGAAGCCGTTGGTGAGGTCGTCGAGGTCGGCGAATCCGGTCGGCACTCCGGTGAAGGCGCCGTCCTTGTGCGCGGCGGCCTCGATCTCGTCGATCGCGACGGTCACCGCATCGGTCAGCGGGACGTAGTCCTCCGCCGCCTCGGATCCCGTGACGTTGTAGATCTCGGCCTGGGCGGTGTTGACCAGATCGAGGACCTCGCCCTCGCCCTGGTAGCCCATCTGCGCGATGCGGGTGCCGGCCTCGACCAGGCGGCGCAGCAGCGCCCGCTCGGCGACGATCGACGCGTAGTAGCCGGCGTTCGCCGCGGTGGGCACCATCGCGGTCAGCGAGTGCAGGTAGTCGGCGCCGCCGGCGCGCTGCAGCTCGCCCTGCTTCGTGAGTTCGTCGGTCACCGCGATGACGTCGGTGGGCTCGCCGTGCGAGTAGAGCTGCAAGATCGCGTCGAACACGATCTCGTGCTTGGGGATGTAGAAGTCGGTGGCCTTGACGCTCTCGACGACGTCGGCGACCGCGTCCTTCGAGAGCAGCATGCCTCCGAGTGCCGACTGCTCGGCGAGCAGGTCGTGCGGAGGGGTGCGCTCGTGGCGCGGGGAGTCGCCTCGACCCTCGCCTCGACCCTCGCTCCGTCCGTCCGAGCCGGGAACCGCCAGGTGCGCGATCGTCATGCCTTCGCCTCCTCCTGTCGGGTGCCTCGCGGGAACGCGCGGATCGTCGGCCGAGCCGCGATCGCGAGCGTCGGATCCGGTCTACCAGCGACCTCCGACAGGGTCGGCGCCGGTGCTCCGGACGCGTCGTCCCGCTCCCCTCGCGGGGCGCTGCGCCACACTACGTACCGCTCGACACCGGGGTCAAACCGCCCTGTGGAGGAGAGTGTGGACAACTTCGGGGAAACGCCGCACTCCGTGTGAGCAACGTGTGGAGAACCCTGTGGAAACAGAAGCGGTACGGATCTTTTTTCACCGCGCTGACCAGGGGAAATCTTCATTCCACAGGCCTGTGGGAAAAGGAGTCTCCAGACCACATTGAAGGTTGCCCGCGCGTTTGGGTGTATGTGGATGGAGCTGTGGAGAACGGGACGACGAAGGGCGGTGCAGCAGGACCCGGGGATCCCGCCGCACCGCCCTTCGAGGCGTGTCTCGCGGCCTTACTTGGCCGCGACCACCTGGAGCTTCACGGTGGCCTGGATGTCGTCGCGCAGACGGACCACGGCCTCGTGCTCGCCGACCGTCTTGATCGCGTTCACGATCACGATCTTGCGCTTGTCGAGCTCGCCGAAGCCGGCCGACGCCACCGCGTTCGCGATGTCGCTCGTCTTCACCGAGCCGAACAGGCGGCCGTCGCGGCCCGCCTTGACGGTGAGCTTCACCCGGTTGGCCTCGAGGACCTGCTTGGTGTGCTGCGCCTCTTCGATCGTCTTGTGCTCGCGCGCGGCGCGGGCCGACTTGATCTGCTCGACCTGCTTCTCGCCGCCTCGGGTCCACGCGACGCCGAAGCCCTGCGGGATGAGGTAGTTGCGGGCGTAGCCGTTCTTGACGTCGACGACGTCACCGGCGGAGCCGAGACCGTCGACCTCGTGGGTCAGGATGACCTTGGACATACCGTTACCTACCTTCCGCTGCCGGCGTAGGGCAGGAGCGCCATCTCGCGGGCGTTCTTGACGGCACGGGCGATGAGGCGCTGCTCCTGGACGGAGACGCCGGTGATACGACGGGCGCGGATCTTCCCGCGCTCCGAGATGAACTTGCGGAGGGTCGCGACGTCCTTGTAGTCGATGACACCCACGCGGACCGACTTCGCGGGGGCCGCGTTCTTCGCGCCCTTGCCGCGGATCGGCTTGCGGCGGTCGCCGCTGCTCTTTCCAGCCATAGTGGTTTCCTTAGATTCTGGTTCGCCCCCGCCCGCGGCCGCTCGTGCGGTCTGCGGGAAAGGCGTGATTCAGGTGAGGTCGCGTCCGAGCCCGAGGCTCAGAACGGCGTCTCGTCGTTGTAGCTGCCCGGCGTGCTCCAGACGTCGCCACCGGCGGGCGCGCTCGGCGCCCACGGCTCCTCGGCCTGGCCACCGCGGTTGCCTCCCGCGTTGCCGCCGGAGCCCCCCTGGTTGCCGCCGAAGCCGCCCTGACCGCCCTGGCTCCCGCCCTGACCGCCGCCGACCTGGCCGCGTCCGCCGCCCGCGCCTCCACCGGAGGCACGCGTGACCTGAGCGGTCGCGTAGCGGAGCGAGGGACCGATCTCGTCGATCTCCAGCTCGATGCTGGTGCGCTTCTCGCCTTCCTTCGTCTCGTACGAGCGCTGCTTCAGGCGGCCGGTCGCGATGACGCGGCTCCCCTTCGTCAGCGATCCCGCGACGTGCTCGGCGAACTCGCGCCAGACGGAGGCCCGGAGGAACAGCGCTTCGCCGTCCTTCCAGTCGTTCGCCTGACGGTCGAAGGTGCGCGGAGTGGAGGCGATGGTGAAGTTCGCGACCGCGAGCCCGTTCTGCGTGTAGCGCAGCTCGGGGTCGGAGGTGAGGTTCCCCACCACGGTGATGATCGTCTCGCCGGCCATGAGCGCTACGCCTTGGGAGCGGCCGAGGCCTTGGCAGCCTTGCGGGCGGCCTTCTCGTCGGCGAGCTTCGCGGCGGCCGCGACCTGGGCGATGCCCTCTTCGGCCCGCAGCACCTTGGTGCGCATGACGGCCTCGGACAGCTTCAGCTGACGGTCGAGCTCGTTCGCAGCGGCGGAGGTCGACGTGAAGTCCACGACGGCGTAGATGCCCTCGGTCTTCTTGTTGATCTCGTACGCCAGACGACGGCGACCCCAGACGTCCACCTTGTCGATGGATCCACCATCGGTGCGGATGACGTTGAGGAACTTGTCGAGACTCGGAGCGACGGTGCGCTCATCGATCTCGGGGTCCAGGATGACCATGATTTCGTACTGATGCGTCACTAACCCACCTCCTTCGGACTGAACGGCCACGGTATTTCCGTGACAGGAGGGTATGTAGCATCTGCCCACTCCCGCGGACGCGAGTGCGTCTGGTCGTGGACAACCTGGACACCCTACCATCGCGGCCGTTCCCGCGGTCAGGAGATCTGCGCCCGATCGAGTGGTTCAGCGCGCCGACTCAGCGCGCCGCCCACCACTCCTTCAGCCGCTCCGTCGCGACCGCCTCGCCCAGCGGCCCCTCCTTGAGCCGCAGCTCGAGCAGGAAGCGGTACGCCGCTCCGACCTCGGGCCCCGGCGGCAGGTCGAGGATCCGCATGATCGCCGTGCCGTCGAGGTCGGGCCGCTTGGACGCGAGCTCCTCCTTCTCGGCGAGCTCCGCGATCCTGTGCTCGAGGTCGTCGTAGGCGTGCGCCAGCCGGTCGGCCTTCCGCTTGTTGCGCGTGGTCACGTCGGCCCGCGTGAGGATGTGCAGCCGCTCGAGCAGGGGCCCGGCGTCCGTCACGTAGCGGCGCACGGCGGAGTCGGTCCACGCTCCGTCGGTGTAGCCGAAGAACCGCAGGTGCAGCTCGATCAGCCGGGCCACCTCGGTGGTCGTCTGCTTGTCGAACTTGAGCGAGCGCATCCGCTTGGTCGCGAGCTTGGACCCGACGAGATCGTGGTGGTGGAAGCTGACCGCTCCTCCGGGCTCGAGGCGGCGCGTCGCGGGCTTGCCGATGTCGTGCAGCAGGGCGGCGAGTCGCAGCACGACGTCGGGTGCCGCTCCGGGGTTCCGCGACTGCTCGAGCGAGATCGCCTGCTCGAGCACCGTGAGGCTGTGCACGTAGACGTCCTTGTGGTGGTGGTGCTCGTCCTGCTCCAGGCGCAGGGCGGGCAACTCGGGGAGGAAGTAACCGGCCAGACCGGTGTCGACGAGGAGCTCGAGGCCCGCACGCGGAGACGCGGTCGACAGCAGCTTCCGCAGCTCCTCCTGCACCCGCTCGGCCGAGACGTCGCGGATGCGCGGCGCGAGCTCGGCCATCGCCCACTCGACCTCCTCCGTGGTGCGGAACCCGAGCTGGGAGGTGAAGCGCGCCCCCCGCAGCATGCGGAGCGGATCGTCGCCGAAGGACACCTCGGCGTCGGCGGGCGTCCGCAGGCGCCCGGCCAGCAGGTCCTCCACACCTCCGGACGGATCCACGAGGACGACCTCGGGGATCCGCAGCGCCATCGCGTTGACGGTGAAGTCCCGCCGCACGAGGTCGCCCTCGAGAGTGTCGCCGAACTCCACCTCGGGCTTCCTGCTCACCCCGTCGTAGCTGTCGCTGCGGTAGGTCGTGATCTCGACGGTCTCGCCGGCGAGACGCGCGCCGATGGTGCCGAAGGCGCGCCCGATGTCCCAGTGCGCCTCGGCGATCGGAG
>Ga0308159_1004877_pt1 | contig 11832 bp, 8 predicted proteins | sample PhyCR1_FD_201040 | JGI IMG/M metagenome (GOLD analysis project Ga0308159, IMG submission 201040) | Phyllosphere microbial communities from UC Gill Tract Community Farm, Albany, California, United States - DLSLC.R1 | ecosystem: Host-associated > Plants > Phyllosphere > Unclassified | place: USA...
AAGGGCGGTGTCCTAGGCCACTAGACGAAGGGGACGAACCTTCTTACCTTCAAGAACGTGCTGCTAGTGCCCGTTCTACGTGTCAGCCATTGGCTGACAACAGGAATTTGGTGGAGCTAAGCGGGATCGAACCGCTGACCTCCTGCATGCCATGCAGGCGCTCTCCCAGCTGAGCTATAGCCCCACAGAGTCACGCTGAACCGATACGCTGGCTGGGTGCCTGGCGTTTCGTTTATGTTCATCGCTGTGGACGGGGCGCATATTAAGATCCAGGTGCAGGCCTGTCAAACTAAATCTTCAAAAAAACCAAAAGTTTTTTCACAGATAACAATCACTTACCGCCCTGCCCCGCAATATCGGTTTATCGGGCGGGCCAGACCAGCCTGCAACGCTGGATCCATTGCACACGGCAGCGGCCGACCGTCGTGGGAACGACGGCCTGCCCGCCTGCCTCATCTCAAGCGATGGTAGCCAGCTGCTTTTCCCATTCCTTGTTTTCTTTCTTGGAAACACCGCCCAGCAAATCCAAGGCCTGACGCAGACGATAGCGGGTCAGGTCAGGGCCGAGGATTTCCATGGCATCGAGCACCGACACCGAGCTTGCCTGCCCGGTGATGGCGGCGAACATCAAGGGCATGGCGTCACGCAGCTTCAGTTCCAATGCATCGACCACGCTCTGAATGCAACCGGTGATGCGCTCTTTTTCCCACTGACGCAGGCTCTCAAGCTTCCACAGGATCAACTGCAGGACCTGGCGCACCTGATCGGCCGACAATTTCTTGCTTTCGAACAGCTTGGCGTCAAGCTTCAGTGCGCCTTCGAAGAAGAACCCGCCCAAAGGCACCACCTGGCTGAACGTTTCAACCCGGCCCTGCACATGCGGCGCGATTTTCATCATGTAGTCGCTGTTGAACGCCCATTTCTGCAGGCGCTGGGCAAAGGCTTCCACAGGGAGCTCACGCAGCCATTGGCCGTTGAGCCATGAGAGCTTCTCGATGTCGAAGATCGGCCCGCCCAGCGAAACGCGGGACAGGTCGAAGTGCTCGACCATTTCGGCCAGCGAGAACTTCTCGCGCTCATCGGGCATGGACCAGCCCATCCGGCCCAGGTAGTTGAGCATGGCTTCGGGCATGAAGCCCATGCGCTCGTAGAACGTCACCGACGTCGGGTTCTTGCGTTTGGAAAGCTTGGACTTGTCCGGGTTGCGCAGCAGGGGCATGTAGCACAGCTTGGGTTGTTCCCAACCGAAGTACTCGTACAACTTGATCAACTTGGGCGCCGACGGCAACCACTCTTCACCGCGCAGTACGTGGGTGATGCCCATCAGGTGATCGTCGACCACGTTGGCCAGGAAGTACGTGGGCAGGCCATCGTTTTTCATCAACACCTGCATGTCCATGCGATCCCACGGGATCTCCACGTCACCGCGCAACATGTCCGGCACCACGCACACGCCCTCGGCGGGCACTTTCATGCGGATTACATGGGGCTCGCCTGCGTCCAGCCGGCGTTGCACTTCGTCGGCGCTCAGCAGCAACGCTCGCCCATCGTAACGAGGCGTCTCGCCGCGGGCCTGCTGTTCGGCGCGCATCTGCTCCAGCTCCTCGGCGGTGCAGAAGCAATAGAACGCATGGCCGGCGTCGACCAGCTGCTTGGCGTACTGGGCATAGATTTCACCGCGCTCACTCTGCCGATACGGGCCATGTGGGCCACCCACGTCCGGGCCCTCGTTCCATTCGATGCCCAGCCAACGCAACGCATCGAAGATCTGCTGCTCAGACTCGCGCGTGGAGCGCAGCTGATCGGTGTCCTCGATGCGCAGGATGAACTCGCCGCCGTGCTGTTTGGCGAAGCAGTAGTTGAACAGGGCGATGTAGGCGGTGCCGACATGGGGGTCGCCGGTAGGCGATGGCGCGATACGCGTGCGTACGGTGGTCATGGGAGTCTCGAACGAAAGATGAAACAAAGCCTCGATGTTAGCAGGTGGCAGGCACCGGGCTCCAGCGATGCGGTGAACCTGAGCTGGCCCCCCCATGATGCCGAGCCCACGGTAGGCCATACCGTGGGTGGCTTGGGTGCAGCGCGGTCTCGCCTGATCGATGCGCGGTGAATGCCGACCGCCAGGCATCAACTTGCGATCAGGCGATCTCGCAACTGGGTGATCTCGTCACGCAACTGGGCGGCGGCTTCGAACTCCAGGTCACGGGCGTATTGCATCATCTTGTCTTCGAGCTGCTTGATACGCTTGGTGATTTCGCCTGGGGTGCGCAACTCGGCCTCGTAACGCGCGCTCTCCTCTGCCGCCTTGGCCATCCCCTTGCGTTTCTTGCTGCGAGCGCCCGGGACGGTCGCACCTTCAAGGATATCGGTGATGTCCTTGACCACGCTTTTGGGCACGATACCGTGCGCTTCGTTGAAGGCGATCTGCTTTTCTCGACGTCGCTCGGTCTCGTCAATGGCCCGCTGCATCGAACCGGTTATGGCGTCGGCATATAGAATCGCCCGACCATTGAGGTTACGCGCAGCCCGGCCAATCGTCTGGATCAGCGAACGCTCGGAGCGCAGGAAGCCTTCCTTGTCCGCATCGAGGATGGCGACCAGCGAAACCTCGGGCATGTCCAGGCCTTCGCGCAACAGGTTGATGCCGACCAGGACATCGAACGTGCCCAGGCGCAAGTCGCGGATGATCTCGACCCGCTCCACGGTGTCGATGTCAGAGTGCAGGTATCGCACCCGTACATCATGGTCTGCCAGGTAATCGGTCAAGTCCTCGGACATGCGCTTGGTCAAGGTGGTGGCCAGCACCCGCTCGCCCAGGGCCACGCGCTTGCGGATCTCCGAGAGCAGGTCATCTACCTGGGTCAGCGCAGGGCGTATTTCGATCTGCGGGTCGACCAGGCCAGTGGGACGCACCACCTGCTCGACGACGCGCCCAGCATGCGCCTCTTCATAAGGGCCGGGCGTGGCGGACACGAAGATGGTCTGCGGGCTGACGCTCTCCCATTCGTCGAAGCGCATGGGGCGGTTGTCCAGCGCCGACGGTAGACGAAACCCGTACTCCACCAGCGTTTCCTTGCGTGAGCGGTCCCCTTTGTACATGGCGCCCACCTGGGGAACGCTGACGTGCGACTCATCGATGACCAGCAGTGCGTCGGCGGGCAGATAGTCATACAGCGTAGGTGGGGGCGCACCGGCAGGACGACCGGACAAGTAGCGAGAGTAGTTTTCGATACCGTTGCAGTAACCCAGCTCCATGATCATTTCCAGGTCAAAGCGGGTACGCTGCTCAAGACGCTGAGCCTCCACGAGCTTGTTGGCCTTGTGCAGGTACTCAAGCCGGTCGGCCAACTCTTCCTTGATACCCTCAACCGCCTGAAGCAGCGTTTCTCGCGGCGTCACGTAGTGGCTCTTGGGGTAGAACGTGAACCTTGGCAACTTGCGCAGGATTTCGCCTGTCAGCGGATCGAACGCGGCAATGTTTTCCACCTCGTCGTCGAACAGCTCGACGCGTATGGCTTCGAGGTCCGATTCGGCCGGGTAGATGTCGATGACATCCCCACGCACTCGGAAGGTGGCACGGGCGAAATCCATTTCATTGCGGGTGTACTGCAAGTCGGCCAGTCGGCGTAGCAACGCGCGCTGGTCGAGCTTGTCGCCACGGTCGATGTGCAACACCATCTTGAGGTAGGTTTCAGGACTGCCCAGGCCATAGATGCAGGACACGGTGGTGACGATGATCGCATCGCGCCGCTCGAGCAGCGCCTTGGTCGCCGAAAGGCGCATCTGCTCGATATGGTCGTTGATCGAGGCATCCTTCTCGATGAAGGTGTCCGATGAGGGCACATAGGCTTCGGGTTGATAGTAGTCGTAGTAGGAAACGAAGTACTCCACCGCATTGTTGGGGAAGAATGCCTTGAACTCGCCGTACAACTGCGCCGCCAGCGTCTTGTTCGGTGCCAGGACCAACGTGGGGCGCTGCACCTGCTGGATGACGTTGGCGATGCTGAAGGTCTTGCCAGAGCCGGTCACCCCCAGCAGAGTCTGGTGCGCCAACCCCGCCTCGATGCCCTCGACCATTTGCCGAATGGCCTCTGGTTGATCGCCTGCTGGCTGGAACCGGGTAACGAGCTGGAACTCGGACATGTCGAACCTCGCGGTGCTGCACTGTAAATTTAGCCAGTAGTCTATACCCAAATGGGCACGCCGGGGGACGCTTTGAAGGCCCAACGGTGACCCCGTGTTACGGTGGACAGGGCAAAGGCCGCAAGGGTCGAAAATTTTTTGCGCAAATAGTCGTAAAAGCGGCGTCGCAGTGTCGCCGTGACCGTACCGGATCACTATACTGACTCCCCGTTTGTGCCCCGCTTCAGTGCATTCGGCTGGAGCGGATACCTCCCCTTACACTCCTATCCGAGCCAAGGTAACAATGAGCCTGTTTTCCGCTGTCGAGCTGGCACCCCGCGACCCCATCCTGGGCCTCAACGAAGCATTCAATGCCGACCCACGCACCGACAAGGTGAACCTGGGGGTGGGCGTCTACTGCAATGAGGAAGGCCGCATTCCGCTGCTGCGGGCTGTGATCGAAGCCGAGACCCAGCGTGCCGCCCAGCATGCCTCGCGTGGCTACCTGCCGATCGACGGCATCGCGACCTATGACCAAGCGGTGCAGAAACTGCTGTTCGGTGCCCAGTCCCCGTTGCTGTCCGATGGCCGGGTTGTGACTGTCCAGGCAGTGGGCGGTACGGGCGCACTGAAGATCGGCGCCGACTTCCTCAAGCGTGTATCCCCCGAGGCCGTGGTAGCCATCAGCGACCCGAGCTGGGAAAACCACCGTGCGCTGTTCGAATCAGCGGGCTTCCCGGTTCATACCTATCGGTACTATGACGCCCCGACCAACGGCGTCAATCGGGCAGGCATGCTCGAAGACCTCGAGGCGTTGCCCGCAGGCTCCATCGTCGTGTTGCATGCCTGCTGCCATAACCCGACCGGGGTGGACCTGGACCTGGAAGACTGGAAGAACGTCCTGCAAGTGGTCAAGACCAAAGGTCATGTGCCCTTCCTGGACATGGCCTACCAGGGCTTTGGAGACGGCATCGACGAGGACGCCTTTGCCGTACGCCTGTTTGCCGAGTCGGGCCTTGAGTTCTTCGTCTCCAGCTCGTTCTCCAAATCGTTCTCCTTGTACGGTGAGCGCGTGGGCGCCCTGTCGATCGTGACGGCCTCCAAAGACGAAAGCACGCGCGTGCTGTCCCAGGTCAAGCGGGTTATTCGTACCACCTACTCCAACCCCCCCACCCATGGCGCCACCATCGTGGCGACGGTGCTCAACAGCGCAGAGCTGCGGCAGATGTGGGAAACCGAGCTGGCAGAAATGCGCGAGCGCATTCATGGCATGCGCAAGCAGATGGTCGAGTTGCTGGCTCATTACGGTGCCAAGCGCGACTTCAGCTTCGTGGGTCGCCAGGTCGGCATGTTCTCCTACTCGGGCCTGACCGTGGAGCAAGTGGCTCGGCTGAAGAACGAGTTCGGCATCTACGCGCTGGACACTGGCCGCATAGCCGTGGCTGCGCTGAACCAGAACAATATCCACGTCGTGACCAAAGCCATCGTTGAAGTGCTGTAACTGATTGATTTCGCAGGGGTGACTTGACTTACCCCTGCTGTTGAGTAAGATACGTGCACATTCCGCGATAGCTCAGTCGGTAGAGCAAATGACTGTTAATCATTGGGTCCCTGGTTCGAGTCCAGGTCGCGGAGCCAGATAATCAAGATCCTTCACAGGGTTTTGAAAATAATCCAAAAACGCCGCTTTGAGGGATGTTGTCAAACAGACATACCCAAAGCGGCTTTTTTGTGCCCGCTGTGGATATGCCCGTGTCTTTTGCCCAGGTCAGTGCTCATCGCATGATCCGCATGGCATGGGTGCCGTTCAGGCGCTCCATGAGGCGTAGGCCAAATGCACGCCTCCCGCGCATCGACTCATCTCGTCAACACATACTGCAACCCATGATGCTCCAGCAGGGTACGTATCTCTCGCAGGCTTGCTAGCCGTCGCTCACTGACCCATGGCCACTCGGGCCGCTGGATATAAAAACGTTCACCTTCCTGGACGATGGGCGTGTACACCAACCCACCCGTGCGGCTGCGATGCACCAACTGCAACTGGCCATCGGTGCTCTCGAACGTGAATGCACCGTTATGCTTGAGCATGGCCGCCACTTCCTCACCGACCGGCTTCGCCGCTTTAATCGGTACTTGCAGGCGAAGATCGCTTTTGACCCGGCGTACCTCCATGACGTAATCAATGGCCGCCAGCCCAGGGTCGGCACCGATACCGCCGGGCATACCTACCTCAATGTCTTCGACGCGCAAACTGATTGCGCCCTGAAGTTCGCTTACGCCGCGCACGCCTTCAAAGTCGCTGGCGTGGCTATTTCCCACCAGCGCAACCCACCGGCTTGGGCCTCGGACCGCCTGGTCCGCCTCGATGATTTCATGGGCGTAGAAGTTCATCATTTGCTGCCTGATCACCGCCGATGGCGGGTTGTCCCAGGCCTGGCGGTAGCTGGCCATGCAGTCGATGGACTGGATACGGATGCCGGACTTCTGCGCCGCAATCAGCACGTTGCGAAACGAGTAGCGGCCTGCCAGATCGACCCCATGACCTTCATCCAGATTATTCACATAGGTGCTCAACCGAGCGGGCATCTTGCCCGAGCATTTGAACACATCAAGGTCGGCCTGATGAAAGTCGGTCATGAAATGCTCCAGGTAGAGCACCTTGATCTTTTCGCGCTTGAGCAGAAACATGTTGTCTATCAGAAACTGCTTGCTGCCCAGCCCTGAATGGCTTTCACCGATGACCAGCCCTTCACTGTTCTGGTAGAGGCTGCGGATGATCAGCTTGGCACTGGCGTCACGAGGCATAGCCGTTATTGCGGGCCGCGCGGGCGGTATGACATTTTCGAGATAGACAACGGCGTCGGTGGCAAGTGCGTCGCGGCTGGCACGGAATGCCTGGTAGCTCGCTTCTACCTGAGCATCGAAGCTGCTCATGATTCCACTTAGCGCGCGTTCATCTACCGGGGCATTGGCGGCATGCTCAAGCAGAGGACGGGTTTCACGCGGAATCTCGTAGGGCATTTCGGGCAGGGCCTGCACAGCAGCTGCGTTGCTTGGCCGCCCCCAGGCCCCAAGCAACTTGCGTGGCAATCCGCCACCCTGCAAGCCTGAGCGCTGTAGAGGTTGCCACTGGCCGTCCGCTGTCATATGGATGGGCACGCTGCGATAGAACGAGTACGGATTCTGCGGGTCGATGACCACCCAGCTGCCCATCTGCTGCACATAACGGACCTCGAAGGGTTGCTGGTCAATCAGCGCATAGAACTTGCCATCCTGCAGATAGATACCCTCCTGCCCGCCACTCCCAGACTGGGCGCTGAGGATGATGTTGGTTTCAAAAGGTGCCAGCAGGTCTTCATGGCCAACCGGGCGGAACGGCTCAGGGACCCAGGCTTCAATTTCGGCGGGTGTCGCCGGGGCCGCCTCCTCTTGCTCAACGGCCAGGGTGCTGCCCTCAGGCACCTGTGGATCAATCAGCGTTTCCTCGGCGCCTGCACCTACGGCACCGGCTAGCATGGCGGCGTTGAACAAGGTGTCGATGGCCGCCAAGATCGCGCCGGTCACACCGGCCTGCCGCTCGCTCGTGGTATGACCGTTGACAGCCTGGTCGATGTTCAGCCCCATATCGGCAAGCCCTGCGCCGACCACAGCCAGTGCGATCGGCCAGTCGACAGCTGCCATGGGCCCTGCTACTTGACCGAACGCCTTGAGATAGCCGATCCACAGCTGTTTGCGCAGGTCCGCGTTGCTGCGCAGGGCGAACTGTGCGTCGTCGGTCATGCGCTGGCGCGCGGCGTCGCGCAGGTGACTGAACGCATCGCCCGGCAGGGTGGCATCGAGCTGATTGAGGCACTCGTGATCATCACCGCCCCAATTGAAGAACAGTAGATCGATCAGGTGATTGAGGCCAAGGCGATCATCTTTTTGGGCACGGCTGGACAACGGAAAGTGCGCCACGAAGCGCGCCCGGTTTTCGGCTTCGTTGGTATTGTTCAACACCCACCAGTAGAGGTCCTTACGCGTTGGGAAAAGATGCAGTGCGTTGGTTTCACCTGGGGTGTACAGCAGTTGCGAACCATCCTCCAGCACAATGCGCAGAAAGTCGCTCGCAATGTGCCCGCCAATGTCGAAGGTACACACGCGATAACCCGCGGCCGGCGGTACAACCGCCTGAAGTTGCTCCAACGTGGGTGATGCAATATCAAGACCTGCCAGCGCAGTGGCGACGCGGCGAACATGCTGGGCCAGCGCCGTGCTGCTGTCGGCCGCGCAAATTTCGATCACCTTGGCGAGAAAGTTGACTTTCGCCAGTACACGATAGTGCTCAGCATGTTCTTGCCAAAACGCCTGAAGCCGATGGTGAAATTGGGTACTGAAGTCGATTTGCCAGAAATCCTCGAGCACAGCCTGGGGCTCCAGACGGATCTCATTGTGCTCGTCATAAAAACCGGGGCCAGGGCCATTACTGTAAAAGCCGGTCAGGTAACTGAGCAGGTCGCTGTTATCCTGGTCATGGACGTCGAAACGGTGCATGACCAACTGCGGCAGTGTGAAGGATTGGACAGGCGGGTCCAGGTGCTGCCACCCACTGAAGGTGCGAGGGCTGCTCTGGGCGGTTTCGAAACGGTTGAGGTAGACCTGGTCAGGGTCAAGGTGTGACAAGTTGTGTTTGCTCAACAACCCAACAGCTGTGTCGCGGGCCAACTGGCGCATATCAGGACAGGCTGCTACAAGTGGAGCAGCGATGGCGCGTAGCTGGGATTCGACGGGTGGGGTCAGAATCTGCAGGCCCATGGCGAGGTTCCTCACGGTGTAAAACCGTGAGGTTGAGCCATTACCGTACGTTTTGAGCGCTAGTTATCAACCACCTTCCACACGGTCTTCATGCCCCAGTGAAGTGCGGTGAAGCGTGACTCAGGGATAATCCACCTGCCCTATGGGATAGAACTCACCCCGGCTCCACACGCCCAGCCATTGCTGATCTGCGATTTGCCGCGCAACGGCCAACTCGACCAGCTGATAGAAGACATTACGGTGAATCAACGCCTCAAGATTGCTGCGCATCAGCACGTAAGGCGAAGGCGCCTGGGTGACGGGGTCAGTCACCACCCGCAGCGGATGGTCAGGCCCTGCTTCGACCTGATCATCCACATTGTTGGTGAAGCGTAACACCTGCTGCTCCCCCTCCCCCGTCACTTCCAGGGCCACGGCAACGAACGGTGCATCGTCGACTTTGATGCCGACCTTCTCGACTGGCGTTACCAGAAAGTAATCATCACCGTCGCGGCGGATGATCGAAGAAAAGAGCTTCACCATCGGCTTGCGGCCGATAGGCGTGCCCAAGTAATACCACGTTCCGTCCCGTGCGATACGCATGTCGATGTTGCCGCAGAAATCGGGATTCCAGAGGTGCACAGGCGGCAAGCCCTTGGACGTTGGAAGCTGTGTCAGCAGGTCATTGGCCTTGCCCGTCTCATTCATCGCAGTGCCTCATCGACTCATGCCAAGAAGGCTACGAGCGTACTCGCGCATGGGCGCAGCAAGCAAATCCCTGGGCGTCTGGTCGTGGAACGTCAACAAACCGCCACGGCTTTTGATACGGACCGTGTCTATCAGGTAGCGGGTACTGGTTTCGATGAGCATCATCTGTACCACGCCGCTATCCCAACCCAGTCGGTCCACGGCCTGTTCGTCGTACCACTCGTCCCCATTGCCAATGCGGTCATCGGTACGAGCGAAACGGGTATAGAGCACGTAATCGGCCCCAAATGAGCGTGCCTGCGCAATGGCCTCTTCCAGGCCCAGCGGTGCCTCGGCACGGCGTAGCATCGGGAAATACTCAACGAAGCTTTTGAAGGCCTCTTCGGCCACCGCATTCTGCTGCGGGACCGGGCCTTTACCGGGCGGCACGAATGCACCTTGCCCAATGAAGATAAAGGAATCGGGCTGCAGTCGGATCGACAGCGTACGACGGGTATCGCTGTGATCCAGCAGGCCGGCATCGCTCATGTGGTAGCGAACACCTTCCCCCATATCACTTACTTTCATGCACCCGCCCAACGCCGCAAGCGTCAGCACCAAGACCAGGCTCCGCATCATTCCTCCAAGGGCCGGCGTCAAAAAAGCCGGCGAATGGCTGACGAATGCAGCTTTTGCGCCAGTTTTGGGTTGGCCACACGCCTGGGCCGGTGCTGACTCAGCTGGCTGGGTCGGGGTCGCGCTTGCGTTTGTTGCCCATGCGTACGCCGATGTCCATCAGGAACTGGAAGAAGCCTTCTTGATCTTCCAGCACATTGCTCCAGAACGGGGAGTGATAGAGCGCTACCGCCCCATGGACCAATGCCCAGGCGGCACAATAGTGGAAATAAGGGGGTACATCTTCAAGCTTGCCCTCACTGATGCGGCCTTTGATCAGTTGCGTGAGGCGGTCGAAGTTGGAGGCGCGAATGCTATGCAGTTGCTCGACCATTTCCGGCACTTGGTTACCCTTGACTACCTTCTCTTCCAGACGATCGAAGAGCCTGTAGCGTTGCGGGTCGCGCATGCGAAATTCGAAGTAGGCACGAGACAGGGCTTCCTTGTCGCGGTCTACATCGGCCGAATGCAGAAGCTCATTGAGGTCGCGCTCGTAGTCGAGCATCAGGCGCAGGTAGATCTCTGCCTTGGACTTGAAATGCTTGTAGATCGTGCCTTTGCCGATACCCACGGCGTCGGCGATCATTTCGACGGTGACGCTGTCCTCGCCTTGCTCGAGGAACAGCTTGAGTGCGGTGTCTAGGATTTCCTGTTCGCGACGGCGAAACTCACGGACCTTACGAGGTTCTTTCTGCATGGGAAGGACTGGCTGACGATCGAAGCGGATTATTATGCCTAACTTGCGCGAAATTGCACGGATCATCCGTGGTCACCTCTGTTTTCGGTGGTGTGCGGGTGATCCTGATCGTTGGCAGCCTGGCCTGGAGTATTCCAAATCTGTTTAAAAAACGATCAATTTTGCCTGGCATTGTGCGTAGCCTGAGCAATACTCAAGGGGTCGGCGCGGCGCATCCCCCCGAGTGACGCGGCGATAAAGGTACTCAGGGACCGCGTACCTTTGTTCTACTCCTAATGGTCTTAACCCGGATTCCCCCCCAGAAGCCGGGTTTTTTTTGAGGGGGGGTTGGGTGGCTAGCGTAAAGCAGATCCCCGCGACCCCCACGCTACCGTTCAGCTCTTGCTCTTGCTCTTGCTCTTGCTCTTGCTCTTGCTCTTGCTCTTGCTCTTGCTCTTGCTCTTGCTCTTGATCTTGATCTTGATCTTCGCGACTTCAGAAGGCCGAACGCAGGTCTTGCGGAGGGAGGTGACAGGCATGGATGCCTGTCAAGCGCTGGGCCCCAGGATGGGGCCTACAGCGCGGTCCTCCCGGGAGCAAGACCGGAGTGAGGGAACCCCGAAGCGCAGCGTAGGGGCCGTATGAACGGAGCGCAGCCTTTTTTGGTTACTTTTTGTGGCGTTTGACAAAAAGTAACTCGCCGTAAGGGCGAAAAGGTGATTCAGCGTCGCCATCGCAAATGGACTATGCTCTCTATCGATACCCACACCAACCCAATCAAACTTCAAACTTCAAACTTCAAACTTCAAAGCGTGGGCGCATATATCGAGTTGGTATTCATTGGCGCGGGTGGCGCACAGTCACCCTTCCGCCCTTACGGCGGCTCACTTTTTGTCTTG
>Ga0308159_1004878_pt1 | contig 11832 bp, 9 predicted proteins | sample PhyCR1_FD_201040 | JGI IMG/M metagenome (GOLD analysis project Ga0308159, IMG submission 201040) | Phyllosphere microbial communities from UC Gill Tract Community Farm, Albany, California, United States - DLSLC.R1 | ecosystem: Host-associated > Plants > Phyllosphere > Unclassified | place: USA...
GGGGGGCGGCCCGTATGGCGGGGCGGTTTCGCGCCGCCCATCGTCCCAAGGTACAATTGGCTCCCCGCGCCCACGGGCCCAGAATGGCGGCTGAGAAATTCGGGAGTCGATGGATGCTGGAACAGGCCTTGAGCAAATTCACCGGAGACGCGCTCATCCGCGAGAAGTTCGACAACTTCATCGGCGGCAAGTGGGTGGCGCCGGTCAGGGGGCAGTATTTCGACAATATCTCGCCCGTCACCGGCCAGGTGGTGTGCCAGGTGGCGCGCGGGACCGCCGAGGATATCGAGCTGGCGCTCGACGCCGCGCACGGGGCCCGGGAAGCCTGGGGCAAGGCCTCGCCGACCGAGCGGGCGAACACGCTGCTCAAGGTGGCGGACCGGCTGGAGGCCAACCTCGAGCGGCTGGCGCTGGCCGAGACGATCGACAACGGCAAGCCGATCCGCGAGACGACCGCCGCCGACGTGCCGCTGGCGATCGACCACTTCCGCTACTTTGCATCCTGCCTGCGCGCGCAGGAAGGCTCGATCGCCGAGATCGACCACGACACGATCGCCTACCACTTCCACGAGCCGCTGGGCGTGGTCGGCCAGATCATCCCGTGGAACTTCCCGATCCTGATGGCCGCGTGGAAGCTGGCCCCCGCGCTCGCCGCCGGCAACTGCGTGGTCCTCAAGCCCGCCGAGCAGACGCCGATGTCGATCCTGGTGCTGGCCGAACTGGTGGCCGACATCCTGCCGCCGGGCGTGCTCAACATCGTCAACGGCTTCGGCGTGGAGGCGGGCAAGCCGCTGGCGCAGAACAAGCGGATCGCCAAGATCGCCTTCACCGGCGAGACCACCACCGGCCGCCTGATCATGCAGTACGCGTCGGAAAACCTGATCCCCTGCACGCTGGAACTGGGCGGCAAGAGCCCGAACATCTTCTTCGCCGACGTGATGGACCACGACGACGACTATCTCGACAAGGCGCTCGAGGGCTTCACCATGTTCGCGCTCAACCAGGGCGAGGTCTGCACCTGCCCGAGCCGCGCGCTGGTGCACGAATCGATCTACGACGCCTTCATGGAGAAGGCGATCGCGCGGGTGAAGGCGATCAAGATGGGCAGCCCGCTCGACGCATCGACGATGATCGGCGCGCAGGCGTCGAACGACCAGCTGGAGAAGATCCTCAGCTACATCCAGATCGGCCGCGACGAGGGCGCGAAGGTCCTCACCGGCGGGGAGCGCGTGGCGCACGAGGGCGAACTGGCGCAGGGCTACTACGTCGAGCCGACGGTGCTCGAAGGCCACAACAAGATGCGCGTGTTCCAGGAGGAGATCTTCGGGCCGGTGCTGGCGGTGACGAAGTTCTCCACCGACGAGGAGGCGCTCGCGATCGCCAACGACACGCTCTACGGCCTCGGCGCCGGGGTGTGGACCCGCGACGGGACCCGCGCCTACCGCATCGGCCGCGGCATCCAGGCCGGGCGCGTGTGGACCAACTGCTACCACGCCTATCCCGCCCACGCGGCGTTCGGCGGCTACAAGCAGTCGGGCATCGGGCGCGAGAACCACAAGATGATGCTGGACCACTATCAGCAGACCAAGAACCTGCTGGTCAGCTACAGCCCGAAGGCGCTCGGCTTCTTCTGATGGGGACCCGTGAAGGCGGGGCGGCATTGCCGCCCGGCCGCCGCCCCGGCCGCCTTGCGCTCCGTCACCCTGAACTCGTTTCAGGGCCCATCGGGCCGGTGCGGCGGAGAGTTCGGGTCGCCATCGGCCCGGTCGGTTTGCTGCGGCAAAGCAGCAGGCTTGCGGCGAGATGGGCCCTGAAACGAGTTCAGGGTGACGGATCCGGATTACGAGCTCTCGACCCGGCGCTTCGCCATCAAGGCGCCGGAAACCTGAAAGCGGCGGATGGTCCGTACCCCATCCGCCGCCTTTTCGCGTCATGAGCCCGGTCCCTCTCGCGCCGCCGCCCCGCATCCTCGCCACGCCGCTGGCGCAGGAGTGGATCGAGCGGCTGCGCAAGGTGCACGGCGACCTGATGTTCCACCAGTCCGGCGGGTGCTGCGACGGCTCGGCGCCGATGTGCTTCGTGGCGGGGGAGTTCCGCGTCGGCGGGCAGGACGTGCTGCTGGGGGTGATCGCCGGCGATACCCCGGTGTGGATCGGCGCGGCGCAGTTCGAATACTGGCGCCATACCCAGGTGACGATCGACGTGGTGCCCGGGCGCGGCTCGGGCATGAGCCTGGAGGCGCCCGAGGGGGTGCGCTTCATCGTGCGCAGCCGCATCTTCACCGACGAGGAGAACGCGCGCCTCGAAGCGGCGGGCGAACCGCCGCGCGGCGATGATCCGAACGCGCTGGTGCGGGGAGGTGACACGGCCTGAAACGAACCGGGCCCGCGCGAAACGGACCTTGGTGCTTCACGTCGACGGGGACAAGCTCTATACGTCGCGCACAGGCACGGACCGCTCGAACAGAAAGCGGCCGGGGCGAGAGGGAAATATGAATGAACACGGCGCTTCACGACAATGACCGACCCCTGGTGGCCTGCGCCTCGCACGCCGCCGATCCGGTCGCTGCCGTGGCGGAACTGGTCGCGGCGATCGGCAATGTCGAGCTGGCGGGCGCGCTGCTGTTCTGCTCGCACACCTACCCGCGCGGCGAACTGGCCGCCGCGCTCGCCGCCGCGCTGCCGGGCGCGCCGCTGATCGGCTGCACCAGCGCGGGCGAACTGACCGACCGGGGCTACGACACCGACAGCCTGCAGCTGATCGGCTTTCCGGCGGACAGCTTCTCGATGGCCTCGCTGCGCTTCGACGATCTCGACCGCTTCGATCCCGAGGCGGCGCAGGGCGCGATCCGGCAGCTGGTGGCGGGCGCGCGGCTGGACCATGCCGCCGCCGCCGGCGACCTGCACCAGGTGGCGCTGTTCTTCGTCGACGGACTGTCGCACCGCGAGGAACTGCTGACGATGACCGCGCAGCACGCGCTGGGCGACGTCCAGCTGATCGGCGGGTCGAGCGGCGACGGCCTGTCCTTCCGCGAGACGGCGGTGCTGCACGAAGGGCGCTTCCACTCCGACGCGGCGGTGATCGCGGTGCTGACCAGCCGCCGCCCGATGCACGTCTTCTGCGCCAACCACTACCGCCCCGGCCCCGCCAAGATGGTCATCACCGAGGCCGACCCCGAAAGCCGCACCGTCTACGAGATCAACGCCGCCCCCGCCGCCGAGGAGTACCTGCGGCTTTCGGGCGTCCCCGGCGGCGCTGCGGCGGAGGACCCGGTGGCGATGCTCGACGCGCATTTCTTCGCCGCCCATCCGCCGATGGTGCGCACCGGCGGGCAGTCGCACGTGCGCTCGATCCAGTCGGTCAACCCGGACGGCTCGCTGACGTTCTACTGCGCGATCGACACCGGCGTCGTCCTCACCATCGGCGAGCCGGTCGACCGCCTGAGCTGGATGCGCGAGCTGTTCCAGTCGGTATCGCGAAAGGTCGGCGCGATCGACCACATCATCGGCTTCGACTGCGTGCTCAACCGCCTCGACGCCGAGGACCGGCAGATCCTGCGCGAGGTTTCCGAGATCTACATCGAGAACCGGGTGCTGGGCTTCAGCACGTATGGCGAACAATTTTTGGCGGCGCACATGAACCAGACCTTCAGCGGGCTGGCGATCGGCCGTTCTGGTAGCCAGGTGGCGCCCGCCCCCCTCGGTGGGCGCTGAAACGGGTCATGGCGCAAGTGAACGACAGTCCGCGCGCCGATGCCCCCCGGGACGAACGCGAGACCCTGCGCCGCCGCGTGGCGCAGCTTGAGAAGATCAACGCCGCCCTGATGGACCGCGTCGAGCGATCGACCGACATGCAGGGCGGCGCCTTCTCGATGTTCGAGACGGCGATCTCGCTCGACGCCATGGTGCGCGACCGGACCGGCGCGCTGGAAGTGGCGCTGGAGCGGCTCAACACCGTCAATGCCGAACTGGCCGCCGCCAATGCCGACAGCGCCGCCGCCAGGGTGATGCTGCGCGACGCCATCGAATCGCTGGCGGACGGCTTCGCGCTGTTCGACACCGAGGACCGGCTGGTCCTGTGCAACCGCGCCTACCTGAAGATATTCCCCTATTTCGAGGACATCAGCGAGGACGGACCCGGTTTCGCCGAACTGGCCAGCCGGCTGGCGCAGTCGGGCGGGATGATCGGCTCCAGCCTCGCCCCCGAACGCTGGCTGAAGGACCGGGTGGCGCAGCACCGCCGGGCGCGCGGCGCCCATGTCCAGGCGCTGGCGGACGGGCGCTGGATCCAGATCAACGAATTGCGCACCAGCGAAGGCGGCACCGTCGGCATCTATACCGACATCACCACCGTCAAGGCCGAGGACGCCCGCCAGCGCGCCCGCGAACTGGCCGAACGCAACCTCGCGCTGCAGGCCACGCTGGACACGCTGTCCGAAGGGGTGTGCCTGTTCGATGCGCAGCGCCAGTTGCAGGCGTGGAACGAGGGGGTGCTGACGATCCTGGGGCTGGGCGACGAATCCTTCGTCGACACCCCGGTCGATTCGCACCTGGGGCTGGTCCACTGGTGCGTCGCCCATCGCGGGCTGGACCGGGCCGAGGCGCTGGACTGGCGCGAGAGCGGGGGCGAGCGGACGGCGACCAACTGCATCATGGGCGACCGGCATTTCACCGTGCGTTCGGTGCCGCTCAAGAACGGCGGCATGGTGTTCACCTTCGACGACGTGACCGATCACGTGCAGTTCGAACGCTCGCTGACCGAAACCGCCGAAACGCTGGAGCGCCGGGTGGCCGAGCGCACCGCCGAACTGGTCGACCTCAACCGCCAGCTGGTCGAGGCCAAGAACGAGGCGGAGACCGCCAACCGTTCCAAGACCAGCTTCATCGCCGCCGCCAGCCACGACCTGCTGCAGCCGCTGAACGCGGCGCGGCTGTTCGTCTCGGCGATGGACGGCCACGCGATGCCCGAGCGGCCGCGCGCGCTGGTGCAGCAGGCTTCGACCGCGCTCGATTCGGTGGAGGACCTGCTCGAGGCATTGTTCGAGATTTCGCGGCTCGACGCGGGCGCCATCCAGCCCGAATTCGCCGATCTGTCGCTGGCCTCGATCCTGTCGGCGCTGCGGGTGGAATTCGCGCCGCTGGCGGCGGCCGGCGGGCTGGCCTTCCTGGTGCCGGACACGCAGGCCTGGGTCCGCTCGGACGCGCGGCTGCTGCGCCGGGTGCTGCAGAACTTCGTCTCCAACGCGATCCGCTATACCGAACAGGGCAGCGTGACGGTGGAGGTGGACGCTGCGCAAGGCGAGGTCGTGGTGACGGTGCGCGACACCGGGCCCGGCATCGCCCCGCGCGACCGCGACGAGATCTTCGAGGAGTTCCGCCGCGTCGGCAAGACGCAGAAGATCCCCGGCAAGGGCCTGGGCCTGGCGATCGTGCGGCGGGTGACGACGATGCTGGGCCACCGCATCGACCTCGTCACCGCGCCGGGGCAGGGCGCCGCGTTCTCGATCCGCCTGCCGCGCGCCGCGCAGGTCGCCGCGCTCCCCGAACCGGCGCGCCCGGCGATGGGCACGCGCGCCGGGCCCGGCGGGCTGGTGCTGGTGATCGACAACGATCCCGGCATCCTGGCCGGCATGGAGGCGCTGCTGGAGAACTGGGGCCTGGACGTGGCGACCGCCCACGACCCCTCCGACGCCTCCGCGCTCGCCGCGCTGGAACAGGGCCCGGCGATGCTGATCGTGGACTACCACCTCGACGACGAACTGACCGGCGACAAGGCGATCGCGGCCCTGCGCGCGAAAGCCGGGCGCGAAGTCCCGGCGATGGTCATCACCGCCGACCGCGGCGCCGAAACCAAGGCCCAGCTCGCGGGCCTGTCGCTGCCGTTGCTGAACAAGCCGGTGAAACCGGCACAGCTGCGCGCGCTGCTGCGGCAGATGGACGTGCTTTAAGCCGGGCGCGCGCCGGGTTCGATTTTCCTACATCGCCGAAACCCGCTACTTTCGCGCAGGTTCTTTCCCATCGTCGAAACCGGCCGCCGCCCTTGCTTCAACGAGGCACGCCACGCGCATGTACTTCATCAACCAAGGCTCGGTGAAGAAAGCGGGGTCCCCGCCTGCGCGGGGACGACGGGATGATGGGTCGCCCGCCCAGTCCGGGCCCGCCCGCGCCCCAACCCTCCGCCACCCCCGCGAAAGCGGGAGCCCCGCTCGTTCACACAGTCCACCGCCCGGGAGCGCCCGCGCCCCTAACCTCCGTCACCCCCGCGAAGGCGGGGGCCCCGCTCGTTCACACAAACCACCGCCGGGGAACGCCCGCGCCCCAATCCCCGTCGCCCCCGCGAAGGCGGGGGTGCCGCTCGTTCACGCAACCCGCCTCAGCCCCGGAAGCCGATCTTGCCGGCCATGATCACCGCCTGGGTGCGCGAGAACACGTTCATCTTCTGCAGGATCGCCGAGACATGCGCCTTCACCGTCGTCATCGAGACGTCCAGCTCATAGGCGATCTGCTTGTTCAGCCGCCCCGCCACCAGATGGCCCAGCACCACGCGCTGCTGCGGGGTGAGGCTGTCGATGCGGGCGCGGATGAGGTCTTCCTCGGCCGCCTGGCTCTCGTCGCCGGGAAGGTCGGGCATGTAGATCTCGCCCGAGAGGACCTGCTGCAGCGCATCGACGATCGCGGCGCGCTTCAGCGACTTGGGCACGAAGCCCGCCGCGCCCGCCGCCAGCGCGTCGCGCACCACGTTGCGATCGGTGACGCCCGAGACCATCACCACCGGCGTCGCCGGAAAACGGTCGCGCAGGGCCTGCAGGCCGGACAGGTGGGAAACGTCGGGGATGTTGAGGTCGAGCAGGACGAGGTCGACGTCGCCTTCCTCGTCCAATGCCCGCAGCGCCGCTTCCAGGCTGTCGGCCTCGAGGATCGTGCAGGCGGGGAACACATCGTCGAAGATCGAGCGCAGCCCATCCCGGACCAGCGAGTGGTCGTCGACGATCAGCACCCTGTCCGGACCGATGAATTCGCCCATGCTGGCTTCCGTTACGGCGATTGCTTTCATGTATGTCTAACCCGGGGAGGGGGCGGCGCGCCAGTGCTGAAACGAGCGCGCCGCCTGGGAGGAATTGCCTACTGCCTGGGCAGCTTGAAGACCCAGAGCATGCCGCCCTGGCTGATTTCCTTGAAGGTCTTGGCGACCTCGCCGCCCCACAAGGGCACGGCGCCGCCCCAGCCCGACATGACCGCGACGTACTGCTCGCCGTCCTGCTCCCAGGTGATGGGCGAGCCGACCACGCCCGAGCCGGTCTGGAATTTCCACAGTTCCTGGCCGGTCTTGGCATCGAAGGCCTTGAGGTAGCCTTCGGGAGTGCCGGTGAAGACCAGGTTGCCATGGGTGGTCAGCACGCCGCCCCACAGCGGTGCGGGGTTCTTGTATTCCCACACGATCTTGCCGGTCTTGGGGTCCATGGCGCGCAGGGCGCCGATGTGGTCCTCGGCGATGGGCTTGATGGTGAAGCCGGCGCCCAGGTAGGCGGCGCCCTTCTTGTAGGCGATGGGCTCGTTCCAGATGTCCATGCCCCAGTCGTTGGAGGGGACGTAGAACAGCTCGGTGTCCTTGGAGTAGGCCATCGGCATCCAGTTCTTGCCGCCCAGGAACGAGGGGCTGGAGAATACCGGCTTGCCCTTGCCCGCGCCTTCGGGAGCGCCGGGGCGGCCCGCCTCGATGTAGTTGGGGCGCCCCGTCTTGGCGTTGATGCCGTCGGCCCAGGTGGTCTGCATGACGAAGCGGTTGGCGGAGATGAACTTGCCCGTCGTGCGGTCCAGCACGTAGAAATAGCCGTTGCGGTCGGCCTTGGCGCCCAGCTTCATCGCCTTGCCCTTGATGACGGTGTCGAAGGGGATGAATTCGTTCACCCCGTCAAAGTCCCAGCCATCGTGCGGGGTGGTCTGGTAGTGCCACTTGATGACGCCGGTGTCGGCGTCGATGGCCAGGGTGGAGCTGGTGTAGAGGTTGTCGCCGGGGCGCAGGTGGCTGTTCCAGGGCGATGGGTTGCCGGTGCCGAAGTAGACCAGGTTGGTGCCGGGATCATAGGTCCCGCCCAGCCAGGTGGCGCCGCCGCCGGTCTTCCACAGGTCGCCCTGCCAGGAGGCGTTGAGCTTGCCGGTCATGCCGTTGGGCTGGCCGTTCAGGGTGCCGACGTGGCCTTCGATGACCGGGCGTTCCCAGATCAGCTCGCCGGTATCGACATTGCGCGCCTGCACCGCGCCGACGACGCCGAACTCGCCGCCGGAGTTGCCGGTGATGACCTTGTCGCCGACGATGATCGGGGCGGCGGTGGCGGAATATCCGGCCTGGTAGTCGGCGGTCTTCTTGTTCCAGATGACCTTGCCGGTCTTGCGGTTGAGCGCGACCAGGTGCGCGTCGAGCGTGGCGAAGATCACCTTGTCGCCGTGGATCGCGGCGCCGCGGTTGACCACGTCGCAGCACGGCATGATGCCGTCGGGCAGGCGGGCGTCGTACTGCCACTTCTTCTCGCCGGTGCGCGCATCGAAGGCGAACAGGCGCGAGTAGGAGCCGGTGACGTAGATCACCCCGTCATAGACCAGCGGCTGCGATTCCTGCCCGCGCTGCTTCTCGCCGCCGAGCGAGGAGGCGAAGGCCGGGACCATCTTCGCCACGTTTGCGGCGTTGATCTTGTCGAGCGGGCTGAACCGCTGCTGCCACGGCCCGAGGCCATAGCTGAGCACGTCGCCGGGCGTGTCGGCATCGCCCAGCAGGTCCCCGCTGGTCGGCCCGCCGGCCCCGGTAGCGGCCGGTGCGTCCGCCGCCGAGAGCGGCATGGCCGCCAGGCTGCTGGCCGCCGCGAGTCCGGCGATGAGATGTGAAAAGCGCCGAGTCATCCTGTCCCTCCGTTTTTGCGATAATCGCGCCGGGGGTCATGATCTCGGGATTTTGCCCCCAAGTTCCCGGTCGTCGGCGTGTAGCCTAGAGGCTGGGGGGAAGCGGACAATTGCACCTTGGGAGGATGGCGGGGTGGCCGCTATCACCCGCCGTCACCCTGGACTTTTTTCAGGGCCTATCGATCCCCGCTCGCCGTGCTGCGAGGCAGCAAGCCGAGGGGGCCGTGGGCGAAGCGAAGCTCCGGTGAAAACCGCACGATGGGCCCTGAAATAAGTGCAGGGTGACGGGTGAAAGGTGACGGGCTGTGGGTCAAATGTTTGGAGAGCGCGGGTCGCAGGGCGGTCTCCCTTCCCTGGTGCGTCAAGACGCCGAGGGCTGTGCTGCCAGGGCGGGTCGCCATTCGACGCCGTGATGCGCGAAGATCGCCTTGAGCCTGCCGTCTGCGGTCATCGCGGCGATCTGTTCCTCGATCGCGAAGCCCAGAGTGCGGCTGTTTTCCTTTACCGCGATGCCGATATCCCAGCCGGGCGAGAGCATCGCCGGCAGGAAGCCCTTGCGCCGCCGGATCGCGCTGCCGGGCGCGTCGTGCATCGCCGCCTCGATCTGCGCCGAGGTGGCGACCGCGACTTCGGCCTCGCCCCGGCCTACCGAAGCGACGGCCGCATAGCCGGTGGGGACGTGGGCCACGTCCTTCGCCAGCACTCCGCCGGCATGGCCGAGCAGGTAGAAGTCGGGGATCGAATCGATTTCGGCGGCGATCTTCCGGCCTTTCCAGCGCACCGGCATGGCCTCGCAGTCCGCCTCCTCGCCGCAGGCGGCGCCGAAGCTCTCGCGGTAATAGGGGGCGAGGAAGGTGACGTTGTCCTCGGCTGCCATGAGTTGGCGGTCGAAGGGCACGTGCAGCATCACGTCGCAGGCCTGGAAGCCCAGCAGACCGCCGCGCCAGACCACGTTGCGCAAGTCGTCGGAAAGCTCCTCGTCGGCGAGGAACAGGGCGATGTCGGCACGCACGCCAAACCCCTCGGCCAGCGCACGGGCGAGGTCGGCGTCGATGCCTGCGGGCTTGCCGCCGTCGTCCCACGACCACGGCCGGTTGTCGGCGTAGAGGCCGACGCGCAGGGTGCCCAGCGCCTTCACCTTCTCCAGCGGCGCGGCCAGCAGCGGGCCCGGCATCGCCAGTGCCCCGGCCAGCCCGGCAATACCGCCCAGCAGCGACCTGCGATCGAGCGTCACCGGATCACTCGTCGGTGTGCTTGGATTCCAGCCAGGCGCGGATCGCCCAGCCGGCCTTCTGGCCCAGCACGTCGCCGAAGGGCGGCATGTAGACCTTGCCGTCGTGGCTGGATCCGTGGCGGAAGCGGTCGGCGAACCATTCGTCGCCCGACGCGCCCAGTTCGAGATAGCGCAAGTCCGGCGCGATCCCGCCCGAGATCGCCTCGAGCCCATGGCAGCGCGCGCAGTTCTGGCCGTAGGCGGACTGGCCGATCTCGATCGCCTTGGCGTTGCCGGTATAAGGGTTTTCGGTCTTCCACACGTCGTTGCCGCCCTCGATGTCGGGCAGGGCGGAGGTGTCCACCGGCTGCGGCGTCACGTCGCCGTGGGCATAGAGGTTGGTCGCGATCGAAAACGAGGCGATGGCGGCAGCGGCGGCAAGGACCGCGCGCCCGGTCGGAAAAGTCATGGTCAGGTCATCCTCTGCGACTTCGGTTTCGCCTGGGCTGTTTGCCGAATGTCGCCCTGGGATATGCGGGGCCGCCGGGCCGGACCAGTTGGACCATGGTACAAGGACCTGCTGCAAGACCGTCCCAACCCGTCAAGCGGGAGGGGGCCGGCTCCATGCTACAGGACCAAGGTGCCATTGCCGCCGGGGCGCGATGGGGCGTAGCTTCGCGCGCATGATGGAGAGAAGCCTGAAGGCGTTCGCGCTTGCCGCGCTGCCGTTCGTCCTGCTTGCCGTTCCCGCCTTTGCGCAGGACGCTTCCGTGCCCCCGACCCGCGCTTACGTCAGCAACGAGCGGTCCTCGACCGTCACCGTGGTCGATCTCGCCAGCGGCAAATCCGTGGCGCAGTGGCCGGTCGGCAAGCGCCCGCGCGGCATCGCCGTGACACGTGACGGCAAATACCTGCTGGTCTGCGCCAGCGCCGACAACGGCGTGGAAGTGCGCGACATCGGCACCGGGGCGCTGGTCGCCACGCTGCCCTCGGGCGCGGATCCGGAGCAATTCTTTCCGTCCCGTGACGGCAAGCTGCTGTTCGTCGCCAACGAGGACGACGCGGCGGTGACGGCGGTGGACCTCACCGCGCGCCGCGTCGCATGGCAGGTGGCTGTGGGCGAGGAGCCCGAAGGCATCGCCCAGAGCCCGGACGGCAAATGGCTGCTCGTCACCAGCGAAGAGGACAACGCGGTCGCCTGGATCGACGTCGCCTCGCACGAGGTGGTGGAGGAAATGCCGACCGAGGCGAGGCCGCGCCATGTCGAGTTCACGCCGGACGGCGCGCATGTATGGATCGCCGCCGAAGTGGGCGGAGTGGTCCATGTCGCCGACGTGGCGACCAGGAAGATCACGCAGACGATCAGGTTCGCCCCGCCCGGCGCGGCGGACTACCGGATCATGCCCTGCGGCATCCGCTTCACGCCCGATGGCCGGACAGCGGTTGTTGCGCTGGGCCGGGCGGACAGCGTGGCGGTGGTGGACGTGGCCAGCGGCGCGGTGCGCGGCTACGTCAAGGTCGGCGCCCGGCCCTGGCACCTCGCCATCCTGCCGGGTGGAACCAGTGCCCTGGTCGCCAACGGCGCAAGCGACAATCTCTCGGTGGTGGACATCGCCGCGCTCAAGGTGACGGCGACGATCCCGGCCGGCGAGGGGCCGTGGGGCGTGGCGCTGGGGAACTGACGGGGGGAAACGCCGGTCGTCATCCCGGACTTGATCCGGGACC
>Ga0308159_1004881_pt1 | contig 11821 bp, 9 predicted proteins | sample PhyCR1_FD_201040 | JGI IMG/M metagenome (GOLD analysis project Ga0308159, IMG submission 201040) | Phyllosphere microbial communities from UC Gill Tract Community Farm, Albany, California, United States - DLSLC.R1 | ecosystem: Host-associated > Plants > Phyllosphere > Unclassified | place: USA...
GGACCCCCGCAGATCCTCAGCGATCCGCACATCCTCAGCCGGGAGACATGGGATGCCATCGATTTCGCGCGAATCGCGGAGGTTACGCGGCGCCGGGGGACACGGCAGTCCCGCACATCCTCAGCGATCCGCACATCCTCAGCCGGAAGACGCGGGATGCCACCGACGTAGCGCGAATCGCCGAGGTTACGCGCCGCCCGGGGACGAGGCCGCCCCGGACCCCCGCAGATCCTCAGCGATCCGCACATCCTCAGCCGGGAGACATGGGATGCCATCGATTTCGCGCGAATCGCGGAGGTTACGCGGCGCCGGGGGACACGGCAGTCCCGCACATCCTCAGCGATCCGCACATCCTCAGCCGGAAGACGCGCGATGCCACCGACGTCGCGCGAATCGCCGAGGGTACACGCGGCACCGCGCGACGCGGCATCCGGGGTCAGGCGTCGTTCGAGATGACCCCGGTGCTGCGGAGGCGGTCCAGCAGGCCCCCGCCATCGGACGCCGTCACCCACGGCACCTCGGCGGCGGAGTGGTCGTCGACGACCGTCCGGCCACCGGCGAGAACGGCCTCGGCGGGAAGCAGGCGACGGATCGCGACGGCGGCGACGTTCTCGGGGTGCTCGATGGCGAAGCCGGTGTAGATCGCATCGTCGTGCTGCCCGTCGTCACCGACCAGCAACCACTTCACCTGAGGAAACTCCGCGGCGAGGCGCCGGAGGTTCTGCGCCTTGTGCTCCCGTCCGCTGCGGAACCAGCGATCGTGCGTGGGGCCCCAGTCGGTGAGCAGGAACGACCCGGCCGGGAAGAGGTGGCGGCGCATGAAGCGCGTGAGTGTGGGCGCGACGTTCCACGCCCCGGTCGACAGATAGACCACGGGGGTGCCCGGGTGCTCGCGGGTGAGGCGTTCGAGCATCACGGCCATACCGGGAACCGGCTGACGTGCGTGCTCGTCGACCACGAAAGAGTTCCAGGCTGCCAGCAGGGGCCGGGGGAGCAGGGTCACCATCACGGTGTCGTCGATGTCGCTGACGACACCGAAGCGCACGTCGGAGCCGACGATGAACACGCGGGTCTCAGCCGGCTCGCTGCCCTCGACCGACATCGTGATGCTCTGCCACCCCGGGGCGAGCTTCGCCGGCAGCTTCGCGTCGATCACGCCGCCGCGGTCGGCGACGACGCGATGGGTGACGCCGTCGATCACGATGTCGACCTGACCGAAGCCGACGGGGACGGCGGCGAAGCTCCGCCACCCGCGAAGGCTCGCGAATTCGCCCGTCGAGGTGCGTTTGATCGGCGGGGCGATGAGCACCCGTCCGAGAACCCGCACCCACTCCTGGCTGCCGTAGCCGGGGAATCCCGTCACGGCCGGTCGCAGCCCTTTGGCGCGCGCCCGACGTTCGCGCCAGCGGTGGAAACGGCGCTCGAGTCGGGCGAACCAGAGCACTTTGGCGCGAGGGGAGCGAGGCATCGCCCTCAGTCTTTCACGTCACCGTCCACCGGTTCGAGAGGAGAGGTCTCATCGGCCAGGTGGCGACGCTCAAGACGCTCGATGATCTTCTTGCCGAGGAAGACCAGCACGATGAACGCGACGAGGATGCCGACGAAGATGTAGCCGGCACCGTGGATGCGATCGGAGAGCTCGCGGTAAGTGCCCGCCGCCGAAGCCGCGACGGTGACGTACAGGCTCGCCCACACGACGCACGCGGGCGTCGTCCACGCGAGGAAGCGCCGGTAGCTGTACCCGCTCATGCCCACCGTCAAAGGGACGAGCGAGTGGAGCACCGGGAGGAAGCGCGACAGGAAGATCGCGGGCCCACCCCGGCGTCGGAGATATCGGTCCGCGCGCTCCCAGTTGCGTTCGCCGAGCTTCTGTCCGAGGCGCGAGCCGCGGATGCGCGGGCCGAAGTACCGTCCGAGCCAGAATCCGAAACTCTCGCCGAGCAGAGCGCCCACGACGATCGCCCCGGCCAGCACCACGCCCTCGACAGGGGAGGCGACGGCCGTACCGGCCACGATCACCATCGTGTCGCCGGGGACGATGAGTCCCACCAGCACGCTGGTCTCGAGCATGACCGCGACCCCCGCGAGAATCGTTCGCAGCACGGGGTCGACGTTCTGGACGACGTCGAGCAGCCAGGTGAGGATCTCGTTCACCTCCGTCAGCCTAGGCCCGCATCCCCCCTCTAGCCTGGGAGCGTGCCGCACTCCCCAGCCCCGCTCACTCTGCCGGGGTGGATCGACCCGGAAGCGGTGTTCCTGCACCTGTTCGCCACCGCCGCCGATGCGTTCTGGCTCGACGCCGGTCGCGATGCGTCGACGGGCTGGAGTTGGATGGGCACGGGCCGTCTGGATGCCTCCGCGGAACCCCTGGGGAGGGATGCCGCGGCCTCCGGTGACGCACGCGATGACGCCGGTCCGTTCCACGGCGGCTGGGTGGGGTGGCGCTCGTACGAGGGCGCCGACTCGTGGCTGCGGGTGCACGCCTTCCTGGCCTTCGACCACGCCCGACGGCGCGTGCACGTCTTCGGGGACGACGACCTCGCCGCGCGGGCCGCGGCCGCGCCGGATCCGGCACCCGTGGTCGCTACGGAGCCCCGGGGCACGGCATCCGCCCGGGTGAGTCCCGACCGTTACGCGCAGCTTATCGAGGCGTGCCGCGAGCGGATTCGCGAGGGCGACGCCTATCAGCTGTGTCTCACCACCCGCTTCACCGTTGCCGGCGAGACCGACGCCGTCGCGGTGTTCCGCCGCCTCCGGCGGGCATCGGCCTCTCACCACGCCGGATTCGTCCGTATCGACGGGACGACGCTCGTGAGCGCCTCTCCCGAGCGCTTCCTCGAGGTTCGCGGCGGGCGGGTCCACACGCATCCCATCAAGGGCACCCGGCCGCGCTCGACGGATCCCGTGCGCGACGCGGTGCTCGCCGAAGAGCTCCGAACGGATGCCAAGGAACGAGCCGAGAACGTCATGATCGTGGATCTGATGCGCAACGATCTGTCGCGGGTGTGCGAACCGTCGTCGGTCGGTGTCGATCGTCTGCTCGAGGTCGAGACGTATCCGACCGTGCACCAGCTGGTCAGCGAGGTGTCGGGCCGGCTCCTTCCCGGCATCACGGTCGGGGGGCTCCTCGACGCGGCGTTCCCGGCCGGCAGCATGACGGGGGCCCCGAAGCAGTCGGCGATGCAGATCCTCGCCGGGCTCGAGCGGGCGGAGCGCGGCATCTACTCCGGCGCTTTCGGGTGGATCGGCGACGATGGAGCGACGAATCTCGCGATGGTCATCCGGAGCGTGATCGTGGAACACGATGCCGCGTGGGTCGGTGCCGGCGGGGGCATCACGTGGCGCTCGGTCGCGGCATCCGAGGTCGCCGAAGTGGGCATCAAGGCGCGGGCCCCCCTCGCCGCGCTCGGCGCCCAGGTGCCGCCCGGGTGGTGACGCCGGGTCCGATAGCCTGGGAGTTGGTCCTCGCGGCCTCCCGACCTCACGATTGGCTTCACCCGTGTCTCAGAACTCCGCACCAGACCCCCGCGAGGGGGGCTTCGACACCCACGCCATCCAGGCGAAGTGGCAGCAGGCTTGGGCCGAGAAAGACCCGTTCCGCGCGGGCGGCGACGATGACACGCGCCCCCGCAAGTACGTGCTCGCGATGTTCCCGTATCCCTCGGGCGACCTGCACATGGGCCATGCCGAGAACTACCTCTACTCCGACATCGTGGCGCGCTTCTGGCGCCACCGCGGGTACAACGTGCTCAACCCGATCGGGTGGGACTCGTTCGGCCTCCCCGCCGAGAATGCCGCCATCAAGCGCGGCGCCGACCCCGTCGAGTGGACCTACGCCAACATCGCCCAGCAGAAGGCGAGCCTGAAGGACTACGGCGTCTCGTTCGACTGGAGCCGGGTGCTTCACACGAGCGACCCGGAGTACTACCGGTGGAACCAGTGGCTGTTCCAGAAGCTGTATGAGAAGGGCCTGGCCTACCGCAAGGACGCCCTGGTCAACTGGGATCCGGTCGATCAGACCGTGCTGGCGAACGAGCAGGTGCTGCCCGACGGCACGAGCGAGCGCAGCGGCGCCGTGGTGGTCAAGAAGAAGCTGACGCAGTGGTTCCTGCGCATCACCGACTATGCCGACCGCCTGCTCGACGACCTGAACCAGCTCGAGGGCTTCTGGCCCTCGAAGGTCATCCAGATGCAGCGCAACTGGATCGGCCGCTCCATCGGCGCCGACATCGAGTTCGAGATCGAGGGCCGCGACGACAAGGTCACGGTCTTCTCGACACGCCCCGACACCCTCCACGGCGCGACCTTCTTCGTCGTGGCGCCCGAGTCCGACCTCGCGGCTGAGCTCGCGGCATCCGCGGATCAGGGTGTGCGCGAGACGTTCGAGGCGTACCTCGCTCAGGTGCAGCGAGCGACCGACATCGAGCGTCAGGCCACCGACCGGCCCAAGACCGGTGTGTTCCTCGGCCACTACGCGATCAACCCGGTCAACGGCGAGAAGCTGCCGATCTGGGCCGCCGACTACGTGCTGGCCGATTACGGGCACGGTGCGGTCATGGCCGTGCCCGCGCACGACCAGCGCGACCTCGACTTCGCCCGCGCCTTCGACCTGCCCGTCAAGGTCGTCGTCGACACCACGGCGCCCATCACCGGTGCGATCCCCGTCATCGAGCTCGACGACGAGGGCGTGCCGATCGATCCGCTCGGCGACATCGACGACCTCGACCCGGCGAAGACCGGCATCGCGCTCACCGGCGACGGCCGCATGATGAACTCCGGTTCGCTCGATGGTCTGTCCAAGCGTCACGCGATCACGCGCATGATCGAAGAGCTCGAGGCGAAGGGCGTCGGCCGCGCGGCCAAGACCTACCGTTTGCGCGACTGGCTCATCTCACGTCAGCGCTACTGGGGAACGCCCATCCCGATGCTGCATGCGGACGACGGCTCGATCACGCCCGTCCCCGCCGACCAGCTGCCGGTGACGCTGCCCTCGGTCGAGGGTCTCGACCTCAAACCCAAGGGCACCTCGCCCCTGGGCGCGGCCACCGAGTGGGTGGAGGTCACCGATCCCGAGACGGGCCAGACGCTGCTGCGCGACCCCGACACGATGGACACCTTCGTCGACAGCTCGTGGTACTACCTGCGCTTCCTCTCGCCGAACAGCGAGACCGAGGCATTCTCGGCCCGCGAGGCGAACAAGTGGGGCCCCGTCGACTTCTACATCGGCGGCGTCGAGCACGCGATCCTGCACCTGCTGTACGCGCGCTTCATCACCAAGGCGCTGTTCGACATGGGTCTGGTGGACTTCACCGAGCCGTTCTCGAGCCTCATCAACCAGGGCATGGTCATCCTCGACGGCGCGAAGATGTCGAAGAGCAAGGGCAACCTGGTGCTGTTCCAGGAGGAGCTCGACGCCCACGGCGCCGACGCCCTCCGCGTGGCACTCGCCTTCGCCGGCCCGGTAGAGGACGACAAGGACTGGAACGACGTCTCGACCACGGGTGCGGCGAAGTTCCTCGCCCGCGCCCTGCGCATCGCGCACGACGTCGACAGCGAGACCGACGTCGTCTGGGCCGAGGGTGACGCGTCTTTGCGCCGAGTGACGCACCGCCTGCTGGCGGATGCCGCGAACCTCGTCGAGCAGACGAAGTTCAACGTCGTCGTGGCCCGCCTCATGGAGCTGGTCAACGCCACCCGCAAGGCCATCGACGGAAAGGCGGGAGCGAGCGACCCCGCCGTCCGCGAGGCGGCCGAGGTCATCGCGATGACCCTCGACCTGTTCGCCCCGCACACCGCCGAGGAGATGTGGGCGACGCTCGGCTACGACGGCTTCGTGGGACTCGCGACCTGGCGCCAGGCCGACCCGACGCTGCTCGTGGAAGACACCGTCACCGCGGTCGTGCAGATCGACGGCAAGGTGCGCGGCACGCTCGAGGTCTCGGCCAAGATCGGCGCCGACGAGCTCGAGGCCCTGGCCCGCGGTGACGAGAAGGTGCTCCGCGCCCTGGGCGAGCGCGAGATCGTACGCGCGGTGGTGCGTCCGCCCAAGGTGGTCAGCTTCTCGACGAAGTAGGTTTTCGTCCTGGATGCCACGTCCCGAGCGCTCTGCGGAGTGCGGGGGACGTGGCATCCGGCATATGAGGAGAGCCGGCTGGCGCGTGCATCGCCGTCGGGCTGAGGATGCTCGATCGCAGGCACCGTTGCGCCCGGGACACCCGCGTTCGCGAGGAGCAGTGCTCTCGGATCGCTCACCGGGCGCGAGAGTAGCCCGTGCCGTCTCGCTCGCGGCGCAGCACGCCCGTGTTGATGAGGTAACGGCGCATCGCGGCGACATCGTCGACGATGTCCGCGAGCCGGTCGTTGACCTCGCGCTCGCTCAGGGTCTCGCCGTGTGTCAGCAACCGCTCGGCGATGTGCGCGTGGACCTCGTCGCGGTCGGCGACGCGGGAGGGGTAGGTCGCAAGGCGGCCGTCGACGAAGAAGCGGTCGACACCCGTCGGGCGCGGTGGGGGAGGTGCGGCGGCGAGGGCCGCGCGGAAGACGTCGCGCTCGATGCGCGTTGAAAACCGCGACTCAGGCTGACGCGGCGGTGCTAGTCGAGGCTGCACTCTCGGGCCATTCGATGTCGATGAGTTCGGGCCGGGGCCGTCTTGCCCCGAGCGAGCATCGAAATCGATCGCTCGAGAGATTGCCCTCGTGGCGAGTCAGCTGGGCGCCGTGTTGCGCCGTCTCTGCGATGTTTCTAATCGAATCGTTCACGCAGGTCGTATGGCGCCCTAGGGTTCGCAGCGAACATACGTCGAATCGTCGGTGTCGTTGTCAGCATTGTTTGGGCGAGCTTCATCGGCAACATCGAGACAGCAAGAGGTCCGCGCGGCAGTTCGCTGGCCGCGCCAAATCGTTGCTCAGCCCCGTGACGAACAACCAAGCGACCCCCGCCACTCCCGCGCAACTCAAAGAACCGTAGATCTCCGGTGATCGCGGCCTGATGCGCCATGGAAGCGGGCCGCGCCGATAGTTCTGATCGCTGAAACAATCGAGGCCTTCGTGGCGTGGGGCGAAGTGAGATGAGGATGAGCAGCGAGAGCCGCGTGAGCACGCGGCGGCGTCCCGTTGGGATTCGTCGAATGCACGAGACACTGCGCGGCAGCTCATTGGCTGCGGTCGTGTTGCTGCGCGCTGTCCCAGCGCCGCCGTATGAAGCGGTCTGAGGGCGTCGCAGCGATGCCGTGTGGCACGGGTGCAGGCGCTCAGAAAAGCCTGTGCCTCCGTTATCGTGCGGGCGCGAACCATTGACGCCGTTGTACGGTATCTGCCCCGCGTCTCTGAACGCCTTGCACTCACGTGCGGTCGGGCCGGTCGACTGTCTGGACCACGAATCGCACCATCCAGGAGGCGATACCCACCACTACGTACGCCGCTAGACCAGCAAACGAAGTAAAAGCAATCCACGAACCCCGCGCATTGCTCCGTGCATCTGGATTGCTGACGATTGTGAGCACAATGACGATGGCCACCACGCCCACTCCTATAGGAAAGAGAAGAAACGCGACAGATGCGCGTTTATCGGGAGAGCGAAAAAAAGTGACTGCGGCGCATATTGCAACGAAGGCGGCACTAATAAAGGCGGCCAGACAGATTACCGTCGCAATCCAACCAGTCACAAGACGAATCTGACTCAGTGGATCGCAACCGACGATAAGGGGAAACACGCCCCAGAGAATCTCTCCCGCGCAAACTCCGCTCCAAAACAGCCGCATGGCCTGGATGGATGCAACGGAAGGTATCACTAGTCCGGCGAGCAGGCTGACCCAGCCGAAGAGCAAAATGTTCGGCTGGGTCAGCATCCTTAACATAGGGCTCAGCTCCCGCTCCCGCCGTCGCAGTTCCAGATGATCGGCGCGTCATTGCCATAGTTATCCGAGTACCAGCACAGGTCAGGCGCCTGCTTATTGCGCCAGTCTCCCAGGACAGGTCGGCTGGTCGCCGGCCCAGGTCCGGGATAACTGCCGGGGGTCACACCCATGCAGTCCGTCAGAGGCATGCTCCCGTGAGATTCGCACCAATCACGGCTGACGGGTTGGATAAGGGCACCAATCTTGGACTATTCGTGAGCTGCGTCGCACCCGGTTTCGAGTTGGCGGGATGCGACGGCGTGCAGGAGCGTCGCAGCGAATACTGCCGGGTCCGTCCCGTAGATGTCGCCGCCCTGGCTGTTCATGTGCTCTTCGACGGTACAGTTCGGCGATCGCGTTTTCGGCTTCGCCCTTCGCGATCAAGGCGCTTCGGTGCGCGAACCCGGTCGTGGCTCCGCCGAACAGGTTCTCGCCGTCGTTTCCGGACCCGTCGCAGGCGACTTCGAGCGGCCCGACCGCCAAGGCTGTCATCGGTGACCCTCGAACGGGTCGAAGGTGCTCTGCAAGCCATGATCTGGGCAGACGAACACGATTCTCAGTCCCATTCCGTCCGCACCGACGGACTCCGGCGCGCAGTCGTTGCGCAGACGCCGCACCCGATGGGCCTGTACACGAGGTACACGGATATCGAATACGTCCGGCCCGGCGATGTGCTCGTAGGCCATGTCTCAAACCTATGCCGGGCGCCTGGAGCGGGAGAGCCCGGAAGAAGATCACCGGGACATCGTCGGTCACCGACATCGTCGCGAAACGAGTCCTTCAGGTCGCCGAGGTCGCCGGGGGAGAGTCCGTTGACGGAGACGACGCGGAGAGCTGCCGCTCAGAGTCCTCGTTCCTCGACAGCGCGGAGCATCCGTGCAGTGACTGCTCGCCCGATGTACTTCCAGATCGCGTTGACGGGCTTTGGCTGACTTCGCGACCCACGCTTCGGTCGACCCCGGAATCCGGTCTCGAGTTCATCGAGGTACTCGACGGCGTTCTCGACGCTGGGCTTACCCAGTCGCTTGGCGCTCACGGCCATAGCGCTTGAGATGGCCTTGAAGCATCGGCCGTGCTCTTCACCGCTTCGAGGCTGGCCAGGCGTTCGGAGACATCGCTCCAGGCTAAGTGCACGTCCTCCCGATCAGAAGATTTCGTGTGGTCGTCCACCGATGGCCGCTCGCACGCCGCGCGGAGGAGGGCCGTTTGCCTAGCGTCGTCGCGTGACCGACCGGCCCCTCTCCACGACCGCGGCGTCGCCGCGCGCGCCGGGCCGAGCCCAGCAGGGATCGGGCCCCGCGGAGCGGGAACCCGCGAGTCCGGTGAACGGCGCCCTGCCCCCTCGAGCCCGCCTCGGAATCGGTGCGGTGATCGTCCTGATTCTGCTTGCATTCGCCGTGACCATCGGCATCGGAATGCTGCGCGGCGCCACGGGTGCCCAGATCGTCGAACCTACGGCATCCGCTTCTACGTCGCCCGCGGATCTGCCGGCCGGGACGGGGCTCTACGTCCACGTCGCGGGCGCGGTCCGCGAGCCGGGGCTGTATCGACTGGATGCCGGTGACCGGGTCGCCGACGCGATCGCTCGGGCCGGAGGCTTTGCCGACGATGCGCAGCGCGACGCGGTGAACCTGGCGCGTCCCGTGGCCGACGGCGAGCAGATCGTCGTTCCCGTCGTCGGCGCGGAAACCGTCGCCCCCGCCTCCGGGACGGGTGGCGGCGCGAGTGGGCCCCTCGACCTCAACACCGCGACACGCGAACAACTCGACGAGCTCCCGCGGGTCGGGCCGGCGATGGCTGACCGCATCCTGGAGTGGCGCAAGACGAACGGGCGTTTCACGAGCGTCGACGATCTACTGTCGGTGCCGGGCATCGGCGAGAAGATGCTCGCCGGACTCCGAGACCTGGTGCGCGTGTGAAGGGGCGGCCCGGTGCGCGCCGACGTTCTCTGCGCGCGGTCTCCGTCGCCGCAGCGACCTGGGCTGCCGCGGGTGGGGCGACGATCGTCCCGGATGCCACCGCCTTGACGGTGGTCCTCACCGTCGCTGCCTGCGCGGCAACCGCCCTTTATGCGTTGCGACGTGCCGCGGTGCTGGCCGTCGTCGCTGTCGCACTCGGCTGTTCGGCCGCGACGGCGGGGGCCGTGGCATCCATGAGTCCGGCCCGAGGGCAGATCGCGGCCCTCGAAACCGACGGGGGACGACACCTCGAGCTCGAGCTCGTCGTCACCGGACGTATCGACGGCTCACCCGACGGCGGCGCCTGGTTCGACGCGGTAGCCACGAGCGTTCGAGCGGGCACGCTCGCCGTGACGGGCACGATCCCCGCTCGCGTTCTCGTCGATCCGGAGGGCCGGTCGGCTCTGGGCGACGCGAGCATGGGCAGCGAGGTCCGGCTGACTGGACGGGCCGTTCCCTCCGACCCGTCCGAGAGAGCCGCGCTCGTCGTGCGGGCGAGTTCGATCGAGTCCGCCTCGGCCCCGGGCGGGATATGGGCGTTCTTCGAGGGGCTCCGCGACGGTCTCGTGGCCTCGACGCGCGGTCTTCCACAGCCGGGGGCGGGTCTCGTCCCCGGCCTCGCCGTGGGCGACACGTCCAGCCTCGACCCCGCCACCGAGGCGGCGATGAACGCCTCGTCGCTGTCGCACCTGACCGCGGTGTCGGGCGCGAACTGCGCGATCGTCGTCGGCGCAGCGTTCGCCGTGCTCGCTTTCTGCGGGGCGTCCCGCGCCGGACGGGTCGTGGGGGCGATGCTCGCACTGACGGCATTCGTGGCTCTCGTGACGCCCGAGCCCAGCGTCGTCCGTGCCGCCGCCATGGCCACGGTGGCGATGACCGCTCTCGCGCTCGGACGCCCCGCGATCGGTGTTGCCGTGCTGTCGCTCGCGGTCACGGTTCTTCTCGTGATCGACCCGTGGCTCTCCCGATCCCTCGGCTTCGCTCTCTCGGCCGCCGCCACCGGTGCGCTCCTGGTGCTCGCCCGCCCGCTGGCCAGCGGCCTGGAGCGATGGATGCCACGCGCCCTCGCCCTGGCCCTCGCGGTGCCCACCTCGGCCCAGCTCGTCTGCGGGCCGCTGATCGTGCTCATCGACCCGCACGTGCCCCTGCTCGGAGTGGCGGCCAATCTCGTCGCCGATCCGGCCGCCGCCCCGGCGACGATCGCGGGGGTTCTGGCCTGCGTCGCCCCGTTTCCGTGGCTGCGCGACGGGCTGACGGCCCTCGCCTGGGTGCCGGCCGCGTGGATCGCCGCCGTGGCGCACACGACCGCGGCGGTGGCGGCGCAGAACCTGCCGTGGCCCGACGGGCCGTGGGGGGCGGCACTGCTGGCAGCGGTGGGGGCGGCCATCACCGTCGCTGTGGTGCGGCCCCGGAGGCTGCCGCGCATCACAGCGCTCTCTTCTGCGGCCGTCGCCGTCGTCCTCGGTCTCGTGCTGGGGCAGACGGCCATACGCACGGTGGCGGGACCCCTGACGGTGCCCACTGCGTGGCAGGTGGCGATGTGCGACGTCGGCCAAGGCGATGCGACGCTGTGGCGATCAGGGGACGCCGTGGCTCTCGTCGACACCGGAGCCGAGCCCGAAGCCCTGACGAAGTGCCTGCAGACGTTCGGGGTGGAGCGCCTAGCCGTTGTCGTCCTCACTCACTTCGACCTCGATCACGTCGGCGGATCGTCGGCCATCGTGGGACGGGTCGATCTTCTCGTGCACGGGCCACCCGATGCTGCGGCGGACAGACGGCTCCTCGAGCGGTTCGCCGCCGCGGGGGCGCAGCTGGAGTTCGCGAGGATGGGTCTGACGGGAGTCGTCGGCACGACCCGTTGGCATGCGCTCGGTCCGCCGCCGAACGCCGCACCCGGCAACGACGCCTCGGTCGCCCTCGACGTGGTCGGGGCGGGTTTTCCGCGGACCGTGCTCCTGGGCGACCTCG
>Ga0308159_1004883_pt1 | contig 11816 bp, 6 predicted proteins | sample PhyCR1_FD_201040 | JGI IMG/M metagenome (GOLD analysis project Ga0308159, IMG submission 201040) | Phyllosphere microbial communities from UC Gill Tract Community Farm, Albany, California, United States - DLSLC.R1 | ecosystem: Host-associated > Plants > Phyllosphere > Unclassified | place: USA...
AGTTCTCGGCGGGATTTGCCCCGCTTATTTCCTTGCTGGCTACTTCGTATCGCTATCAGGAAAAAACCCGTTCGGCTTATGAAAGCATGCGTTTTACCTGGTTGAATTGGGCAGTGGTGGCAGGATTACGGCTGGAACACACTAATTATGAAGGGGTGTCCGGCGTATCGTCTGTCATTCGTCGTACGTATACGAATCTTTTCCCTACCTTTTCCCTCCAGTATCGTTCCAAAACCGAGTATCAATCAAGCTTTTCAGTCAATCGCCGGATAATCCGGCCGGGGTTTGATCAATTAAACCCGGCGTATGTTTTTTACGACCCCCTCACGTTGTATTCGGGCAATCCGCTTTTATTACCTCAGTTAACGACTACCTGGCAGCTCTTCGCCTCAACCCCTAAACAAACGTCGTTAACGGTTCTCTACAGTCACACCCGTAATAGGATCGCTGAAATAGTTTACCGGTATGACTCCCTGCAGGCTACCACTTTGGACCGGAATATTAACTTCGATTGGGAGCGTCGTTTCGCAGCAACGCTATCGTGGCCTTTGCGGTTATCAACCGCCTGGCAGTTGCAGGCTACCCTTACCGGGGCTTATTCCCAGTTTTACGGGACGTTTGCCGATCGTCCTACCCAAACCAGTCAATCCACGGCCACCGTTCGTTTAAACAATACGTTTAAAGTCAGAAAATGGGATGCCAACCTCAACATAACGTACCGTTCGCTGGCCTTAATCGGTTACATGTATTATGACCCCATTGCCTTTGTGGACCTGGGTCTGCAGCGATCACTTACAAAGCAATCTACCCTGAAATTAGCGGCTACGGATATATTTCATTCCATGCTCATTCAAAACTACGGTGACTATTTAAATACGCATATTATCTTTCGGCATCGGTACGAAAGCCAACGTATCATGTTGACTTATTCTGCTCAGTTTGGTAATACAAAGGCTAAGCGTGTGAAAGAGGGCACTTTCGGTTCCGATTCCGAACAGGAACGACTGGGAGGATCGTCTTCTAGATAGGAAAAAGCTTTTATTGAATACGATGAAACAACTATTATGCATTGTTTGGCTGATCGTTAGCAGTATGACTGCGGTATACAGTCAGAAAAATCCGTTTCCAACCGATAGTCTCGACAGATATATCCAAAAAGGGATGTCGGATTGGCAAATTCCCGGATTAGCCATTGCCATTGTAAAAGATGGAAAAATTGTTTTCATGAAAGGGTATGGCGTGACGGCCGTCGGCTCAACCAAGCCAATTAATGAGCACACAATTTTTCAAATAGCTTCGCAGTCAAAATTATTTACTTCTACGGATCTGTGTTTACTGGAAGAGCAGAAAAAAATTTCACTGTCCGATCCGATTCAGAAATACCTGCCTTCGTTTGCCATGCAGGATGAAGACGTTTCTAAAGTGGTATCGATTCATGATTTGCTGTCACATCGGCTTGGGTTCAAAAATTATCAAGGTGATTTTGTATTCTGGGATACAGATCTGTCTCGTCAGGAAGTAATCAGTAGCTTGCGGAAGCTCAAGGCTCCCTACGTGTTCCGACAGGATTTTGGTTATTCGAATGCCGCTTATGTGGTAGCCTCCGATATAATCCCGAAAGTTACGGGGATGAGCTGGGAACGATTTACGGAGAAGACATTGCTGGAACCCCTCCAGTTAAAGGATACTCATATGTTGTCGGTTGGGATGGACAAACTACCTGACGTTGCTCATCCATCGACAACGTGTTGCTCCTCGGACGGCAAACTCGTTTCGCTTCCTTTTGATAACCTGGATAATTTAGGGCCCGCTACGGGCATGATTTCGAGTTGTTCAGACATGGCCAAATGGCTTATGTTTCAACTCGACAGTGGCCGGGTAAACGGGCGGCAGGTTGTCCCTTATTCGGTGATTGAGAAGACCAGAACGGCTTCGACCATCGCCAGTCAGGACCGGATGTCGGCCTTCCCGTTAGGCTTTCAATTTTACTGCTTGGGCATGGGGCTAATTGATTACGCTGGCCATTCGGTATTTGCTCACGCGGGTGGCTCAAACGGCTATCGGAACAACGTGACCTTTGTCCCGGCTAAAAATTTAGGTATTGTCATTCTCACGAATCAGGATAACCAAAGTTTTCACGATGCCCTTCGATTTCAATTACTGGATGCCTATTTAGGGGTGCCCTACGTCAATCGTAGTTCGTACTACCTGGAACGGGCTAAGAAACGAGACGCAAAAAGTCAGGAAAGTATTCAGCTCTTGGCCAAACGGGTCAATCAGAAAGCCAAAAATCCAATTCCGATGACCGCCTTTGTAGGTACATACCGGAACGAACTTTATGGAACACTGACTATTTCAGCACCAACCCCGGGGAGTGGCCAAACGGGCTTAACCGTTCGATTTGAGCATCACAAAAAGTTGCTGGGTACGTTAGACTTTATGGATGGTCATGAATTTCGACTTACCTTATCTAACCCTCGTTTCGGTATCTTCCCCGTTATGTTTTCGGTTACGAATGGAGCCGTTTCCGGGCTCGAATTAAAGGATACTGATTTCGTCGATCATGAAACTTACCCATTTAAGAAAGTATCGGTTAAGCAAAAAGGTTAGCCTTGGCTAACCTTTCTTTTAAAGAGGACTTAACTATCTCGTTCATCAAGGTACTGATTCCAGTCTTCCTCATCATCATCCGAGAACTCCGAATCGAAATCGGATAATTCCCTGAATCCAATAAAATTAATTTGACCTTCCAGCCAGCAACGTGTTGATTCGGGGGACATAAGTTGGCCTTCTTGGTTCACATTGATCCAGATGGCCCGGCCATAATAAACCGAGCCCGTTCCAAGCCATTGCCAGCCAGGTGGTAGTGGGGGCTGAGTGAGGACATCGCCATTCATGATCGCCCGATCACCGCACGGATGATGGAGAAAAAAACCAATCTCAACGGTACCGATCCAACGGCTGATATCCGACAAGGAATCCGTTAGCTCAATTGGATATACCGACTCCAGGTAAGGATCGATTAGCCAGGCGGAAAATAAAGGCTGCATAGTTGCGGACGTTTTACTGGTACTTGACGAGTATAAAAGTAACGATGAGCGGCAATTACCTGGTGAATAAAGGTCCTAAACGAACTTAACGCGCAGTCGAAAATACCACTCGGTTTAGGTTTGTCTAGAAACACTGATTACGACCGTCTTATTCGATTTGTTGGTACGGGCTTATCGGTAGTGACCGCTGGCTTCACCCGTTCTTTGGGATCGACGGGCTTACCCGATGGAGGGACTGTTTGTGAATTTTGCGGCACTGTTGCTGGTGTATCTTTCCGAATTCGCTTGGCTCCATCTTTTGGTAATTCATTATTGACAGCTCCCTTCTCATATTGATGCAGCGGTAATCCCGTTGGCCCAACCTTCACGGTTGATTTTTGATTGGCTATGGCAGCCGGGTCGTTTTTGAATTGAGACTGTAATTTTACTAGCCACTCGGGTTGAAGCGTAATGGGTTCATGTTGCCGGTTTTCAGGCCGGTTAGCCCTTATTTTGTCAATTTCCTGCTGAATCTTATCGGCTTTTACTTTTAAGTCATCATTAAAATCTTTCTCCACCGAGCGGTTCACGTAAAAGTGATTGTCCGTTAGGCGGATTTCTTTGGTTAGATTTTCCGCCCGTATCAACATCGGTCTGTTATTGGGAATATCGACAGTAATTTCAGTATCGCCCAAATACGTTTTCCCCACTTTAACTTTAGCTTTCGTCTCGTCAACTAAATGGCCCTGATTCATAACCGAAACAATTCGCTGGGCTAGCTCATCGGGCGATTTACCGGGCGGGGATTCCACGCCCTTAGGCAAGGTTAAACGTAGCTGATTTGGATTGCCTGTCTTTTGATTGCCCTCTGTCATATACGCTTGCCAGGCTGGGTCCGGTTGACCAGGCAGTTTCAAGCTACCCATGTATTGAATATTAAAGCGTATCCCCGAGAAGTCATTATCGTTAGCTAAGATGAACCGTTCGGGTTTTATGGTATCAATGATTTTTTGCAACGTGGGCAGTTGCAGACCACCGGGCTGCCCCCCTGTTGATACATATAGCCGATCGCCAGCTTGACGGGGCGGATGTAGCTGGTAGTGAGAGAGGGCGTCGATGGGGTTTTCGGTAATAACAATTTCCCGGGGTTTTACGCCTGGAATAACGTTGGATAACCAGACACTATCGTGTTTGGGAGAGACGAGCATATTATGACTGGCATTGCGCGTGTTGAGGGTCACGATGTGTTCCATATTTCGCATAGGGAATGCCGTGTTGATGCCGGTATAGCCGTTTTTCGTCTCAAACGGGCGTTGCACAATTTGGCCTTTGAATTCTGGCGCATCGATGGTCTTATCCTCAATATGACGACTATATAACCAGTTGCGTTGTTGCAATGGCTCAATGTTGAGCAGTCTGGCCGTTGTAGTCTCATCCAGCTGACGAATGTCCTTCAAGCCAATGGGCCGGATCGACTCATGGGACGTATAGACATTACCTACCATGGGACTAAGGTGAGCGTGCAACTGTTTCCAGCCATCCCGGCTACCCAGATCCAGGTTTAATTTATTGGATACCATGTTGATGATCGTTCCCCGGTCTCGGTTATCCTGAAACGATTTATAGGCATAATGTCCGGTTTCCTGTACCCGGTGCACGGTGATCTTACGCCCGGTGGATTCCTCTTCCAGAGCCGCCCAGTTTTTACCGTGTTTCCCCTTAATCGGTTGCCAGCCCTGATCAATGAGATACGTCACTAAATTGATATCCGATTTATACCGATCGGTGAGGGAACGCTCCTCGGCAACCCGACGATCGTAAGCATCTTGTCGGCTGGTACGTTGGGCTTCCTGCGTTTGAGTTGACATGGCGATTCAATTTATAACAGGGAAAAAGGGACGGGATAAAGCCCTTACGGACGATGTCCTTTAGGCGGCTTTACGTCTGTTTTGGGTTTACTAACTTTAACCTTTGCTGATTTCGCCTCTGCATCGGACTTCACCTGGGCTGGTTTGGTTGTTTGGTCAGGTCGTTTGGTAACCGACGCCGTCGTCGTTTGCTTTTGGGCTAACGGAGGGATGGGACGGGCAGCTGTCTGGAGATCAGTTGCGCTGGGGGGTACGTCAACTTTTTTGTTCAGCGCCTTCATTAAATCAAGGTTCAAAAGACGTTGAACGGAATCGGGTGTTTGTTGAAGGATAGGAAGGAGCGGTTGATTTTTTCCAATCGCTTTATCCAGTTGCTGACTGAGCTGAAGTAAAGCTTCTGCTTCAGTTCTTGAGGCCATGATCGGTAGCGCGAATAACTTACCGGTTTCGGGAGCCTGAGCAAGCTGGGGAAGTTTTATCGATAATACGTATTTAGCGTTATCGGCCTGCGGGATAACCAACACTTCAACCCCATTAGGGTGAGCTTGCGTTGTTTGCCTTATTCCCTTCTCGGCGTAACTCAAACTATCCAGTAATGGCGTAGCTGAAGTAGACCGTTCACCAGCTTGTGAGGTAACGAACTGCCTAGTTTTTGGAACCTGTTCAAGCTTGGGCGGCTTGATGCGTTCAAACTTAAACCCTCTCTTGGAGGCTGCCAGACGAACAAAGGCCGAAAACGTCTGGTCATCTTTTTTCATGTTATTGATGCGAATTGAGTATCCTTCCCGTAGCCGCTCTTTAGCGGACGGATCAATCGGTACGCCCAGCAACTTGTCCGGTATCGGAAATTTATCGGTGTTGATCACCGTCATTTTTTGCGTTTCCGGATTAATGCCAATGATCCCTCTAAAGGGTTCATTAGAGGTTGGGTCGATGAGTTGAACGGCGCGCCCCATATCTCCGTACCGCTGGAGATTTTCTTTGTCATTAGGGCTAAATTGGTGACCTAAGTAATTATCTCTCAGTTGTAGCCGCGCCTGCACATGCATTACGTTAATTGATAAACCCCGCGTTGGATGATTAATTACGCTGAGCTTGGCGGCATCGCCATCCTTTAACGGAATGATGTTGGTTTGTTTACCGTCCAATAATTTTTTTATCTCAAGGCCGACCGGTGCGGAAACTAAATTCGACGATAAGTCCAGGTGAGCGGCTAGAACTGGACGCATCTGTTCTATCGTATAGCGTTTACCTATCAACGTTGATACATCAATTGGAGGAGTATTCTCGACGGTGCTATCCATTCATTTAATATTTTGTATATAACGTGAAATTACAAGCTCACTCGTTTATAATAGCGTTTTATACCCGTTTCCTACCGTATCCCGCTTTTACTGAGGCAATCGGTTCAGTAGGTTTCGTATTTTTATCCGTCTTTGCTACTGGCTCATTTTGGCGTGCGGGGCTTGGCGGGGTAGCCGTACGCGCGGGCGTTTTTCCCTCTGACAACGACGAAAATTTTTGATCAGCTCGTTTAATTTCCTCTGCTGTCGCAGTTATTTTGGGTGGCAATACTACCCCATTTTGTTCCTTTCGATAATCCAGAATTTCCATCTTAGCCTGTGCTCTGGGACTTTTCAATTCCTGCCCATGGGGGATACGGTTTAGGGGCCTCCATTCTACCGGTGAGTCACTCGCCTTATTTACCCGAATCATATCCTGATAGGTTAGTGCGCCCGCTGGCTTGCGAACGACCTGGCCTTTTTCATCCTTTGCCGATACGACCGTTTTCTTCTATTGTTCGTCGGCCGCCTGACGAGCTACCTGTTTGGGCGTTAATTCAGCGGGTTGTGGCGCATTTCGTTGCGTATCTCGTTTTTCCTGGAGGGCGTTGAGAGCCGCCTGGTTGACAGGCGTAAATTTCAACCCTCGTTTATGGGCGGCCACCTGAACGTCGGCCGTAAAGGGCTTGCCATCCAGACCCGTCATGTTTTTTACCCGGATAACTCCGTGGTTTTTCAGCGTCTGTTGCTGTTTGTCCGTAATGGGCACGTTCCGAAGAACGGTTGGTGGTACGAATCGTTCTTGCCGAAAGACAGTCAGCCGATTTGTCTGGGGATCATAGCCCACCAATCCCATAAACTGTTGATTGGTCTCTTTGTCCGTCAATGGGACGGGGCGGCCTAATTCACCGGTTCGTTGCAGACGGATATGATCTTCGTGCGTGAGCTGGTAGCCCAAAAAGCGGGGGGCCGGCGTTCGTTCTAGTTGCCGTGGAATCATTTCAACGCGCGGACCTTTACCCGGATCGTCATAGACAAATAAACGGCCCTGAACCGGGGTAGTGGTCCCGTTGCCATCCGTTTGATTCAGAGTCAGGCTGGAGGTACGCCGGGCATTTAATAGTTCGCGCATATCCTCCGGCGATAAGCTTTCCTTGCGAATGCCCAGCGGTTTAAGCTGCATTTCCAGCTGCTCCCAAGTGAAGCGGTTTCCGGTTTCCAGCGGACGCGGGTTAATGGGTTTTTCGACCCTGTTTAAGCTGTTATAATCTGTAGAAGCCATGGTGTCGGTATTGATTGAAATTGTTAAGGGTGACGGCGAACAGTGGGTTGTTTTGGCCGGTCCGCCGGTGCGGTTGGCTTTACGGAGTTGGATGGCCCTTTTTTCGCTTTGGTCGAATCCGCGTTCTGCCGTGTATTACCAGCTGGTTTTTGCTCAAGATTCCCAGTCTGGTTTTGCGTTATTCGAGTCGATCCATTTTTTGAAACGACGCTGGTATCCGTTTGGGTCTGGGGCTGGTAGCGGGCTTTGGCTTTCTCCAATTCATGAGGCTTTGCTTCCTGTAGGCTAATTCCACCGATTGGCGGATTTCTTTCCAGTTTTGTCAGTAATCGGGCCTGTTCGGACGGTGATAGAAGTGTATTGTCCTGAGGTTTCATCGTAAGCGGCACGTATGCCTTTGAAAGACCATCATTTTTGACAGCAACGGAATCCGAATAGGTCAGATCTTTAACTTTTTTACGCTGCTCGAGCCCATCCCCCGTTTTTACGTCGAGGGTCGTATTGAGCCACTTCTGATTATTCTCTGGCGTCAGCGATTTTAGATAAACAACAAACCCTTGATTCGGCTTTTCATCACTTGCCGACTGACTTTGTAAAGGGCCTTGTTTGATGTTTTGTGGAATCGTTTCACTCTGCTTTTTGCCGATACGATCCAATCGAAACTGACCCTCCACCGCTGAGAATTGTAGCGTTGCCGCATAAGGCTTTTTGTTATCGCCTAGCAGTCCCGTTAATGTGATTTGTTTACCGTCGCGCAGCAGCTCCTGCTGCTGGGGGGTCAATGGCTGACCCTTAACCTCAGCGGGCACTTTTATAGATTCTTTATCAATGGTGCGCAGTATTTTAGCCACCGGATCATAACCGACCAGAACTTCCCGTTTGGTAGCGGTTTGAGCATCCGTGTACTCAACGGGGCGGTTAGCCATGCCTGTCCTTTGCAACCGCATAATGTCTTCTGTATATAAGTTAAGCCCCTTCGGCACAGACAACGAGGTTTTGAGTTGGGGCGGCTCAATATGAACCTGGGGCCCTTTACCTGGAATCTCAATGAGAAGCAGTTTCCCCTGGGCGGGAGCTACTATACCGTTTCTATCCTTTATGGTGAAGGATACGTTCGGGTGCGTAGCATAGCCATCAAGTAATAATGCTTTGTTCATTGGATCAATTGATTTTTCTGAAATGCCCAGTTTATCCATCTGGGGCTTGATCTGTTCCCAGCTGTAGCGCTTTTCCTGGTTCACGTAAGCGGCCTGCTGCCGAAATGTCTCAGGTACAATAGGTTGGGTGTGGGTTTGTTTATCTGAGACCAGGCTATGAGCCCTTTCCCCGGATACGGTTGGCTGATGAGCTGCCGTCGATTTGAGCCCATCAGTAGCTAATACTCGTGCCGGTGAATTGGTAACAGCCGTTGTAGAAATAGTTTCTGAAGGTCTGGTTTGCTGACGCGTCTCCAACCGGTCGAGCAGTTTTATAGCCAGCTTGTCCAAAAAATGATCCATTATGCGGGACACCATCGATTTTGGCCCAGCTTCTGAAGCTGCGGATTGACCGTTTTGACGGATGGGGGGATCTACGCTTAATTTTGGTCCAGGCCGCTCTGAATCGACTTGTTGAGACCGGGCATTTGCGCTTGCAGTTGGTTTTGGGTCAATCGATTGATTGGCCGTCACTTTCTGAACGTCGGCCTGGTTGATCCCAGCAGGACGCGTTCGCCGATCGAGTTCCCGAATTAATTCCTCAAGTGACAGCTGATTGGCTTTTGATGAACCATCCGGCTTAGTTGGCTCGTCGGTTGCTTTTCGTTTAAAACCAAAGTTCTCTCCCTTAAATAGTTTGTCCATCAGGTCCTGAACAATTTTATAATTATTCAGAAAATTGGACACCATACCCCCTTCCGTTAATTTCAATTGAAGGATTTTCGTTAATAAGCCCCCTGATGATTCTCCTTCATCAGCTACCCGTTTAGCCGGTGCTGTGATAGGCCCTTTTTCGCCGGGCAAAGGCAATGATGCATCCCCTTCCGTTGCTGGACGTCCAGGAATGGCTGGCGATTTTACCGAATCAAAAGCGACATTAGCGGGCTTGCCGGTTAATTCCTTAACGTCCTGCTCCGTCGGAGCATTTACTGCCCGTTTCTGATCCAGAACAGGTTCCGCTGAATCGAACGCTTTTTTCAGGCGCTCTAACAAATCAATGTTCTTTACCGCTTCGCCCGGGGGTGGTAATGTTAGCGGCGTTTCTCCCGATTGATGATTCCGAACCACATTCATCAAACTAACCATATCAATTGGCGTACCAGGTCCGTGCTGTACGACGGCAGGAAACTGTTGAGTTGTTTCTTTCAACTCCATCAAGTAGTCCGTAACCCGCTGCTGCACGTCAGGCTGTCTGGTCGTATCCAACTTTTCGACCAATTGATGCATTTGATGCCGAGTCGTATTTTCGTTGAAAATCGCTCGGGATACTTCCTCATTGCTTAAATAGTTATCGCCTTCAAGATACTGTCGTAATTGACGAGCGTGGGCTGGCAATGCCAAACTCATTTCCGTTGTTTGAATACCCTCTGCTATCCCTAATTGCGTGGCATCGGACCGGCTCCGTTCACTGGCCATGTCAACGCGCCAGCTTTGTGAATCATTCGGCAATAGTCCTTGATCCTTCAGGCCCTGACGAATCGGCTCATCCACTAAACCCGGTAGTTCAATACTTCGGGTATAAAGGAGTTCGAACTGGGGATACATCTCCCCCTTACGTGCTAAGGTCGTATCAACGACTGCCTCACTAACAGGCTTTATCGCATGGGCTGGTAGTTCCCCTGCGTAATCGTTTAGGTAACCAGTTATTGAGGCAGGAATCTGACCCCGTTGAAGACCCTGCTGCTCAGCTTCTGATAAGGGACTTTGCTGCTGTTGAACGCGTTGCTGGCGAAATGGCTCCAGCAATTCCTGCATGATCGGGTCCTGCGTGTAAAGCACGGTTAGTAAATCATCGGACGGCCGGGCATCCAGGGGCTTTCCCAACGCGGCTGCCCGTTCCTGGGCGGCCATATCATTATTAATGATTGTTGCCAAGGGAACGTAGAGATTGGCCGGTAGTCGATTGTCATTTTCTTGCCGATACGTTAAAATCGGCTGGGGCAATTGGCCACGCTGGGCAAAAGCCGACAGGTCAGCAACCGTTAGGTCATGGGCAGATTCTGGCACGGGTTGAGGTTGCATCTTGGATCAGTACGTTAAGTGATTCATGGGAAATAATGGTCAATAACTAATGAAGATGTAATAATACTATACAGAAAGTTCGATAACTTTGAGAATGAAAATCATTTTTTTTTCGGTCACGTTTAGGCGCTTATGAATCACTCGCTCATAACTTTATTTGTTTCCTTCTGTATTGGCTACGGAGGGGTACTTGGCACGGCTCAGGCTCAGGTAATTTTTAAAGTTGATTCACCCATTAAGCGCCATCAGAACCTTATGCCTCAGCGCCAGGAAGCTGTCGAACTCGACGAACCGATGGCCGTTGATGTGGACTCTGCAGACAATCCAATACCTGAGCAAAACGCAATGGGTAACTCTCCAAAGCAGGATAGTATTGATGGATACGGGAAGCAATTTTCCCCTCCCTTAAATCGTCCGGTTAACCCCAAACAACGATTTTTGGTAACCTACATGGGTAGCCCCCTGAAAAGCGATACTAGTTCTCAAAGCCGGTATCGATTAGCGCCGATTGAGTTTAATGCTGCCGATTCAAGTAAACGGAATCCATCGGATAATCGGACTCTTGCCCCTCGACGGTTTGTGGATCAGGATTCGATTATGGTTGCGGTTTTGGAGGATTCCCTACGGCGTATTCGTCAACAACTGATACCTCTTGGCCAGACAAGTAAAGCGTCGGCTAAATCAGCCTTTGATTTATACCGGTCCATTCCGTCAATATTACCCGTTCGACTACGCTCTTATGAGGACTTCCGAATTTCGTCTGCGTATGGCCTACGCGTTCATCCGATCAGTGGTCGTTTACAGAATCATGCCGGTATTGACTTACCCCAACCTCGCTTTACGGCGGTTTACGCCACGGCCGATGGCGTTGTTGACCGGGTTGTCTGGCAACCTGCCGGGATGGGGCTGGCTGTTTATATCGTACACCCCTCAGGGTATCAAACTGGCTACGGTCACCTCGAAGACCATTCGGTACTAGTGGGAGAGGTTGTTCGCCGTGGACAGGTAATTGGCCGGGTCGGATCGACGGGCTTAGCTACGGGGCCACACCTTCATTACACCGTTTTAGCGGGTACCCAACCTGTTAATCCGGCCTCGTACTGCTTTTTGCTACTAAATGCGTTAGACGAATCTAA
>Ga0308159_1004885_pt1 | contig 11805 bp, 12 predicted proteins | sample PhyCR1_FD_201040 | JGI IMG/M metagenome (GOLD analysis project Ga0308159, IMG submission 201040) | Phyllosphere microbial communities from UC Gill Tract Community Farm, Albany, California, United States - DLSLC.R1 | ecosystem: Host-associated > Plants > Phyllosphere > Unclassified | place: USA...
CGATGGACCGCCTCAAGCGCCAGACCAGCACCGATGCCCTTTTGGCGCTGGCCGTGGGCGCCGTGCGCGCGCTCACCGGTTTCGACCGCGTGATGGCCTACCGCTTCCGCCATGACGACAGCGGCGAGGTGGTCGCGGAAGAGAAGGTCGACGAGTTGGAGCCCTTCGCCGGCCGCCGCTACCCGGCCAGCGACATCCCGGCCCAGGCGCGGCGCCTGTATGTGGTCAACACGCTGCGGCTGATCGCCGACGTGCAGGCCGCGCCGGTGGCGGTGACGGCCGCCAGCGCAGCACTGCCGCCGCTGGACATGAGCCACTGCCTGCTGCGCAGCGTGTCGCCCATCCACATCGAGTACCTGCGCAACATGGGTGTGGGCGCCTCGATGAGCATTTCGATCGTGGTGCAGGGCAAGCTGTGGGGCATGCTGGCCTGCCACCACCGCACGCCCCTGCAGGTGCCGTACTCGGTGCGCATGGCCTGCGACGTCCTGGCCCAGGTGCTGGCCGCCAACGTGCAGAGCCTGCTGGCGCGCGAGGACGCCCGGCGCGCCGACGAGGGCGCCCGCCTGCGCGCCGGCCTCATCGAGGCGGTGCTGCATGCCGACGACCCGCTGGGTGCGCTGGCTTCGATGATCGGCGACATCGGTGAGGCCTTCGATGCCCAGTCGGTGATCGTGGCGGAAGACGCCAAGCTGGTGGTGCATGGCGACCTGCCCCGCGAAGCGGCCACCCGGCTGGTGCAGTGGCTCACCGGCCCCGACGCGCCGTCGGGCGCGATGATCGAAAGCCACCGCCTCGCCGAGCTCTCGCCCACGCTGGCGGACGATGCCGGCGTGTGGGCCGGCATGCTGGCGCTGCGCTTCGACGAGCTGGCCGGCGGCTGGCTGGTGCTGATGCGCAAGGAGCAGGTCGAGACCATCCACTGGGGCGGCCGGCCCGAGAAGGAGTACGTGAGCGGCCCGCTCGGCCCGCGCCTCACGCCGCGGGGCTCCTTCGACGTCTGGAAGCAGGAGGTTCGCGGCACCAGCGTGCCCTGGACGGAGAGCGAGCGCACCTTGGGCCGCCAGCTGCTCGACGAGATGGCGCGCGCCAATGCCGCGCGCATGACCGAGATCAACCGCGCCCGCACGCAGTTGCTGGCCATGCTGGGCCATGACCTGCGCGATCCGCTGCAATCGATCGCGATGGCTGCGCGCGTGCTCGAGCGCAGCCCCGCCGACTCGCCCGATGGCACGGCGGGCAGCCGCATCGGCCAGCGCATCCAGTCATCCAGCAGCCGCATGGCGCGGCTGATCGGCCAGGTGCTCGACGCCTCGCGGCTGCAGACCGGGCTGGGCCTGCAGATGCAGTTCGCCGAGGTCGATCTCTCGCGCGTGCTCGAAGACCTGCTCGACGAAGCGCACACCGCCCACCCGGGCGTGAGCCTGATCAAGGAAGTGCCCGAGCGCCTGCTCGCCCATGCCGACGCCGACCGCGTCGCGCAGCTGTTCGCCAACCTGATCAGCAACGCGCGCCACCACGGCACGCCGGGCGAAGCGGTGATCGTGCAGCTGTCGGTGCAGGGCGACGAGGTGCACTTCGACGTGAGCAACAGCGCCCCGCCGATCGCGCCCGAGCTGGTGCCGCACCTGTTCAGCGCCTTCAAGCGCCAGACGCAGCCCAACGTGCGCAACAAGGGCGGCCTGGGCCTGGGGTTGCACATCGCCCGCGCGATTGCGGTGGCGCACGGTGGGACCATCGACTACACGCACGCCGATCCCTACGTCGTGTTCTCGGCGCGCTTCCCGCTGCGACCAACGGTGGACTGAGCTCTCGCGCAACGAGGCGCGCAACGGGCGGGCGGTTGGCGCGAGCAGCTATCATTTTGGTAGCGTGCAGTCGATGCAGTCGATGCAGTCGATGCAGTCGATGCAGTCGATGCAGCCGATGCAGCCGATGCGGGAACCTCCGGCGCGACTCGGCGTTCGAACGCGGCCGCCGCCTGCACGACGCCATCCCTCCTTCTCCGATAGGCACCCATGCCCAAGACCCCGCCGCCTGCGCCCTTCCCCGCCGCCGCCTCGCAGCGGCCTGCATGGTGGCGCGCCTCGCGTGCCCGGCGCGCGGCGGTGGTCACAGCCTGCGCCCTGCTGCTTGCCGCCTGCGGCTCCTCGGGTCCGCGGCCGGTGAAGCATTACGACCCCGAGGCTTTCGACTCCACCAGCACCCACACCCGCACCTACGGCGTCGAGCAGGGCCGCACCTGCGAGGCGGCGCGGCGCGCACTGCTGAGCCAGGGCTACCTCGTCACCACCGCCACCAGCGAGCAGGTCACCGGCCGAAAGAACTTCCAGCCCGAAGGCGAAGTGCACCTGGAGGTGGAATTCCGCGTGGTCTGCGCCAACGAGCAGGCCGGCGCGCGTGGCTCCATCGCCTTCGCCACCGCGGTGCAGGAGCGCTACGAACTCAAGAAGGTCAACAGCTCGGCCAGCGTGGGCGTGGGCGCGCTCGGCTCCGTGTCGCTGCCCTTCAACGCGAGCAACGACGCGATGGTGAAGGTGGCGAGCCAGACACTGACGGACGAAGGCTTCTACGAACGGTTTTTTGCCCTGATCGAGCGCTACCTCGGCGCACCCTACCCGCCCGAATCGCGCCGCGGCCCGCCGGAGCCGCCCCCGCTCAGCGGGCCGGTGGCCACGCCCGTGGCGCCCGCTTCGGCGCTCGCGGCCGAGCCATTGGCGGCACAGCCGCTGTCGCCCGACACGCCGCATTCGCCTGCCCCAGCGAAGCAGGAGCCGGGCGAAGCGACCGCGCCGGTCAGTGTGCCGGTGCCTTTGACGGCGAATCGCGGTTAGGACATCCGCCGCCCGAGCGCAACGCCTCGAGCGCTTGGGCCAGCGCCTCGATGCCGAAGGGCTTCTGCAGCCAGCGCTCCCCCGGCAGGGGCTTGGCGGGTGCAGGCTGGCCGGTGGCGAAGAGGATGCGGATCGGGTGCTTGGCGCGCAGCGAGGCGGCGAGGTCCAGGCCGGAAAGTGCCGGCAGGCCGACGTCGGTCATCACCACGTCGAAGGCGCCATCGAAGTAGCGCGACTGCGCCGATTCGGCCGTACCCACCCCGGTCGCCCAGTGTCCCAGAGCCTGCAACATCTCGACGGTGGTGGCGAGGGTGGCAGGATCGTCCTCGACCACCAGCACGCGCAAGGGGCCTTCGGGGTCGGATTTGGGGGCGGGTCTCATGGCGGTTGCCCAATGTAAAGCTGGACGGCGGCGGCGCGGGTCTCCTGCAGGACGGACGCGCGTGTAGGAGCACAGCCATTGCCAGGTCAGCGCCCCCGCCGTCAACGCACCAACGTCGATTTGCCGAACAGGCTTTCGATGAACTCCACCGCCAGCTCGGCCGTGCGGTTGCGCACGTCCAGCGCCGGGTTGATCTCGACCACGTCGAGCGAACCGAGCCGGCCGGTGTCCGCGATCATCTCCATGCACAGCTGCATCTCGCGATAGGTGGGCCCGCCCCGCACCCCGGTGCCCACGCCGGGCGCCACGTCGGGGTCGAGACAGTCGAGGTCGAAGCTCACGTGCAGGTGCGTGTCTTCGTCCACGTCCTGCAGCGCCTCGACCATGGTGGTGCGCATGCCGTGCTCGTCGATGTGGCGCATGTCGTAGACCTGCAGGCCCAGCGTGCGGATGGCCTCGCGCTCGTCGGCGTCGACGCTGCGGATGCCGATGAAGCGCAGCGCATCGTGCGCCACCGCGGCGCGCTCGCCGCTCCAGCCGGTGAGCGCGGCCGGCCCGTGGCCCAGCAGGCAGGCGACCGGCATGCCGTGGATGTTGCCGCTGGGGCTGGTGGTCTCGGTGTTGACGTCGGAATGCGCATCGAGCCAGATGACGCGCAGCTTCTTGTTGCGCTTGCGCGCGTGCCAGGCCACGGCGCTGATGGAGCCGATCGCGAGGCAGTGGTCGCCGCCCATGAGCAACGGCACCTCGCGCGCGCCCAGCGCGGCATCGGCGGCGTCGTACACGCTGCGGTTCCAGGCCACCACCTCGTCGAGATGCCGCAGCCCATCCTCGAGCGGCTCGCCCCAGGGCGTGGCCGGGCCGGCCAGGTTGCCGCCGTCGATCACCGTCAAGCCCTGCCGCGCCAGCGTCTCGGCCAGACCGGCCACGCGCAGGGCATCCGGCCCCATGCCGGCGCCGCGGACGCTGGCGCCCACGTCGGTGGGGGCGCCGATGAGGCGGATGGTGGTCATTTGGAACTCCGTGGCATGGTGGCCGTTCGAGTGTACGGAGCGCCCAGAGTTTCAAGGCAAATCGGCCTTCAGTGCCCGCCGTACGGTCGCCGTCAGCTACTCTTCTGATAGCAATTGCCTTCATCCAGCCGGCGAGCAAAGCGAAGCCCCCAGGGCACCCGCGGAACTGGCTTGGCCAGGCCGCTGGGTGCGCCCCCCTCCAAGCCGAAGGCGCCAGAGAAGGGGGAGCCGCGAAGCGGCTTGGGGGGTGGCTCTCCATTTGGCCAACTGCCCTAAGTTTCTGGAAGTTCTGGTTTTCATGGCCTAGGCCTTTGGCGGGATCATTCATCCATCGCGGCACCGTCCGCCTCACTCCCCACCTCGAAGGATCCCACCATGACCACCACCCTGCGCACCGTTGCCATCGACGTCGTCGGCCAATACAACACCGCCGGCAAGCATTTGCTGAACGCCTGGCGCGCCGGTGCCGGCCGTGTGATCGGCGGCGCCAGCACCCGCTACGCCGACGCCGTCGGCACCAGCAAGCTCCCCTTCGTGAGCGACGACGTCAAGGCGCGCCTGCTCGGCGCCCAGGAGAAGGTCACCGGCTTCCTGGCGACCCGCCTCGAAAGCGACACCGCCTTCACCGAGAAGCTGATGGACACCGTGGCCGAGCGCACCGCCGGCGGCATCCAGTACGTGGCCGATGCCAGCCAACGCGTGAACTCGCAGGTCGGCACCTCGATGCTGAACACGCTGCAGGCCGTGCACCTGCCCTTCGCGCAGATCTCGCTGAAGGTCGCCGAGAAGGTCGCTGAAGGCGCCGGCAAGATCGAAGCCCGCGTGGCAGGCGACAAGGCAGAATCGGCCGAAGCCACCACGGTGCGTGCGAAGCCGGCACGCCGCGCTTCGCGCAGCGCCCGCCGGGCCTGAGCCCAGCGCGCCCGAGCCGCCGCGCCTCTGACGCGGCGGCCACCTTGATGAGGCCCTGATCGCATCGACGGAGACACCATGGCCACCCGACGCAACCGCCCCGAACCGGGCACCGGCACCGACGACGCCACCGGCAAGGCCGCAAGCCCGGTAGCGCGCAAGAAGAAGGCCGCGACGCCCGCGGCCGCGGCCAAAAAGCCGGCGCGCAAGAGCGCGGCGCCGCCGGCCGATGCAGCCCCGAACGACAACCAGGAAGCGCCCGCCCCCACCGGGCTGTGGCGCGCCGGCCTGAAGGCGCTCGACACCGTGCGCCAGGACGTGACCCGCCGCCACACCAACGTGATCGAGACGCTGCTGGGCATCGCACCGCCACGCGCCGACGCCGAGGGCAAGCAGGCACCGCGCAGCTTCCCCGGGCTCGAGACGCTGGGCCTGCGCAAGTTCGAGGACGTGTTCGACCAGCGCGTCGCGACGGCGCTGGAGCGGCTGGGCGTGCCCACCCGCGACGAGATGGCGGCGCTGCGAGCGCAGCTCGACGAGGCGCTGGGACAGATCGAACGGCTGCAGGGCGGCACGCCGCCCGCGCGCAAGCGCAGCGGCGGCAAGACGCGTTGACGCCCCGCGGCACCGCCTCCCGTCCTCGTCCCGTGGCCGGCTCCTCCACCCGCGACCGCATCCTGCTGGCCAGCCTGGCGCTGTTCAACACGCATGGGCTGGCAGCGGTGTCCACGCACCGCATCGCCGCCGAAGCCGAGATCAGCCCCGGCAACCTGCACTACCACTTCAAGACCAAGCAGTCGATCGTCGAGTGGCTGTTCCGCCGCTTCGAGGAACGGCTGCTGTCGCTCAACGATTCGGCCGCGGGCATCCGTGCCATCGACGACCTCTGGCTCGCGTTGCACCTGCGCTTCGAGGCCATCGACGGCTACCGGTTCATCTACCGCGACATGGGCCATCTGGCCGCCGAATACCCGGCGCTCGGCGAGCGCGCCCAGGCGCTGACGGCGCAGAACCTGCTGTCGGCGCAGGCACTGTGCGAGACGCTCGCAGCGCACGGCGTGATCGAGGCGACGCCCGAGCAGACGCAGATGCTGGCACTGCAGATCGTCTTCACCACCACCTGCTGGCTGTCCTTCGAGCGCCTGGTGCCGGGGCGCAGCGAGATGGCGCACGCCGACCCCGGGATGGCGGCGTACTACACGCTGACGCTCGTTTCTCCCTATGTTTCCAGCGAATCCAGGGCGTACCTTGACTACCTGCGGTCGAAGTACCTCGGCTAGCAACCCACATCACAACAACCATGTCGAGCCAACGACACACCAAGGAGAACCACCGAATGAGCACGACCACCTTCGACGCCGTCCATGAAGACCCCGTCGCCCCGCCCTCCCGCCTGCTGATGCTGGCCGAGGGCCGCGCCTTCTGGGAAACCGGCGCCACCCTGATGATGTGGCCCTGGCTCCAGTTCGCGCCGCGTGGCGACGGCCATCCCGTGATGGTGCTGCCGGGCCTGGTGGCCAGCGACATTTCCACGCGCCTGCTGCGCCGCTACCTGCGCAGCCGCGGCCACGACGTGCACGGCTGGGGCCTGGGCAACAACTTCGGCCCGCGCCCCGGCGTGGAGGCTGCCATGGTCGCCCGGCTGCAGGCCCTTCACGACAAGGAAGGCCGCAAGGTCAGCCTGGTGGGCTGGAGCCTGGGCGGCGTGTTCGCGCGCCTGCTGGCCAGCCGCCACCCGCACCTGGTGCGCGATGTGGTCACGCTGGGCAGCCCCTTTGCCGGCAGCCCGCGCGCGACCAACGCCTGGCGTGTGTACGAGATGGTGAGCGGCCAGAGCTCGCGCGACCCCGAACGCATGCAACACATCAGCCCCGTGCCGCCGGTGCCCACCACCTCGATCTTCAGCCGCACCGACGGCGTGGTGGCCTGGCAGTGCAGTGTCGACCGTCCCGGCCCGCAGAACGAGAACATCGAGGTGCTCGCGAGCCACGTGGGCATGGGCACGCACCCGGCGGTGCTGTATGCGCTGGCCGACCGCCTGGCCCAGCCCGAGGACGACTGGAAGCCCTTCGACGGCAGCCGCCTGGGGCCGCTGGTCTATCCGGACCCGTCGCGCAGGTGAAGTTCAGGGGCGAATCGCTCGCCTCTCACGCAAAAGAAAAGGGGCGCTGAGAGCGCCCCTTTCTTCATCTGCTCACGTGCGAGCCGGTCGGCACGCCCGTTGGCAGGACCATCGATGACGCCGGCTTCGCCGGCCGTCATCAATAGCGGTTGCCGCCGCCGTAGCCGCCGCCACCGCCGCGACGATCACCGCCGCCGCCGTAGCCGCCGCCACGCGGCTCCATCGGACGGGCCAGGTTCACGGTGAGGGCACGGCCGTCGACTTCCTTGCCGCTCATGCCTTCGATGGCTGCCTGCGCTTCCGCGGGCGAGCCCATCTCGACGAAGCCGAAGCCCTTCGAACGGCCGCTGTCGCGCTCCATCATGACCTTGGCGGACACGACGTGCCCGAAGGAGGAGAAGCTTTGCTGCAGCGAATCGTCGCGCATCGAATAGGAGAGATTGCCAACGTAGAGTCTGTTTTCCATGGTGTTTCCTTGATCGGTTTGTCGGGCCACCGTGGCCCGGTTCATGGTCTGTGAATGCGCCATCAGCGCGCCGGACGGCGCATGGCGGAGGAGCCGCCACCGGAGCGCTGCTCCAGGTGACGGAAGGTCAGGCGACCCTTGTTGAGGTCGTAAGGCGACATCTCGAGCGACACCTTGTCGCCGGCCAGCACGCGAATGCGGTGCTTCTTCATCTTTCCGCCGGCGTAGCACACGAGGCTGTGGCCATTGTCGAGCGTGACGCGGAATCGCGAATCGGGCAGCACTTCCTCTACCCGGCCTTGCATTTCGATGAGTTCTTCCTTGGCCACGAAGCTCCTTGGTTGATGGACCCGAGCCGCGCTCAGGCCAGTTGGTTGTTGAGAACGAACGCGCGGCCCTGGGCCAGCGCGTAGACCGCGGCACGCGTGGCCGAGTCGAAGCGCGGAATCAGCCGGAAGACCCGGTCGTGCATGCCGCGGCGAATGGAGACCGAGGCGGCGTACTGGCCGGTCTCGGTGAGCTTGGTCATCGGAGTGACCAGGTATCGGCCCACTTCGTGGGTCTGGGGTGTCTGCATGGAATCGAAAGGCGGCTTCTGGGTGCCGCGCGACCCGTGCGCGTCGGACGAGGGCCGAAGCTGCACGCGAATGGATCGGGGGTAGGAGCGGCCCGATGCGTGTTCTTGTTGAACGGACCGCGAATGAAGCTCGCCGAGGAGGAGTGACGCCGGGGCGGGAGACAGAAACGAAGCTTGCTGCGGGAGCGAAGCCTGCTTGGCCGGGGCCTGTGCGGCCAGCGATGCCGCGAGGAGTCAATCAAGGGCTGCAGCAACGAGCACGCTGCAGTCGATCGCACTAGTGTAGGCGATTTGGCGTCAGCGTGCTTTTTATTTCCGGGAATGCATGCTCAGGTGTTACTCTGATCCGCTTCAACGGTTCGAAAGGTCAGCATGAACGGCGCCACCTTCACCTCGCTTCGCCGCGACTCACTGCGTGCGCAGCTCCCCCAGGTGGTCGACCTCCTGCGACTGCGGCGCGCCGCCGAGATCGAGGAAGCCGTGATCGATGACCTTGTGAGCCTCTCCTGGCTCGAATGGACCGGCGGCTCCCTCAAGCTGACCGCGACGGGTTCGAACATCTGCCGCCAGCAGCGCTGAGGTCGCCGCCCCGGCGGCTCGCCCACGGGCGGCCTCATCGGGCCGGCTGCCCGGGTTCGCAGCCGAAGTGGTGCAGCACGTTGCGCAGCAGGCCCTCGAAGACCGGGTCGCTGCCCACCACCCAGGCCGCACCGACGGCCCCGGCGTGGAAGACCCGCCCCCCCTGCGGACGCTCCCAGTAGATCATCTCGGCCGACACGCCGTCGATGGGCTCGCACACCCGCGAATGCCAGTCGAGGTAGGTGTCCATCCGCCCCGGCGCACGCCGGCCCTGCGCGATGACGGTGAGGCCGCGCGGCGGTTCCGGCAGGGCCGCCGTTTCGTGTGAGCCCTGCGTCATCCGCATCAGGGTCGCCGCGCTCAAGTCCCATTCATGGCCGATGGCCCGCGGCAACCCGCCCCCGGGTGCATGGCCGAAGGTCTGGTCGCGCGACAGGCCCAGCGCTTGGGGCCGGTTGAAGAACGGGTGCGCCGGCTCGCACACGTGGTAGACGCCGAAATCCTCCGCGTCCGCGAAGCCCCAGCCCGCAGTCTCCAGCCCGATGATGCTGGCGGCGGAACGGCCGAGCGCGCGCAGCTGGCCGCCGCGCAGGGCGTCCTGCGCATGGCGCTCCTCACCGTAGGGGCCGGCCGGCGGTCGCAGCGCGGCGCTGGCCGGATCGGCGCCGCGCTCGTCGTTCTTGCGCTGCTCCATCACCGACATGTCGGCATCGAAGCTCACACGCAGGTACATGGTGTTGCCGGACAGCACGAGCGCGTTGCCGCCCCGGCGCAGCCAGTCGTCGAAGGCGTCGACCACCGGCAGCGACCAGTACTCGCTGTGGCCGTTCACGACCACCGTGCTGTAGCGCGCGAGGATCGCCGGGTCGGCATGCAGGTCGAGATCCGCCAGCACGTCGAACGCGTGGCCCTCGCGCTCGAGCCAGGCATGCAGCCGGCGCTCCAGCCGCGTCCACTGCGAGAACCCGCTGCCAGCCGGGTCGTAGAGCGCTGCGGGACTGGCATTCGGCCATGGCATCCGCAGGCCGGTGAAGTAACTGGGTTGGCCGGCGCGGTGGTAGGTGTAGCTGCAGAAGGCCGGCGCCTCCGGGTGGCTGTTGTCCAGGCCCGTGGAGCGGCGCGGCCACACCGGGTCGTCCACCTGGTTGCGCGCGAAGGGCGTGGCCGCATACGCGAGCCAGCTGCTCATGGCGCACAGCACCAGCAAGGGCGCCGGGCGCGCGCCCGCGCGGGGCTTGACCAGGAAAGTGATGTCGTACGCCGCCTCCCGCCCCTCCCAGTCGAAGCGCAGGCGTGCCACGTGCAGCCCGGGCCGCGTGTCGACAGGCACGTCCAGGTGCGCGGTGGCGTGCCATCGGCAGTCGTACAGATCGTCGCTCGCCAGCCGCAGGCCCTGGCCCGCAGGCGCTGAATCTTCGGCGCGGGACGCCTGCGCGCCCGCCGGGTCGAAGCCCGGACCGAGGATGGACCGGGTGCCCTGGTTCACGACGCGGCCATGCCAGCCATGACCTCCGACGTCGGCGACCGCATCCCCGCCGCCGTCCCGCAGCGGCCAGCAGGCCAGCAGGCCGTCCGGCATCGGCAGTTCGGCCGCACGCTCGCGCACCCGCGCCGCCAGCACCTCGGGCGTCAGGGCACCGGCGTGGATCGCGACCATGGCCAGGTCCACATCCGCAAAGGCCCCGGCGCCCTCGGCACTGCCGGCCGCGCCCAGCCGCAGCGGTGCATCTGCAGGCCGCGGCGCGCCTTCGGGGCCGACGCGCGCATGGCATTCGCCATCGATCCACAGCGCTGCTTCGCGACCGTCCCAGGTGGCGGCCACATGCTGCCAACGGCGCGGCGTCAGCGGACGGCTTGCGCGCAGCGGCGATGCGGCCGGCAGCGCGCCCTCGCCCAGCTGCCAGGCCAGGTGGCCATCGGGGTCGATGAACAGGCCGAAGCTGCGCACACCACTGGCGTCGCCCTGCGTGAGCAGCGCCTGCCGCGGGCCGTCGCAGCGCCAGGGCATGACCCAGGCCTCCAGCGTCAGCCCGGCCAGCGGCTGGCCAGCGGGCAGGCCCGCATCCACGTGCACATACGAGCCGGGATGGATGGGCTGCACCCGCGCATCGTGCAGGCCCAGGTCGGCCACCCGCGCATCGCTGGCGCGGCTGTCCGGATCGGGGCCCAACCGGCACACCTCGAGCGAATAGGAACGGTCGCTGCTGATGTGGAAGGCGATGCGCTCGCCGGCGTGGACCGTCTTCGCGCTTGCGTAGCCGTGCACGCCCGGCACCCAGACCGGGCGATGCGGGGGAATCGGAAGACTCATTCGCTGGTGAATCCGGACGCCTTCACCACCGGCCCCCAGCGCTTGAGGTCATCGGCGATCAATGCAGACAGGGCTTGCGGCGTGCTCGGGTTGGCGTCGCTGCTGAGGCGGGCGAGGCGGTCCTGCACCTCGGGCAGGGCCAGGGACTTGCCGAGCGCCGCGTTGAGCTGCTGCACGGTGGCCGCGGGCGTGGCGGCAGGCACGAACAGGCCGGTCCACTCCAGGTTGTCGAAGTGGGGCTGGCCCAGTTCCTTGAGCGTCGGCACGTCGGGCAGCAGCGAGGCGCGCCGGTCGCCGTTGACCGCCAGCACCTTGAGCTTGCCCGACTGCTGGTAGGGCACCAGGTCCGCGATCGGCGTGATGCCCGACGCCACCTGGTTGCCCACCAGGTCCTGCACCAGCGGCGCCGCGCCGCGGTAGGGCACCGCGGTGAGCTCGACCTTCGCGTCGCTGCCCAGGCGGAAGCCCATGAACTGCGACACGCTGCCGGCCGCAGGCACGCCGTAGCTGGCGCGCGACTTGTCGGAACGAGCGAGGGCCAGCCATTCGCGCACGTCGCGCACGGGCATCGCGGCCGGCACCGCGATGCCTTCGTAGAAGGTCGCGATG
>Ga0308159_1004886_pt1 | contig 11796 bp, 13 predicted proteins | sample PhyCR1_FD_201040 | JGI IMG/M metagenome (GOLD analysis project Ga0308159, IMG submission 201040) | Phyllosphere microbial communities from UC Gill Tract Community Farm, Albany, California, United States - DLSLC.R1 | ecosystem: Host-associated > Plants > Phyllosphere > Unclassified | place: USA...
TCGGCAACCAGTGGACCGCCGAGAGCATCGACGCGCCGGACCTGAACCTGCCCAACAAGCAGGACGACCTGATCGCCGCCGTGGCCAAGGCCAACAGCAAGACCGTGGTGGTGCTGCAAACCGGTGGTCCAGTGGTGATGCCGTGGCTGAACAACGTGGCGGCCGTGCTGGAAGCCTGGTACCCGGGCACCAATGGCGGCGCCGCGATCGCGCGCGTGCTGACCGGCGAAGTCAATCCGAGCGGCCGCCTGCCGGCGACCTTCCCTGCCTCGGTGGCGCAGCTGCCGCGGCCCGTGATCGACGGCGACGCCGTGACCAAGGACGAGGACATCCTCAACAAGACCACCACCAACTACAACATCGAAGGCGCGGCGGTTGGCTACAAGTGGTTCGACCTGAAGGGGCACAAGCCGCTGTTCCCGTTCGGTTACGGCCTGTCGTACACCACGTTCGCGCTGTCGGACCTGGCGGCGAACAAGACCGGCAAGGGTATAGAAGTGACCTTCACCGTGAAGAACACCGGCAAGCGTGACGGCAAGGCGGTGGGCCAGGTGTATATCTCGCCAGCCAAGGGCGGCTGGGAAGCGCCGAAGCGCCTGGGCGGCTGGGATAAGGTGGAAGTCAAGGCCGGAGAAACCGGCAAAGCCACCGTCAAGGTCGATCCGCGCCTGCTGGCCATGTACGACAGCGCCAGCAAGACCTGGAAGATCGCTGCGGGCGAGTACGTGGTCACGCTGGCCGACTCGGCAGGCGCCAAGCCGGCCGCCACGGTCAAGGTCAGCCTCGACGCGCAGACCGTCGATATCCACGGCAAGTAACTTGTTGTTCGGTCCCGCGCACTCGCGCGGGACTTCCCCACTCCCCGCGGCGCGCGCCTACTTCTCTTTCCAGAACACGTCGACAGTATCGATCCGGTCCGCACGCCAGGCCTGCACCTTCGCTTCGACAAACGTGCCTTCCATGTCGTCGCGCGGGGTAATCTTGCTGGCGTAGTAGTGATATTCCTCGCCATGCTTTTCTTTGGCCAGGAATTCGGCCTTGCGTACCAAGTCGGCGTCGCGGCCCAGCTGGTGGCCGCCCAGCGCCAGCAATGCCAGCACCACGCCAATGCCCAGCGCCAGGTGGGCCGACGGTTCGCGCCGGCCGCTCGACAGGATGGCGGTGCGTACCGGCTGGCGCAGCAGTTCGGTGCGCAGCCAGTGCAGCACGGCGCAAAACAGCAGCAGCGGCAGCAGCACCTCCAGTTGCGCACCGGGGTCGAGCTGCCATTGCGTGAGGGTCAGGTCGAACGGCTGCAGCAGCGTGAGCACGAACATGGCCAGCGCCAGCGGCAGCAGCACGCTGGCGATCCAGACCAGGAAGAAGGCGGCGCGCAGGCTGCCGCGCACCAGGTAGATGCCGCCGATCAGGGCCGGGATGATCATGCTGTACGAGTAGTCGGCACCGGTGGCGATGCGCCAGGCCATCCAGGCCAGTTCGAACGCGCACAGTGCAAGGAGCACCACGCCGGCGCGGCGCAGGATGGCAGGAGCAGGTTGTGTATCGGGCATCAGGAAGCGGAAGTGACAGGGGGATTCTTGCGGCGGCGCCGCGCGTTCTTGGGATCGGCGATCAGGGGGCGGTAGAGTTCCACCCGGTCGTGGGGCCGTAAAGGTGTATCGGGCGGTTTTTTCTTGCCGTAGATGCCGGTCTGCAGGGTAGCCAGGTCGATGCCGGGTACCTCGACGACCACGCCGGACAGGGCCAGCGCCTGCTCGATGGTGGTACCGGGTGCCACCTGCAACGCGCGCAGGAACTGCACGGTGTCGCTGGCGTAGCAGACTTCGACGGTAAAGGTGGCAGCCGTATCAACCACGAAGGGGGGTGTTTCCATAAACAGTCTCCGCGCGCTTGCAGAAGGAATCGACCATGCTGTTGGCGATCATGCCAAATACCGGGCCCACCAGCTTGTCGAGGATGGTGCTGGAAAATTCGTAGCGCAGGTCGAGCTCGATCTTGCAGGCATCCTCGCGCAGGGCCTTGAACGTCCACACGCCGTCGAGGCATTTGAATGGACCATCGACGAGCTTCATGCGGATCGATTCGAACGGCACGTTGTCGTTGGACGTGGTAAAGCTTTGCTTGACGCCGTGGTAGTTGATGCCGACGCTGGCCACGGTGCGGTTTTCAGTGCGCTCGCGGATATCGACGCCACCGCACCACGGCAGGAATTTGGGATAGTCTTCGATGCGCGCCACCAGTTCAAACATCTGCTGGGCGCTGTAACCGAGGAAAACTGATTTGTGCACTACTGCCATTGGCTAACCATTTGCTATGATGTGGAAATAAGATGCTTCAAGCCGTAATTTTATACGCGAAACCGAAATTTAACCGACCCGGTACGGGTTTATCGTTGATTTACCGAATTCATGACCATAGCAGATAATAAAAAAGCATTTTTTGACTACTTCATCGAGGACCGTTTCGAAGCCGGCATCGTGCTCGAAGGTTGGGAAGTCAAAGCGATCCGCGACGCCCGCGTGCAGATCAAGGAAGCTTACGTCACCATCCGTGGCGACGAGCTGTTCCTGTTCGGCGCCCACATCAGCGCCTTGCCCACCGCCTCCACCCACATCAGCCCCGAAGCCGTGCGCACCCGCAAGCTGCTGCTGCACCGCGCCCAGATCGACAAGCTGATCGGCAAAGTGGAGCGCTCCGGTTATACGCTGGTGCCGCTCAACCTGCACTACAAGGAAGGCCGCGTGAAATGTGAAATCGGCCTGGCCAAGGGCAAGAAGCAGCACGACAAGCGCGCCACCGAGAAAGACCGCGACGGCAAGCGCGAAGTGGCCGCCGCCATGAAGACCCACAACCGTTGACGCCATGCCCTCATGGCGCGCCATTGTTGCGCGCCCATGACAGAACCCGGCCCCGCGCCGGGTTTTTTATTGCCCTGGTAATTTCTAACGAGAAACATCCATGTTACACTTGGCGCAGATGATTTGTCATTCATGGCCTGCGCTTGTGCGGCGTGGAGACGTGACAAAAGCTACTTTTTGACAATGAGGCAACAAATGGCGCTGAAACTCGCAATGGCTGTCGCAGCCGGTTTGATCCTGTCGGGATGTGCGACCCGCTACACGCCCGCGCCGCTGGCGGCCAACTTCCCGTCCACCAAGCAGGCCAAGCTGCAGGCAACGTACCATTGGGGCATCGTCGCCAATGCGGTCGAACGGCAACTGGCGGTGGAGCTGAAAAAAACGCCTACCCGCCCGGTGTACATCAATATCCCCGCCGAACCTAACCCGTTCCAGCGCGCGCTGGCTACCCAGCTGATCACCGCGCTGGTGAACGACGGCTTCACGGTGGCGCGCGCGCCGGCCGGCGCCCTCAAGATCGACCTCGACGTGCAGACACTGACCTTTGCCCCCAACCGTCCGCAGTACCGGCGCAACTTCGGCCAGCGCTTCCCGCTGGCGGGCGGCGTGTGGATGGCGCAGGAGCTGACCGCGCCGCACGTGGAAAACGAACCGATCGATCCACTCGATTCCGAATTCGCACCCGGCGCCACGCCGCGCACCGAGATCATCGTCACCATTTCGGTCTCGGACCAGTACCGCTACCTGGCGCGCAGCACGTCGGCCTACTACGTGGCCGATGCCGACTACGCGCTGTACGGCGTGACCGAGCCGGAACCTGAAAACACCAAACTGACGCGCGTATTCAAAGTACGCGGAGACCTGTAAATGCCGATGACCAAACTGGCTAGCGCCCTCCTGCTCACCCTGCCGCTGCTGCTGTCGGCATGCGCCACCAACAAGGACAAGCAACAGCGCGATTACACCACCGTCTCGTCCAACCAGTTCATCGAGGCCAACTACAAGGCGGCCGATTCGCTGATGCGCCAGCTGACCGGCAAGCTGGCCGGCGACAAGCCGCTGATCATGGCCACCCTGGTCAATATCGACGAGCTGGAGCAGACCACCACGCTGGGCCGGCTGGTATCGGAACAGCTGTCCACGCGCCTGGCGCAGGGCGGCCTGTCGATGGTGGAAATGAAATTGCGCAGCAATGTGTATTTCAAGCGCAACCAGGGCGAACTGATGCTCACCCGCGAAATCGGCGAAGTGGCCACCGCCCACAATGCGCAAGCGATCGTGGTGGGCTCGTATGCCGAGACCAGCGACATGGTGTTCATCAACGTCAAGGTGATCCAGCCGAATACCAATTTCGTGCTGGCTGGCCAGGATTATGTGCTGGCCAAGGAAGCCGTAGTCCGGTCGATGTTGCAACGTAACTAGCCCCTGGCCACGGCAGGTCGCCGCGCTAGTTGCCCGCCATCGGCTGCTGCGCGCCGGCAGGCCACTGTGCCAGCACGCGCCGATATTCCTGTTCGCTGAGATTGAGTATCGAGCCGTGGCGCTTTTTTCTGGCGCCGTAATCGACAGCCGACGGCGCACTGCGGCGAAAGTCCTGCGGCCGCGACAGGTCGCTGGTCTGCAGCGCCAGATAACCGCCACGTGAGCGGTACTGATCGACCCATAGCCCCCATTCACTGCTGGCCGGCATCCGGAACAGGATCGGCCCTTCGACATCCTTGCCGGTCAGTCCGATGGCACCGAGGTTGCCCAGGGTGCGCCACTCCCCGAGCAACTGCTGGCTACCCTCGATGGTGATCTCGCCATCCCCCGAAACACGAATATAGCGATAGCGCGCGCCGGGATGATCGTCGCGCACGATCTGGGTATCGATCACGCCGGTATTGCCGGGCCGGTCGATGTACAGCCGGGCAGGCGTGAAGCTGATGAAGTCGCGCGTGCGGGCGTAATAAATCCGCGGCTTGTCGATGCCGCCAACCGGCGAAATCGTGGTCCAGTACACCAGGTAATCACCGGTCTCTTCGTCGAAGATCGCTTCCGGCGCCCAGGCGCAGCCGGCCTTGTCGATGGCGCCGGCGATATCGACCAGCCGTGGCGCAGACCAATTCACCAGGTCGGACGACTCGTAAATCACGATCGAAGTGCTGCCACGGTGCATAGCCGCCTGCCAGCCCTTATTGCTGGCGATGCGTAAATCAGTCGCCAGGATCCAGAACTTGCTGCCATCGGCCGAGCGGACGATGGACGGGTCGCGCAAGCCTCTTTCACCGACGTCCGACGCCAGCACGGGGCGCGAACCGTTGAGGTCGCTCCAGCGCATGCCGTCGGTGCTGGTGGAAAAATAAATCTGTTCGCTGTCGGGAGCGCCTTCGGTGAAGTGCACCAGCAGATAACCTGGTTGTTCGGGAACTGCCGCCGCATGCGCCGCTGCGCTTGCCAGCAACAGGGCGGCGCAAAGCCGGCGCATCGGCATACGAGGGGAAATTTTCAGCTTGTTCATGGCAGGTCTCCGGTGTGCACCATCAGCGGGGCAAGCCCTTGCCATCGACGATGGGCTCGCCGATGTCGCCGGGCTGGAATGGCGCAGCCAGCGGATCCATCGGCAGGATATTGCCAGCGGCGTCGAATTCCATTCGCGCCAGCACGGTCTGGCGCTGGTAACCGCCGCCGACCGGCAGCGCATGGCGATGGTAGGCGACGTACCAGCGGTCGGTACCGGGCACGTTGACCACGCTGTGATGGGCGGTACCGACGGCGGCGCCATGCCGCTGCAGCACGATAAAGTTTTGTGCGGCCGGCGTTACCGGCCCCAACGGCGAATCGGCCACACCCCAGCCCACCCGGTAATCGGGACTGCGCGCATCGTCGATCGACCACATGAAGTAATACTTTCCCTGGCGCTTGAATACCACGACACCCTCGCGGAATTCCTTCAGTGCGATCGCCGCCGGCGGGCCGTCGAGCGTCACCATGTCCGGCTTGAGCCGGTACACATTGGCCAGGCGGCCATTGCCGTAGTACAGGTAGGCTTGCCCGTCATCGTCGATGAACGGATACGGATCGATCGGATTGGTCTCGATGCCCGTGCCCTTGCGTATCAGCGGCGCGCCCAGCACGTCTTTGAACGGCCCGAGCGGAGTGGCGGCGCTGGCAACACCGATCTCGCCGCCGGCGCAAAAGTAAAAGAAGAATTTGCCATCGCGTGCAATGGCGTCTGGCGCCCATGCTTCTATCCTGGCCCAACCGAGGTCGCGGGTGACATCGAGCACCATCGCCTGCTTGTTCCATTGCACCAGGTTGCTGGAGGTCCAGACGGAAAAATCCGTGGTCTGCCAATGTGGTTTGTCGGACGTGGGGTAGAGATAATAAGTGTCGCCAAATACGCGGATGGCGGGATCGGCAGTGAAGCCTTCCAGTGCCGGCGTCGGCGCCGGCGCGACTGAAACCCTGGCGGCAGGCGCTGCCAGCATCTCCTTGATCATCCATGGCGGCACCCATAGCGCAGCCGTTGCAGGAACGCCGTCCGCCGCACCGGCCGCCGCAGCATCCGACCAATGCACCAGGTCTGCGGACTTGGCGTAGCGCCATTGCGCACCGTGCCGATCGTCGCGCCATCGCAGGCGGAACAGCCCGTCCACGCCCCGCGACAATTGCGGATCGCGCAACCCGCCGCCATTTGGGGGCGTAAATCCCGCGTGCTCCAGCTGACGCCAGTGCGTGCCGTCGTCGCTCACCTGCCAGCGGACGCCGTCGACAAGCGCCAGTGGCCGGATCCAGGCATCGACCGGCCATTTGGACGGGGCCGCGCCCATGGCGGGCGCCAGCAGGCAGGTGGCAGACAGCGCCACGGCGAACAAGATGCGGCGGTGGCGGGCAAGCGGCAGATGCATGGATGTCAGGGAGGTTAGAAAGGCGAAACCATACTAAACCGATCCATGCGCCAGTCAAGCATTCGGCCTGCCGACCGGAAAATAGTCGTGGCGATGATTGAAGAAGGACTGGTTTAGAGCAGCATCGGCAGCACCTCGATCGCCGACGCCTCCACCTTCAGACCAATCAGCTCATCGGCTCGCGTCTTCCCTAAATTGATTGCCGCGATCGGCTTGCCCGCTGCCGCCGCCAGCTTGCAGAACCGGTAGCCCGAAAACACCATCAGCGACGATCCCACCACCAGCAAGGCGTCGGCCCGGTCGGCCAGCGCCAGCGCGCGCGCCGTGCGCTCTGCGGGAATATTGTCGCCAAAAAAAATCACATCGGGTTGCAGGGCGCCACCACATTGCGCGCAGACCGGCATGTGAAATTCCTGGCCGTTCAGTTCCAGCTCGGCATCGCCGTCGGGCCGTGCTTCCGGTACCACGCCATCGACCGGTCCGGTGTGGACCATGTGCGGATTCTCGCGCGCCAGCCAGGCCTGGATTTCATCGCGCGGATGGACCGTGCGGCAATCGAGGCACACCACGCCGTGGATATTGCCATGCAGTTCAATGACCTTCTGGCTGCCGGCGCGGTAGTGCAAGCCATCGACGTTCTGGGTGATGATGGCGTCAATGCGCCCCGCCGCTTCCAGCTCGGCCAGCGCGTGGTGGCCGATATTGGGCGCCGCCTTCGACATCACCGGCCAGCCGGCCATGCTGCGCGCCCAATAGCGGCGCTGCACGGCCACGTCGCGGCGGAAGTCAGGCCCCTGGATCGGCGCCCGGCCACGCCGCACGCCGTCCTTGTCGCGATAATCGGGTATGCCGGACGCGGTGGACAGGCCGGCGCCGGTCAGTACCAGCACGCGGCGGTGCTGGTGTAAAAAGGTCTGGAGCTGGTCGATTTGAGCAGTAAGATGGGGATGGAGGTTCATGGCCGTCATGTTAGCACCATGGCGGTCCGACGGTGGCTGGCGGCGGGCGCCGGCACTGCTCCGCCGATGCATTAGCGGCTCTACTGCGGCTTAAGAACAGGACAGCGTTTCACCCGCTGTGCGCGCAAAAAACTGACACGTTACTGACGCTCGTCGAGGCACGAGAGACGCCGCACCTTGCCGGACTACCTGAGTTTGCGACTGGGCGCTGTCGCCCCAAAACGGACCATGGCAACTCTAAAAATCCCCCGCACCTTTCCGACTTTTCAGTACAACTCGACTTCCCAAGTTTCGAAAGGCGGATCGACTACGTACATCGGATCGCAGTATCTGCGTATATATTGCGCTGCTCGACGCTCAGCATGTTTCTCGTTCGTTGGCGTCCCATCGTCGGACAGCTCAATAACGTTAGCAAAGATGGCATAAGCCTGTTCCATCACACTAGGCGAAGCGAACAGCTCCGGGCGATAATCTATCCCCTCAAGCAACGGAAGCCCAACAGTCCCATTCGCAATCCAGAAGCTGAAAGTCCGCAGCGCCCCAGAAAACTCTGAGCTCAACTTTTCAGGGAAATGTGACGCGCCGCCCGTGTCTTTCGATTTCGAAAAAAGTCCCATTTATATTCCTGGTCTATGCAACGTCAGCTATTGGCCGAATTCAGTCACGATTACATTTTCCAACCTAAACAGGCAAAGCCGAAAAAGAGGGCGTTCGACATATCTAGAGCAAGCAAAATTAAGCTTATGACCCCTACCATCGTGAGTGTCGTCATTGTAAAAGCAGACAGAGCACCCATTTCACTGAATTTGACTTTCATCTCTCTATCTTGTGTGGTTACTCCTGGCCGAACTCGGCCGACGGCGTTTAGGCTAGCAGTTTGCGTATCTACATAATTCACAATTCTAACTTCAGACTGAAACGGAACCTAAGTGGATCTTGAGCTATCGTGGCGGCCGCTGTTGCGTCGCCGACTCCTGCGACGCCACGCTAATCTGCTGACCACGACAGCTAGCATCCAAGACAAAATTGATAGCCCCAGTTGTGGCCATAGGACGTCATCCGCACCTGCCATTAAAGATAAAGGGGCCCGGGCCACCGAACCTACCGGTGACACTCCTTGGCTGTCGGCGATGAACGGAAGCGGAAAACCATATGCGAGCACCGGGCAATAAATGGGTGTCCCTATATTCGAGCAAACTGCGATGACGCGTCCTGGTACCAGCAGCGAAAAGTAGGTCAGTCCGGCCGCGACCAAACAGGATGCCGCAATTGATTTTATGTGCGAAATCATCTTTTCTGTAAATTTCCCAACTGACAGTATGTCCAACATATCGTTGAGGGGATCGGGCGCGAAGGGCCACTCCTCGCAGTTCTCCGCCAGTCGCGTCAGCATATCATGTTGCCAGTGCGAAAACATCCCGTCTGGCCCCGACGCGCCGTTCTCGCCCCAAAGCCGCCTGTCACGAATTAATGCGCGAAAACAGATTTCATTTCCTCTGCTCGGGAGATGGCATTTGCTCAATTACGGAGAGTAGCGAAACTGGTGCGCCAGACGGAAGAGTTTTTATATATATGTCCCCACGAAAAACGTGCCATCCCTGCACATCAGTTTGTAGGTCAAAGCTATGCAAGTCTCTTGAATAATTCATCTCGCCCTGCCAACGCTCGGCGCTTTCTACCTTCATCGAATAACGCACGTTCAGGCCATCGCGTCTTATGATGCCATTGAATTTGGGAATGTTATTAGCATGAGCCGCAATAAAATCGGGAACATCACTTTCATCAAATTCGATATCGATGCCATTAGAGATAGCACATGGCCCCATCATCCGAGGCCAAGCTGTGCTGGTCATGGGCGGTTCAACCAACATCGAAACTTCAGCAAAATCGGAGGGCTTGGGACGGTCGCGTCCGAATGTCAGTCGAATAGAATCGACTTGATTTTTAGGAACAATCTCAATCATGCCAGACTGAACTTTGCCGATGTCTACATGGATTACTGAGGCATTCAAGAAAGTTTCAACCTTGGCGCTTTCAATTTGACCTTCTCGTGTAATCTTTCGCTCTGCATAGGTTGCATCAATCCACTTTAACTCTTTAGGGCATGTAACCTGCGCCTGAGATAAAAACGGAGTAAGGGCGAGCAAACCGAGCAACCACCGTGAAATACGCTTCATAAACTCACTTCAAGAAATTTTTAGGACTGCTCTTGGCCGTTCTCGGCCGGTCGCGCGAGCATAGCATGTTGCTGCTGCGAAAGCATCTCGGTCTGCCTCGACACGCCGTTGTTGCCGCAAGCGGTCATGTCAAGGCGAATGAAACCCGGTCCCGCGCGTCGTATGCAGCGAGATAACTCCACCACTCGGCACTTGCCAATGGCTGCACGCTTGCGACGACATTGGTGAGAAGCATCGATATTCCAATCAGTATTCTTTTCATAAATTTCTTATTAATACCTGCCTTGGTAGATTGACGGTCGAATTAATACTCGTGGACGCTGGCACTGCTCACTATCCATCGATCCCGTACTTTGAGCAGCAGTACCGTTCCCCCCATTCCTTCTGGACGATAGGATATTTCGGCTTTAGCGCCGTTAGAAGTCCGGCCAATCTCGAAGTTTACAGCGTCGGCTCCCGCTACGACGACTACCACCGGCCGGTTATAAAGCACGAGGTCTGGCTGGATACCCGAGTAAGGTGCGGCGATGGTAATCTTGACCGGAAGGCGTCCAGGCATCTCTGGATGCAGATACTGTGCGACCTTCACGTGGGTCAGTACGGCACCGACGATTTGATGGATGTCTGTCGTCGTGAGCGGCGTCGGGGGAGGTGGCGGCAGACTTGAGACACCTGTCGAAGCCGCTAGCAACAAGGCCACTATTTTCATCGCGCCTCGCTCATGGATTGTTCCGGCCGTCCGGATGGCCTGCTTTCACAAATTATCAGCTTTTTAAAATTCATTTCAAAGGCGACTGCTGGTCGAGCACCTGCATGACGGCCGCCACGATGGCGGCCGCATCGCCCTGCTCCACTGTGACCACCGGCAGTGCGCCGAACGGCTTGCGCGCGGTGCGCACCTGAGTGGCGCTCACCTCCAGGCTGTCGAGTTCGGAAGCGCGGGCGCGCCAGTAAGTCGGCTTGCGCAATTGCGCCACCTGGGCCGCTGCCAATGATGGGCCAGTCTCGCCGTTGAAGGCAACCGCAGGATAAGCGCAGCCTGGTCCGATGCTGCCCTGCTCGGCCGCCGCCAGGCATCCCAGCGCTGCTTGTAACTGAACGTCGCGTCCGGCCGGCAACGCATCCTCGTGCAGCGCATCGACCAGCACCAGCGCGGTGACGGCGCCGCGCGAGCGCCAGGCGTACTGCTGCGCCACCAGCGCGCCGAAGCCTACGCCAACGAGCACCAGCGGCGCCTCGATCCTGGCGTTCTTGAGCAGGAAACCGAGGTCGCGGCTGGCATTGCCGACCGAGGCGGCACGGATGATGGGATCGCTCGCGCCCATGCCGGCACGGTCGTACACGCAGGCGCGGGTGCGGGCCGCTACCTGCGGCATCACCGCTGACCAGTCCCAGCCGGCGCGGCCGGCATCCGCTTCGAACAGCACGGTGGGCGATCCCTTACCCAGGCAATACATATTGAGCTTGCGCCCACCGACATCGACGCGCACCTGGGCGCCGGCAAAGGCATCCTGGCCGGCCGGCGGCGCGGCGTGAGCCGGCGCGGCGGCGAACAGGGCGGAAGTGGCCATGACGGCCGGCAGCAGGATTTTTTTCATGTTGTCATCTTAGTAGTTATGTCTGGCCGGAACAAGGACAGTGCTACCATGCGCCCGTAAAAATAATTTCCTGTTTTGTAGAACCGTTTGTAGGCGGCAAGGTATCAACGGTAACAAGGAGGATCGCTGATGCAGCATCAACTGGGCCTGTCGACGGGCTCTCACAGTGACAACGACGAGAAGTGCCTGCTGGCCAGGGTGGCGGGCGGGGACCGTGCTGCGTTTGAAAAACTATATAAACTGTATTTTTCCCGGCTGACGCGGTTCGTGGGACGCATGACGCGCAGCACCCCGCTGATCGAGGAAGTGATCAA
>Ga0308159_1004887_pt1 | contig 11796 bp, 10 predicted proteins | sample PhyCR1_FD_201040 | JGI IMG/M metagenome (GOLD analysis project Ga0308159, IMG submission 201040) | Phyllosphere microbial communities from UC Gill Tract Community Farm, Albany, California, United States - DLSLC.R1 | ecosystem: Host-associated > Plants > Phyllosphere > Unclassified | place: USA...
GTCTACAATTTCATTCTTGTTCTGAAAAGAAAACCTAAGATGCCGGATGGCTATCTATTACTCACGGGATACCCAGAAAAATGAACATTCCATTGACAGAGCTGCAACAATTTCTCGGCGCTTACTTTAACCAGGACTGGACAGCGGAATACTCATCCGCTGACGAGGCCATTGATTCGTTCCTACTTGACTCACCAAGAGACATAATAATTACTGTAAGAAAAGAAATTTTAGATTTAATTAAAACCTACACAGATGAGCCTACCTTTCAAAGTAATATACTTCACGAGCAGCATTGTTATTACTACTACCCAAATCAATGGGATTCAGGACAATCATGGCTGAATCACATTATTGTGAAATTCGATGAGTACTTGGTCAAACCAGAAAACCCTGTTTAAGAACAACCCTGTGGCGAGCAGGTTTGCCCTGCACTGGAGCGCGCAGCGACCCCACTGCAGGCAGTGGGTATTTTCAGGTAAATCAGGATTGTCTGTTCCAGGGCTGCTGCGCAGCCCAACGCAGGGCAAGCCTAGTCGCCACAAAAAACCTGCCCACCACGACAAAACGCTCACTCGACAGAATGAGGGGCTCCTCCAAACGCACTGGATGAGCCCCCCACGCCCATCACCGCTTCGAAAGCTCCATAATCATCCGGCTAAGCAGATAAACCCGCGGCGCCACACTCTCCACCTCCGCATACTCCTCCGGGGTGTGAATATTCCCGCCGACAATGCCAAAACCATCCAACGTCGGCGTCCCTACCCCAGCCGACAAACTTGCGTCCGCCGCGCCACCGCTGCCCTCGATCGTCAGCGTCTTGCCCAACTCCCCATAGATGCCCTGGGCGATCGCAACCAACTTGTCCGACTCTGGCGTCTGCGGCATCGGTGGCAACCCACGCTGCAAGCTGGTCTTCACTTCGGTTTCAGGGATCAGCTTGTTCGCTGACACGCGGGCCAGGTCTTTCTCGATGCGATCAAACTCCTCTGGCAACGCCGCGCGCACGTCCGCCTTGGCCGTGGCCTGGTCGGGGATGACGTTGGTGCGGTCGCCGGCCTTGATGACGGTGAAGTTGATGGTGGTTTTCTTTTCCTCGTCGCCCAGTTTGCCCAATTGCAGGATCTGGTGCGCCGCTTCCATGGCGGCGTTGCGGCCGAGCTCCGGGGCGACGCCGGCGTGGGCCGCCTTGCCTTTGACTTCAACCACGGCGGTGGCGCTGCCTTTGCGCCAGACCACCAGGCCATCGGCTGGGCGGCCGGGTTCGAGGTTGAGGGTGACGTCGTGGGCCTTGGCGGTTTGGCGGATCAGCTCGGAGGCAGCGTCGGAGCCGGTTTCTTCGCTCGCGTCGAGCAGGAAGGTGATCTGCGCGTAGTCCTTGAAACCCTGGTCCTTGAGGACTTTGAGCGCGTAGATGCCGGCGACGATGCCACCCTTGTCATCCATCACGCCAGGACCATAGGCGCGGCCGTCCTTGATATGGAACGGACGCTCGGCGGCCGAGCCTTCCTTGAAGACGGTGTCCATGTGGGCCATCAGCAGGATCTTGGCCTTGCCGGTGCCTTTGAGGGTGGCAACCACGTGACTGTTGTTGGCCGCTTTATCCGGCACCAGCTCAATAGAGAAACCCAGCTGTTTCAGCTCATCCACAGCAATGTCGCGCACTTGCGTCAGGCCCGGCTCATAGCCTGAACCCGAGTCGATGTTCACCAGGCGCTCCAGCAATTTCAGGGCGTCGGCCTTGTACTGCTCGGCGTGTGCCTGGATCTGTTTATGGGGTTCGGCGCTGTAGGCCGGCACGCTGACGGACAAGGCCAGGGTGGCAGCCAGGAGGGTACGGGAGAAGTTGAAGAGCATGAACCGATCCTTGATTGTTGTTGGAGGGTGCCGCCACACCCTACCCCACTAGACCGATCGCAACCAACTCCCCTGTACGGAACTGACGCGGTTTCGCCCGCTGCTCTTGGCTTCGTACAACGCTTGGTCAGCGTCATTCAACCAGCTAGTCGAATCTGCATGGTTCGGCTGATACGGCGCCAGGCCGATACTCAAGCTGACGCGCAGGGTCGGGTCCTGGGCGTAGGCCAGGGCGTTGAAGCGGTTGCGCAACGCATCCATGACTTCGGTGGCACGGTTAAGGTCCATGTCCGGCAGGATCACGCAGAACTCGTCGCCACCGTAACGCCCGGCCAGGTCGGTGGCGCGCAGGTTCTGGCGAAGTACTTTGCCCAGTTGGCGCAGGACAATATCGCCGGTGACATGCCCGTAGGTGTCGTTGATGACCTTGAAGTGATCGATGTCGATCAGCGCGATGGCGGCGCCTGCCGAACCGCGGCGGCAGCGTTGGAATTCGAGCTCCAGGTGGTCTTTCCAGGCACCGTGGTTGAGCAGCCCGGACAGGCTGTCGGTGCGGCTCAGGGCCAATAGCTCGCGTTTGTGGCGTGCCAGGGTTACCGCCTGGCGGTAGCAGATCCAGCCCAAGGCCAACGGATACAGCATCAGGATAGGCAGGCAGGCGTAGAGCTGCACCTGGGTAGTCACCGCAATAAAGGCCGGGGCAAACACCCACAACGACGTGCCGATACCCAGTGCCTGCGCCACCCATCCCGCCAGCATGAAACGGGGACCGCCAATGGCGACGTTGTTCATGGTCATCATCGACAAGGTGGTCACGCTGGGCAGCGGGTTGAGGTGCATGGCGCCAACCCAGAACCCACCGCAGAACGAGTCGAACAACAGGTTGCGCCGTTCGCTGCGCAGGGCGTTGGCGCTGCGCAAGGACAGTTGAAACGCCACGTGCGGCCACACAAACGCGTTGATCAGCATCCACGCCCACACCCACCAGGCGGGGTCCAGAGGGTACATCCCGAACACCACGCAAACAAATCCGAGCGTCAACCCGAGCGTACGGGATTTGTACAGCCGTGAAGCGAGCGGAAGTCCGTTTCCTTCTGCAGCTGACATGGTGGGGTGAGATCCTGAGTGAATGCCTGGAGTCTATCAGGGGACCGGCAATTCGCCACTACCACTCATAAGCTTGAGGCCCTCAGTGAGCAAAGCCTCGCGCCAGCATCAGCGCCACGCCCAGTAGCATCACGGCGGTGATGCGCTGCAGCAATACGCGGCGCTGAGGGTTTTGCAACACCTGCTTGATACGCTGGCCAAAGTAGCAATACAGGCAGCCGCTGACGAATTGCAGCAACAAAAACGTCAGCCCGAGGATCGCAATATCCACTGTCGAACGGTGCTCCCCGGTCCCGGCAAACTGAGGGAATACCGCGCTGAACATGATGATGGTCTTGGGGTTGGAAAACCCGGTCAGCAGCCCCTTGCGAAACAGGCTGCGCGCGGCTTCCACATGACCAATCCGCTCGATCACCACACCGTTGCTGGTCCACTGCTTATAGGCGAGGTGAAGGATGTAGGCCACGCCGATCACCTGGATTGCCTGGGTGATGGACGGGTTGCCCTTGATCAATTCAGAAAAGCCCACCGCAAAAACCAGGATCGAAATCAGGTACGACACACTGGCCCCGATCTGCGCCGGGATCGAACTGCGCAAGCCGTCGCGCAGGCCCAGGCTCAAGAGCAGCAGGGTCATGGGGCCGGGACTGAAGGTCATGGTGGCGCAAAACAGCAGGAAGTAGAAAAACGAAGAGAGGGTTAACGCGCTTGTCATAGCCGGGGACCTGGAAAAGAGAGCGGGCAGTCTAGGCAGCTGGCATTGCACTGGGCAGGTGAAGTGAGGCTTAATCCGCCCAAACTTCACCGGTAAAATCACCGGCAAAGACAAGGAAGCCGCATGTTCGTCAAGGCCATAGTCTTCGTGGTAGGCACCTCCAAGGTGCAGCAGATCGTCGAGGCTTTCAGCCAGGCGATCGAAAGCGGTGAATGGGCACCCGGCAGCAAGCTACCCTCGGTGCGCGAACTGACCCAGGTGCTGGGCGTAAGCAAGTTCACGCTAAACGAAGCCCTTGACCGCTTGCGCGGGCGCAATCTGCTCACCTCCAGCCAAGGTCGTGGCTATTTCGTGGCCGCGACCAACACCCATGCGGCCTCGACGAACTGGGTTGAGTTGCTGCCTCAAGACCTGCTCAGCGTATTACGGCGCCCCCTCGCGACGGTCTACGGTGACCTGCGCCCCGGCAGCGGCCACTTGCCCGAGGCGTGGCTGGACAGCGACGCCATTCGCCAAACCCTGCGCAGCGTGGTGCGGGCGCCGTCGCTGCGCATCGCCGAGCTGGGCACACCGGCCGGGCTATTGCCGTTGCGCCAAGCCCTGCAACAGAAACTCCACGGCGAAGGCATGTTGGTGTCGGTCGAACAGATCATTACCACGCCCAACACTGTACAAGGCCTGGACATGCTGATGCGCCTGCTGGCGCGTCCCGGCGACACCGTGCTGCTCGACGCACCGTGCTACTTCAACTTCCACGCCAACCTCGCGCTGCACGGGGTCAAGGTGGTGACGATCCAGCGCCGGCCCGACGGTTTCGACTTCAGCGCCCTCGAACAACTATTGGCTGAACACCGCCCCAGCCTGTACCTCACCACCAGCGTGCTGCAGAACCCGACCGGCCACTCCTTCAGCCCCAGCCAGGCGTTTCGCCTGCTACAACTGACGCAGCAATACGCTTGCCATATCGTCGAGGATGACCTCTACGGCGACCTGCACCCCAGCCCACCACCGCGCCTGGCCGCCCTCGCCGGCCTGGACCAGGTCACCTACCTGTCGGGTTTCTCCAAGACGCTCAGTGCCAACACCCGCGTCAGCTTCGTGGTTGCGGCGCCGCAACTGGCGGCCAACCTGACCAATATGAAGCTGATGAGCGGCGGCGTGACCTCCGAGCTGTTCGAGCAGATCGTGTACCGCATGCTCAGCGAAGGCAGCTACGCCAAGCACCGCAAGCGCCTGGTGCAGCGCTTGATGGAGGCCGGTGGACGGGTCGAGCAATGGCTCAAGCGTTGCGGCTGCGAATTGCCGATGGGCTACGAAGGCGGGATGTTCATCTGGGCGCACCTGCCACCCGGCATCAACGGCGAGCTGCTGGCCCAGGAAGCGTTGAAAAAGGGCATGGTGCTGGCGCCGGGAGTGCTGTTTGGCTATGACCCGGCACACCGCGACTCGATGCGTTTCAATGTGGCCCACAGTGATGAGCCACAGGTACAACAGCTATTCGAGGCGCTGTTGCCCAAGGCGTCACACGTCCCGTGAGCAGGCTGTGATTGATCACCGACGTACGCATCGCGTTGCGGGTGATCCCCCGGCATTTTTGCGTCGTCGTGTATCTCCCTATCGCCAGATACACTGCAATACAAAGGGCACAAGGCAAGGCCCTCGCCAATGGCTAGACTGCGCCCCTATGAGTATTTACGAGGAAGGCAGCATGGATCATGTCGATCACATCCTGATCGTCGATGACGACCGGGAGATCCGCGAGCTGGTAGGTAACTACCTGAAGAAAAACGGTATGCGCACCACCGTGGTTGCCGATGGCCGCCAGATGCGCAGCTTCCTCGACACCACTCCGGTGGACCTGATCGTGCTGGATATCATGATGCCCGGCGACGACGGCTTGCAGCTGTGCCGCGAACTGCGGGTAGGCAAGCACAAGGCCACGCCACTGCTGATGCTCACCGCGCGCAATGATGAGACCGACCGTATCATCGGCCTGGAAATGGGCGCCGACGATTACCTGGTGAAACCCTTCGTCGCCCGTGAATTGCTCGCGCGTATCAACGCGGTGCTGCGCCGCACGCGGATGTTGCCGCCAAACCTGGTGGTCAGCGAGACCGGACGCCTGATCCGTTTCGGCCGCTGGCGCCTGGACACCACTGCCCGCCACCTGCTCGACGAGGACGATACCCTGGTGGCCCTGAGCGGCGCCGAATACCGCCTGTTGCGGGTATTCCTCGATCACCCCCAGCGCGTGCTCAACCGCGACCAGTTGCTCAACCTGACCCAAGGCCGCGATGCCGACCTGTTCGACCGCTCCATCGACCTGCTGGTGAGCCGCCTGCGCCAACGCCTGCTGGATGACGCCCGCGAGCCGGCCTATATCAAGACCGTGCGCAGTGAGGGCTATGTGTTTTCCTTGCCGGTGGAAATCCTCGGGGCCGATCAATGAAGCTGCGGCTTGGCTGGCCACGGACCCTGGCGTCGCAGTTGTCGCTGATCTTCCTGATCAGCCTGGTGTGCGCCCATGGCCTGTCCTTCAGCGCGCAGTTCTACGAGCGCTATATCAGCGCGCGTACCGCCATGCTGGGCAATCTGGAAAACGATGTGTCCACCTCGGTCGCCATTCTCGACCGCTTGCCCGCCAACGAGCGCCCCCTCTGGCTGCCACGCCTCGACCGGCAGAATTACCGTTACCTGCTCAATGCCGGCGAAACCGGCGAGCCGATGAGCAGAGACGATATGCCCATGGCCGCGACCTCTATTGCGGACGCGCTGGGCGAACACTACACGCTGACCTTCCGTGACATCCCCGGTATGCAGAAGCACTTCCAGGCGCACCTGACCCTGGCCGATGGCAGCCCGATCACCATCGACGTACGCCCCGCCGCCCTGCCCGTCGCCTACTGGCTACCGGTGGTGCTGGTGCTGCAACTGGCGTTGCTGCTCGGCTGCACCTGGTTCGCCGTACGCCTGGCCATCCGCCCGTTGACCCGCCTGGCGCGCGCTGTAGAAACCCTCGACCCCAATGCCCACCCTACCCCACTGGACGAAAAGGGCCCGACCGAAGTCGCGCATGCCGCCGCCGCGTTCAATGAAATGCAAAAACGCATCGCCGAATACCTCAAGGAACGCATGCAAATCCTCGCGGCGATTTCCCATGACCTGCAAACCCCGATCACCCGCATGAAACTGCGCGCCGAATTCATGGAGGACTGCACCGACCGCGACAAACTCTGGAGCGACCTCGGCGAGATGGAACACCTGGTGCGCGAAGGCGTCGCCTATGCGCGCAGCGTTCATGGCGCCACCGAAGCCAGCCACCGGATCAACCTGGATGCCTTCCTCGACAGCCTGGTGTTCGACTATCAGGACATGCACAAGCAGGTCAGCCTCAGTGGCAAAAGCGCGGTGGTACTCGACACCCGCCCGCACGCCCTGCGCCGGGTGCTGGTTAACCTGGTGGACAACGCATTGAAGTTCGCAGGCAGCGCCGAGCTGGAAGTGGGCTCGACGGCGAACGGGGAACTGTCGATCAAGGTACTGGATCGTGGGCCCGGGATCGCCGAAGACGAACTGGTGCAGGTGATGCAACCGTTCTACCGCGTGGAGAGCTCGCGCAATCGCGGCACCGGTGGCACCGGGCTGGGATTGGCCATTGCGCAGCAACTGGCGGTGGCAATAGGCGGCTCATTGACCTTGAGCAATCGGCCGGAAGGTGGCTTGTGTGCCGAGATTCGCCTCGGGCTCTAATTTGAAACTGGGTTAACAGGCGCCCCGCAGGCTCCCTTCTTACTGATAACATTTAACCGCTGACGGCGCCGCTAACCCATAGACCTAAGATAGTTATCGCACACTAAAAAATGGCACTAGCATAGGTGCAACATCGTTCAAGTATCGCCACAACACTCCCTCCCCCCTCGCTTCGCCCCCTGGAAATAAAGTGGCAAATGTTAAAATTTGTCACGTTTCGGCGGAATCAATTCCAGGAAAGCCACGACAGTTGCTGGAACTAATGGTCGCTGGACCTGGTGACTTACTCAGCCTTTCCATGCGCCGCGTCCAGCCGCCAGGAAGGCTCTTGATGCGCTTGATCGGCACCTGACAAGGTGATTGCGACGCGGTTGAGCAGCAACTCGGCGTTGTACTTGGGCACCAGCGCGCAGGCCAGCAAGACCACCAGGCCACCGCCGATAAACGAAGGTGAAACCTTGATGTCGGTGCTTTCAATACGCCAGAGAAACGTAATCGCCGCCACCGCACCCAGCGTTGCACCGGCCAGGGCTTCATTGAGCGGATGGATGTAGGGTGCCACGCAATAAGCACTGAACCAGGCGCTGGCCAATAACCCCGCCCCCGCTGCCGGCCAGCGTAATACCGGATTGAACTGGCGCGCCAAAAGGCTCAGTGCCACCGTCAGCATCAGGCACGTATTCATGGCATGGCCACTGAGTACGGCAATATCCAAGGGTTCGAACGATAAGCCCCAGCCTTTGAACAGCAACTTGCTGAGCGCAACGATCGAATACGTCACGCCGACGGTGATGACCCAGGCGCGAAGTGCCCAAGGGTTGGAATACCTCAGCCATACCGCAATGATGAGGGCGGCCGGAATCATGACGGTAATACCGCCATAGTGCGCTAGTTCTGCCCGCATAACTCCCCAAACCTGACGTCCCCGTTTCGGCGCTCATCAGACCTCAGCGCAGGGGAAAACACAACGTTATCTCCGGTCAGCCTTGGGCAACCCGACGCAAACTGGCGGCCGTGACAGTGCTTCCAGGAATAACTGAACACATTCAAAATGCAAATCCCTGATACACCCCAAGAATCATGATTCAATATTTTAATAATTAGGTTAGAACCAATCGGCATTTTACAGCCCTGGCCGCTGCCCCTACTTTGGACGCGAAGAACCGACCCCCTGCCCGGTGGAGGTGCCCATCCCTCACAAGACTACGCCCAAGAGAAGGACACACCATGAGCATCGAATTCATCGGCTACATTGGCGGCCACCACGCTTCCGAGATCCATCCACGCAGCGGCCCTACCCTGCAACCCGACTACGTCGAGGCCGTGGCCCGCGCCCACGAGGAAGCCGGCTTCGACCGCGCGCTGGTGGCCTTCCACTCCAACAGCCCGGACAGCACGCTGATCGCCTCGCACGCCGCCAGCGTGACCCGCAAACTGCAATTCCTCATCGCCCACCGCCCCGGTTTCGCCCAACCCACCCTGGCCGCACGTCAATTCGCCACACTCGACGTGTTCAACGGCGGGCGCACGGCCGTGCACATCATCACCGGCGGCGATGACCGCGAACTGCGTGCCGATGGCAGCCATATCGGCAAGGACGAGCGTTACGCCCGTACCGATGAATACTTGAGCGTGGTGCGCCAGGAATGGACCAGCGAACAACCCTTCGACTTCAAGGGCACCTACTATCAGGTCGAAGGTGCGCACTCCACGGTGAAATCACCGCAACAGCCACACATCCCGCTGTATTTTGGCGGCGCCTCCAACGCTGCGATTGAAGTAGCGGGCAAGCACGCCGACGTATATGCACTGTGGGGCGAAACCTACGAGCAGGTGCGCGAGATCGTGACTCAGGTACGCGCCGAAGCGGCCAAGCATGGGCGCGAGATTCGCTTCAGCCTGTCATTGCGGCCGATCCTCGCCGAGACCGAAGAACTGGCGTGGGCGCGGGCCGACAAGATCCTTGAGCAGGCCACCGAGCTGGCGCAGAAGAATGGTTTTGTGCGACGTGAACCGCCGAATGAAGGCTCGCGCCGGTTGCTGGCGGCCGCAGCGCAAGGGTCACGGTTGGATAAGCGTTTGTGGACGGGGATTGCGGGCCTGCTCGGTGCGCAGGGCAACTCCACCTCGCTGGTGGGTACAGCCGAGCAAGTCGCGCAAGCGTTGCTGGACTACTACGACCTGGGCATTACCACGTTCCTGATCCGTGGCTTTGACCCCCTGAATGATGCGATCGACTACGGCAAGCGTTTGATCCCTCTCACCCGCCAACTGGTTGCCGAGCGTGAACACGCCCAACAGGTCGCTTAAGCACACCTCAAAACCAATGTGGGAGCTGGCTTGCCAGGGATGGCCTCAACCGGTGTGCCTGATGCACCGAGTGGCCTGCATCGCGGGCAAGCCGGCCCCAACAGTTGGATCGTGGGGTGACAGGCAGATAGCGGTCGGTTGTCAGGCCGCTTTCGCGGGCAAGCCCGCTCCCACATTTTTGGACCGTGGGATTACAGGCAGATAGTAGTTGGCTGTCAGGCCGCCAGCAGGAGCTGGCTCCCCTATGATTAAACCCGTTTGTGTCGACGATCAGTTCTTGTACTCGGTATCACTGCGCTCCAACTGCCGAATCAACGCATTCCAATGCCGCGCCACACCAGGCCCCTCGCCACTGGCAAACACCTTCGCCTGCTGCTCAACTTTCTCCACCACCTCCCTCGGCGGAAAGATCAACTCCGCATTCCCCGCCGCCTGCGCCGCGACCTGGATATTGCACGCACGCTCCAACTGCTGCAGCTGCTGAAACGCATGCTCAACACTCACCCCCGCCGTCAACAACCCATGGTTGCGCAGGATCATTACACTCTTGTCGCCCAAGTCCGCGACCAGCCGCTCACGCTCGTCCAGGTCCAGGGCCACGCCTTCATAACCGTGGTACGCCACGCGCCCGGAGAAACCGATCGAATGCTGGGAGATCGGCAGCAGGCCGTTTTTCTGCGCCGACACCGCAATGCCGTCACGGGTGTGGGTGTGCAGCACCGCTTGCAGGTCGTGGCGCGCGCCGTGGATGGCGCTGTGGATCACGTAGCCGGCGTAGTTGATGCCAAGGCCGGTGGGGTCGTCGACAATGGTGCCGTCGAGGTCGACCTTGACCAGGTTGGAAGCACTGATTTCATCGAACAACAACCCAAAGGCATTGATCAGGAAATGCTCCTCCGGGCCCGGTACGCGGGCAGAGAAGTGGGTGTAGATGTGGTCGGTCCACTTGTAAAGGGCCGCCAGGCGATAAGCGGCGGCCAATTTGACGCGCACTTCCCACTCTTCCGGAGTGACGCGTTGGCGAACGTTGCTGGAAACGCTGGAAATCGAGGTGACGCTGCTCATGGCAAAACTTCCTGGATGGCCTTAAGGACTTCCAGGCAAGCCTATGGGATGCATTTAAATAATAAAAAGCACATTTTAATCTAAGCTAATTATTATTTTTTTTCATAAACACACCCGCCATGACACAGGTGGGATTACGCGGCGTTGCGGATTTTATGCAGGGAATTCGCCACCAGCTTGCCAAAGGCGTCCACCGGCCCTTGCAGGTTGCCCAGGAAGTGCGGGTAGATCAGCCACAGGTCCATCACCGGCTTGAAATCCTTGAGCGGCATCACCGCCAGTTGCTCACGGTGGGCGCTGCGTTCCAGCAACGGCCGTGGTACCAGCCCCAGGCCCAGGCCGTCCGCCACCAGGCCCAATTGCAGCTCGGTGCCGAAGGTTTCCAGGTTCACCCGTAGCGCCAGGCCCTGATCCGACAAGGTCCGCTGCAAACCCGCGCGGAAGCCGCAACCATCCGGGTTGAGAATCCAGCCGTTCTGGTACACGTCCGCCAGCTTGCAGGGTTTCTTCGGCAATTGCGCCTTGGCGCACACCACCACCAGCTCCATCTTGCCGATGGATTCGCCGACGATGTTGTCCGGGAAGATCTTGCCCGCCGGGAATAACGCCGCTGCGGCATCCAGCTCGCCGCGCTCGATCTTGCCGACCAGTTGGCTGCCCCAGCCGGTGGCGACCTGGGCACGCAACTCAGGGTATTCAGTGCGCAGGTGCTTGAGCGCATCCAGCAGCACCACATCGCCGATAGTCTGGGGCACGCCCAGGCGCAACAGGCCGGTGGGCGGTGCGTCGGTAGCCACCAGCTCACGCAGGGCGTCCATCTCGCGCAGGATCAGCCGGCACTGTTCGTAGACACGGGTGCCGATCAGCGTAGGCTTGAGGGGCTTGGTATTGCGGTCGAACAGCTCCACGCCCAGCGCCTGCTCGAAGTTCTGCACGCGGCGGGTGATGGCCGGCTGGGTCAGTTGCAATGACTCGGCGGCATGGCTGATGGA
>Ga0308159_1004888_pt1 | contig 11795 bp, 10 predicted proteins | sample PhyCR1_FD_201040 | JGI IMG/M metagenome (GOLD analysis project Ga0308159, IMG submission 201040) | Phyllosphere microbial communities from UC Gill Tract Community Farm, Albany, California, United States - DLSLC.R1 | ecosystem: Host-associated > Plants > Phyllosphere > Unclassified | place: USA...
AAGTTGCCTTTAAACAAGATTCTGGTAAAATGTTATCAATTTTAACATCAGCTGCTTCTAATGGATAGCCTGCATCACGAGCCAGGATTAACATTTTGCGCATGAAATCTTTTCCGTTCAAATCATCACGTGGATCGGGTTCGGTATAACCCAATTCCTGCGCTTCTTTAACCGTTTCATAAAATCCGGCATCGCCTTTAAAGTTGTTAAAGATGTAAGAAATTGTTCCAGATAAAATTGCCTCGATACGAGCAACTTTATCGCCGCTCATCATCAACTCTCTTAAAGTACGGATGATTGGCAAGCCTGCACCAACATTGGTTTCGTAGTAGAAATCAACACCAAATTTTCGGGCAGTATCTTTGAACGATTTGTATTGAGCAAAGTCTGCTGAATTTCCCTTTTTATTGCAAGTAACAACAGAAATACTGTTTTCAAAAATGCCCTGATAATATTCAATCGGCGATTCTGCTGCGGTATTATCCACAAAAACGCAGTTGGGTAAGTTTAATGCTTTCATGCGTTCTACAAAACCCGCTAAGTCTGCCTGCTCACCATTTGTATCCAAGTTACTTTCCCAATTTTCAAGTGATAAACCATCGGCATTGAAAATCATCTTGCGGGTATTGCTAATTCCGGCAACCTTAACTTGCAAATCATTGTTTGCGGCTAAGAATGGCATTTGCTCTTTCAGCTGGTTGAACAAGGTTTTACCAATGTTTCCTGTTCCCAAACAGAAGATGTTTAATGTGCGTTTTAAGTCGGTAAAGAAAGCATCGTGAACGGCATTTACCGCTTTTGATAAATCAGCTGCGCTGATAATTACTGAGATATTGTATTCGGATGAACCCTGGGCAATTGCTCTAACATTAATTCCGTTTCTACCCAATGCGTTAAACAACCTTCCGCTCATGCCAGGCGTACGTTTCATATTCTCGCCAACAATGGCCAAAACGGCTAGATTGTTTTCAACCTCTGGTAGAGCCAGTTTGTTGGCATCGAGCTCCAGTTCAAATTCTTTTTTAATTAAAGCAATCGCCTGACCGGCATCAGTGGGCTTAACCGCAAAAGTAATGCTGTGCTCTGATGAAGATTGCGTAATCAGCACAACGTTAATCTGCTCGCGAGATAATAAAGAAAATAATCTTCCGCTGAAACCTGCTTTGCCTACCATGCCGCTACCGGTAAGATTGATAATGCTGATATGGTCGATAGATGAAATGCCTTTTATCGGCAGGGTTGACGCTTTAACATCACTTTTGATATAGGTTCCAGAGAAATCAGGCTCAAATGTATTCTTGATTACCAGCGGAATTTTCTTCATGAAAGCCGGAATCATTGTTGGTGGGTAAATTACCTTGGCTCCGAAATAACTCAATTCCATTGCTTCCGTATAACTCAACTCAGGTAATGAAAAAGCCTTTTTCACAATACGTGGATCGGCAGTCATCATCCCGTTTACGTCAGTCCAAATTTCAATTTCTTCAGCATTTAAAGCAGCACCCCAAACTGCTGCGGTATAATCAGAACCGCCACGACCTAAAGTAGTTACTCTGCCGGTCGCATTGCTGGCAATGAAACCCGTAACAAACAATATCTTATTTTTATTGGCCAGGTAGAAATCATTAATCAACATTCCAGTCAGCTCGGTATCAACCTTTGCTTGTCCGAAATTGCTATCGGTTTTTATAAATTCCGAACCATTTACATACAAAGCTTCAGCAAATTGCTGTGAGGCGATGTGTGCAATCATGAAAGAAGAGCAACGTTCACCATAACTTAAAATCTGGTCTTTGGTTTGCAAACTCAATTCGCGAAGGTTGGTTACGGCCTGCAATAGATCTTCCAGCTCGTTAAAGAAGATTTTCAAACGCGTAAACACGGGGTTTTGGGCCGCTGCCGGTAAAAGCGAACGAATCACTGCAAAGTGTTTGGCCTCAATTTCTTTTAAACCAGTGTCATAATCTTCGCCACGTTCGGCTTTTTCGGCCATATCGGTTAGCAAATTGGTTACGCCACTCATTGCCGATAATACAACTACCGGATTGCTCTGTAATTTTTCTTTGGCTACTATGCTCAGTAACGTTTTGATGTTCTCGGCCGAACCTACGGATGTGCCGCCGAATTTTAATACTTTCATTAGTTTTTAGTTTTAATGAACCCTGCACGCTTGCTTGTTAATTAGTTTGTGCAGTTTTCAATGGTTTTGGTTTAAAAAAAAAGCGCCCCGATTTGTGTCGGGACGCTTTCTGTGTTTTATGTTAATTCAACTTACAACAAATTAGCCCCGCTGGTTTATCCCGGTGGTAATAATAATGGTTGTAATAATTGAAGTATTGAAAATCATTTCTGTTGGTGTATTTTGTACACCGTAAAGTAGCAGATTATTTTTCTTAATTGCAAACAATTTTGAAATTTATTTGAAAAACTTTTAATAAAAAGTTTAATCAAATGAAATAGCGGTATTTTTTGAACCGAAAACTAAAATAGAAATCGTTATTTCGAAGATGATCGACGCAAGAATCTTAATGCTCTGGGTTTTCATCTCCCCTCCTTATAATAAGGAGGGGTGCCCGCAGGGCGGGGTGGTTAATAAATGATTATTTTATTTTGTTGAAAAAGCAGATTCAGTAATTCTTATGCTAAAGCAATCCTGCCATTCGCTACAATCTTTTTTGCGGATTCCTCTGCCTTTCCCATTTCCGCCATTGCGAGGAGGAACGACGTGGCAATCTATTTAGTTAATGCAACAAAAAGTATTTCCGCTGCTGTCAGGTTTAGCTAAGCTAGTTTAAGGTACTATTTGAGTTTGTTGCTGGTATGTTTTAAAAAATCGTGATGTAGAATGTTCGAGCGCTATACTGCCTTTACTATTTTATGGAATTTCCATCCAGTAAGAATCATCATTAAAACATCTTTATGAAATCTCTTTTCTTTATTCTGCTATGCACAGCTTTTAGTTTCAATGCTTATTCACAAACTCAACCAACAATAAGATTAAGGTGTTCTTCAACGATTTCGGATAATCCTCCGCTTTGGGTAGTTGTCTTTAAAAAGAAGAGTTATATTTTAAATGATCCCTCTTCAACAATGATAAACCCGAATACAATTGAAAAGGTAGAATTGTTAAAAGATGCGGCTGCTACTGCGATCTATGGTGTCAGGGCAGCAAATGGTGTTATTGTGGTAACTATAAAGAATGCAGACTCAAGAAAGGAATTTAATCGCTTAAAACCCTATCTTAAAAAAGGCTAATCTAACTCCTCACCCCAATATAAATCTCTACTTCCGAATCTGACCCCTGCTGAGATTTTTCTCCGTAAACTTCAAAGTCGGCATTGTAGGTTCTATATAAAGCAATGTCGTTTGCCCATATTTCCTGCCACGTATCTACAACAGCATGTGGCATTTCTCCCTTTGCTTTGTATTTAATGAGCCTCTCATTTTTAATTTCTCTACCCACAAAACCATCTGGAATGTTATCTAATGTGCTTACCTGTTGCCCGATAATCGTGGTGTATCTGCCAGTGTAGTCGCTTTCATAATCGGTGTAAATGGCATAAATATCTTCATTTTCTTTATTGGGAATTTTCGAAGCTGTTTCTTCAGCGAAAAATCTTTGCCACAGTTTTCCTAAATCTGCTGCTGCCTGATTGTTTTGATTGCTGGTTTCTGTTGAGATGCCAATAATTTTGAAGTTTTCCATTTGTAGGTTTTTGGCGAAGTTAATATTTAAAATCTTAAAGATATCCGTCATTTCGAGCGCAGCAGAGAATTCCTGTATCATAAAGAACGTTATGGTTAAAAGATTTCTCGACTTTGCTATGCTATGGTCGAAATGATGAGCTACAAGTAATTTTTCCCACCCACATCTTCCATCCTTTTCATACCTTTGTTTTCAACTATGCAGGGCTTAATTATTAAATCTACGGGCAGTTGGTATAGCGTTTTGGCTGATACTGGCAAGCGTTACGACTGTCGTATTATTGGTAAATTCAGGATTAAAGGAATTAAAACTACCAATCCAATTGCGGTGGGCGATCGGGTGAAATTCGACCTGGAGAAAGACAGTAATCAAGGCTTAATAAACGAGTTGCTGCCTCGAAAAAATTACATTATCCGCAAATCGATTAACTTAAGCAAGCAGGCGCAAATTCTGGCTGCAAATTTGGATATGGCCATTTTGCTGGTTACACTTGCTTCACCGAGGACATCATTGGGCTTTATTGATCGGTTTTTGGTTACCGCTGAGGCCTACGATGTACCTGCCGTTTTGGTATTCAACAAGCTTGATTTATTTAGTAAAGAGGGTCTGGAAATATTACAGGAATTCAAAAATATTTATGAAAATATTGGTTATCCCTGTTATGAAGTTTCGGCTTTAAAAGGGATCAATATTCCAGTTATTCAGGAGTTAATTACAAATAAAATTACCTTAATTTCCGGGCATTCCGGCGTCGGTAAATCCAGTTTAATAAATGCTTTGCTGCCTGATAGAGATTTGAAAACAGGGGAGGTATCAGATTGGAGCGATAAAGGTCAGCATACCACAACTTTTGCTGAGATGTTCGAATTACCACAAGGTGGTTTTATTGTAGATACGCCAGGAATTAGAGAATTGGGTGTAATTGATATTGAAAAAGAGGAGTTAGGTCATTTTTTTAGGGAGATTTTTAAAACTTCACACCAATGTAGGTTCAATAACTGTCGCCATATAAATGAACCTGGATGTGCCGTAATCGAAGCGGTGAATGAGGGTGGTATTGCTGTGTCACGTTATGAAAGCTATTTAAGTATTTACCATAATAACGATACAAGGCATTAAAGAAAAGCTTAAAGACTAGATTCATGTACTTTGTGTCTTTGCTGTAAAAATAAGTTATGAAATTTAAATTAGGAGATTTTGTTCGTTTTGTTGATGAAAAACGGGAGGGTTATGTAACCAGAATTATCGACGCACAAACTTTGGGCGTTACCGATGAGGATGGTTTTGAAATTCCGGTTGCCGTAAGTAATTTAACTTCGGTGCACGGGCATGGTGTAGTTGCAGAAGAAATCGATGCACCCAAACCCATTCAGGTAAACGTTCCATCGATAAGCAAAATTGAAAATGGAATTTATGTCGCCGTTGCTACAGATAATAAAGCCGGTAATGTGGTTCATTTTTATCTTCAAAACCAATCACCTAATGTGTTGTTGGTGAGTCTAACCTCAGAGAAGAAAGAGAAATACTCAGGCTTATTTCATGGTGTGATTGAATCTTATCAATCAAGTTTGATTTATTCGGCATCATTAGCAGATTTGGATATCTGGCCCGAATTTACTTTTCAGATTTTGGTTTTTAGCAAAGCTGATATTAAACCGACTGATCCTTTGGTGATTCGCAAAAAATTCAGGGCAAAGGATTTTTCGACCGAACAAAAAGAACTGCCACAATCTAATCTCAAAGGTTGGTTAATCCGTTTGGATGATCTGGTACCTATTATTATCGATGCACAAAAGCTGAAAGAAAGTTTCTTCAAATCGCCTGCTGAAAAACGGACTGTTGATGCTCCTGCAAGAGAAATAGATCTTCATATTGAGAAATTAAGAGACGATCACCATTTTTTAGAGGCTGATGAAATTCTCCAAATTCAGCTGAATCATTTTCAAAATGCTTTAGATGCTGCAGTAGTGCATCACTTTGATAAAATGGTTTTCATACATGGTTCAGGAAACGGAACGTTGAGAGATAAAATTCATAAACTAATTAGTAAAAATCCTCATATTAAAACCTACATGGATGCTCGAAAAGAAAAGTTCGGTTATGGAGCTACGGAGGTTGTATTTAAATAAATGCCTTCTTTAGACGAGGATATTAATGAATTAAAACATTAGCATTCTAATGAAAAACTTCTTCTCCATAATCAGGGTTTGCTCCAGCTTGTGAAGCCACGAAACTGCCAACCTTGCAAGCTCTATCCAAAACTGTGTCAATGGGGTAGCCCTTTAAGTAGCTGGCAATAAAAGTGGCCAAGAAAGAGTCACCTGCCCCAACGGTATCGGCCACTTCCACCCGGTAGCCTTTATGTTGGTAAAGTTTGTTTTCCTGTAATACATATGCACCCTTTTCGCCAACGGTCAAGCAAATCATGTTGATGTTGAAAGTGTTGCTCAATTGTTTTAGCAATTGTTCATCTGTATTGCCGGTAAAGGCGAGTTCGTTTTTCAAATAAAGTAATTCGTGCTCGTTTACTTTTAAAATATCGGCTACAGAAAGTAGCACCTTTAAAGTTTCTATGGTGTAAAATGGTGGGCGAAGATTGATATCAAATACTTTAAGCTTGGCTTCCTTTAATAAAGATAAAATGGTGTTTCGGCTGTTTTCATTTCTACAAGTCAAACTGCAATACACAAAGGCGTCAGCGTTTTTCACAGCAGCAACATTTTCTTCAGTAAGTTGAATCGCATCCCAGGCAACTGGTGCCACAATAGTATAAGTAGCCTGATGCTGCGCATCTAATTGAACTTCTACTGTACTTGTTGGTAAGTTGTTTGTTTGGATGAGGTGAATTGGGAAATGATTTGAGGATAAAAAGGTTAAAAGTTCTTTTCCGTTTTCATCATCGCCAATAGCGCTAATAAATTGGCTCTTTATACCCTGTTTGTGCAAGTTAAGCGCCACATTCATACTAGATCCACCTGCCTTTTTTCCTTCGGGAAAAACATCCCACAATATTTCGCCAATGGCTACAACTTTTTTTGTCATGATAAATTTTATGTTTTGCAAGGTAGCAATTTTCAGGTCTGTTAATTGTCGGTTATATTTACTTCTATCAACGCTATTCTATTTCCGGATTTAATAAATATAGTGTATTTCAGCTTTTTGCGATGTTATCCGGATAAAGATTGAAGTTTCGGTTTTGCTGCTCTTATTTGTTACGTTAAACATTGGCTTTTTTCTTGAACCTATCTATAAAAGTAAAGATGAGCCAGCTACTTGCTAAAGCGAATGTTACATCGGCTAGAAACGCAAAAAAATTAAAATTTGTACTGGTTCTTCCTTCTTTTGTTATCACATCATAGCCACTTACTTTGGTATAAAAGTTTAGTGGAAATCCATATTGGTCTGCACCATCAGCATTGTAATTTAGGCTTGCAGTTGCCCAATTAATGATGATGAACAGTAATATTCCTCTCGATAATATTTTATAGATTGCTTTCATTAATCTAATAAGTTTCCTCTTTGGTTACTAAAAACTTCTTTCTCATCTTTCTCAATCAAACGATCTAGCAAAGCATTGTAGCCATTTGCAATTTTATAGTCCAGTTCATTCTTGTACAAAGGGAAAATAGACAAAATGTTTATTACTTCGTTATCTACTTTTATCTCGGTAAATTCTTCGTCGAACGTTACCGAGGGTAGAACAACCAAACCAACATAATCAGTTTCTTGGTCATAAGGTTCCATATCTGAAGTGGCTTGTAAGGTATGGCCAATGGTTAACCAGGTATCATAATGGTGCGGAAAACGAGCAGTTTCTTTTAACATGCCCAAAATCCAATCGTTCTCGTTTTCACTTGGAAAAACCTTTCCAAACTCAATTTCTTTTGGTAGCAGAATCATGAGCTCGGCGAACTTGTATTGCTCAGGATTTTCTACACGCTCCGGCACGGTCATTTCCAGCAAACTCATCCCAGAAGTTAATAAAATGTTAAAGCTGTGCTGCTCAGAATTGATAAAGTAGACATCCAGATGAAAATCGGGTGATACCATTTCATGGAAAACCGTGATTTCTTCGGATGTATAAAAATTATCAAGGTGATTGGCGATCGCTTCTGGGTGGTTATCAAAAAAAGTTAGGTCGCGAAACTTCTCGTAAAAGTCATTCATAGGTTTACTTTGTTTTGGTACTCGAAATTAATTGAAAACAGGTCGCAAATCTTATTCCAGGATTAAAATACGATATTATCTAAATTTAAAAGCTTTTTGTTATTTTAGTTGAGGATGTATTTCTACATTCTTACCTAACGGGAAATTAATGATCCCTAAAAATTAAAATTAATATGATGAAATCAATTTTTGCAATACTCTTTTGCCTGATCACTTTTTCTGTCGCAGCTCAAACTACGGCAGATAAAAAAACTATTCTTGACGTGCTTGAAAAGCAAAGATTAGCCTGGAACAAAGGCGACCTGGAAACATTTATGCAGGGTTATGTTAAAAGCGATAGTTTACTTTTTGTAGGCAAAAGCGGACCCACTTATGGCTGGCAAAAAACGTTGGATAATTACAAAAAAACTTATTCAGGAGAAGCTGGAATGGGCCAATTGACGTTCGGGATTAAGAAAATCGATTTCTTAAATAAAGATGTGGCTTTCGTTTTGGGTAGCTGGCATTTAAAACGCGAAAAAGACGAGCCACAAGGCTACTATACTTTGCTTTTTAAAAAGATTGAGGGTATTTGGAAAATAATAGTAGATCATAGCTCCTAAATATGAAAACAACTCTTCTTTTGGCGTTGGCTCTGATACTGCTGCTAACAGCTTGCAATTATTCATCCACAAAAAAGAAAGAATTTGTTTTATACCGTTAAGGAGGTTGGAGTTTCAGTTTACCTAAATATTGGAAGGTCAAAAAGGACCGCCCTATTGAAGGCGTTCCAAATAGCCGGTTTATTTCTGCAAGCGATGACGAGCCCTTTTCTAAAGACGCTTACCTCATCATAACTGCAATTGATTCGGTAAGTGTAGAAAAGAACCTGGAAAATCTGATCAAACAATCAAGAGCGAGTTACCATAAAAGAAAGATTGAATTTGGGATGCTCAACCAACCAAAGGAAATTATGGTTGGAAAGCAAAAGGTTTTAAGGGCTGATTTTGAAACCACGGTAATTACAAATCGGAATAAGGGAATTTTCAGTGTTTTCAACTGGAAGGGCAAAACGTTTTCATTTATATTCAGTGTTGATGTTAAAGATAAAAAGGAGAATTTCAATGTAGTTGATTCGGTAATCAAATCTTTGAATGTGAAATAAATTTCTTTGAAAAATACAGGAGTGAGTAAACAGTAAGTAGGCAGCCAATGATAGATAAAATGATTACGCTGTTAGAAAAAAATGTTACCCAGTTCAATTTTACTTTAAATATTTCTTTACTCAATAAAACCCCTATACTCCCTACGTAACCAAATGAATCGGCTATGTAAATTAAAAAACCTACGTTGCTGGCGTACTTAAAAGTTGATATTAACCGATCGAAAAATACAGCATTAAATGGAATGTAAACCATGTAGAGCCCAAGGCCAACCAACGTCATCCACCAAATGGGTTGAATTAAATTTGCTTTAAAAAGTAGTGTACATGTACCCGCTAAAATAAATCCCGCTAGGATAAAATAATGGGCTGTTTTAAGGGCTGTAAAGTTATTTTTAATCAGTACCATGCTGCCAATTAATAGCAAAACGATTAACGTTATTGGTGTCTCTGTTTTGGCAAAAATGGCGGGTTGGTTCGCAAAACCCATTTCATTCCACATTTCGGCACTAAAATTATCTCTGATATCTCTAAAAATTGTGGCGAAGCAATAAATGATTACACAGGCAACCAAGCCAGCAAAAAATTCTTTTACAAACAGCTTTCTGTCATGCTCAGTCATTGGTATTCTATCGGCTCTGTCTTTGATGTCTTCATCATTGGGTGGAGGTATTTTCTCCATTAAGAAAACGAAAATCAAAAGCGGAACCATGAAGACTAAGCCAGCATAAAATGGTATCCAAAATTCAGTTAAATTAAAGGTTATACTTAACCATGAGCCAACCGATTTTACAAATCCTGAAGCAAAAATGAAGCTTACGGCTAAAGTTGCACCAATGAAATCGGTGCTTCGTCTGCCTTCTACGTAGGAGAATACCACGCCCCAAAGCATGCCGAGCGGAAAGCCGTTAATGAAAAGAAAAACGATGTTATAGGGTACGGGAACGAGGGCAAATAATAGCCAGCTTAACCACGCTATGGTTGTTAGGACGATAATAATTTTTCCTCGGCCTGTGCGTTTAAGTTCGGAAATATATTTAATGCCATAAAATTTGGCGAGTAAATAGCCAAGCATTTGGCAAATTACTAAAATGGTTTTGTAGCTATATCCAGCTATGGTTAATCCGTCGAAAGTAGCGACTGTAAATGTCTTTCTGAAGCCAAAAATCATCGTATAAGCCAGGAAAACTACTACAGCAGCGTATAATCCCGTTTTAATTTGACTTTTGAACGTAAAGCTTTTGGGCATGTTTCCTGAAAATTACCGTAGCGGAAATATAGTTGTAAAAATCCATAAAGCCAGAGGCACTCTCTATATTTAGCTAGTGGATTACAACTCTAACTTGAAATCCTTGTAGTAAAAATCTTTGTCTGCATCAGTGAGGTGGCGGATTACCCTGCACGGATTTCCTGCTGCAAAAACATGGTCCGGAATATCTCTCGTAACAATACTGCCCGAACCAATCACCACATTTGAACCAATTTTTACTCCTGGGTTGATTACCACGTTTCCTCCGATCCAAACGCTGTTGCCAATCGTCACTTCTTGCGCCCATTCATATTCCTGATCGCGTAGGTGTGCATGTATCGGGTGGCCGGCGGTGTAAATGGATACATTTGGCGCAATAAAAACGCTATTGCCAATGCTGACTTTTGCGCAGTCTAAAATAGTTAAATTGAAGTTAGCATAAAAATTATCGCCAATTTCGATATTGTAACCATAATCGCAGCGAAAAGGAGGCTCTACGTAAAACATCTTTTCCGTTTTACCGAATAATCTTTTAAGCAACTCTTTTCGTTGTTTGATAAATTTTGGAGCGAGGTTATTAAACTCATAAACAATTTCACGGGCTTTGAGTCTTTCTTGCGATAATTCTTTCCCTCCGGCTTGGTAGGCTTTGCCAGCCAGCATTTTCTGTTTTTCGGTAAGTATTTCGTGTTCCATTAATATTCTGATATTCGTTTATTTAATAAAGATTATGCAATGCTTTCATCTTTCTTCCTCGCGAAAATGAAGATTTTGCGAAAGCAGAAACAAAAAAAAACGGGACTATCGTTTCCGATGCCCCGATTTATTCGCTTTTTTTGAACTCTCTGTCGAAGACCCTTTAGATTTATATTTATCTCGGATTACCGTTTCTCATTGCTTTTTCGGCAATTTTAACAGCTTTCTTTTCTCTCCAATGTGCATATTTTTCCTTAAAAGTCATTTTAATCAAGCTATCAATGGCGCCATGGGTAAATAAACTCCAAACACTTGCTACTTTACGCGTAACAGATTGATCCCAGGCACGTAAACTTAAAGAGAATGAGCCATCAAGGTATTTCATCCAATGCCACATTCCGGTTGGCATAAATAAGGTATCTCCATGTTCTAAAAACACTTCGTAGCCTTCCACGCCTTTTAAAGCAGGAAACTTTTCGAAATCTGGATTAGCTACATCATAATCTTCCAAAGCATAAGTGGCATTTGGAAGACAATACAATCTATCTTTCCATTTATTGTCGAAAAGTACAATATGTTTTCTTCCACCAAAATGAGTATGAAAAATGTGCGGTAAATCGATGTCGTAATGTAAAAATGTTACTGAATTGGAGCCGCCAAAAAACATGGCAGGCATACTTTCAATAAAGCCACCCATTAAATCCTTTGGTATTTTTACATCGTTAATTAAGCTTGGCACTTTCTTAAATAAATTGAAGAAAAATATTCTCAATTCAGTGGGTTCGCGTTTAATTAAATCCAAATAATCGCCGAATTTCATGTGTGCTGTAGCTGCA
>Ga0308159_1004891_pt1 | contig 11778 bp, 12 predicted proteins | sample PhyCR1_FD_201040 | JGI IMG/M metagenome (GOLD analysis project Ga0308159, IMG submission 201040) | Phyllosphere microbial communities from UC Gill Tract Community Farm, Albany, California, United States - DLSLC.R1 | ecosystem: Host-associated > Plants > Phyllosphere > Unclassified | place: USA...
TACCCATTTGCGCAGGCAGGAGCGGCCCACACCGTACTGCTGCGCCAGCGCCCTCTGGCCGGCCGACCCCGATAAATACTTCTGAACAACTTCGAGCTTCAAACGCTCGTCGTGCTTCGCCATGAAAAACACCCTATCGGTTGGACTGATGTCCAACTTTTGGGGTGCAGTTCACTATCGATTAAATAGCGGGCTTTCTAGATGCCCTGCGGCTTGTAGGTGGCTCCTCGACCTGGGCTCGAACCAGGGACCTACGGATTAAGAGGCGAATTCGAGGCAGTTGAAAGTCAATGAAATCAATGACTTGCAGCGCTTGCCAACCTCGAAAGCCGCCTATCCAAGTCACAGTTATGGCACAGCAAATCTCGCTGCCGACACAAGCAATTGCTGATCGGCCAGTCCTATTCCTATCTTCAAAGATAATCGATAGACCGTGTCCTGTCATGCAAGGTCCCAGCTCAACAGCACCTCAATGAGCGAAACGTAGAGCAGCTCCGCCTTGCCGCACTCCTCCAGCGAAATCTGATGCAGCAGAAGGGCCCTTGCGATGTGGCCCGCGTCAGCCAACAGGCGGGCTTCATCGAAGAGTTCATCGGCAATTTTATGGTTTTTACGACTCCCTCAACGAAGATCATGGCGAGAGATCTAGCTTCGGGTGTTAGCGTCATTTCATCATTGTGGAGCAGTGGTGGCCCCGGCTCTGTATCCAGCTACAAACTAGGCCTTGTCTATCCGAATTTTATGCATCTAGCTAGGGAAACGCTGATCAATCTGGCGCATCAGGCATGCCCCATGCATGCGTGAAGGAATCGAGAACTGCAGCAGGAACGACATGAGTCAACGCAGCTTTGCCAGTTCCGAATACGCGATGAAGAAGAAGCGCACGCGGCGCGAGAAGTTTCTCGCCGAGATGGAACGCGTCGTGCCCTGGGCGCGCTTGATCGCCGTGATCGAGCCGCTGTACCTGCGCAGCGAACAACTGACTAGCTTCACGCCGACTTCGTGCCATGCGTCGTTCAACACGCTCGGCAGCGGGTATTGATCAGCGAATCCCTAAGTGTTCGGCGGACTTCCCACAGAGGACCAAAAGTGCACATACTTCCCTTTCACAGAATTCCGGTCCTCCGATGACACCTGTACAAGCGGCCGCAATCGGCTCATTCTTCAAAGCTGTTGCAGAGCTTGAGGCATGTGGAGTTTTCCGCTCTTCCCGCTATTTAGGCGACATTGGGGAGTTCATCTGCCAAGCCGCCTTCCCCGAAATCAAGCTCGTAGCACAGCTTCGGCAAAGAGGGCACGACGCGTTCCATGGCAAAGACCGCGTCCAGATCAAGTTCAACAATTCAACCGAGGGCAACAACATCAATGTGGGTAACCCGGGAAACTATGAAATCCTGATCGTAGTTCTCGGTCCACGCAGCAAGTTGCGCGAGGCAGGCCACCGGGAGGGGGAGTTCAGGCTCTACTGGTACACCAGCGCCGAGGTCCAAGCATGGGCTCGCGAAAGCGGAAATTTTTACTGCGCGCGCGAGCGATTGGCTTCGTGTGCCTCCAAGAAGGTGGTTCAGACGGTCTAGCAAGCACCGGCCCGTACAGTTTTAGCCGGTGGGCTTGGGCAAGAGCTGCGGGCGAAAACCCCAGCCATTACTGGATAGTTATCTGTGTAACATCGTGCAATGCGCATCTTGCACCTCTCCGACATCCACTTCCAAACCCCGATTTGTTCGACGCCCGACTTGGACCCAGATGAAGCATTCCGAGTTCGCCTTGAGGAAGACCTCGCGGAGCTGTGCAACGATGGCGTGCCTGTCGACATCGTCTTGGTGGGCGGGGATATTGCTTACAAGGCTGCACCTGATGAGTATGCGGCTGCGAAGAAGTGGCTCTTAAGGGTGGCGGAGATTTGCCGCTGTCATCAATCGCGTATTTTCACGGTACCTGGCAACCACGACGTGGACTGGAACATCTGCGCTCAGGTGCCGGTGTCGAATGCGCAGGAGGCCGTTGCGAGAGAGCTTGGGTTTCATAAAAGGGACCAGGAATTGAATCGCCAACTCGGGCATGCCGCGTCGGCTCAGGCAATGTTCCAGCCGATGGAGGCGTACAACGAGTTCGCCGCGCAGTTCCAGTGCAACGTCTTCCCAGAACGTCCGTTTTGGCACCAAACGGTCGATCTGGAACACGGCGTGAAGTTGCGCGTCTTCGGGTTGACTTCGACACTTCTCTCCGGAGGAGGTGGGCGGGACAAGACGCCAGGAAAACTGTTTCTCGGAAGCAGGCAGACTGTGCTCAAGCCCGACGCAGACGTGGTCGCCTTGGTGCTCTGTCATCACCCCCCGTCGTGGTTCTCCGACGCAACCGATGCCGGGAACCTCATCGACGCGCGCGCGAAGCTTCAGTTTTTCGGTCACGAACACGACCAACGCTGCGTTCGGCCCCCGGAATACATGCGCTTCCATGCGGGAGCGGTGAATCCAGAGCGCGATGCGGCCGCATGGAAACCTGGCTACAACCTTGTCGATCTGCGCGTTGAGGGCGAAGGCGTGGCCCGTGAGCTAAAGATTGAAGCGCACCTGCGGCAGTTTCAACCGGCACCAAACGAGCTCTTCCTTCCCTACCTCACTGTGAAGAGAGAGAGCGTTTGGACCCACACGATCAGCATCCCTCAACTCCTGAGGCCCAAGTCGAGCGTTGGTGCTGTCCCGACGCCGCAACATCCCCCGCAGAATGAGACGAAAATAGCAGCGGCCGTTCAAGCTGCGCTGGACGGAGTGCGTCAGGAGCACGATGAGCCTCCCCCGCGGTCGGAGCAGCCACCGGAGTTCAACGTGTCAAAGCCCTCAACCGACAACCTTGTCTTCAGGTTCTGGCAGCTGCGCGTCGACGAGATGCGAGACATAGCCCTGGACCTGGGGCTCATCAGCAAAGCGGACCTTGACCTGCAGCCGCCGCAGCGATACTTCAAGGCCATGGAAGTCGCAAAGCAGAAAGGCCTCCTCGTCGAGTTGGCGAGCCGGGTCGAGAAGCACGAAAAGAACGAATGACTGGAGGGGATACAAGTGCAAGACGATTTTTACCGTTGGTACGCCAGCATGTCGTTCGGCGACGATGCTGGTCACGCCGAGAAGCGATGGCAAGCCATCGATGCGCTGGTTGAGAAGTCGACAAGGCAGACGCTTGGGGTGCTTACGCGCCTTGCGTTTCGAGTCAAGCTTCAGATGTCTGCGCCCGAGATCGCGGAAGTTAGAAGCAAGCTCGGTGGCGAACTGCAGCCGCCGGGGGACGAAGAACTCGTGATGCTGGCGGCGTCGGCGCTTGCGTGGGCGATGGACCCAGAGGGTAGCAACAGTGCGCTCGCGGCGACCATGGTGGCCACGGCATCGTGCGGCCGCCTACGTGCTCTAGAGCAGCCCATGGACCTTCTTGGCATGAGCGAGAGAACCTCTCGGAAGCTGGCAGAGGCAAGCCGACGACGCCCCTCGCTTGAGTTCGCCAAGCCTCTGACAACAAGCCTGGACAAAGCGGAGGTCGCAGCCGCCATGAAGCTGGCGAGTGAAGGCGATCAATCCGGTGGCCTTGAGTCGGTCATCACGTCGATCAACAAAGTGCTCGGTGCCCTCGCTCGACGTCAGGCTACGGTCGAGGGCGAATTCCGCAGGTACACGAAATTCCAGGATGAGGAGCTCGACATCCTGTGGTGGTTGCAAGGCGGCCATTGCGCTGAGCTTCAAATGGACTTTCCTGATGTTCCTGCTGAACACCGGCCACTTGCAATCGCACGGGAGCTCGCTAGTCTCACCAAGGTGCTCCCCGGTCCGACTGCCGTGTTGTCCCTCCTGTCGCGCGCAGGCGTTTCTGGCGCGATGAAGCTTTCTATCGCCGCTGCGGTTCAAGGCATGCCCGAGGCCTGGCTCGACACGGCTCTTGCCGGAATCGACGATGACCAACTTTCCCCGGTCACCAGTCCGATCCTCTTTGCGTTGAGTCGGCGAAAGGAACTTGACGGTGCCGAAGGCTGGGCCTCGGCTTGGGGCAAGCTCACATCTCTCGACCCAGGATCTGAGTTGGAGCCTTTGCGTTTTGCAGAGGCGGCGTACCGCGAATTTGTGCTGCTGCAACTCGGCTGACCGTCCATGCCTGTCGTTTCAGCAGCGCCGCCGAAGCAGTGCTCCAATCGAGATTGCCGCGTCGCGCAGGACGGGCGATGCATTGAGGGGTTCACCGACCTCGGGAGCTGCAGCCACTATGGCAAAGCCCGCGTGATCGTCGAGGTCACGAACCCAGACGTTGCCAAGCCTTCGCGCCCAGGCATCCGTCTGGCCGGTGCGGAAACGCTTTCGGCAGCGGCGGCTCAACTTATTCTTAGAAATCAGCCCTGCAACGTCATAGCGATCGTCGGTCCGCATGATTCTGGGAAGACCAGTCTTGTCGGCGGTATCTATGACCTCTTGCAGCACGACAAGATCGGACGCTACGCATTTGCGGGCTCATCGACCCTGCATTCGTTTGAGCGTGCCTGCCATGACTCGCGCAGCGCATCGAATCGCGAGGATCCGCATATGGAACGCACGGAGCGCGGCGAAGCGACCTACTTTCACCTTGATCTCGCGCACGTGGACCGCGAAAGCAAGAGAGCAGCGCTGTTCGCAAATCGGGATGGCGAGGCCTACATGGAGGCGCAGACCAACCCGGACCTGGCCAAAGGCTTCGCCGAACTTCGTCGTTGCGACACACTCACTGTCTTGGCGGACGGCGACAAGCTGCTCGACAGCAGTGAACGCCATCAAGTCTACAGCGACGTTTGCCTCACCCTTCGAGCATTCGAAGAAGCTGGTCAGACCCGTGCATGGCAGCAGTTGGCCGTCGTCATGACTAAAATCGATGCGGTGCGCAAAGACGAGGTCAACAGGGATCGTGCGATCCTCCACTTCGACCGCATCGTTGCAGACATCCGCAAGGAGTTCGCGCCGCATTTTCTGGACATTCGGACCTTCCAGGTTGCCGCGTCCCCAAAGAACGATGGCGCTGAGCGCGGAGAGGGGATGGTAGACCTGCTGGCGTTTTGGATGAATGACCCTGCACGCTTGAAGCACAGCCAGACCCCGTACGCGCCCGAGTTGTCCGTGCGCGCGTTCGGGCGCCTTCGCCCGAACGCGTCAGGAGATGGCGATGCATGAGCAAGCTGTTGTTGTCCTTGGTCTTCCAGCGTCAGGGAAGACCACTTATTTGGCCGCGCTGTGGCATCTGCTGCAGGCCAAGAAGGTGGCTTCGAAGCTCAGCTCAGCACGACTTCGTGCTGGAGAGGCAGAACACTTGCAGGAAATCGCAAAACGCTGGCTGCAGGCGAAGAAGCAGGAGCGGACCTTCCACTCCAAGAACCGCATCGTCACAATGGAGTTGAAAACCAAGGACGATACCGAGTTCGTCTTGGCGTTTCCAGACGTTGCAGGTGAGGCGTTCGCCCAAATTTGGGAAGCTCGGGAATGCGATCCAGAAGTCTTCGGCTCACTGCAAGCGCAAGGGGTCCTTCTGTTTATCCATGCGACGGAAATCAACCGACCCAACTGGATCGCTGACGAAGCGAAGCTGAGCAAACTGATGGGCGTCAATCGCAAGGCTGGGGAGCCTGTTGCGTGGGAAGCGCGATTTGCACCCACACAAGTCCAGCTCGTGGACTTGCTCGGTTGCCTTCAAGAGCCGCCTCTGAATATAGGGCCGCGCAGACTTGCCATCGCACTGTCCGCGTGGGACCTTGCTGAGGGCGATGGGAAAACGCCCGAGAAATACCTTGAGATGTACCTGCCTCTTCTGCATCAATACCTCAAGCATGGGCTTAACCCATCGTGGAGCGTTAAGGTGTATGGCATCAGCGCACAAGGCGCCGAATACGACAGCGACGGGAAAGACGACAAGCCAACCGAGAGCGCGAAGCGCATGAGGGACAAGGACGTGCCTTCGGAGCGCATCAAGGTGGTGGTTGGTGAAACCGCCTCGAATGACCTGACAGAGCCGCTGTTCTGGCTGCTGGAGTGAGGTCGGCAGTGCTATTCAAGGTTCATCAGGCGCTTCACGGCTACTCGGAAGGACATCGTCAACTTGCCTGTTCTGCGCCGCTGTTGCCTAAGGATGCGCGTCTCCTGCTCGTGATGAGCGACGTTTCCGGACCGGGGGTGGCGAGCACAGGCCTACCCTATCTGACGGGGTACCCTCTATCTGATTCAGGCTTGTACGCGTTGTCCATGACTTGGCCTGCTCCGGAGATGCCGCGGCCAGGCTGCGTCTGGACCCACACCCTGCTCATCAGCTTCGCCGACCTTGCCGTCATGGAGGCGCCGTCAACTCTCGCGGGACTGTTCACCCGGCCGTCCCTGCAACGCCTAGCTGGATTCGATAGCGAAGTCCTTGTCGAATTCAACTCGCCACTGTGTGAGCCGATGACCGAAGAGGGCACACGGTGCCTTGGACTCCTGGCCAGCGCCCTGTACGGGCATCCTGAGGAACAGATTTGGGCGCGTCGCCCCGCTGACACGGGTGTCGACAACGTTGTGCTGCGGCTGTGGGATCAGCAGTGGCCCAGGCTGAGGCGATCCTTCAAGTTTTGCACCTTGACCAGTAGAGACCGATCGCAGGATGTGCTCCAGTTCGACCTCCAGCTCACGACAAGCGGTGGAAACAGTGCGCGACTGCGGTTTGCGTCGACCTCGGAAGGCTTCGAGGCCACGGACGTTTTGGGCGAGAGTTGGCTTGTGGACCTCTTGGAGGATGTCAAGTTTCCGACGCGTTCATCTTTGCGCCAGATGCTCCGCCGCCTTGGTGCCGATCTGCTTGGTGGCCGGGAGGCCATGCGGCCCATATGCACCCTGCATGCGGCACTCGAGTCAGCAAACCCTCTCGCGCTGCGATTTGCGGTCGCTCTGGTGCAGGAACTGCCTCTGTCGACCTCGGATACGGCCAAAGCCATTGTTGCGAGGGCTGTACTTGACAGCAACGCATCGCCGGACGCCAGCGAGGTTCTGGATTTCCTCCTTCAGCATTTCGAGCTGCTCAGCGATGCCGAGGTGAGTGAGCAAGCCGCCAACTTTTCTCGGGTCGTCTGGCAGGCTGACCCGCGCGTTTTCATTGTCTCAAGCTATGAAGGCGGTGAAAAGGTTCGGGCCGCACTTGAAGCAGGCGCCAGGTCCATTGACCGAGAAGAGGTGTTCACAGCTTTGCCCAAGGTCGGCGACTTGCTCAACCCGCTCCTGCGGTTGCTGCCCGAGTTGGCTGTTGACCCGCGCTTCTGGGAACACATCCAAGCGTGGCCTTCAGGCACCCCTTCCTTGGGAGTTGATCTCTTGAGCCAGGAGGCTTTGCGCGCGATGGTTGAAGGCCTGCGCGACGAGCGCTTCGTCAACTCTGCGCTCCAAGCTGCAGGCACATTGGCGATCTTGGCGTGCCTTGAGGAACTGGTTCGTTCCAATCATCCCGTCGCTCTGATGCACCAGTGGATCCGCCAAGCCTGCGTTGACCTACACGGTGTGGCCAGCTTCCTCTCCCACAGTACGCGGCAGTCTCGGGAATTGCTTCTGCTTTTGGCAAAGGCTCTCAGGCCGGAGGCCATTCCAAACGACTACGGGGATGATCCGTGGTCCGTAGCGCTTTCCAACCTGCACGCAACTGAGGGTTCGCTCCCCGCCGAACTCTGCGCATATGGCTTTCGAAGAGCGCTGTGGCGTTCAAAAAGCGTTGAGACTTTGCTTCGCCTTACCTTTGAACCACTGCATGAGGCAGCGACGCAGCAAGCAATACCCGTTGACTCGTGGAATCTGCTTGAGAGTGCACTTCCGTGGGTGTCGTCTTACGACACCTGGGACAGCGGCCTGAGGTTAAGGCAGGCCGCAGCAAAGCGATGTGTCGATCTGCCCGTTCGTCCAGAGAGTTTTGTCGAATTGACCGGATCTGAAAGCTTGTTGATTGGGCTGATGGATGCCGCTTGCCAGCTCTGGAGCGGCCCTCGATACCTTCGGGGAGTGAAGGATTGGCTCGATGCCGCTGGGGACGGACGACGCTCGCGCCAGCGAAAGATCGTCAAGCAGTTCTTCAAGGACCGGCCGACGTTTTGGTGAGGACAACATCCGGCACCACTTGTACGCCGATTCGCCTTCAGATCGACTACCTGTGCGGAGTCGGGACCCGAGGGCGCCGCCCTCGGCGGCGAACCGCTTCTGATAGGCACGAATCGTGTGCCGAGAGATGCCCGTGACGCGGGCGATCTCCCGCTGGGTGGCGTTGTTGCGCAGCAGGGTCCAAATGGTGGTTTGCAGATGTGGCTTCAAGACGTTCAACCTGTGGGCTCCCTCGAAAACAAGGGAGCGAAAGTTACGTCCTGCTGCCAGTCGCCGATCTACGACGGCGCTGCGATCAGCGCCTCAGATGCCGGTGACCAGGTGGAGCAGTTTGACCCGGCCACAAGTGGAGCACTTTGGGTGGCCACCGGGGAGCAATGATTCAGTCTGTCTTATCTGGCGATGGAAAAAGAGTTGCACGACGTGCCGCTGTACCGGGAGTTCGTGGGCCTGGATGTTCGCGCCGAAGTAAAAGTGACCCACCTGGGACACGATGGCAGCTGAAGGCTTGGCTGTCGCCGCTGAAGAAGAACGAGGCCGAGCCGCTGGTGCGGTTCGAGACGCCGCCAGGTCAGCAGATGCAGGCCGACTTCACCTACGTTCGCCGGGGCCGAGACCCGTTGCTCGCGCTGGTCGCCACCCTGTGCGTATTTCGGCGAACGTGACCGTTCATTTCGGATGATCGTGACCGACAGCTCGAGAGAACATTTCGAGCCCGTTTCGCCATCGTGACCGCCGGTTTCTGCGAACGTGGCCCATGCTCGTGTCGCACACTCACCCGGCGTCGGATGGAAAATCTGCAAAGAAACCGCCAGATCCTGTGAAGAGATTGACGAACTGTTTGTTCACGGCTCTGTGAGTCCCCGCTGGACTCAAGCCAGGCGCCCTGTGTGGCCGCTCGGCACGTGCAGCGCACCGCGAAAAAAAGGGCGTGGACACGTCCACACCCTTTGACTTAGGATCGCCCTGTCGGATCGCAATGTCCGACTAGGGCTTGAACTGATGAGTTTTGCTTCAGCAGCCGCAGCATTTCAAGTTCTCCTTTCTCAGATAGTCTGTTTAGTTGCATCGAGGCTCCGTCGGTCACTACCCGCCGGGGCCTCACTCTTTTGGCGAGCTCTTATTCTCGCCAGCCCGTCAAAGCATTGATCGTGTGTCAAGTGTACCCAGGCAATTGCTGTCGGCGCAATAGCAGGGGCAAAAGAATCTCGGTTTTTCTGGCCACCCGTCAAAAAACGGGGAGGCGATTCTTGATGCGGCATTCCACTTGGAAGTTGTCGACTTCCTGTTACTAACGCAGCTTTGAGTTCTGCTGCTATTTTTGCGAAAATTTGCTGCGAAACTTTCGCACGCTTAGTTGCTCTCAAAAACTACGCGAAAAATCATTCGCAATGTTGTTGATAGTTTTTGCATTGCCGTAAATAACGTTTTTTCTGTCGCTGTTTCTAGCGTTATTACTGATGTGATTCAGTTGCGTAAACTACGTGGCAGTTTTTGTTGCTCACGAAAACTTGTTAGTTTCTTGATGCTGATTTGTTCTGCTGTTTTTTGACGATGTGCGGCATCCCTGCTTGACAGCCCTCCATGAGTTTCATGGTGACTGTGCGGTGCCTTTAGCGGCCGCACTTCGAAGCCTTGGCATGGCCGCATGGGGAAGACACTGAGGGTGCTGATCGACGGAGGATCAAACCTTGATCGGGCCGAACATCCCTGTGTAGATCAGCGCTTCCCAGATTTTCTTGATTGCCTGACCGGTGTCTTGGCTCACGAACAGCGATGACCGACTGCCATGGGGAGAGCCAAGGAAGTAATGGCGCATCGTTTCCCATGTCTCGGCCACCTCGGCCCACTGCCAGCATGGAACCTCTTTTTCAAGGATCAATGGCATCGCGATACGCAAGGGGATCATTCGATCGTTCTCCACACCATGCTCCCAGTTGCACTTAACCAGGACGGGGGTAGTCTCCAGATGGTAGAACTTGACGTCCAAGCGTTCCGCTGTGATGTGGGCCGCAGGATGTGATGGAAGCTTGAGAACCGCATCGATGACTTCCTGGCCATCACCGTAAGGGCAGGTGATGAAGCCGTGAACGAAATACCTAGTGTGGTCGAGACCCTCATAACCGCATCGCTTCCCGGGGGTTGTCGTCGGATGGCGGGCATTGTGATGGCATACCAAGGGGTGCCAGGTAGGGTAGGTGTCGACTGCGGGTCCCAGTTCATCAATGATGTCCTGCAAAGCAGCTTTGCTTGCTGCCCGCTGAGACTCATCCGCACCCCGGAGCCCAGTGACGAGAAAGTTCTCCGCCTCTTCGTTGCCGTTCCGTGTCGCCTCGTCGGCTCTGAAAGCCATAATCCCTCGCATGGTATGTTTGATCTACGCACAATATGATAACATTGTGCGAAGGTCAATGAGTCTATGCGAGACGTGCACGCAATAGGGGCGCACTTCGTGCGACGCGGGCCATGGCTCAAAGCCAAAACGTGTTCACGAAGTTCGGTTCGATGCGCCTGCGGCCAGCGCGACCGGGCTCGTTCGCTAGTGCCGCAGCACGTTAGGCACGCCGGCCATATGGCTTGCCAGTTCTCGGAAGCGATCCTCAAACCAGTAGCGGAAGCCCTTGTCCTCGAAAACGCACGTCGTCATGCATTGCTCGGCGCGGAACCGAACCTCTGCCCTCGATAAAGAGACCTGCCTTGCCAGTTTCTTCACTGAAGGTCCCCGATCTGTTCTAGTGGCCCGCCTGAATGACCTTGGTGTTGATTACTGTGAAGTACATGCCTGGCGGCGCATCGTCGCGACCCGACCCGCTCGCATCATCTCGACGACGTGATGCTAAGAACCAGCGCTCGCAACAGCCGACGCTAGGGCCCTGGCAGGTTGGCAACCCGTTCGAGCGTCCTCTTGGCAATGCCGAGATTTCGTCGGATTCGCTCTGGCTCCTGCTCGAACAGCGCCGTGTAAATCGACACCGCCTCACGCGCGCATAGCAGCGCCTCGGCCCGCGAAGCGGCGTCGCCCTGCGCGGACAGACGGTTGGCCAGGTTGTTGAGCGACGCAGCCAGATCGGGCAGGTAAGCCGCGGGCTGGGTCTGCGCGAGCGTGCGGCGAATCTCCACCGCCTCACGCGCGCATCGCGGCGCCTCGGCCCGCGAAGCGGCGTCGCCCTGCTCGGACAGACGGATGGCCAGGTTGTTGAGCGAAGCAGCCAGGTCGCGCAGGTAAGCTGCGGGCTGGGCCTGCGCGAGCGTGCGGCGAATCTCCACCGCCTCACGCGCGCATCGCAGCGCCTCGGCCCGCGAAGCGGCGTCGCCCTGCTCGGACAGACGGATGGCCAGGTTGTTGAGCGAAGCAGCCAGGTCGGGCAGGTAAGCTGCGGGCTGGGCCTGCGCGAGCGTGCGGCGAATCTCCACCGCCTCACGCGCGCATCGCAGCGCCTCGGGTCGCGAAGCGGCGTCGCCCTGCTCAGACAGACGGTTGGCCAGGTTGTTGAGCGACCCAGCCAGGTCGGGCAGGTACGCCGCAGGCTGGGTCTGCGCGAGCGTGCGGCGAATCTCCAGCGCCTCACGCGCACATCGCAGCGCCTCGGCTCGCGAAGCGGCGTCGCCCTGCTTGGACAGGTGGTTGGCCAGGTTGTTGAGCGACGCAGCCAGGTCGGGCAGGTACGCCGCG
>Ga0308159_1004893_pt1 | contig 11776 bp, 10 predicted proteins | sample PhyCR1_FD_201040 | JGI IMG/M metagenome (GOLD analysis project Ga0308159, IMG submission 201040) | Phyllosphere microbial communities from UC Gill Tract Community Farm, Albany, California, United States - DLSLC.R1 | ecosystem: Host-associated > Plants > Phyllosphere > Unclassified | place: USA...
GCCGTTACCTTCAGGGCGTGCAGTGCCGCCGTTGCGAGTGACGCTACCCTGGTTCAGGAAAACCATGCCGCCGTCGTCGCCCACTTGTTGGTGACCAACCAGGAATGCGTGACCGCCCAAGGTGTAGGTGAACATCGCGGACCAGGTTTGGTTATCAACTTCGCCAGCATTTTTCGCATAACCGCTGTTGTTGTTGAAGCGGTAGCCAACATCGCCATTCTTGCCGTCGGAGCTGCTGTTGAAGTAACGCAGGTCAGTCTTGAAGGACTGGTCTTCAGCGATTGGCAGAACGTGTACCAGACCCAGGAAGTGCTGTTTGTAGAAGTCTTGCAGGTTGGCGTAGTAGTACTGCAGGGTCAGGTCTTTGGTAACTTTCCAGTCACCACCAGCGAAACGGAACTGGTTGCTGCCTTCAGTAGCGCCGCCAACAGACAGGTCAGTCCAGTTGCTCGAAGCACGGCCGATGGACTCGGTCAGTTGACCGGCAGTCAGAGTTACGTTGTCGATTTCCTTGGAAGTCACAATGCCGCCCTGGTAAGCAGCTGGCAGCAAACGACCATCGTTGGAAACGAGGATTGGCAGGTTTGGCGCCAACGCGTTACCCAGACGCAGTTCGGTTTTCGAGAAGCGAGCCTTGGCGTTGCCACCCAGACGGGACCATTCGTCTACAGCCGAACCGTCGCTATCAGTAGGGGTGATACCACCGGCAGCTGCGTGCTTGCCACGACCGCCATCAAGGTGAATGCCGACCAACGCTTGAACGTCGATACCAAAACCAACTGTGCCTTGGGTGTAACCCGAGATGTAGTCGAATTTCAGGCCAGTAGCTGTTTCTTCGGTACGCTGTGCGGTGCCTTCACGGTTGTCGCCGTTGAAGTACAAAGTACGCGAGCTTACGGACGCTTTGCTGTCTTCGATGAAACCTGCTGCACTAGCCTGCTGAGCCATGACGCCTACGGCGATTGCCAGGGCCAGAGTTGACTTCTTCATGTATCGCTCCTCGTGAATCTATATTTTTTATGATCCCTGGTGCCGAGGCCTTAAGGCGCTCTGACCCATGGATTTGCGATTAGCGCCAGACCCGACCTTTTGAGTCAATGATCAGCAGACGCCACAAGACTAATTGACTACACCGTGTGTTTCGGTGGGTCGCAGGGTAGTGAACATTTCACAAATCGAAAAAGAATTATTAATCCACTTTTAAGACCTGTCGGTTATATGTCATCACCTTGTTGGGTCCTTCCGCTCCTGAGTGTATCGAGCTGTTTCAGTAATTCCTAAAAAATATTTCACTGCCGTTCGTCAGATCATTCTGACTGGTAGACGCGACAGCCGGAATAAGACCTTACAGTCATGCTATCGGCCGAGAATATGAGAACCTGAAATGCGCTGAAGCCCCCGAAAAACGGCGGCTGCGAGAGGGGTAGCCGCAATTGTGACAATTGCCACCACCTGAGCGCTATGGGCTTGTTATGCGTAGGAATTTTTTTGTAAACACGACCAAAAGGGGCTTTGTCTGACAACATCTAGCGGCAAAAAGGGGGATTTCGGGAGGGATGAACCGAACAAAGGGGCCGTTTTGCGGTCCGGCGCCCCGATGCATTCAAATGGCGATGATTGACAAAAAACGTGCATCGCCAAGAGTTTGTGCACCACAACGAGGCGCAAAATCGTCCAGGCATTTTCACTGCCGGTCGCCTCACGCATTACCACCTAAGCCGTGTGCGATAGCTCGATAAAAATCACGCGCAGCTGAAACCCTTGTAACTAAAGGCTTCAAGGCGAAAAAACGGGTGTGAGCATTTTCTTTTCAACGGTGAATCCCAAAACTGGCACGCCCTCTGCAATAGGTTACGTATCACCAGTTTTGGGGACCTTGGTACAGGCAGGCCGGGGATTCCCCTCTTTTATTCCTCTCGGAGACTGACCTCCAGTCTCCAGCGCCCGTCCACCTCAGCACCGCGCAAGTCGCCGTGCAACGGACGGGCCGCCAGCAGACTCAGCAGCAAATCACTCTTCTCTCGTTCCAGCTTCCAGCGAATGTCTTTTCCGTCGACCTTGAATTGCCCACGCCATGGCTGTCCGGCCGAGGTAAAGCGCATGCTGACGATCCCGTCCAGATGCTCGGCAGCCACCTTCGGATCGTGATTGAACCAGAGCACCAGCCCGGTAGGCTGCTCTTCGATCTGCAGCAGTTGCAGCGTCGCAGGCTCGGTGAGTCGACCGATCATCAACCCCACCATCAAACCGACAATTGCCATCGAACCGAGAACTCTCGGCCATAGCTTCGGCCGCGGGTCCTCTTCGGGGGTAGAATGCTCCCCGTCCTTCAGTTCGGAGCCGTGCATGTTTCACGTCATCCTTTTTCAACCAGAAATTCCGCCGAATACCGGCAATGTCATCAGGCTGTGCGCCAATACCGGCAGCACCCTGCATTTGATCGAACCCTTGGGCTTCGAGCTGGATGACAAACGTCTGCGCCGAGCAGGTCTCGATTATCACGAGTATGCGACTCTGCAGACCCATCCCGACCTCGCCAGTTGCCTGGAAAGTATCGGCCACCCTCGCCTGTTCGCTTTTACCACAAAAGGCTCGCGGCCCTTCCACGATGCCAGTTTCCAGGACGGTGACGCTTTCATCTTCGGCCCTGAGAGCCGCGGTCTGCCCCCTGAGGTTCTGGACGCGCTACCCGGTGATCAACGCCTGCGCCTGCCCATGCGCGAAGGCTGCCGCAGCCTGAACCTGTCCAATACCGTTGCCGTGGCGGTGTATGAAGGGTGGCGGCAGTTGGGGTTTAAATAAGGCTGAGCGTTGCGCAAAACCCTGTGGGACCGGCCGGGCGGCGCTCCGCTTCAGCCGGGAAGAGGCCAGTACACCCGCCCGAAATTGATCGCCTGAAATGCCGCCTTCCCGGCTAAAGCCGGTCCCACAAGGAATGTGCGTTGCAGGCCACCATGGAATCCCCCACAGTTTTTTGCCAACCAAAAACCGCATTCAACGCCCCACAAAAAAGCGCCCCGAAAGGCGCTTTTTCAGTCCAGCCAGAACACTTACTGAACAGTAGGTGTCTCGCCAGCTTCTTGCATGCGTTGCAGTTCTTGCGCGTACAGGGCGTCGAAGTTGACCGGCGACAGCATCAGCGCCGGGAACGAGCCGCGTACAACCAGGCTGTCGATGGTTTCGCGAGCATACGGGAACAGGATGTTCGGGCAGAAAGCACCCAGCGTATGGCTCATTGCGCCCTGGTCCAGGCCCTTGATCAAGAAGATACCGGCCTGCTGGACTTCAACGATGAATGCCACTTCGTCACCGTTGTTCACGGTAACCGACAGGGTCAGCACGACTTCGTAGAAATCACCTTCGAGGGCTTTCTGACGAGTGTTCAGGTCCAGGCTGACAGTTGGCGTCCACTCCTGACGAAAGATCGCAGGGCTTTTCGGCGCTTCGAACGACAGGTCGCGAACATAGATACGCTGCAGGGAAAATTGCGGCGATTCGTCTTCGGCTACAGCGCCGTTGGTCGGTTGATCAGTCATCTCAGATCCTTCTCATTTTGAGGTCTAGTAAGGGGTTGGAATCAGGCTTGCAGCAGCGCATCAAGCTCGCCTGCGCGCTCCAGCGCAAAAAGTTCGTCGCATCCGCCTACGTGAGTCGAACCGATCCAGATCTGCGGCACTGAAGTGCGCTTGGCCTTGTTGGCCATCTCGGCGCGAACTTGCGGCTTGCCATCGACTCTGATCTCTTCGAAAGCCACGTTCTTGCTCTTCAGCAGTTGCTTGGCACGAATGCAATAAGGGCAATAATCGCTGGAATAGACGATGACTTCAGCCATTTCACTTCACCAGAGGCAGGTTGTCGGCGCGCCAGCTGGACACGCCGCCGGACAGTTTGGCGGCAGTGAAGCCGGACTTGAGCAGTTCGCGTGCGACGTTACCCGCTTGCTGGCCAACGGCGTCTACGATGATCAGGGTCTTGGACTTGTACTTTTCAAGTTCCGAAGTGCGGGTCAGAACCTTGTCATTCGGGAAGCTCAGGGCGCCGACGATGTGGCCTGTCGCGTAATCCTTGGTAGAGCGAATGTCGATGACCACGGCCTGGTCCTTGTTGACCAGAGCAGTCAGCTCACCGGTGCTCAGGCTACGCCCGCCCTTGCTCAGTTCGTAGGCGATCAGCATGCCCAGCAGAATGACGAAAGCGCCAGTGATCAAATAGTGGTTCGTTGCAAATCCAATCAGGTGCTGAAGCATCAGTAGGTTCCAGGGCGTTAAAATGTCGGCCAGTATACACAGCACCCATGGCGGGCCAAAGCCCGTACAGCGATGAGACAGATTGCAGTGACTGCACATCGCATCCGAACCGACAACTCCGGCATCGCGGCTCGCATTTGCGGCTCAACAGCCCCTAAAATGCCGGTCCAATTTATAACTTACTTCATTAGCCACGAGTGGGATCTATGACTACCACGCCAAAACCCCTGGTCCTGATCATTCTGGACGGCTTCGGACACAGCGAGAGCCACGAAGGCAACGCCATTCTGGCAGCCAAAATGCCGGTCATGGACCGCTTGTACAAGTCGATGCCCAACGGCCTGATCTCCGGCTCAGGCATGGACGTTGGCCTGCCGGACGGGCAGATGGGCAACTCTGAAGTCGGCCACATGAACCTGGGTGCCGGGCGCGTGGTTTATCAGGACTTCACTCGCGTGACCAAATCCATCCGCGATGGCGAGTTCTTCGAGAACCCGACCATTTGCAGCGCCGTCGACAAAGCCGTTGGCTCAGGCAAAGCCGTGCACATCCTCGGTTTGCTATCCGATGGCGGCGTCCACAGCCATCAGGATCACCTGGTCGCCATGGCTGAACTGGCCGCACAACGCGGCGCCGACAAGATTTACCTGCACGCCTTCCTCGATGGTCGCGATACGCCACCGCGCAGCGCCAAAGCTTCTATTGAGCTGCTGGACTCCACCTTCAGCCGCCTGGGTAAGGGCCGCATCGCCAGCATCATCGGCCGTTACTTCGCCATGGACCGCGACAATCGCTGGGACCGCGTCGCCCAGGCGTACAACCTGATCGTCGACGGCAACTCGCAATTCCAGGCCGCCACTGCTGTAGAAGGACTGGAAGCCGCTTACGCCCGCGACGAGAACGACGAATTCGTCAAAGCCACCAGCATCGGTGACCAGGTCCGTGTTGAGGACGGCGATGCCGTGGTGTTCATGAACTTCCGTGCCGACCGCGCCCGGGAAATCACCCGCGTATTTGTCGAAGACGACTTCAAGGACTTCGAGCGCGCCCGCCAGCCGAAAGTGAACTACGTGATGTTGACCCAGTACGCGGCCAGCATCCCTGCCCCTTCGGCATTTGCTGCAGGCAGCCTGAAAAACGTGCTGGGTGAATTCCTCGCTGCCAACGGCAAGACCCAGCTGCGCATCGCGGAAACCGAGAAGTACGCCCACGTGACATTCTTCTTCTCCGGCGGTCGTGAAGAACCGTTCCCCGGTGAAGAGCGCATCCTGATCCCGTCGCCGAAAGTCGCCACTTACGACCTGCAGCCAGAAATGAGCGCGCCGGAAGTCACTGACAAGATCGTTGACGCCATCGAGCATCAGCGTTACGACGTGATTGTCGTCAACTATGCCAACGGCGACATGGTCGGGCACAGCGGCATCATGGAAGCAGCCATCAAGGCAGTTGAATGCCTGGACGTCTGCGTAGGCCGCATCGCTGAAGCGCTTGAGAAAGTCGGCGGCGAGGCCTTGCTGACTGCCGACCACGGCAACGTCGAGCAAATGACCGACGACCACACCGGTCAGGCGCACACTGCACACACATCCGAGCCTGTGCCTTTCATCTATATCGGCAAACGCAAGCTGAAAGTCCGTGAAGGCGGGGTGCTGGCTGACGTAGCACCAACCATGCTGGAGTTGATGGGCCTTGAGAAACCGGAAGAAATGACCGGTCACTCGATCCTCGTCGCGGAGTAAAACCCGCAAACCGGCATGTCGAAGCGCGGCATGCCGGTTTTTTTATTCTGTATTTGTAGCCATGGCCTCCCGCGAGGCGTTTTTTTCGCAACGGATGGCGGGCATACTAGTGTCCTGTCTCGTGAATACGTTCATTTTTGGCGAGTGGCTGGTTTTGTCAGGCAAGGCGCCGTGACGACTCATAGTTGTGCTATGGGGAGGAGCGGCAACGCGGCCTGGCGAAATCAGACGCCGCCCAAAATGAACAGCTTATTTGCGAGACAGCACACTAGTCCTGTCATTTTTCTCACAATTGCTCGGTATCGCCCACCCCCATGCTTCGCGCCTTGATCACCCTTGCTTTGATCTGCCTGCTCAATCCGGCCTTCGCCGATGATGAGCGTGCGCAAACCCAGAAACAGATAGACGCTGCGCGTCAGGACGTCGCCGAGCTGCAAAAAGCCCTGGGCGACTTGCAGAAAGAGAAAGCCGGCGTCCAGAAGGACCTGCGCGGTACTGAAACCGAAATGGGTAAGCTGGAAAAGCAGGTCGAGGTCCTGCAAAAGGAACTAAAAAAGACGGAAGTCGAGCTTCAGCGGCTCGACCAGGAAAAAAAGAAGCTGCAGAGCGCTCGCGTTGAACAGCAACGGCTGATCGCCATACAGGCCCGAGCGGCGTACCAGAGCGGCCGGCAGGAATACCTCAAGCTGTTGCTCAATCAGCAACACCCGGAAAAATTCGCCCGCACCCTGACCTACTACGATTACATGAGTCAGGCGCGCCTGGCCCAGCTGCAAGCCTTCAATGAAACCCTGCGCCAACTGGCCGGTGTGGAAAAAGACATCGATCTGCAGCAAGCGCAGTTACTGGTTCAAAAGAGCACCCTAGAAGACCAGCGCGAAGAACTCGCCAAAGTCCGTCAGGAACGGCAGACCGTTCTGGCCAAGCTCAATAACGATTACAAGGCGCGGGATCAGAAGCTGCAATCGCGTCAGCAGGATCAGGCTGATCTGGCCAAAGTTCTGAAAACCATCGAAGAAACGCTGGCACGTCAGGCCCGTGAAGCCGAAGAAGCGCGGCAGAAGGCTTTGATTGCAGAACGCGAGGCTGAAGAAAAGCGCCAGCGTGAAGCCGAAGCCGTGGCCAGGAACAACAGCCGCAGCAACGACAGAAACACCAGTAAAACCGACAGCGAAGACACACCGCGCCGGGTGACCAAAGCGCCTGGCGCAATGGTTTCGAGCGCGGGCGAGTCCTTCGGCGGACCTTTTGTTAGTGCCAAGGGCAAACTTCCCTGGCCTGTTGATGGTCGATTACTGGCACGCTTCGGTGAAGCCCGTGGCGACGACGCCCGTTCTACTTGGGACGGCGTGATGATCAGCGCTTCGGCAGGCAGTCAGGTACATGCCGTGCACGGTGGTCGGGTGGTGTTCGCAGACTGGTTGCGTGGCGCCGGGCTTCTGGTCATTCTCGACCATGGCAACGGCTATTTGAGTTTGTACGGTCACAATCAGTCGCTGCTTAAAGCGGCTGGTGACATTGTTAAAGCAGGTGAAGCCATCTCCACGGTAGGCAATAGTGGCGGACAGGACACCCCAGCGTTGTATTTCGCTATTCGTCAGCAGGGTCGCCCCAGTGATCCGGCCCAATGGTGCCGCACTCAAGGATAAGTCGGTATCAACTTCAGGAGTTCGTTAGACATGCCGTATCTGTCCCGCCTCACCTCGCTGGCTCTCGCGATTGCCGTCGTTATCGGCGCCCCTCTGGCTCAGGCTGCTGAAGTCAAGGCTGCTCCCGCTGACATCCCGTCTGCGGCAAGCAATGCCAAGGCGCCGTTGCCGCTGGAAGAGTTGCGCACCTTTGCCGAGGTCATGGACCGGGTCAAGGCCGCGTACGTCGAGCCGGTCGACGACAAGACCCTGCTGGAAAACGCCATCAAAGGCATGCTCAGCAATCTTGACCCGCACTCCGCCTACCTCGGCCCGGAAGATTTCCAGGAGTTGCAGGAAAGCACCAGCGGCGAGTTCGGCGGCCTGGGGATCGAAGTCGGCGTCGAAGATGGCTTCGTCAAAGTGGTTTCGCCTATCGACGACACTCCTGCATCCAAGGCGGGCATTGAGGCCGGTGACTTGATCGTCAAGATCAATGGCGCGCCGACCCAAGGCCAGACCATGCAGGAAGCCGTCGACAAGATGCGCGGCAAGATCGGCGAGAAAATTACCCTGACCCTGGTACGCGACGGCGGTAACCCGTTCGACGTGACGCTGGCCCGGGCGACCATCCAGGTCAAGAGCGTCAAGGCGCAGATGCTGGAGAACGGCTACGGCTATATCCGCATCACCCAGTTCCAGGTCAAGACCGGTGACGAAGTCGGCAAAGCGCTGGCCAAGTTCCGCAAGGACAATGGCAAGAAAATGAGCGGGCTGATCCTCGACCTGCGCAACAACCCCGGCGGCGTGCTGCAATCGGCAGTTGAAGTGGCTGACCACTTCCTGACCAAGGGCCTGATCGTCTACACCAAGGGCCGCATCGCCAATTCGGAACTGCGCTTCTCAGCGGATCCGGCTGATGCCAGCGAAGGCGTACCGCTAGTGGTGCTGATCAACGGCGGCAGTGCTTCGGCCTCGGAGATTGTCGCCGGTGCGTTGCAGGATCAGAAACGCGGCATCCTGATGGGAACCGACAGTTTCGGCAAAGGCTCGGTACAAACCGTGTTGCCGCTGAACAACGATCGCGCCCTGAAGATCACCACGGCGCTGTATTACACGCCTAACGGTCGCTCGATTCAGGCTCAGGGCATCAACCCTGACATCGTCGTGCGCCGCGCCAAGGTCACCAACGAAACCGACGGCGAGAACTACAAGGAAGCCGACCTGCTCGGTCACTTGGGTAACGGCAATGGCGGCGCGGACAAGCCGACCGTCAAGGGCGCTGCCAGCAAGGCCCGTCCGCAGGATGATGACTTCCAGCTCAGCCAGGCTCTTAGCCTGCTCAAGGGCTTGAGTATCACGCGCGGCAACTAAGCCATGCGTCTGCTTCTGCCCCGCTGTCTGCTGGTCGTTCTTTGCCTGGCTGGCGCTGTTCACGCAGCGCCAGCCGAGCAGACCAAAACCCCTCGCCCGGCTTATCTCACGCTGATTATCGATGACCTGGGCCAGAATCCGGTGCGGGACCAGCGCGTGTTGAATTTGCCCGGTCCGGTCACGCTGGCGATCATGCCCGACACGCCCCACGCGACGGAATTCGCCCGGCAGGGTCATCGCGCGGGCAAAACCGTGATGCTGCACATGCCCATGGACCCGGCCACCGGCCCCTTCGCCTGGCACCCGGAGTTGCCGTTGCCAGAGCTGGAAAGCCGACTCAACGCCGCGTTGCTCAAGGTCCCCTACGCCGCCGGCATCAACAATCACATGGGCAGCCGCATGACCGCTGAACCGGTCGCCATGGGCTGGCTGGTGGCCGAGCTGCAGCGTCGCCATCTGTTTTTCGTCGACAGCCGCACCAGCGCCAAAACCGTGGCTGCTGCCCAAGCGCAGAAAATCGGTCTGGCCAGTGTGTCGAGGGATGTGTTCCTCGACGACGAGCGCACCGCCGAAGCCATCACCCGGCAACTGAAAATTGCCATTGAGCTAGCTCACAAGCAGGGTTCGGCAGTGATGATCGGCCATCCCTATCCGGTGACGCTGGACGTGCTGGAACGAGAAATGCCACGCCTCAAGGCCCAAGGCATCGACTGGATCGACGTGCGCCGAATGATCAGCGTGCGCGGCAATCAAGCCATGGCGGGGCATGGAAGAGATGGGGTCTATCGCTGACAAACCGCGTCATCGTTCATCGCGAGCAAGCTCACTCCTACAGATCGACATGGCTTCCCGTACCGCTCCCACTTTTCAGATCGCATCCAACGGGTCAGGCTGTATCAGCGATACCGCCCCAGAATTTTTTCGACACTGCCTTCAGCTCGTAGCTCATCCAGCGCGGTTTGCAGCTTGCTGACCACTTCATCCGGCGTTTCTTTATTCAGCGCCAGGTATAGGTCGGCATGATGAAAGCGCAGCACGGTTTTCAGGCCGGTGACACCTTCCAGGCGAGCGAGATAAGGCCCCGTCGGATCGCCTGCGGCCCAGAGATCGATCTGGCCATTGACGAGCTTTTTCGCGTTGTCCTGATCGCGCAGCAACAGAATCGGATTCAACCCCTGTGCCAACAGCCGCTCGCCAATGGCATCGCCTTTGTAGGCGCCAATTCGGTAGGCCTTGGCCTGTTCGAGAGAGGTCAGCTGGATCGGGCTGTCAGCCTTGGCCAACATGATCCAGTCATAGGAGCCTACCGGCCCGACCCATTTGAAAAGCGCTTCACGCTCAGGCAAACGCGCGGTGGAGAACACCCCGTAACCAGGTTTCTCCAGAGCCAGCTTGTAGATGCGCTCCCAGGGGAAGCGCAAAGTCATGCTGTAGCTGATACCCGCCCGCTTGAACGTCTCGCGCACCACCTCTGTGGCAATGCCTTCGATGTTGCTTTCCTGAGCGAAATTTTTACCGTCAACCGCCATGTTGTAAGGCGGCAGGTTTTCCGTCATCAGCACGATAGTGTCGGCAGTCGGCACCTCGATAGCATCGTCGGCTGCCGCGAGCCCGGCTGCCCCGCTCAGTAATGCGCTAAAAGCAGTAAGTGCAAAAAAACGAGATCTGAACATAAGCATCTTCCTGACGCGGACAGCGCACAGAGTGCAGTGCTGTAAAAGGCTTGTCCAGCGGCACAACACGCACCGCCAGGCAATAAACGACGACGGTCCCACGCAACATCCTGTCAACCATTGCCCCTGGGCGGCATCATGATCTCGCCCGACCTGCTTTCTAGACTTCGCCCTCCAACCCAGTGGGGGATGGCAGTCTAATAGGAGTATTGATCAATGGCCTTAGCTGTAACTCAGATGCCACCAAGGTTTTCACCCCAGAAGGCGTCCGCCGATGACATCGCAGAGACTAAAGCCGCAAGGGCGCAGTTATCAGGTCTGAGATCTCAAATCTGCAACGTGAAAAACACTATCACCGGGCTCACAACTATCCTCGAGGCGGATAAACCGGGCTGCACAACCCCTCACCAGTTCGGCTGGAAGGAAGCCGTCATGAACATCGTGCAGAACAACTATTTTAGAGACCCGAAAGATCGCCTCGCTAATAAACGGGTTGACCTGTTTCAGGCAAAGGAATATCTGGACGCGCTGCAGAAGCAAGTCGAGCCTCTGGAAGAAGCCGATTTAATCTTTAAAACCAACAAAAAAATCGTAAAAAAAGAAACACGTCTTGCTGAGTTTGAAGCCCAAAAAAAACCTACACACGATGACCGAAAAAGCATCGACGCCCTGCGCGCCGAACTCCACGACCTGCGCACAAATCGCGAAACCTTGCTGATCAAACATGCGGCCAGGGCAATGCATATGCACGCCGAGGCAGCGATGCCTTTCGAGCAAATTTTGCAAGGGTGCGACCTCAGCCAACCGGCAAAAATGCTCTGTAATGCCGTTACATGGATAACGACACCACACATGGTAGCCGGTGGGCCAGGCCCTCTCGCACTGCCGGGACTCCAGGCTGCAAATACCACTTCGCTTTATGCAGACGCACCTTTGTCGCGAGTCCCTAATGGCACGTCCTCAAACGTCGAAACCGAACCGAGGCAATTGCAATTGCAGTTGCGGGCTGTCATTGGGGAGCAAACCCCTCCGCTGCCAGCAGATAACAACGGCAACCAAGCTCCGGCTGAGCTGTTTTCAACGGCCCTCAAAGGAGATAACGCTGTCTCTCGTTC
>Ga0308159_1004894_pt1 | contig 11765 bp, 5 predicted proteins | sample PhyCR1_FD_201040 | JGI IMG/M metagenome (GOLD analysis project Ga0308159, IMG submission 201040) | Phyllosphere microbial communities from UC Gill Tract Community Farm, Albany, California, United States - DLSLC.R1 | ecosystem: Host-associated > Plants > Phyllosphere > Unclassified | place: USA...
CTGTTCGCAGGCCGATCCCTGAGATGGTGCGAGCGTTGATCCGAACGACTCACCCGAAGGCATGACGCACGGCGCGCGTGAACGCACACCCGGTCAATGATACGCGTTCCCCGGGACACGGGCAAACGTGTGCGGGTCCCATCACTGGGAGTCTCCCGGATGCCGAGCGGCTCAGCTGGTCAACAGCAGCGCCGCCCCGATGGCCGAGGCGGCGAGCACGACGACGACCACCGCCACGACAACGATGACACGGGCGGCACCCCGGCGCGCCCGGGGACGGACCGTCGAGGCGTCGCGGTTCGAGGGCGCCCGCACGACGGGGGCGCGCTCGACACGTGCGGGCCCCTCTCGTCGGGGACCGTACGACTCGCGGGCGAGAGCTTCGGGGACGCGCGCGTCGCGCACGGCACCCTCGACCACGCGTTCGGGTCGGGCCGCGGCGGCTTCGCGGCGACGACGGCGGGAACCGGATGCGGTGTCGTCATCGACCTCGCCGACCGGACGGGCACGAGTGGCCTCGTCGAGCGGAGGCGTCGCGGACGACCGAAGGCGGGTGATCTCATCGACCTCGAGAGCGTCTTCCCCGGCGGCCGGACGGCGCCGGGTCGTCTCGTCGACGGCTGGTGCGGCCGATGCCGTGTCGGGTGCGGGCCCGCCGGCGGTGCGCCGCGGGGACGTCGTGGCCGCCTCGTCCTCTCCGGGCGCGCCGGCGTCGGGATCTGCCGCCCGAGCCGATCCCGAGAGGAGGGTCGCGTCGTCGGGAGCTTCACGGAACGAGATGACCGTCCGGTCGTCGGGCGTCTCGTCGCGCGATCGCACCGTTTCGTCCGCTGGCGCGTCGTGGCGTGAGACGACCGTCTCGTCATCCGGGAGGTCGCCCCGGTGTCCTCCCGCCTCGTCGGGCAGAGCCGGCCGGCGCGAGAGAACCGTCTCCTCCTGCGGGGAGTCGGGGGCGGATCGGACCGTGTCGTCCTCCGGCGCCTGCCGGCGCGACAGGATGGTCTCGTCAGCGCCCTCGTCGTCCTCGGCGATCGGTGGAGTGGGCCACGACCGCAGCCGGCCCGCCCACAGGGTCACCTCGTCAGGATCCTCGGCGCGATCGTACGGCCCGCTCACGCGTCGCTCCGCGAGAGGCGCACCTCCGCGTCACCGAGGAAGAAGCGCTCACCGGCTTCGATCTCCTCGCCGGGAGGGGCCTCGACCTCGGTGCCCATGAGCGTGGCGAAGAGAACGCCGTTCGTCGAGTGCAGATCGGTGACATACCAGGTGTCGCCGCGGAGCTCGAGCCGCGCGTGCGTCTTCGAGACCGTTCGCGTCTCGTCCGAGATCGGAACGAGCTGGGCGTCGGGGTAGGCGGAGTCGGGGCTGGGGCGGCGACCGAGGATGACCACCGCGGAGGTGAGGTCGACCGGTGTCCCGCTCGGCGGCACGAGTGCCCACGGGATGCGCTTGCGCCGGGTGACGACGGTCCGGTCGAGGGCATCGAAGTCATCGTCGGTCGGCACCGAGGGCACCTCGGGCTGCGTGTAGAGCGCAGACACCGAGGTGCGTGCGGAACGCGGGGAGCCGGCATCCGGAGCGTCCGCCACCGCCGAAACCGCTTCCGACAACTCGGGGAACTCGTCCAGGGCCGCCGCGACCGAGGGGCGGGGAGCGGGAACGGCGTCGGGCGCGGGCCGCGTGAGAGGGACGTCAGCGATGGGTGCCGGGGCACCGTCGGCCGTGGTGCGGCGTGGCGGGTTCGCCCAGGGCGCGACCACGTCGGACTGCTCGTCGGCCTCATCGACCGCAGGGGCGGGCGCAACCGGCGGCGACGGCACCACGACGGGCGGGGCCCAGGTCGGCGTCACGGAGCCTGCGGGGGTCGCGTCACGCGCCGGCGGGCGCGGAGCGGCGGGCGCTCCGGACGGCACGGGTGGGGCGGCGGGGCGGTCGTCTTCCACGGGGGACCCGTCGCGGAGGGCATCGAGCACGTCGAAGACCGTGGTCGCGGGCACGGCATCCGCGACTCCGGCGCCGCGGTCGGCGCCGGACCGCCCGGAAGCAGCCGCGGGAAGGTGCGCCGGGGGCGCCCAGTCGTTCGCCGAGGGAGTCGCGTCGGCGAGGGAGGGGGAGGAAACGGCGGGAGGGACGACGACCGGATCGGACGCCGGGGAGGAAGCGGCGGATAGGGCGGCGGCATCCTGAGGCGGGGCCGAGGCCGCCTGCTCGGGCGTCCACCCCCCGATGAGCGGCACGTAGGGGCCGTCGAAGTCTTTACCGCGCCGCACCGGAGCAGAGTTCTCGTCGGGACGCGCCGTACGACGCTCTCCGTGCCAGCGACCGGAACCGAAGCCCAGGATGCTCGCCCAGACGACCGGGAAGATGGCTCCGACGACGGTGAGGCCCGCTCCGGCCCCGAAGCCGGTGTTGATGCGGTGCACCGCGACGATGAACACGGCGACGAAGGCGATGGCTCCGAAGAGCGGCACGAGGTTCAACAGCACCAACCAGGGCGAGAACCCCCCGACCTTGAGCACGGTGGCCACGTTGAGGACAGGAACCCACGCCTTCCAGACGGGTTCGCCGACCTTGCGGAACAGTGCTGCGAGCGCGAGCGCGAGCCAGAGGTACAGCACGACGACGAGAGCGACAGACGTCGCTCCGAGTACCACCGTGGTCGAATCGGTCATGTCGTGTCGCGGTCCACCAAGGCGGTGGAGCGCTTCCCCCTCTCGTCGCGGTGCGGCGACCCCCGCCGCGAGCGGCGCGGGGCGAGGAACCGCAAGAACGATCTCAACGATACGGCCGCACGCAGGCGCCGCCAGAAGCCCCGCTGACGGGTGAGGGCACGTCGTTCGTCGTCGACGATGCGCCAGAACGCCTCGACCTCGTCGGAATCCACGTCTTCCGAGGAGAAGACGGCGCGGTCGGCACCCTCCGCGAGGAGCGTTCCGGACGGGGTGGCGAAAGCCTCGGCCACCTCTCGCCGCGTCGGCGCGCGCGGGACGCTGCGTCCCGCATCGATGCCGGCGTCGACGTATTCGTCCCAGCCGCCCGCGATCGCCGAACGGGGATCGGCATCGTGACGGCGCCCGCGACGGCGTACGGCCTTGGCGATGACGATGGCGAGGAACGGGCCGAAGAGCACCAGCAGGATCAGCAGCGAGATTCCCGCGATACGCAAGCTCGCCCACAACCACGCGAGGTCGACCCCGTCATCGGTTCGCGGGTCGTCGTCGAGCGAGTTATCCTCCTGGACCGGCTCCGGAGGGACGACCTCCTCGACAGTGTCGGGGCGGACCTCCGTGACGTTCTCGGGGTCCTGCTGCTGAGTGACCTCGAGGCTCGGCGACTGCTCCCATTGCGGGGTGACGTCTATGGGGGCCCACCGCCCGTCAGAGCCCTGCACCTCTGTCCACGCGCTCAGGTCGCCGGCTCGGCACTCCCCGGCCTCGCACGTCGAGAGCTTCGCGTCGGTGGACACCAGCCGCGTCCCCACGACCACACGGGCCGGGAAACCGAGCTCGTGGGCGATGAGAGCCGTCGCGACGGCGAACTGCTCGTCGTCGCCGACGGCGGCGACGAAGTTGCCCGAGGCGGCGGCGCGAGGGTCGTCCTCGCGCTCGAGCAGCAGCTCGAACATGCGGTCGATGCGGGCCAGCGAATGGCCGGACGCGCTGGGCTGCAACTGGTACCCCTGGAGACCGGCGGCCCACTTCGGTGTCGGCCCGCCCTCCGGCGCCAGGCTGTGGCTGAGGTACCCGCGCTGGCGGAGCATCTCCACGAGGCTCTGCAGCGCCGCACCGTCGTTGCCGGTGGCGTGCTCCTGGACCCAGCGGCGGAGGTTGTCTCCCCCCGAGACGCCGTCACCGACGCCTGGAGGGGTCATCGATGCGAGGTCCTCGGTTGCGGGCTCCACCGCATCGAGCCGGTAGCGATCCCCCTCGACGAGTCCCCCGTCGGCGGTCTGGACGCCGGCCTCGGCATCGGAGCTGTAGTAGAAGCGGTCGGCGAGGAGGCCGCGCCGGTCTCCCTCGAACGTCGCCGAAGCGAGGTGCCCGGCGGTCGGCATCCAGATGCCGTCGAGGTCGACGATCTCGACGTCCACCTCGACGGGCCGCCCCTCCCCCGCGTCGCGCGTCGACGGCAGACGCACGAACCCCGCGCCCTCGTCACCCGAGGCGCGGAAGATCTCACCGTCATACGCGTCGAGCGTGGCGATGCGGATGCGGTCGGGCTCCGCCCCGGTCCCGCTGACGCGGAACAGCACCTGGTCGGAACGCGCGTCGGAGAACATCGAGCGGTACTGCGAGAGCGGGCTCACGGCCTCGGCGATCAGCCGCTCGGGCCCGGTTGCCGACCTGAGTACCTGGCGGTCGGCGTGCCGAGCAGCCGCGGGAACCACGGCGACTGTGACGGCCACGGCGACGAGGAGCATCCCCGCGCCGAGCGCGAGCCGTCGGCGGTCCGCGCGCGACCGGCCCGATCCGACGGGCACGGCCGAGACGTCGCTGGCTCGACGAAGGGCACGTGCGCGCTCGTCCTGAGCACGCCACGCCAACCAGAGCACCGAGACCAGCAGGGCGCCCAGACCGACGAACGTCTCCACCGGCGCGGGAAGGTCTACCGAGCCGATCGACAGGGGCGCACTCGTCGACGTCCTCCCGAAGAACAACCCGAAACCGGTCATGCCCAGACCGCCGACGACGGCGAGCGGAGCCCAGCGGTCGCCCCGGGTGGCGAGGGCCAGCGTGAGAGCGGTCCCCACGAGGAAGATCACGAGCGCGGGGATCAGCAGGTTGCGGTACGCGCCGACCGGCAGATCGACGGTCACCAGGTCTTTCCACGCGACGACGACGCCGGCGAAGGACTCGCCGAGGCCGCGCAGCACGTCGAGGGGAGAGGTGAGCCGCGAGGGGACGGCCAGCGGAACCGCGAGCACGGTGAACGCCCCCAGCAGGCCGGCAGCGAGGATCCACCCGCTCCACCGGCGCCACGCCACGACGCCCACCACAGCTGCGGCGACGACGACCGACACCATCACCAGAAGCAGGAAGGAGCCCGACGCATAGACCGGCCACGCGGCGACCGTGGCGAGCGCGACCGAGAACGCCGTGTAGAGGGCGGCAGCGGCGTAGCGCGGAACATCCGTCTCGCGCCGACGGACCCCCGCCCGCGAATTCCGACGCTCGCTCACGAGGTCGCTCCCCTGACGAGCAGACCCGAGAGGTCGTCGAGCGTGCCGATCGTCAGCACCGTCAATCCAGCGATGTTCTGCATCCGCGGATGCGCGCGCTCGTCGCAGATCACGGCGGCGACGGCGGTATCGGCGGGGAAGGCGAGGGCGGCCTGGCGCAGGCGGGTGAGGGGTACCGTCGCACCGACGACCACGAAGGCGATCGAGAGGCGTTCGTTCGCCTCGGATGCCAAACGGCACACGTCCTCGACGGGCATGGTGTTCTCGTGCCGATCGATGGCGCTGAAACCATCGAGCATGGTGCGTGGGGCAACGACCGGGATGTGGCGAATGGCGCGCAGGCGCCCCTTCACGACGCGCGGGATCTCGGAGCCCGTCACGATGTCGATGTCTCGAGCGTCGCGGACGGCGCGAAGACCGAGGGATGCCGCAGCAGAGACCGCGAGCTCGTACTCGTCGGCGTCGGTGTACTCCTGCGTCGCCGCGGCGAGCACGACAGCCATGCGCGAGCGGCGCGACTCCTCGTACTGGCGCACCATGAGCCGGCCTGTCTTGGCGGTGGACTTCCAGTGCACCTGCCGGCGGGAATCACCGGCCACATATTCGCGGATCGCGTGGAACGACATGTCGGCGTCGACGAGGCGGCGGGTGGCGTTGCCCTCGAGGTCGCGCACCAGACCGGCGCTCGTCGACGGCAACCCCACCGTGCGCGGGTGCACGAACAGGTCGTGGACGTCGTCGAAGGCGTGCTCGCGGCGGAGGAGACCCACGGGGTCGCTGCGCACGGTGGTCACGGGACCCACACGGACGACGCCGCGCGGAAGCGGCGGGATCTCCAGCGGCTCGGCGGAGCTCTGCCCGGGGCGCAGGAACGGCACCCCGAACTCCACGAGGCCCCGACCCACCGGGATGTCGAGACGGCCGGGCAGGGTGGGGCGCGAACTCTCGTTGCGCACGACGATCTCACCCGTCACGCCGTTGCCCGCCGTGACGCGCTCGTGCTGGAGGGCGAGGTCGACCTCGTATGCCCGGGCGCCGAAGAGGAACGGCACGCTCATGACCAGCAGGATCAGCGCCGCACTTCCCGCGACCATCCACTCCACCCATCCGAACAGCACACCGAGGAGCAGACCGGCAGTGGCGGCGACCACGACCACGGCTCCCGCGGGCCGCACCGTTCGTCCGGCCCAGCGCACCGCGGAGGCGACCGCCTCGGTCGTCACCCGCCACCACTCCGCGACCTGAACGACGGCGCGCACGATGCGACGCTGGCGGCGGACCGACGTCGACGTGACGGAGGTGCGCGAACCTGTCGCCATGGTTCCCGCGGAGGTCCGCGTGAGGCGCGACTCTGTCAGGTTCAGATCCGGCACGACTCACCCCCCCGAGCGAGGTGCGTGGGCCACGGGTCGCACCACCGTCAGGCGCTCTCGCGCTGCGAGGGCGGCTGGGTGTCGAGCAGCACCTGCCCGATGACGGCCTCCTGCGTCACCCCGTCGAACTCGGCCTCGGGGTGCAGGATGAGGCGGTGCGCCAGCACGGCGACGGCCAGAGCCTTGACATCGTCGGGCGTGGCATAGGTTCGCCCCTGCGACGCCGCACGGGCGCGGGTGGCGCGCGTGAGGGCGAGAGCACCGCGGATGCTCACGCCGAGGCGGACCTCGTCGGCGGTGCGGGTGGCATCCACCAGACGCGCGATGTAGTCGAGGACGAGGGCGTCCACGTAGACGGATGCCGCGAGGTCGGCCATCCCGACGAGGGCCTGGGGAGTGATGATCGCGCGCAGCTCGGCCGTGGCCACGGGCGCTCCGTCGAGGATGCGCACGGTCGCCGCGTGGTCGGGGTAGCCGAGCGAGGTGCGCAGCAGGAAGCGATCGAGCTGGGCCTCGGGAAGACGGTAGGTACCGGCCTGTTCGACGGGGTTCTGCGTGGCCAGCACGAGGAACGGCACACCGACCTCGCGAGAGACGCCGTCGATGGTGACCTTGCCCTCTTCCATGACCTCGAGCAGGGCTGACTGCGTCTTCGGGCTCGCGCGGTTGATCTCGTCGGCCAGGACGATGTTGGCGAAGATCGGACCGGTGTGGAACTCGAAGGTGCCCGTCTTCTGGTCGTAGACGGTGATTCCGGTGATGTCACCGGGCAGCAGGTCGGGCGTGAACTGGATGCGCGTGTTCGTGCCCTGAACCGACGACGCGACAGCGCGGGCCAGCGAGGTCTTGCCCGTGCCGGGGACGTCTTCGAGAAGAACGTGGCCGTCGCTGAGCATGGCCGTCAGCACCAGCTCGACCACGTGCCGTTTGCCGAGGACGGCACGCTCGACGTTGTCGGCGATCTGCGAGAAGGTCTGGGAGAACCAGGTGGCCTGCTCCTGGGTGATCGTCATGTCGAAATCCTTCGGTGGGCGAGAAGCGGGAATGGGGATGCCGGGAGGGCTCAGGAGGAGGGGTTCGGAGCGGGGGTGCCGGGCTTGCACACCCCGCCGAAGTCGGTGGAGGCGGCGTCGAGGTTCCAACCCTGCGCCGACCAGTCGACGGTGACGCGGATGTTGTCGACACGGGTGGTTCCGACCGGGACAGCGGTCGCGGCGGCCCCCTCCGCAACAGGCAATCGCTTCCCGTCCTTGTCGTAGTAGCGGGCGTTGTCGTAGGCGAAGGTGACTTTCGCCCGGTCGTTGGTCGACGACCCGCTCGCGCTGAGCGTCTTGCCGCCCTCGCAGCTCGCGACGCTCCACGAGGCCAGCACCTGATACGGGGCGCTGCCGCTGGCGGGCTTCACGGGGGCGTACTGCGACTGCGTCCCCCAGAAGTCGTGCTGGAAGTAGACCTGGATCTCGGGGTCGCGATCGAAGATGCGGGGGTCGGGCCAGTTGACGTACTTCGTGCTGTTGAAGCGCGGGGGCGGGCTGCCCTCGTTGATGCGGTCGATGCGCCAGCGTGCCGTGTTGTCGGTGCCGATGTCGGCCCTCGAACCGACCCGGAACGTGTACCCCTGCGGCGCTGCTTTGCTCTGCTCCGCGTTGACCTGCTGCTCCTGGGTCACGGACCCGTATGACCGACCGTTGAACCACGACTCGGCGCACATGACGAAGGTGTAGGTCTCACCGTCACCGAGTGCGGTGAATTTCTGGTTCTCCCCGCCGCTGCGAGGGATACACGGAAGCCCTTTCTGCACGATGTTGAAGCGCACCTCGGAGTTCGTGCCGTTCTGCTGCGCGGTCGCGCGCGCATCCACGGTCGAGGTGCCGTTGCCGTTGGACGTCGAGGTCAGCGTCAGGTTCGGGTTGGTCGGCGCGCCGACGCCGTGCGCCGTACCGGTGTACTGGTTTCCGGCCGTTACGCCGCCCAGACCCGGAGGCACGGTGAAGCGCGAGATCGGCGTGACGGTGACCTGCGTCGCCGCGTTCGAGCCGACGCGGAACCGTGCCACCTGCACGACGTCCTGGTTGCGGCCCACGCTCACCTGGATCTTGTCGCCCGCGGCGCTCGCGATCTCGAGCGTGCCCGTCTCGGCGCTGTCGACGCCCTTGATGACGAGGTCGGCGAGGTTACCCTCTCCCCCGGTCTGCGTGGGCGTGAAGTCCATTCCCTGCGGGGCGTTCGGGGGACGGTACGCCCACCCGGTCGTACGCACGGCCGTCTTCGACTCGCCGACGCTGTTCACGGCGGTCACGAGGTACTCGCGCTGCTCGCCGTTGGGCGCCGCGATCGGCGGACAGGTGCCGTCGGCGCCGCACTGGGCCACCACCGCCCCGTTGAAGCGGACGCTGAAGCCCGAGATGGCGGGGTACGCGCGTCGCGCCTCGCCCGGATCGACGCGAAGGGTGACGGTGCCATCGGCGTACGCCGTCTGCCGCACGCTCGCCGGCGGACGCGGGAAACCGAGCAGGTCCAGCACGACACGGGCGTCGCGCGTGGAGGCCGTGGTGCGCCCCTGCGCGTCGCGCAGCGTCACGCTCGCGCTGCACGTGGCGCCGGGGGCGTCCTCGCTCCAGGAGGCGACGACGCTGGACGAGGACGCGACGCCGAAGCTCACCCCGGCGCAGGCGGCGGTCGGGCGCACGTCGACGACCTCGAGAGGCGTGCGCGGCAGAGGATTGACCTCGCCGCTCGTGCCGATCACGCCGATCGTGCAGCTGGAGCCGGATGCCTGGGAGCACTGCTGAGACGTCGTGCCGCCCTGCGGCAGCGTCGAGGGCGCCGCGCCCACGCGGAGTACGAGCCGTGCCGGCGCGACGGCGTTGTGGCTCGTGACCGAGATGATCGCCGCGTTCTCGGTGCCCGGCACCGAGCGGTCGTTACCGGTCACCGTGACGATCGACCCGTCGAGCGACACGGTGAAAGCGGATCCGCCGTAGTCGAGGGCATAGCGGATGCCGTTCCAGTCCTCGCGTCCGAGCTGCCAGCTCGTCATGTTGCGCAGATCGAAGGTGGCGGTCTCCCCGGGGCCGACCGTCAGAGCGCCAGGCTTGAGCTCGGGCTGGGGGTCGCGTGCGACGATGCCGATGGGGACGGACACCACAGTCCAGTCCTCGGTGCCGGCGACGCGGACGGGTACCTGGCACGCGTCGGTGTACGGGCTGCCGGCCCCCGCGTCGTAGCGGATGACCGTGCCCGATACCGAACAGCGGCCCTCGGCGCGGACTCCCGTCGCGGAGACGTCGGTGCCGACCTCGAGGGTGGCGCGGCGCGGGAGGGCGACGAGAGTGGCCATGTCGAAGTCCACAGACGCCAACTCGTCGACCCGCTGGGCCGCCCCCGGACGCAGAGACAGGCTGAGGTCGTCGTCACCGGGTACGCGGAGGAAGGCGTAGGTCGTCACGTCGGCGTCGCCCGTGCGGCCCGTGATAGCGAACGGGATGACGCGGCGGGTCGCGGGTAGAGTTCCCGAGATCTCCCGGCCGTTCAGTGTGACGTCGGTCGGCTGACCCCACAGCGAGACATCGAGGTCGGCGACCTCACCGCCCGACCAGGTGGCCTTGCCCGCGAGCACGTCGACACCGGTGGTGAAGTCGTCGCGATTCTCGACCGTCAAGACGGTGTCGGTGACGACCGGGTAGTCGGGGACGTTCTCACGCACCACTTTGACGACGACCAGGCCGCGGCCGGTGTTCCCCGAGTCGGACGCCACGTCGTAGAGGAAGGACATCGTTCCCGGCTGTTCGCCGGCCTTGATCACCACGCCGGTGTCGGACACCGAGTCGATGTACCCCTTCAGGCGCGCGTACTCGGGGTTGTCGCTCTCGTCGACGAGCTTCTCGGGCAGGTCGGGCCGGACGTCGGTGAGGGTCAGGCGTCCCTGTGTGGGGTCGATGTCGTTCGCCAGCGGGCTCACGCGGATCGTGCGGTCGGCCCCGGCCTGCACCTGGACGTAGTCGGTGAAGGTGATGGGGCTGGGGTTCGCCTCGGCGTCCAGCACGCCGATGCGAACGGTGCCCTCGCCCGTGGCTCCCGACGAGTCGGAGACGCGATAGCGGAACGACACCTGCCCGCGGTCGCCGGGAACGGAGGAGTACAGGATGCTCGAGCCGTCGGCGGAGATCGACGCCGTACCCCGGTTGGGCTGCGCCACGATCCGGTCGAGCGTGACGGCGTCGCCGTCGGGATCGACGCCGAAGCCGTGGAAGTCGACCGAGGTGGTTCCCCCGCTCAGCACGCGCCCCTCGAGGGTGTCGGGCAGCGGCGCGCGATTCGCCTCACCGCCGAGGACGGTGACGTGCACGGTCGCTTCGTCCCACAGCGCAGGAGTACCCGTCGTGTAGACACGGTAGGTGACCTCGTAGGAGCCGGGCGTCGTCGGCGCGAGGTAGCGAAGCACTCCCCCCGAGGTGAAGGCGAGGGCGTCGCTCGCCGGCTGCGTCTGCACGCTGGAGGGATCGAGGGTCGGACGTCCACCGGCGGGTGAGATGTCGTTGTCGAGGACGGGAACGTCAATCTGCGCTCCGACGCGGACCGTGACGTTGTCGTCGACGGCGATCGGGGCGATCTCGGGTGCCGGCGGCAGCAGATACACCGTCGCTTCCCCGGTGACCCGAGACCCCTCGTCGTCGGTTCCGTCGCTCACCGTGTAGGCGACGGTGCCGAGGAGCCCGGCCGAGCCGTCGGCGGTGCTCCCCGAGACGCGCAGGTCGTTCTGGCCCACGGTGTCCACCGTGAGCGACGCTCCCTCTTGAGCGGTCGCCGCCACGTCGCTGAGGAGCAGTACGCGACCGGTCGGGTTCGATACCGCGCTGAAGACGTCGAGCGTTGCGTCCTCTTGCGGTCGCACGAAGGCGACGACGGGAGACGTCGCGAGCTGCGCCGGTGCGTCGGCGGGCAGGAGGGTGATCCGTGCCGTTCCCGTGGCATCGCGACCCCCACCGTTGACGGTGAAGTCGACGCGATACACGCCCGGCTGGGTGGCCGCGAAGTCGAAGGTCGTGCTGCCGCCGACCACCGTCGCGGTGGCCGCGGCGTCGTCGAGGACCCGCACCGAGGTGAGGCTGACGTTACCCGCCGTCCCGGTGACGTGGGGGCCGACATCGACGGCGACCGACGAGCCGACGGTGTCGATCTGGGCGAAAGACTGCACGGCGAGCGTCGGGTCG
>Ga0308159_1004896_pt1 | contig 11763 bp, 9 predicted proteins | sample PhyCR1_FD_201040 | JGI IMG/M metagenome (GOLD analysis project Ga0308159, IMG submission 201040) | Phyllosphere microbial communities from UC Gill Tract Community Farm, Albany, California, United States - DLSLC.R1 | ecosystem: Host-associated > Plants > Phyllosphere > Unclassified | place: USA...
GCCCCCTCGGCGGGGCCATCGGCTCGCTCGTCGGCCGGCAGTTCGACACCGCGCTGATGGGCGGCTCGGGCCGGCAGGGTCCGCGCCTCAAGGAACTGGCGGTGACGACCTCCACTTACGGCCAGGTCCTGCCGCGCCATTTCGGGCGCATGCGGGTGGCCGGATCGGTGATCTGGGCCACCGACCTCGTCGAACACGGCGAGACGCTGGGAACCGGCAAAGGCTCCCCCTCGCTCACCACCTACAGCTACACCGCGAACTTCGCGGTCGCCCTGGCGAGCAGGCCGATCCTGGGCATCGCGCGCATCTGGGCGGACGGCAAGCTGCTGCGCGGCGCGGCAGAGGACCTCAAGGTCTCCGGCACGATGCGCATTCACACCGGCGAAGGCGACCAGGCCCCCGACCCGCTCATCGCCGCCGCCGAGGGAGAATCGCTCTGCCCGGCCTTTCGCGGCCTTGCCTATGTCGTCTTCGAGGAACTCGACCTCTCGGAATTCTACAACCGCATCCCCTCGCTGACCTTCGAGGTGATCGCCGACGACAGCTTCGACATGCAGGCGGTGATCGGCGAAGTCGTCGACGACATCGACGCCTCCGTCGCGCTGGACGGCGTGATCGGCTACACCAGCGAAAGCTCGCCTGCGGCCGATCTCGAGGTCTTCGGGCAGGTCATCCCGCTCGAAATCGACTCCGGCGGCGAGGAACTGGTGATCGCCCGCGAACGGCGACAGGACGCGGCGATCCTGCTGTCCGAACCCGCCATCGCCGCCGCTGACGACGAATTCGGCGCCGCCTCCGGCTTCACCCGCAACCGCGCCGCGCCTTCCGACCAGCCGCCGACGGTCCTGCGCTACTACGATGTCGACCGCGACTATCAGGCCAGCGTCCAGCGCGCCGCGGTGCAGCCCGGCCCGGGTGAGCCCGGCACCATCGACCTGCCCGCCGCGCTCGGCGCCGCCGCCGCGCGCGGGCTGATCGAACGCACCGCCCGGCGCGTCGACTGGACGCGGGACCGGATCTCCTGGCGGACGAGCGAACTCGACCCCGCCGTCGCTCCCGGCGCGCTGGTCGCCCTGCCCGGGATCGCCGGCCGCTGGCGCGTGCGCGAGTGGGAATGGCGCGAGAGCGGCATCGAACTCACCCTCGAACGCGCGCTGCCGACCGGCGCCGATGCGATCCCTTCGCTGTCCTCGGATGCCGGCCGCGCCAATCCGCCGCTCGACGCCGCCGCCGGAGCAACGATCCTGGCTGCCTTCGAGCTTCCGCTGGAAGGCGCGGCCGGCAGCGCCGACGTGGCCCGGCCTTTCGCCGCGGTCTCCGGCTCTGGCGCCGGCTGGAGCGGCGCCGCGCTCTATGCCGATCGCGGCGACAGCCAGTTGCTCCCTCTCGGCCCGAGCGGGCGCACGCGCGCGGTCATGGGAACGGCACGGTCCGCCCTGCCGCCCGCCAGCCCGCTCCTGATCGACCGCGCGTCCCGGCTCGTCGTCGCGCTGGCCGACCCCGCCATGCAACTCGCGGCCATCGACACCCGCCAGCTCGCCTACGGCGCGAACCTGGCGCTGGTCGGCGAGGAAATCGTGCAGTTCCTCGGCGCCTCCCCCCTCGGCGGCGGCGAATGGCGGCTAGAAGGCCTGCTGCGCGGGCGGGGCGGCACCGAGGCCGCCATCGGCACCCACGCGAGCGGCGAGCCGTTCGTGCTGCTGGGCGCCGGCCTCGCCGCGCTCCCGCCCACCACGCTCGGTTCGGACGCGGGCCGCAGCGTGATCGCGATCGTCCGGGGCGATGCGGGTCCGATCGCCGCGCCGGTCCTGCTGGGCGGGCTGACCCTGAGGCCGCTCGCCCCGGTCCACCCGCGCCAGAGCGTTGCGCAGGACGGGTCCTGGATTCTCTCCTGGACGCGCCGCGCCAGGGGCGGCTGGGCGTGGGCGGACGGCGTCGACGTTTCCCTGGTCGAACAGGCGGAGGCCTATGTCGTGACGCTGGGCCCGCTCGAAGCCCCCGTGGCGACGTGGCAGGCGGCAGGTCCCAGCCTCGAAATCGACGCCGCGTCGCTGGCCGTTTTCACCCTCGCCGCTCCCGGCGCGCCGATCCACGTCCGGCAACAGGGCACGCACGCGCTGTCGCCCCCCTGCTGCTCTGCACGCTTCCCTGAACTTACCCGAAAGGCGTTATTCGATGACCGACCTCGCGACCTTCGCCAGCGCCAGCCCGCGTTTCGCGCTGCCGCTTCTCCACTCCGGCCAGGCCCAGAAGGAAATCTTCGTCAACGAGGCCCTGATGCTCGCCGACGCGCTGCTGCACTGCGCGATCGAGGAAGAACTGACCATTCCACCGGAAAATCCGCTCGACGGCAAAGTGTGGATTATCGGCACCGCTGCTTCCGGCGAATGGGCCGGCCGCGATGGCCAGCTGGCCTCCCGGCAGGGCGGCGCCTGGCACTACATCGAACCGCGCGACGGCATGCGGGCCTTCGACCTGTCGGCAGGGAGGGAAATGCTATTTTTCGGTTTCTGGAGAAAAGCTTCGTCCCCCGTGGAACCACTGGGGGGGACGAGTGTTGATGGGGAGGCTCGGGCTGCGATCAATGATCTGGTCTCAGCTCTTCAAGCCTTGGGTATCCTCCCATCGGCATAACAGGTGCAAAAACAGAGGTTCTTAGGGGTGGCAGAGATTTCGAACATCGACGTCGCAAGCGGCACCCAAGTCCACGAAAACGCGACATTATTGCAACACATCAGCTTAATGTGCGCTTGCACACGCATTGCCGAGGGGCTAGACACTCTCGCACTCGGTGGCTCCAAATCTCTTAGTAGGGGAAACGTATGAGGAAACTCGTCCTTGGACTGGCGCTGGCTTCGACAGCCATCGCCACTCCCGCGTTCGCACGCGATAATTCGTGGTATCTCGAAGGCGACTTCGGCGGCATGATCGTCGAAGACGCAAACGTCAAAGTCGACGGCGACAGCATCGGCAAGATCGATTTCAAGAAGGGCTTCGACGGCGGCGCCGTTCTTGGCTACGACTTCGGTCCTTTCCGTCTGGAAACCGAAGCCAGTTATCGTCAGGCTGCCATCAAGGGCACCGGCGGCGATGACGCCAGCAACCTGTCGTTCATGGTCAATGGCCTGCTCGACTTCGGTCCCGACGACGGCCTTCAGGGCTTTGTCGGCGGTGGTGCAGGCGTTGCCCGCGTCCACGCTGACGGCATCGACGATTCCGACACCGGCTTCGCCTGGCAGGCAATCGCGGGTATCCGCGCGCCGATCAGCTCGCACTGGGATGTGGGTCTTAAGTACCGCTTCCAGAACGTCGCCAACGTCGACCTCGTCGACACCACTGGCGTGACCGGCAGCACCCGCTGGCGTTCGCACTCGCTGATGGGTACCCTGGCGTACAACTTCGGCGAACCGGCAGCTCCGCCGCCGCCGCCGCCGCCGCCGCCGCCGCCTCCCCCGCCGCCCCCGCCGCCTCCGCCGCCGCCGGTGGTGTGCAACAAGGGTCCGTACATCGTGTTCTTCGACTGGGATAAGTCGGACATCACGCCGGAAGCGTCGACCATTCTCGACAGCGCCGTCAGTGCCTATGGCAACTGCGACAGCGTTCCGATCATGCTGGCCGGTTACACCGACCGTTCGGGTACCCCGAAGTACAACCTCGGCCTGTCCGAGCGTCGTAACTCGTCGGTCCGTTCGTACCTGACGAGCCATGGCATCCCTGACGGTGCCATCTCGAGCCAGGCGTTCGGTGAAGCCAACCCGCGCGTTCCCACCGCCGACGGTGTGCGCGAGCTGCAGAACCGCCGCGTCGAGATCACTTACGGTCCGGGTTCGGGCATGTAAGCGAGCCGGCAACGGTAAAGATCGGGGGGTCGGAGCAATCCGGCCCCCTTTTCTTTTGCCAGTCGTCCGTCCCCGCTCCGGCGCGCCGCGATCCACGGCGGACAGCAAAAATCCCGCAGCGCCCAAGGCACTGCGGGATTTTCGTATCTGTCCCGTGGCTGTGGATCAGGCCGCGTAAGGCGTCGGATCCAAGAGCCCGGCGTCGGCGAAGCCCGCCTTGCGCAACCTGCAGCTATCGCAAAGACCGCAGGCGCTACCGTCCTGCTGGGGATCGTAGCACGACCAGCTCATACCCGGGTCGAGCCCGAGGCGATCGGCTTCCCGGGCGATATCGGCCTTGCCCATGAACTGCAGCGGCGCGTGGATGCGCAGGGCCTGTCCCTCGTCCCCGGCCTTGGTCGCAAGGCCCGCGATGTTCTCAAAGGTGGAGATGAACTCCGGCCGGCAATCGGGATATCCCGAATAATCGAGCGCATTGACGCCAATGAAGATGTCGCTGGCACCGATCGCTTCGGCCCAAGCCAGCGTAAGCGAAAGAAACACCAGGTTGCGCGCCGGCACGTAAGTGACCGGAATGCCGTCTCCGACGCCGTCCTTGGGCACCGCGATGTCGTCCGTCAGCGCCGAGCCGCCGAAACTGCGCAAGTCCAGCGGCATGACCACATGGCGCTCAGCCCCGATGAAACGGGCGATCTCGGCGGCCGCGTCGAGCTCACGCCGGTGCCGCTGGTTGTAGTCGATGGTCAGCGCGTTGACCGTGAAGCCCTGCTCGCGGGCAATACCGGCCGAAACCATGGAATCAAGACCGCCGGACAGCAGCACGACTGCCCGCCTGGGCTGTGAAGATGAGATTTCCTGCATGCCTGTTTCGCTAGCCCCGCAGCACGGCGGGAGCAATCGCCAACTTTACGGCCAACTTTGTGGTCGACTTTGCGGTCGACTTCGGCAGCCAGGTTTTGCCGTCAGCTGCGGCATTCGCCCGTCTTGCGGCCTTCCGCGGAATAGGAGAACGGCAAGCCGTTGACGATGCCCTGGCTGTTTATCTGGATCAGCCGGTTCGTCTCGCGCCGGATCTGCGTGCGGCCGTAACCCTGTCCCCGGCACGTATACTGCACCGTGACCTGCGCGGCGGTGTCTTCCACGACGACGCTGCTGCACGGTTGCCCCGGGTGGCGCAGCTGGATCAGGCGCCGCGCATTGTCGAGGCAGATGTTGCGGATCGAGACGTCGCCGCCACGCTCGCGCAGCTCCCAGCCGCCACGCTCGATCTCGTCAAGCATGCCGAGCGCGGGCTTCTGCCCATGCGCGGGAACCGCAATGGCGGCGACAGCTGCCAGCGACAGCCCTGAAAGAGCGGCTTTCAATGTCATTCCCTCAGTTCACGCGACCTGCCTGCATGATCATAGTATCGGTAGGAGAGCGCCCGAATTCAAGCTGTCGACTCAAGATGGCCTATGCGCTGATCCGCAGAATCTTGGAGCAGAAGGCGCAATCGACAGGGATGGTTCCATCCTCGTCCCGCATTTCGGCGCGCTGATCCTCGGGGAAGCTCGACAGGATCGAACGGTAATGCTCGACGCTGCAGCGGCATCCGCGCTCCAGCGGTGCCAGCGGCTCGACCCGTACTTCCTCCTCCTCGTGAAAAAGGCGCCACAGCAGCTCTTCGAGGTTGAGAACCGGATCGACGAGTTCGGCCGGCTGGACGCTGCCGGCCATGATCGAGACATGCTCCCAGTCCGGATGGTCCAGCTGCACATGCAGCCGCTCGCGGCCTTCCTCCCCATTGGGCAGGTGCTGCACGAGAAGCCCCGCCGCAGTGCAACGCGGCCCGTTCGAGCGCACCGCGATGCGGATCAGCGTGGGCAGCTGCTCCGACTGCGCGAAATAGCTCTCGCAGGCATGGGCCAGCGATGCACCCTCCAGCGGCACGACGCCCTGGTAGCGCTCGCTGGTGACGGCAAGGTCGAAGGTGATCGCCAGGTAGCCGGTCCCGAAGATGGCCTCCAGCGAGCAGTCCTCCTCCAGCGCCGCGACCTTGTCCGGGTCATGGCGGAGGTAGCCGCGAATTTCCCCGCCGCGATAGTCGCACACCAGCAGGTCCACCGCGCCGCCTTCGGACTGCGCCTGGAAGGTGAGCTGCGCGCCGTCCTGCTTGAGCAGCGATCCCATCAGCGCCGTCAGCACCAGCGCCTCGGCCAGCACATGCTTCACGACCTTGGGATAGTCGTGCGCCGAAAGCACGGTCTCCAGCACCGGGCCCAGCCGCACCACGCGGCCACGGGCATGGCGCGCTGGTACGGTGAAGGCGAGCACGCGGTCGAAGCCGGTGTCGTCGCGGCGGATCAGGTCGTCCTCGTTCACAGCTTGCCAAGCGCCCACAGCAGCACCGACTTCTGGGCGTGGATGCGGTTCTCCGCCTCGTCCCATACGGCCGACTGCGGACCATCCATGACTTCGTCGGTCACTTCCTCGCCCCGGTGCGCGGGCAGGCAGTGGAGGAACATCGCCCCGGGCTGCGCCGCCGCCATCAAGGCCGAGCCTACCTGGTAGGGCTGCATCGCCGCAACGTGCACCTCGCCCCCTGCCTGTCCCATCGAGACCCAGGTGTCGGTGACGACGACCTGCGCCCCCGCCACCGCCGCCTGCGCATCCTGCGTCAGAACGATCTCGGCGCCCGCCGCGCGCGCGCGCGCGACGAAGCCGGCATCGGGCTCGTAGCCCGCCGGACCGCCGATGCGCAGGGTGAACTTCATCAGCCCCGCCGCCTCGATCAGCGAATTGGCGACGTTGTTGCCATCACCCAGCCACGCCACCTGAAGACCCGGCAGCGCGAAACCGCGCTCCACCACGGTCAGCAGATCGGCGACGATCTGGCAGGGGTGGGACAGGTCGGTCAGGCCGTTGATCACCGGCACGTCGGCGTAATGCGCCAGTTCCTCGATCTTGGCGTGATCGTCGGTGCGGATCATGATCGCGTCGACCATGCGGCTGAGCACGCGTGCCGTGTCGGCAATCGATTCGCCGCGTCCGATCTGAGTGCTGCCCGCCTCCATGATCAGCGCCGATCCGCCCAGCTGGCGCATCGCCATGTCGAACGACACGCGGGTCCGCGTCGAGTTCTTCTCGAAGATCATCGCCAGCGCATGGCCCGCCAGCGGCGCATCGGCGTCCGGCCGCGCCTTGGGCCAAGCCCGCCGCGCCGTCTTGCGATCGATGGCGTCATTGATCATCGCGGCCAGCACGTCGCCGCCCGCATCCGACAGGTTGAGAAAATCGTTCGCCATCAGGCGACCTCTTCCGTCTGATAGCTGGCCGCAGCGGCGGACAGCTTTTCCATGAATTCATCGATGTGGCTGTCGTCGATCACCAGCGGCGGCAGGACGCGGACGACGTTGTCGCCGGCGGACACTGCCAGCAACTGGTGATTGTCGCGCATGTGCGCGACGAAAGGCCGCGGCTCCACCTTCATCTTGATGCCGATGAACAGGCCGCGGCCGCGCACCAGTTCGAACAGATCCGGATAATTGCCGATGAACTGTTCGATGCGCGCCTTGAGGCGCTCACCCTTGGCCCGCACGTCGGCGAGGAAGGCCTCGTCCGGGATCACGTCGAGCACGGCGCCGATCGCCGCCATCGCGAACGGGTTGCCGCCGTAGGTCGACCCATGGGTGCCCGCGACCATGCCGCGCGCCGCCTTCTCGGTCGCCAGGCAGGCGCCCACCGGGAAGCCGCCGCCGATCGCCTTCGCGGTAGACAGGATGTCCGGCTCGATGCCGTACTGCTCATAGGCATAGAGGGTGCCTGCGCGGCCGACGCCGCTCTGCACCTCGTCCAGCACCAGCATCAGGTCGTGCTCGTCGCACAGCGCGCGAAGGCCCTGCATGAATTCGTCGCTGGCGACGCGGATTCCGCCTTCGCCCTGGATCGGCTCGACCAGGAAACCGGCGGTATTCGGCCCGATCGCGGCCTTCGCGGCTTCCAGATCGTCGAAATCGACATACTTGAAGCCGGGCAGAAGCGGCAGGAAGCCCTTGTGCATCTTCTCTTGGCTCGAGGCGCTGATCGTCGCCATCGTGCGGCCGTGGAAGGCGTTGTTGAACGTGATGAGTTCGAACTTGTGATCGTTGCCGACCGACTGGTGATAGGCCCGCGCGGTCTTGATCGCGCATTCCACCGCCTCGGCGCCCGAATTGGTGAAGAACACCGTATCCGCGAACGTCAGGTCGACCAGCCGCTGCGCGACCGCTTCGCCCTGGGGGCTGCCGTAGAGGTTGGAGACATGCATCAGCGTCTCGGCCTGCTTCTGCAGCGCGCCGACGAGGCCGGGGTGCGAATGGCCCAGCGCGTTGACGGCGATGCCGCTGGCGAAATCGAGGTAACGGCGGCCGTCCTCGCTGATCAGATGGCAATGGTCGCCGCGAACGGGCCGGAAGCCGCACCGGGGGTAGACGGGCATCAGCGGAGTGATCGACATGTCGGTTATCCTCGAAACAAATTCATCACGTGGAGATCGCAAACGACAAATGGCGGCCCTACCGGGCCGCCATTTGCGCGCATTTAGTCGTTTGCAGTCTTCCGGTCAAACGACCGGAAGCAGTGCAGGCAGGATCAACCCTGGCGCGGCGTAAGGTTGACCGCCGAGTACTTGCCTCGTCGATCGACCTCGATGTCGAACTCAACCTGATCGCCTTCGTTCAGGCCGGACATGCCCGAACGCTCCACGGCACTGATGTGCACGAAAGCATCCGGCTGGCCGTCATCACGGGTGATGAAGCCGAAGCCCTTCATGGAATTGAAGAACTTGACCGTGCCGGTAGCCTTTTCGCCGGTCAGCTGACGCTGCGGCGCAGCCGGCTCGCGCTTGGCGACAGGGATCACGTCACCCACGACCGACAGGTCGGTGGCCGAGATCTTGCCGCCGCGATCGACGAGCTGGAATTCGAGCTGCTGGCCTTCTGCCAGGCCTTCGAGACCGGCACGCTCCACCGAGCTGATGTGCACGAACACATCATCGCCGCCTTCATCGCGCTGGATGAAGCCGAAGCCCTTGGCTGCGTTGAAGAACTTTACGACGCCGCGGCCCTGGCCGACGACCTGGGCAGGCATACCGCCGCCGCCGCCACCGCCGCCGCCGCGCGGGCCGCCGAAGCCGCCACCACCGCCGCCGCCGAAGCCGCCGCTGCGCTGACCGCCGCCGAAGCCGCCGCCGCCACCGCCGAAGCGATCACCGCCGCCGCCACCGCCGAAGCGATCGCCGCCACCGCCACCGAAGCGGTCACCGCCGCCACCGAAGCGATCCTGTCCAGCAAAGAACGGGTCGAACTCGTCCTCTCCGAACTTCTGCTTGTCGCGTCCCCTTCCGCGACGACCTCTGTCAAAACCCATGTCTACGAACCGTACCTTCGATGCGCCCCTCAAGCATTCGCCAAGCGCGTGGACGATGCGCGCAGGGCGTCAGGCCGAGCGACCGGGCAAAGGCCCAGCCCTCTCCTGCATCTTTCCTCTTACACGACTCGAAAGGGGATGGCGAACGGAAATGCGCCCCGTTTCCGGCCGGCTGCGACGAAACATTCGATTTTATGCGACGAATTGGCTTGCCTGATCGGCTGCGAACGTCTTGATGGCCCACCGGACGCCCGGTCCTGAGCGATCGGGCCTGAACGAATCCCGAACGACAAAGTCCCTAACGGAGATTGCGAACATGTTCCGCCAGATCACCGATACCGTCTTCGCCAGCCCGCAGATCGGCACCGATGCCATCGCCGAGGCCAAGGCGCTGGGCATCGTGCGGATCATCAACAACCGCCCCGAGGGCGAGAGCGACGACCAGACGCCCGGCCCGGACATCGAGGCCGCCGCGCGCGGCGCCGGTATCGAATATGTCGCGATCCCCGTGACCCATGCCGGCTTCAGCGAAGCCCAGGTCGATGCGATGGAGCAGGCCCTGGCGATCGACGGCCCGGTGCTGGCCTATTGCCGGTCGGGCACGCGTTCGACTCTCCTGTGGGCGCTGGCCCGCGCCAAGGCCGGCGACAGCCCTGCCGTCATCGCCTCGAAGGCGGCGGGCGCCGGCTATGACGTGACGCCGATACGGCAACTGATCGAAATGCTTTCCGCGCGCGGCTGAGCGCGTTTTCCGCAGCCTTGAACGACGCGCTTCAGAGCGCGTCGTCGCCCTGCTCGCCCGTGCGGATGCGCACCGCCTCGCCGAGTTCGAAGACGAAGATCTTGCCGTCTCCGATCTCGTTATTGTTGGCACGGCTGCGGATGACCTCCACCACCTTGTCCTCCAGCGCGTCGGGGACCGCCACTTCGAGGCGAATCTTGGGCAGCATGCTCGCGGTGTATTCGGCCCCGCGATAGATTTCGGTCTGGCCCTTCTGCCGGCCGTAGCCGCTCACTTCCGAGACCGTCAGGCCGGACACTCCGGCCGCGCTGAGCGCCTCCTTCACCTCGGTGAACTTGAACGGCTTGATGATGGCGGTGATGTATTTCACGGGCCCCTCCCTTCGCCTTGCTGCTGAGCCGGTGCCAGCTTTTCACAGCCGCACGCGCGCGACAAGGATTTCGCGGCGCCTGCCCGTTTTCAGGACAAAAAAAGGGGCCGGAGCGGCTGGCTCCGGCCCTTCTCAAGTTTGTGTTCGCAGGAGGAACACCGTGAGGCGGCAGCGGGTGGGAAGAGAGGAGGAAGTACCCGCCGCCGCCAAACTCTGGAGACGTAAACTCAGTTGTAGGCGCGCTCGCCGTGCTCGCCGATGTCGAGACCGTCGGATTCGACTTCCGGCGAGACCCGCAGGCCGGTGACAGCCTTGGCGACGAAGATGGCGATGGCGGTGCCGATCGTCGCGATGACGATGGTGGCAAGGACCGCTTCGACCTGGATCACGAGCTGCGAGCTGATCGAGAAGTCCGGCTTGCCGGGACCGCCCAGGCTCGGCGCGTAGACGATGCCGGTGCCGATGGCGCCGACGATACCGCCGATGCCGTGGACGCCGAAAGCGTCGAGCGCGTCGTCATAGCCGAGCATCGGCTTGAGCTTGCTGACCGCGAAGAAGCAGATGATCGAGGCGACGCCGCCCAGGACGATGGCACCGAACGGGCCGGAGTTGCCAGCCGCCGGAGTGACCGCGACGAGACCGGCGACGATGCCCGAGCAGAAGCCCAGGGCCGAACCCTTGTGGCCGGCCAGACGCTCTGCGAGCATCCAGAACAGGCCTGCCGAAGCGGTGGCGACGAAAGTGTTGATCATGGCGAGAGCGGCCGAACCGTTGGCTTCGAGCGCCGAACCGGCGTTGAAGCCGAACCAGCCCACCCACAGCAGACCGGTGCCGACCATGGTGAGCGTCAGCGAGTGCGGCGGCATCGGCTCGCTCGGGTAGCCCTTGCGCTTGCCGAGGATCAGCGCCGCGACCAGCGCCGAGACACCGGCGTTGATGTGAACGACGGTACCGCCGGCGAAGTCGAGGGCGCCAAGACCGAAGAAGTAGCCGTTCGAAGCCCAGACCATGTGCGCGATCGGGAAATAGACGATCGTCAGCCAGATCAACGCGAAGACCATCACGGCGGAGAACTTGATACGCTCAACCGTGGATCCCAGGACCAGCGCGACGGTGATCGCGGCGAAGGTCATCTGGAAGCAGATGAAGACGTATTCGGGGATCGCGACGCCGGCCGTGAAGGTGGCGGCGACCGAATCCGGCGTGACGCCGGCGAGGAAGGCCTTGCCGAAGCCCGAGATCACGGCGTTGCCGCCGTCACCGAAGGCCATCGTGTAGCCGTAGATCACCCAGATCAGCATCGCGAAGCAAGCTGCCGCGCCGATCTGCGTCATCGTGGAGAGCATGTTCTTCGAGCGGGTGAGACCGCCGTAGAACAGGGCGAGACCCGGCAGGATCATCATGAGCACCAGCACGGTCGACATCAT
>Ga0308159_1004899_pt1 | contig 11742 bp, 8 predicted proteins | sample PhyCR1_FD_201040 | JGI IMG/M metagenome (GOLD analysis project Ga0308159, IMG submission 201040) | Phyllosphere microbial communities from UC Gill Tract Community Farm, Albany, California, United States - DLSLC.R1 | ecosystem: Host-associated > Plants > Phyllosphere > Unclassified | place: USA...
AGCTGCGGCAGAGCGCTCCATGGCATCCCGCTGAGCGGCGCGTTCGACCTGCGACTGCGCGACGCTCACGAACGCGACCAACAGGCCGACCAGCAGCGCAGCCAGCGCGCCGATCAACACCAGGCGGTGCGTCGGCATGTCACGGAAACCATTGAAAAAAGCCATGTCCCAACTCCACTCATCCACCCCTGTGGACGTGCAGCGATGGTGCTTGTGCACGCAGGCGCCGGAAAGGCCGGTTGGCCCGACAGGCTGTAGGACCGCAGCGAAGCTTCAGGCCCGCGGCAGCGTCACACCATGTTGGCCCTGGTACTTGCCGCCACGGTCCTTGTAGCTGACCTCGCAGACGTCGTCCTTGTCGCTTTCGAAGAAAAGCACCTGCGCGCAGCCTTCTCCCGCATAGATCTTGGCCGGCAGCGGCGTGGTGTTGCTGAACTCCAGCGTCACGTAGCCTTCCCATTCGGGCTCGAACGGGGTCACGTTCACGATGATGCCGCAGCGAGCGTAGGTGCTCTTGCCCAGGCAGATGGTCAGAACGTTGCGCGGAATGCGGAAGTACTCGACGGTGCGCGCCAGCGCAAAGCTGTTGGGCGGGATGATGCAGTAGTCGCCATTCATGTCGACGAAACTTTTTTCGTCGAAATTCTTCGGGTCGACCACGGTGCTGTGGATGTTGGTGAAAACCTTGAATTCCGGGGCGCAGCGGATGTCGTAGCCATAGCTCGACGTGCCGTAGCTGATGATCTTCTGGCCCTCGCGCTCGCGGATCTGGCCGGGCTCGAAGGGCTCGATCATGCCGGTCTGCTCGGCCATGCGCCGGATCCATTTATCGCTCTTGATGCTCATATGCGGTCGCTGCTGTTGCTTGCGGGAGAAGATGGTGCGAATTGTGGCATGGCGACCGGTTGGCGCCGACCAGGCGCGACGGGCTATGCTGCCGCGATGCGTCAACCAGCCGATCGCCCTGCCCTTTCTTCCGACATGCCGCCGGCTGCTATCGGGAGCCCGCAACGCGCAGGCCTGATGCTGCTGGGTGTCGCTGGCATGGGCCTGGGCGTGTGGCTGCTGTACATCAAGCTGTTCGCGGTGCTTTTCTACGCACCGGCCTGGATCTACGCCAACATCTTCGTGGGTGGGCCTTCAAACCCGCAAGCCGACGCTTCGTTCTACCGCGCCTTGTGCGAAGGCGTGGTCGTCTTCGTCTTCGCGATCTACGGCGCTCTTCTATTCGTCTGCGGCGCCATGAACTGGGGTGTGGCGAAGGCGTCGGCCCGGTTCGGGATCGTGGTCGCCGTCCTGGGTGCCGTGCTGGCAGTCACGGTCTGGAAGACCTTCACCGATCAGGTCGCCTGAGAAATCACCGTGCGCTCGATCAGCCGGTCGTCGCCCAGCACGATCATCGCGAAGAGCAGTTCTTCCAGGTTGGTCGCCAGCCCGGTCTTGCGCGCCAGCATCGGCGTGGCCTTGGGGTCGATGACGACGAAGTCGGCCTCGCAGCCCGGCTGCAGGTTGCCGATGACGCCGGCCAGGCCCAACGCCTGGGCCGCACCGCCCGTGTGGCGCCACCAGAGTTCGGACGGCGCGATGCTGATGCCCGGCTTGGTCTGGCCCTCACGGCCGACGTAGTAGGCCGCCATCATGGTGGCGAAGGGGCTGAAACTGGTGCCGCCGCCCACGTCGCTGGCCAGGCCGTAGCGGTAGCCCACGCGGTCGGCGCCTTCGAAGTCGAAGAAGCCGCTGCCCAGGAACAGGTTGCTGGTCGGGCTCACGGCCGTGGCCGTGCGGGTGTCGCGCATCAGGCGACGGTCTTCGTCGTCGAAGTGGATGCAGTGCGCGTACACGGCGCGCTCGCGCATCAGGCCGAAGCCGTTGTAGACCTCCAGGTACGACCGCGCATGCGGAAACAGTTCGCGCGCCCACTTCACCTCGTCCCTGTTCTCGGCGACGTGCGAATGGATCCAGGTGTCCGGGTACTTTTCGGCCAGTTCGCCAGCGCCGCGCAACTGGGCGTCGGTGCTGGTGGGCGCGAAGCGCGGCGTGATGGCATAGCCCAGGCGGTCGACGCCGTGCCAGCGCTGGATGAGCGATTCGGTGTCCACCAGGCTTTGCTCGGTTTCGTCGCGCACGCCGTCGGGCGAATGGCGGTCCTGGAGCACCTTGCCGGTGATCATGCGAAGCTGGCGTTTCTGCGCAGCATTGAAGAACGCGTCGACCGAGGCCACGTGCGAGGTCGCGAAGGTCAGGGCGGTGGTGACGCCGTTGCGCATCAACTCGTCGAAGAAGATCTCGGCCACCTCGGCCGAATGGGCCGGCTCGGCAAAGCGGCTCTCGGCCGGAAAGGTGTAGTTTTCCAGCCAGGGCAGCAGGCCGTCGGCGGGCGCGCCGATGATGTCGGTCTGCGGAAAGTGGATGTGCATGTCCACGAACCCGGGCGCCAGGATGCGGCCGGGCAGCGACGTGGTTTCCACGCCCTCGTGGCGGGGTGCCACGTCGGCATGGCTGCCGGCATCGAGCACGCACTGGCGGCCACGGGCGTCGGGGCCGATAACCAAGAGCGCGTCTTCGTCGAACAGGGCGCGACCGGCATCGTCGAAGCGCAGGAGGGAGGCGCGGTAAGCTTTTTTCATTTCATGCCGTCGGGCCGCCCCAAGGCGTGCGGGGGCGTGGGTTCATGGGCTTTCGAGCTTATCGAAAACCCGCGCCTTCGGGATAAGCCCACGCCTATAACGCCCATCCGGCTGCGCACAGGCGCCCGGACACCGCTGGCCGTTACTCCAGCCGCGCGCCCGATTGCTTGACCAGGCGCTCCCAGACCGGCAGCTCCTTGCGGTAGGCCGCCAGGAAGCGCTCCGGCGAACTGTCCTCGATCTCGAAACCCATGGCCGCCACACGCTCGCGCACCTCGGGCACCTGCAGCGCCGCATGGATGTCCTTGGCCGCGCGATCGACCACCGGCTTGGGCGTGCCGCCGGGCGCGGCCACGGCGAGCCATCCGGTGATGCGGTAGGTCTCGTCGTCCAGGCCTTGTTCGGCGAGCGTGGGCACGTTGGGCAACGCGGTCATGCGGCGATCGCCAGTCACGCCGATGGCACGCAGCTTGCCCGACTCGATGTGGCCCTTGGCAGCCAGCGCGCTCGCGAACGCCATGTGGATCTGCCCGCCGATCAGGTCCTGCACCATCGGCGCCTCGCCCTTGTAGGCGATGTGGTTCATCTGCGCCTGCTGCGTTTCGCTCATGTAGGCGCCACCCAGATGCGGATACGACCCGATGCCGTAAGAGCCATAGGCCAGCTTGGCCTTGTTGGCGGCCACGTACTTGAGCAGCTCGGGCCCGTTCCTGGCCGGGATGCCCGCCGGATTGACGACCAGCACCATGGGGCCCATCGCGATGCGGTAGACCAGCGTCAGGTCGCGCTGCGTGTCGTAGGGCAGCTTGGCGTAGAGGAACTGGTTGATCATGAGCGACGTGCTCAGGCCGAGCATCATCGTGTGGCCGTCCGGCTGCGCCTTGGCCACGGCGTCGGTGCCGATGATGCCGCCCGCCCCGGGCTTGTTGTCGATGATCACGGGCTGGCCCAGGCTGGTCGCCATCTTCTCGCCGAGCACGCGCGCCAGCGTGTCGGTGCCGCCCCCTGCGGCGAACGGCACGACCATGCGCACCGGCTTGCTCGGGAAAGGGGCGGACGCTGCCGCAGTCTGCGCCAGCACGGGCGCGACGACGCACAGCATGGACGCACCGGCGCCGCAGGCCAGCATCGTTCGGCGCCAGGATGGAAAGGAAATGATGGGCATGGTGTTTGTCTCTCTTTATGTATGGTTAGGGGAAAAGCAACGGAACAGGCACGAACGCCGAAATGGCGCCTCGTGCGCAAACGCCTGTTTTCAGGTGGGCGTCTGCACCACCCGCGTCCTGACGGGCAGCGGCGCCAGCACCGCCTCGAGCCGCGCCTGAAGGTCGGCGGTTTGCAAAGCGTCGGCGCCGGGCGCGATGTGCACAGTCACGCCCTGCTGCTCGTCGCTCTGCACGCGAGGTGCGCTGGCAGGCGTCGATGGCAGGCCGCGCAACGCGCCATCGACCAGCGCCTGCGCCACCTGGCCCGCCGCCAGCGCGCGCAGCTCGGGCTTGTAGATCTTGCCGACGTTGGTCATCGGCATGTGCGTGATCACGGTGACCGACTTCGGACGCGAAGGCGCTTCGTCGACGTTGCCGCCGACGAAGGCCAGCAGCTCGGCCTCGCTGGCTTCGGCACCCGGACGCAGCGTCGCGAACACCACGGGCAGCTCGCCTGCATAGGCATCGGGCGCGCCGACGGCCGCGCACAGCTGCACTGCCGGATGGGCGCCCAGCGCGTCCTCGATCACCTTCGGATCGATGTTGTGACCGCTGCGGATGATCAGGTCCTTCGAACGGCCGGTGAGGTTCAGCCGCCCTTCGCCGTCGATCCAGCCCAGGTCGCCGGTCGCCAGCCAACCGTCGCCGGTGAAGGCCTTGGCGGTGTCGGTCGGATCGAGGAAGCCGGAGAACACATTGGGCGCCTTGAAGAGCACCATGCCGTGCTCGCCGGGCGGCAATTCCTGGTCGCTCGCACCGCCTTGCGCGTCCAGCGCGACGATGCGCATCTGCGAATACGGCAGCGGCAGCCCCACGCAGCCTGCCGGGCCATGCACCCCGGGCGGCGTGATGGTCGAGATGCCGGCCATCTCGGTCATGCCCAGGCTTTCGTGCACGTGCAGGCCGAACAGCCGTTCGAAGCGCGCGGCCAGCTCGGGCGCCAGCACCGCGGCGCCGGTGCGGCAGTAGCGGATCGAAGAAATGTCGGCGCCATCCAGCTGCACGTTGGCCAGCGCCGCCAGCACCGTCGGCACGGCCGACAGCGAAGTCGGGCGGTACTTCTCGACCAGCTTCCAGTAATTGGCGATGACGTCCTTGTTGCGCAGCAGGCCGGTGGTCGGGATGACGGTTTCGACGCCGGACGACAGCGAGGCCAGTGCTGCAGGCAGCACGCCCGCCACATGGAACAGCGGATAGCCGTTGATGGTGATGTCCTGCGGCCCCTGCCCCTGCAGGTTGACGCAGGCCCAGGCCGTGAACACCTGCGCGCGGTGGCTGTGGCGCGCCAGCTTGGGCGCGCCGGTCGTGCCGCCGGTATGGAAGTAGGCAGCGATGTCCTCGGGATCGATGTCGCGGCCGCTCACCAGACGGTCGCCTGGCTGCACTGCGCGCAGCGCGCCGAAATCGCCCACGCCCGCAGGCAGCTCGCCCGCCGCGCCAGCGGCTTCGTCGTGGGGCGCGACGCGCAGCAGCGTGGTCAGGCTGGGCACCTGGGTGCGCAGGCGCAGCGCCTTCGACCACATGCCAGACTCCGCATCGCTGCCGTACGCGATCAGCACCTTCGCACCTGCCGCCTTCATGAGCGACACCAGCTTCTCGTCGGTCAGCAGCGGGTTGAGCGGCTGCACGATGCCGGCGGCCTCGCCACCCCAGAGCGCGAGATGGTAGTCCAGGCAGCCCGGCAGCAACACGGCGACGGCATCGGTCGGACCAACGCCCAGTGAATGCAGGAGATTGGCGGTCTGGTGGATGCCGGTCAGCAGGTCCGCATAGGTCCAGCGGATCGGCGGCGTGTCGGGGTTGGCGTCGCGCAGGAAGGTCAGCGCGGGCCGTGGGCCGAAGGCCGCTGCCGCGTTGCGCATGAGCTCGTAGGTGCTGCGCGCCGTGACCGCCTGGGCAAGCGGCGTCTGCTCCAGCCGACGAACATCGGCCAGCGAGCGAATGGGAAAAGAGGCCGCGAAGGGCGGCGCTGCGGGGCGCATGGTCTTGTCTCCTGAGAAAGCACGATCGATCGTACCTTCAGGCGACCCCGCGGGCTGTCACTTCAGCGCACGATGCGCCCCTGGACGCCCTCGGCCAGCCAGTCCATGCCGAGCAGTTGCTCGTCGGACAGTTGCATGCCCTTGCGAATCACCACGCGACCCGCGTTGTCGCGCACGTCGACACCTGCGCGAAAGGGCTGCAGACGACCCTCGGCGATGTCCTTCTGGCGCGCCAGCACCTCGTCCTGCACGGCGCGAGGCACCTTCGGGCCGAAGTCGCCGACGCGGATCATGCCTTCCTTCACACCGCCCCAGACCTTGCCGCTCGTCCAGCTGCCGTCGCGCACGGCCTTCGCGCGCTGCGTGTAGTAGTTGCCCCACTGGTGCGTGACCGCGACGATCTGCGCATCGGGCGCCACGCGGCGCATGTCGGAGTGGTAGGCCACGGCCATCCTGCCGCGTTCCTGTGCCGCGGCCATCACCGCAGTCGAACCTGTGTGGAAGGCGATCACGTCGACATCCTGGTTGAAGAGCGTCATGGCCGCATCGCGCTCCTTGGGCGGATCGAACCACACGTCGAGCCACACCACCTTGACCTGCGCCTTCGGATTGACCGAGCGCATGCCCAGCATGAAGGCATTGAGGCCCTGCAGCACCTCGGGAATCGGAAAACCGGCGACGTAGCCGGCCAGGTCCGTCCTGGTCATGCGCCCCGCCGCCACGCCGGCCAGGTAGCGGCCTTCGTAATAGCGCGCGTTGGCCGCCGACACATTGGCCGCGGTCTTGTAGCCGGTGATCGACTCGAACTTCACGTCGGGAAAATCGCGCGCGACCTTGAGCGTCGGCTCCATGTAGCCGAAGCTGGGCGTGAAGATGAGCTTGTTGCCTTGCTGCGCCAGGTCGCGGATCACGCGTTCGGCGTCGGGGCCCTCGGCCACGTTCTCGACGAAAGTGGTCTTGACCTGGCCGCCAAGGGCTGCCTCGACGGCCTTGCGGCCCAGGTCGTGCTGGTGCACCCAGCCTGCATCGGACAGCGGCGCGACATAGACGAAGCCAACCTTGAGCGGTTCGGTGGCCGGTGCTTTGACAGACTGCGTCTGTGCAGCGACAGGGGAAGAAGAAAAAACGGAAAGCAAACAGCAGGCGGCCGCGAACGCGGCTGCGAGGTTTTTGTACATGGTGGTCCTCGACATGGCCCCGAAGAAAAGAGAACGCGCTGCAACCGGGGCGAATGCAGCGCAGGCTCGATTTTACGAAACCGACTGCACCTCGCCCTTGCCCAACCACTCCCGCGCATGCAGCCGCAGCGCGTCGATCTGCAGCCACACCAGCGTGAGCTCCGTGCGAAAGAGGCGCGCGCCCTGGTCGGACTCGTCGTCGGGCCCGACCACGTCGGCCAGTGCTGCACGCGCCGCCACTTCTTCTGCCACGGCCGCCATGTCCCGCGGCGCGGCCGGCACGCCGCCCTGCAGTTCGGTCGCCAGGGCCTCCAGCGCCTTGGCCGCGCTTTCCGCAGCATCGCGCAACACGGCCGCGCGCTGCGGGTTCGGCAGTGCGGAGCGGTGCGCGCCCAGCGCCGACAGGTAGCTCAGCAGCGTGTGCGAACGGATCAGAAAACGCAGCACCACGCCCGCGCGCGGTCGCACGAAGCCGGGCTCGCGAAACATGTGGGCGACGGCGGTCGACAACGCGGCGTCGGCGTTGTGGTCGTTGCGCCGCGCCAGCCGGTAGTCGAGGTTGTCACGCGCGCCCGAGCGGTACTGTTCCACGATCTGGCGCAGGTAGCCTGCATGCGTGCGCATGGCGGTCGCGGCGGTCTCGTTGATGCGCCCGGCCTGCCAGTGCGGGAACACCAGCAGCACGGCCAGCCCGGCGATGGCGCTGCCGATGGCCGTGTCGACCAGCCGCGGCACGATCAGCCCCGCGCCGTTGCCGACCTGGTTGAAGCACAGCAGCACCAGCAGCGTCATCGCCGCGGTCGCCAGCATGTAGCGCGACTGCCGAAAAGTGAAGAACACGACCCCCGCCACCACGGCCAGCAGCGACTGCAGCAGCGGCTGCGGAAACAGTTCGAGCAGCGCCCAGCCGAGCACCACGCCGATGGCCGTGCCGGTCACGCGCTGGCCCATGCGCGAGATGGTCTCGCCGTAGGTCTGCTGGCAGACGAAGAGCGTCGTCAGCAGGATCCAGTAGCCCTGCGCCGGGTGGATCAGCAGCATCAGCACGTAGCCCGCCGTCAATGCAACGGCCAGCCGCAGCGCATGGCGAAACAGCGCCGAACGCGGCGACATCTGCCGACGCACGCGCTCGACCATGTCGCGCCAGGAGCGCGGCGACCGGTCGAACAGGCCCATCTCGGTGCGCCCCGCCTGCGCCGATGGTTGGCTGGCGCCGGCGAGCTGGCCGTCGAGCTGCGCCAGGTTGCGCGCGAGCGCTTCCACCGAGGCCAGCAGCGCCTGACGTTCGGGCGTCTGTGCGCGCTCGCGCTCGTGCTCGAGGGCGCTGCGCAGGTCGGCCATCGCCTGCACGCTGGCGCTATCGACCATGAAGGGTTCGCGCCGCTCGATCGACACCGACAGCCGTTGGCAGGCCTGCCCCTGCAGCGACAGCACGCGCTGGCAGCGGTAGAGCAGGTCGCTGTGGAAGAAGGCGTCGGCCAGTGCGTTGTAGTCGTCGTGCGACGAACTCGCGCGCTCGTGCACGTCCTGGGCGATCAGGTACAGGCCGCGGTAGCGCGAGATGCGACCCGTGGGCGCGCGGGCGCCGATGCGCCGAAAGATGCTCTCCTTGGCCGCATTCAGCTCGGTGACCACCTCGGCATTGAGTTGCGCGAGCGACAACCGTTTGCGCTCGATGTCGATGCCGCGCAGCGGCTCGAACAGCGAGGCCTTGAAGCGCACGAAGTCGCCCAGCACCCAGAACAGCCTGACCAGCCGGTCCTGCACAGGCTGCGCCGGAAAGATGGCGCACCAGAGCACGGAAAACAGGCCGTACCAGGCCGCACCCGCCAGCAGGTAGCCCGCCTCCTGCCAGGCGCCGACGCCGCCTCGGCCCGCCTGGTGGTCGAGGCTCAGCGTCGTGTACATGGCCAGGATCAGCGTCGCATAGCCGATGGCCTTGTAGCGCGCCTCGACCGCGCCGAGCATGGTGAGCCAGAAGGCAGCCAGCGCGAGCGCCACGATGAAGGCGATGGCATGGCCGAACAGCAGTTCGACCACCACGGCCGCACCCGCAAAGCAGACCAGCGTGAGCAGTTGCGAGCGCAGGCGGCCGCGCCAGCTGTCGTCGGTTTCGGCCAGCGCGCTGGCGATGACGCCCAGGAAGAGCGGGATGACGGCATGCGCGTGGCCGGTGCCGATGCTCAGCGCCATCAGGCTGCCGAGAGTGAGCAGCACGCGCAGCGGCTGCGCACGGCCGGCGAAGGCGCGCACGCTTTCACGAAGGAGGTCGAGAGACTTGGAGTTCATGTTGTGTTTTTGTCCAGCACTATATGTGCCATCGACCTGCAAGGGCCGAATACGACGCCCACGGAAACAACGCCTGCGGCAACAAGTCCGCCTACAATCCGTGCATTGCAGGAGAGCGGGCAACGCAGGTTGCCCCACCGAAGGCGCAAACTCCCATGAACGCTCAGGTCGACCCTTGGAAAAGGGCCAGTTACTGCAATCGAACACATCAAAGCCGTCTGGAGAGCCATCACGCCACGTGATGCACCGAAGGAGCAAACCCGCTGCGGGCGCAGCGGGTGAAACTCTCAGGTACCAAGGACAGGGGGAGCGGCAACCTGGACATGCGCGTCCGGTTGCTTGCCATGCGCACGCCATCGAATTCGCAGGAAGTCCGGGCGTCGCCTCCTTCTTCGAAAGTCTCGATATGCGCGTGATCGTTCTCGGTGCCGGCCTGCTCGGCATCACATCGGCCTACTACCTCCAGCAACTCGGTCACGACGTGACCGTGATCGACCGGCAGGGCCATCCGGCGGCCGAAACCAGTTTCGCCAACGGCGGCCAGATATCGGTGAGCCATGCCGAGCCCTGGGCCAACCCGAGCGCGCCGCTCAAGGTGCTCCAATGGCTGGGCAAGGAAGACGCACCCCTGCTCTTTCGCATTCGCGCCGACATGCGGCAATGGCTCTGGGGTTTGCAGTTCTTGCGTGAATGCACGCCTGCGCGCACCCGCCACAACATCGAACAGATCGTCCGCCTGGGCACTTACAGCCGCGACACGCTGCAGCAGCTGCGCCGCGACACCGGCATCGACTACGACCAGCGCACGCAGGGCATCCTGCACTTCTACACGACCCAGAAAGAGTTCGACGGCGCCCTGGCCCCGGCCGAGCAGATGCGCGCGCTGGGCTGCGAGCGCCAGGTGATTTCGGCCGACGAGGCGGTTCGCATCGAGCCTGCGCTTGCCCACATCCGGCCACAGCTCGCCGGCGCCACCTTCACCGCCGAAGACGAGTCGGGCGACGCCAACCGCTTCACGCGCGAACTGGCCCGCCTGGCCCGCGAGGCCGGCGTGAAATTTCTCATGGGCCACACCATCACGGCTTTGCGCGAGGCCGGCGGCCGCATCGACCATGTCGAGGCCACCGACGACGAAGGCCGCTTCCAGCGCATCCGCGGCGACGCGTTCGTGCTGGCGATGGGCGCCTTCAGCCCGTTGTTGGCGGCGCCCTTGGGCATCGCACTGCCGATCTATCCGGCCAAGGGCTACTCGGTGACGATGCCGGTCAAGGACGCGTCCAAGGCGCACCAGGTCTCACTGACCGACGACGAATTCAAGCTCGTGTTCTCACGCTACACGTCGACGCCGGGCGGCCGGTTTCCAGGCCGGGATGTGCTTCGCGTAGCAGGCACGGCCGAGCTCAACGGCTACGACCGCGACCTCAACAGCGTGCGCTGCGAGGCGATCGTGCGGCGCGTCGAGCAGCTGTTTCCCGGTGCGGGCGACGCCACGCAAGCGCAGTTCTGGACCGGCCTGCGTCCGGCCACGCCGAGCAACGTGCCAATGATCGGCGGCACCCGCCTGGGCAACCTGTTCCTCAACACCGGCCACGGCACGCTGGGCTGGACGCACGCCTGCGGATCGGGCAAGTCGATCGCGCGCATCGTGAGCGGGTTGAAACCGGAACTGGACTTCGCCTTCACAGGCCAGCGCTGAACGGGGCGCCCGTTCGGCGCGCGCGGCTTGGGGCTTTGATCAGGGATGGAGCGCCATGGTCGCGGGCAGTCGCGTCCATGGCAGGTCGGCAGGGTCGGCCGCCATCGGCCCGGGCGCCTTGGCGACGAGGATCGCGCTGGCGATCGGCGCGAAGTCGGCCCGGAAGTGCACCGAGCTCTTGTTGACCAGGATCTTCATCGACTCGGGCTCGATGCCCACGAAACGGAACAGTTCGCGGTCGAGCATCTGGCTCTTGCCGCTGCCCACGGCGATCAGCACGCCGTCGATCTCCAGGCAGGCGCTCGGCCCGAGCGACACGGCACCGCCCTTGAACATCGGGCCCTTGAAGGTCACGGCGCCGTCGCTGAGCGCCTTCACGGTGAACAGCCCCTCGACCGGCGCGTTGCTGAACTGGCCGCCCCAGGTCGGCACGCGGGTGCCCAGCGCGATGCGTATCTGCGCACCCACACCGGCCTCGTGGGCCGCGGCTGCGGCGAGCGGATCGAACAACAGGCCGAGCGCAACCTGCCCCGGAAAGCGCTTGCCTGCACCTTCGGCGAGCAGCGCATGCAGCATGCCTGACGTGTTGCTGTCGGCGCCGGCGCCCGGATTGTCCTGCGTGTCGGCAATCACCACGGGCTGGCCTGCACCCTCGGCGAGTTGAAGCGCACGGGCCACCGCCTCGCGCGGTGCCAGCAGGTCGAGCCGCCATTGCGCGCGCGGCTGATCGATGCGCGCATACAGCGCCGCCACGGCGGTGCCCGC
>Ga0308159_1004901_pt1 | contig 11740 bp, 11 predicted proteins | sample PhyCR1_FD_201040 | JGI IMG/M metagenome (GOLD analysis project Ga0308159, IMG submission 201040) | Phyllosphere microbial communities from UC Gill Tract Community Farm, Albany, California, United States - DLSLC.R1 | ecosystem: Host-associated > Plants > Phyllosphere > Unclassified | place: USA...
TAGCGCAAATGGCTCTTTAAAAGAAAGTCTTTATTACAAACTAAATCGAACCCTTGTGCTACCGCCATTTAAATTTCGACGAGCTAATCCAACATCAGTTCCAAGCCTTGACTTTTGCTTCTTTTTGTCAAGAAAAAGAAGAGAGCCCTTCGGCGGCAAGCCGAGGCAAGCCAGCGCAACGGAAAAATGTTTTCGGCTGGTGATAACATCAACCCATAGATAAAATGTACACCTTTAGGGTAGATCTTGCTTCATCCAAATAATTTCGACGGCAAACCCTACAACCAAACCTACTGGAGTACCCCAAAAATCGGTGTGATCTGCTCCTAACGGACACCTGCATTTTTTACACCCATTACATAACAAAAAAACCATCGCGTTTTACTACCTTTGCGGCTCAAAATTTACAGTAGAATGAGTCAGTCGATTAAAATCAAAAACGCTTTAATTTCAGTTTATTATAAAGATGGTTTAGCGCCGTTGGTAAAGTTATTGGCCGCACAAGGCGTTCAGTTATTTTCTACAGGTGGCACCGAACAATTTATTAAAGATCTAAATTTACCGGTTACGGCAGTGGAAGATCTAACTGGTTACCCATCAATTTTAGGTGGTCGCGTTAAAACTTTACACCCAAAAGTTTTTGGTGGAATTTTAAATCGCAGGGCTTTAACTGGCGATCAGGAACAGATTGCCGAATATGAAATCCCGGAAATCGACTTGGTTATCGTAGATTTATACCCTTTCGAAGAAACCGTAAAAGCAGGCGGAACACCAGAAGAAATTATTGAAAAAATCGACATTGGTGGCATCTCATTAATCCGTGCTGCAGCTAAAAACTTTAACGATGTGGTTATCATTGCATCAAAAAACGACTACCCTACTTTACAAGCACAATTAGAAGACCAAAATGGTGAAACTACTTTAGCACAACGTAAATCTTTTGCTAAAACAGCTTTCCACACTTCGTCTCATTACGATACTGCCATCTTTAACTACTTCAATGAAGAAGAGCCTCTTGCGGTCTTCAAACAAAGCGTTACCGATGCCAAGACATTGCGTTACGGAGAAAACCCACATCAGGGTGCCGTTTTTTATGGCGATCTAGATGCCATGTTTACCAAACTAAACGGAAAAGAACTTTCATACAATAACCTGGTAGATGTTGATGCTGCTGTTGCTTTGATCGATGAATTTGAAGATTCAACATTTGCCATCTTAAAACACACCAACGCTTGCGGCATTGCTTCCCGCCCAACTGTAAAACAGGCTTGGCTTGATGCATTGGCTTGCGATCCCGTTTCAGCTTTCGGAGGTGTTTTAATTACCAACGTTGAAGTTGATTTGGCTACTGCCGAAGAAATTAACAACTTGTTTTTCGAAGTACTGATTGCACCATCTTATCAGCCAGAGGCGGTAGAATTATTTAGTAAAAAGAAAAACCGCGTTATTTTGAAACGTAATGAGGTAGAATTAAGCAAAAAACAATTCAAAACCTTATTAAACGGTGTAATTGAACAGGATAAAGATTTAATTATCGAAGGTCCGGCGCAAATGACAACCGTAACAGAAAAGGCACCAACCGAACAAGAATTAAAAGATTTATATTTTGCCAATAAAATTGTGAAACATACAAAATCCAATACCATTGTTTTGGTGAAAGATGATGTATTAATCGCAAGCGGGGTTGGCCAGACCTCACGTGTAGATGCACTACGCCAGGCAATCGACAAAGCAGCATCATTCGGATTCAGCGTTGCAGGCTGCGCAATGGCATCAGATGCCTTCTTCCCATTCCCGGATTGTGTAGAAATTGCTGCCGATGCTGGTATTACTGCCGTTTTACAACCAGGTGGATCAATTAAAGATGCAGATTCTGTTGCAAAGGCAAATGAAAAAGGCATTGCAATGGTAACCACCGGAGTGAGACACTTTAAACATTAGGAAATTAGTTGTTTCGGTGGTTGGTTGTTTCGGTATTTAGGTGATTTAAACAAAAAAGCCAAGCAACTAAAAAACCACCAATCTAATTGACTAAACAATAAAAAACCTATTTTTACATTAGGAATAGTATAGATTTAACAAATTAAAGAAAATATAACTCATACATGGGATTATTCAATTGGTTTACGCAGGAAGTTGCCATCGATTTAGGTACTGCGAATACCCTGATTATACATAACGACAAAGTTGTAGTAGATGAACCATCTATTGTAGCCTTCGATCGTACTACAAACAAAGTCATTGCAATCGGCCGTCAGGCGATGCAGATGGAGGGTAAAACCCATGATAACATCAAAACCGTTCGTCCCCTAAAAGACGGTGTAATCGCCGATTTCAACGCTGCTGAAGCAATGATAAAAGGGATGATCAGGATGTTAAACGGTGGTAAAGGCTGGATGTTTCCTTCTTTACGTATGGTAATCTGCATTCCCTCTGGTATTACTGAAGTAGAAAAACGTGCGGTGCGCGACTCTGCCGAGATCGCCGGAGCTAAAGAAGTTTACCTCATTCACGAGCCAATGGCTGCTGCAGTAGGCATCGGAATCGATGTAGAAGAACCTATGGGTAACATGATCATCGATATTGGTGGTGGGACTACAGAAATTGCGGTTATTGCCCTATCTGGTATTGTTTGCGATCAATCTATCCGCGTTGCGGGAGATAACTTCGACTCTGATATTGTAAATTACATCCGTCGCCAGCATAACATCATGATTGGTGACCGTACCGCAGAAAAAATTAAAATTGAAGTCGGTGCTGCTTTACCAGAGTTACAGGATGCCCCTGCAGATTTCGCAGTTCAAGGTCGTGATTTAATGACTGGAGTTCCAAAACAAATCACCGTTTCTTATACCGAAATTGCCCATTGTTTAGATAAATCAATTTCTAAAATCGAAGAGGCTATTCTTAAAGCATTAGAAATTACACCTCCAGAGCTTTCTGCAGATATTTACCAGACAGGTATTTATTTAACAGGCGGTGGTGCATTGTTAAGAGGCTTAGATAAACGTGTTGCAGCAAAAACAAAACTGCCGGTACACGTAGCAGAAGATCCACTTCGTGCAGTAGTCCGCGGAACCGGTATTGCCTTGAAAAACATTGGTGGCTATAAATTCTTAATGCAATAAGCACATTTACGAATGTAGATTTTAGATTGACGATTGATGAATAGCGAGACGTTAAAAGTTAGAACCAAGGCGTATTCTATCTCAATAGGAGAGTTAATCAATTCTTTACCATACAATGTTCTAAATAAAAATTATCAAATCAATTGGTTAGATGCTCAAGTTCTGTAGGTGCCAATTATAGGGCAGCATGCAGAGCTAAATCAACTGCTTATTTTTTGAATAAGCTAAAAATTGTAGAAGAAGAATTAGATGAGTCGATGTTTTTTCTTGAGTTGTTGGAAGAATTTAACCCTGATTTAAAAGTAGAGATGCTTAAAAACTGGAAAGAAGGAAATGAATTACTTTCAATTATAGTTTCTTCCATTATTACTATTAGAAAAAACGAACAAAATCGTAAAACATCTTAAATCTGGATTGGAAACTATGCAGGCAATCTTAAATCGTAAATCTAAATCCGTAAATTAGCATGCGTAACCTTTGGATATTCGTCAGTAGATACAACGCATTTTTCTTATTTATTATCTTTTTCTTAATTGGAATTTACCTCACCGTAAAAAACAATTCCTATCAGAGAAGCGTAACCTTAAATTCTTCTAACGAGATAGTAGGCACCGCTTATGAAAGACTAAATATTTTTAAAAGGTACTTAAATCTCGGAATGGTGAACGATAGTTTAGCCGCTGAAAACGCAAAACTGAGAAGCCATTTACTCGCGTTAACCACTGTAGATACAGCCAAAGATGTTAAAATTGCAGATACCATCACCGATCAGCAATACACCTATCTGGCGGCAAAAGTGGTTAAAAACTCTGTTACCCTACGCAATAACATCATGACGATTAATAAAGGTAGTCTGGATGGAATTAAAAACGGGATGGCAGTAATTGCACCTCAACGCGGTGTAGTGGGCCTGATTAGAGATGTTTCTGAACATTTGGCAACGATACAATCTTTACTTCACAAGGATACCAGGATTAGCGTAACGTTAAAGAAAAATCATGCTTTAGGCTCTTTAGTCTGGGGCGAGGGTAATTTCGACATCAGGAAAGCTTTCATTAAAGAAGTACCTAATCACATCAAAATGTATGTTGGAGATTCGGTAGTTACATCTGGATATGGCTCTTTTCCTGCCGGCATTTTTGTCGGTAGAGTAATAAAGCCAAATGTTGCTACCAATGATAATTTTCTCTCTGGCGAATTAAATCTGGCTACCGATTTTAGTACCTTGCAATATGTGTACGTAATTAAGGATAAAAAAGCTGAAGAACAAAAAGCTTTAGAAAGTTTAGTTAAACCGAATGAATAGCAGAATCATAATCGTAAATATAATCAGGTGGTTTATACTGCTCTTTGTTCAGATTTTTCTGCTCAAAAATATGGGTTTTTATGACCTTTCCACGCCCTTTATTTACATCCTCTTCTTGTTGCTCCTACCCTTCGGTATCCCGAATATATTGCTTTATTTACTGGCATTTGGAACAGGATTAACACTCGATGCATTTTACGATACCATGGGCGTACACGCTACCGCCTGTGTGGTGGTGGCCTTTGTTAGAATATCATTTATATCCATAAGTTTAAACCGCGATGCAATTGATGACCCAGAGCCATCATTAAGTTATATGGGTTTCCAGTGGTTTTCACTCTATGCTTTTCTTTGTACCATCTCTCACCATATTGTACTGTTCTTTTTAGAAACATTCAGGTTAACTGAAATCGGTTATACCTTAATGAGATGCGGCTTAAGTTGTATCTTTACACTGCTTATTATTTTTTTAGTAGAGTTTATCTTCTATAAAAGAACTTCCCGCTAATGGATCAGTTATTCAACAGAAAATATATCATTCAAGGATTATTCATTGTAATTGCCCTCATTTTATTGGGGAAATTATTTTATATCCAGATTGTGAGCGATAAATACTTCCTCTCTGCAGAAAGTAACGTATTACGCAAAATCTATAAATATCCTGCACGGGGTGCCATTCTCGACCGGAACATGAAGGTAATTGTGCAGAATGAGCCTGTTTATGATTTAATGGTTACACCCAGTGAGGTGAAATCTTTTGATACGCTGGCGCTCGCACAGGCACTAGAAATATCGGTGGCAGATGTAAGAAAAAACTTAAAAAAAGCCAGAGGTAAATCTACTTATCAGTCTACGCCGTTTTTAAAACAAATTTCCGTTCAAAGTTACGCTCGCTTACAAGAGTCACTTTATCGTTTTCCTGGATTTAGGACGCAAGACAGAACGATCAGGCATTATCCAGATAGTGTGGGCGGACAATTATTTGGCTATGTAAAAGAAGTAGATAGTGCTGATATTGCAAACTCTGAAGGCTATTATAAACCAGGGGATTACAAAGGCAAAAGTGGCCTGGAGAAATCTTATGAAGATGTACTTAGAGGTGAAAAAGGCATCATCAATACCGTTTATGATGCACATAATACGCCACAGGGAAGTTATGCTGATGGAAAATATGATGTAAATGCAGTATCAGGTGAAAGATTAATATCTGGTATCGACATGCGGATTCAGAAGCTTGGGGAAGAGCTCATGAAAAACAAAGTAGGAGCCATAGTGGCGATCGAGCCTGCTTCCGGTGAAATACTATCATTTATCAGTAGCCCCGGCTATGATCCCAATCTATTGGTAGGAAGAAATCAGGGAAATAATTACATGGAATTTATTGTTGGTAATCCCTATAGACCTTCTTTAGTTAGACCTATAATGGGTTATTATCCGCCTGGATCTTCTTTTAAACCAGTTGACGCACTCATCGGGTTACAAGAAGGTGTGATAGATCCAAATACAACTTTCTTCTGCCCACATTATTATCAAGCTGGAAACAGGAAAATTGGCTGCGAACATTTTGATGGCTCGATCAGTTTACGCAGGGGAATTGCCCGTTCTTGCAACACCTATTTTTGTTACGTTTTTCAGAAACTGATTACAAAGAACGGAATGAAAAATCAGCGTAAAACCTATCAGGAATGGCGGGATAAAGTTGCCAAGTTTGGTTTTGGTGAAAAGCTAGACATTGATATGCCTTACGAAAGAAAAGGTTTTTTCTATCCGGCTGAACACTACGATAAGGCATATGGAAAAAGATGGGGTTATACCAATGTAATCTCTCAAGCCATTGGCCAAGGTGAAATCACAGCTACTCCACTCCAAATGGCAAATGCAATGGCAATTATTGCAAATCATGGCTACTACATCAAGCCCCATTTAATTAAAGGAATGGGCGACAAAAATCTGGTTAAAAAAGAGTACGTAGAAAAAAAATACGTAGGCGTTGATGCCAAACACTTTGAGCCAGTAATCGACGGTATGCAGGATGCAGTAAACGCCAGTTGGGGTACCGCCATATTATCACGAATTCCTAACGTTTTACTTTGCGGAAAAACAGGAACAGTTCAAAATCCACATGGAAAAAATCACTCGGTTTTCATCGGTTTTGCGCCAAGAGATAATCCAAAAATAGCCATTGCTGTAGTCGTGGAAAATGCAGGCTTCGGGAGTACCTATGCAGCACCAATTGCAAGTTACATGATCGAGAAATATTTAAAAGGTGAGTTATCAGGGTCTAGAGCTGCTCAGGCTGAGTGGATGAAAAATCAGAATCTGCTGCCGGTTTTGAAAGAAAAGACAAAAGCGGTAAAACTTACTAAAACAGACAGTTTATCTATCAAAAAAGCAGACTCTCTAAAAAAGGCAAAAGACAGCATCAGAATCAAGGCGGCTACTGTTACCCAAACGATTGCCACGAAGCCAAGAACTTCAAAGCCATCAACTGTAAATGATAAACCGGTAACCAGTAACTAACATGCAGCAACAACAGAGCAATCGCTTCTTTTTTAATGTAGATTGGATTACGGTATTAATCTATATCGCATTGTGTGCAGTTGGTTTCATAAATATTTTCGCATCCGTGCCTCCAGAAAAGTCTGATGTGTTTAGTTTTAATGCCCTTTATGGAAAGCAGTTAATTTATGTACTCACGGGCTTGGTATTGGGCCTCGCTATACTCCTTTTCGACGGGAGAATATTCAATGTTTTCTCCCCTTTCATTTATGGAGGTACATTGGTCTTACTTCTTGCCGTTTTGGTCATCGGAAATAAAGTTGCCGGTAACCAGGCCTGGATTGCTATTGGCTCCTTTAAACTACAACCCGCAGAATTCGCCAAATTCGGTACAGCTTTGCTGCTGGCCAGGTATGTGGGCAGTTTTAATCCAAAATTCAGAGACTTTAAGTCCATTGGCATAGCGGCACTGATCGTAGGTGCGCCACTGGTGTTAATCATGTTACAGCCAGATACAGGTTCTGCATTGGTGTTTCTCGCCTTTATGTTTCCGTTATACCGGGAAGGCCTTTCAGGTTATTTCCTTCTAATATTTCTCGGAATGATTGTGTTATTCATCGCCGATTTCTTAGTTCCTACTTACATCCTGATTCTCATCATTACCACCGTTGCAGGCCTATTCATTTACAATAACCGGCGGAAACAAAAAATTATTTTCTCTACCGTACTGGTAACAGTACTCGCTATTGGGTATTTGTTTCTAATTAAGGTAGCTTATGATAAAGTATTGGCGCCTCACCAGCGAAGCAGGATCGAATTGATGCTAGGCTTAAAAACCGACAACAAAGGTGCAGGTTACAACGTAATTCAGTCGCAAATTGCCATTGGCTCTGGTCAGGCAATGGGACGAGGATTTCTACAAGGAACCCAAACCAAATACGGCTATGTTCCGGAGCAGAGTACCGATTTTATTTTCTCTACGATAGGTGAAGAATGGGGTTTCCTTGGATGTTCTGTGGTAATTGCGTTGTATATTTTCCTATTATTAAGGCTAATAAATCTTGCGGAAAGGCAACGTTCTACATTTTCAAGAGTCTATGGGTATAGCGTAGCCTGTATTCTGTTTTTCCACGTATTTATTAATATCGGCATGACGATCGGAATCATCCCGGTAATTGGCATTCCCCTTCCACTGATCAGTTATGGTGGATCATCGCTCTGGAGCTTTACAATCCTACTGTTTATTTTCCTAAAACTGGATTCAAACAGAATGGGCTTTTTTTAAGGAACAAAGAGCAATGAACTAAGAGTAAGGATAAAGGAGCAAAGAATAAAGATCAAGGGTTAAATCTTTACTCCTTGATCTTTATTCTTTGCTCATCATAACACATCCAGACCTATAACTTACAACTTATTACCTATAACTTACAACTTACCTACTAAACCTCCTGTTCAACAATTCATAAAACTGATCTACCGTAGCTTGTTTGCTCGCCCAATCGTATTTCAGTGAATAATTGCTTTGAAGGAAATTATTAGCAGATTCAAAACTATTCATCTTGTTAACAATATCAATGGCTTCAGAGTAGGCTAAATTATATCCCTTAAACAGATCTTTAATAAACAGTAATTTTTCGTTCAGGTTAATGGCTTGTTTAAGGTCTGCAATCGGGGCTTTTACAGGCTCATCACCTTGTGAATTAGTTTTGGCTAATAAATCATTCAAACTTTGTGCTGGCTTAGCTGCGGCAGCGGGCTGTTCAACGGGCCTAACCGGCACCGCTTCAGGCGTAAATATCGGCCTTTCTGTCACTGGAGGAGAAATTACCGGCTCATCCATTTCGACATCTTTTAAAGCAGGAATAGGTTCTGATGTAACCACTATTGGTGCCTCAATTACAGGTTCAGGTGTTTCCATCGGTTCAACTTCAGGCTGCGCAGCAATTGGTTCTGGCACCGTCAACTCTTCATCTTCGCTTTCAATTTCTGCCTCATCATGCGGGATTAAAAAAGGCTCTGGTCCAATTTCATCTTCCTCGTTCAGTGCACGTTCTTCCTGAATCGTTAAAGGCGTTTCTTCCTTTTCGTGAATCTTCTTTTTCTGCGCCAGAATCTCTTCTTCAACCTTACTTAACGGCCTGTCAAATATTTCTTCAACAGATTTGGCTTCATAGTCGAACTGATCATCGTTACTATGGTTGCCTAAAACAAACTCGAAGCTATGGCTATCCTGATCAGGTTTAAAAAAATCATGCGCTAGTATTTCTTCTGCAGTATCTTCTTTAATTTGCTCATCATCCAGATTTTCCTGTTCTGGTTTTACATCGATGCGTTCCTCTTCTTCCTCTGCAGTAACTACTTCCTCCAGCGCTTGTGGTGCGAAAGCCTGATCACTTTCGATGTAACTCTGAGGAACCTCAGGTAAAATAATGGTATTTTGCTCTTCCAGCAATGGCTGATCAGCTAAAGGTACAGGCTGTTCGTTGATGGCATTTAATTTTTGTACAATCCGCACATGATCGGCTAGAAAATCTGCATTTGCTAAAAACAATTCGAGCTCTAAATGATTTAACTGTTGTGGGTTTTGAGCGAGAAACTCATATTGCTCATTTAATTCTGTTAAAATACTGCCGACTTTCTTGAAGATACTTTGCTGATTCATCATAAACTTTAAACGGATTTTGTGCTGATTTATGTTGGTAACTATGTACCCAAAAATAACACATAATTCTCATATTTGTTCGGTTTTAAATTAATAGAACGCACATAGCGGCATAATAGATCGGGCATGTTATTTAGTGAACAGAATTTTAGAAGAAGAGGCGAATTTTCGGGAAGTATTGAAGTTGTTTGTGGCTCAATGTTTTCCGGGAAAACAGAGGAATTGATCCGACGTTTAAAAAGAGCCCAGATCGCTAAATTAAATGTCGAAATATTTAAGCCCAGAACGGATACCCGTTATCATGAAACGGCCGTAGTTTCTCATGATTTAAACTCGATTAATTCAACACCAGTTGATAATGCTTCCGCAATCTTATTGCTGGGCACCAATACGCAGGTAGTGGGAATCGATGAAGCACAGTTTTTTGACAATGAGCTTCCTGATGTTTGTAATAAACTCGCATTGAGAGGAATCAGGGTGATTGTAGCTGGTCTGGATATGGATTTTTCAGGAAAACCATTTGGTCCGATGCCGGCATTAATGGCCATTGCAGAACATGTTACGAAGGTGAATGCCGTTTGCGTATGTTGTGGCAATCCGGCACTTTTCAGCTACAGAACCGTAGCCAATGAAGCAACCGTTTTATTGGGCGAGAAAGATAGTTACGAGCCACGTTGCAGGGCATGCTATAATTTAGATAAAGGATAAACATCAATCTTATAAGATTTAATAAACGAGGTCTACAATGGAAAAAACACAGAAAATAGCCATTTTAGGCTGTGGTTGGTTCGGCTTTGCTTTTGCGAAGAAATTGGTTTCATTGGGTTATGAAGTTAACGGCTCCACCACCACACCAGAGAAACTGGCCTTACTCTCCGAAGATGAAATTCAGCCCTTTCTTGTCAATTTCACCTCAGACCAGGTGATCGTAGATCTTGAATTTTTCAATGCTGACGTTTTGTTTATCTGTATTCCACCAAAAAGAAGTTCTGCTGAGGTATATGATTACGTGCAAAAAATCGCTTCGATTTTAGAAGCTGCGAAAGATCGGACTTCAAAAATTGTACTGATCAGTTCTACAAGTGTTTACGGAGATGAGAATAAGGCGGTAAACGAATTAACGGAGACGAATCCCGATACTGAATCTGGCAAAGTGATTGTTGAAGCAGAAAACATATTGAAAGCACAGCATCCAGAAGATTTCACCATAATCCGCTTTGGGGGATTAATCGGTCCAAACCGTAACCCAGGCAGATTCTTCGCAGGCAAAACCGATGTTCCAAATGGCTTAGCACCAGTAAATTTAATTCACCAGACTGATGCAGTAAATATCGCGGTTGATATTATTGAAAAACAGGCTTTTGGCAGAATTTATAATGCCTGCTCGCCGATGCATCCAACCAGAAAAGATTTTTACACCGCCGCAGCAGAAAAAGCTGGGCTAGTAGCACCCGAATTCATTCCAGAGAAAAATGCATGGAAGGTAATTGAAAGTGTAAATGTCCCAAAATATTTGAATTACAATTTCCTGGAAGAAATAGCTTAGTCTTGGGTACTTGAGATTATCGTTTAGCCTTAAAAGCAAACGGCTAGCCGAGGCAAGCCAGCGCAGCGCGCAAAGTTTTCAGCAGGTGATGACATCAGCCGATAAATGAATGCTACAACTAAAATTTAGTTACGCTTCGATTTAAAAGAATTCTATTGTGTCCTGGCCAGACGGGCTTCTTTTCTTTTGACAGCAAAAGAAACAAAACTGCCGGCTCGCAATTTTTTTATCTAAGTCAGTAGCTAGGCTAAATCAGTGCCATTCCAAAAAATTGACCATGCAGGTCTAAGAGCAGAACGAATGGAACGGTGGTTTGGCCTTGCTGGATAGTGATAGCGATCGCCATTCTTGTTATAAATCTAAGCCTGCACCCTAATTCTCGTCATGCTATGGCCACCCTGCTATCCGGCCTCGGAAATGATGAAAGGAGAAAACGTTTAAAGCTTCAACCACAATCTTTCAACCCACCACAACCCAAGGCAGCGCGTCCTCTCCCGATCCTTCATCGGGTGCTTGTGCTGCCGAAAAAAAGCTTTAACGAGTTTATCCGACATCAGGTCCAAGCCTTGACTTTTGCTTCTTTTTGTTAAGAAAAAGAA
>Ga0308159_1004902_pt1 | contig 11739 bp, 7 predicted proteins | sample PhyCR1_FD_201040 | JGI IMG/M metagenome (GOLD analysis project Ga0308159, IMG submission 201040) | Phyllosphere microbial communities from UC Gill Tract Community Farm, Albany, California, United States - DLSLC.R1 | ecosystem: Host-associated > Plants > Phyllosphere > Unclassified | place: USA...
GAGCATGGTGACGGCGTTGCCGAATCCGTCCTGCCCGCGCCGCAGCCGCGCGTCGCAGTCCACATCGATATGCCAGTTGGCCACCGTCTGATCGTCGTAATTCTCCGGCGTCAGGCGCAGCATCTGGACCATCGTCGGCCGACCCGGCTTCGGGCGGTGGACGATCTGGTGCTCGATCGCGATGCGCATCAGGCGAACTTGAACTGACGGCCGATGGCGCCGTGCAGCTGGGCATTCTCCTGGATAAAGGCTTCGAGGAACTGGTGAAGCCCGCCTGCGATCACATCGCCCGACCGCGTCTTCGTCATCCGGTTTGCCCGCAATCTCGCCATGCGATCCGCCTCCCCATGCTGCCCCGTTCGCCGGGCAAGCTGCCCCAGCACGTCCACCGTTTCCTCGACCGACGCCGCCAGACTGCGCGGCAATTCGGTGCGCGCGATCAGCAGGTCGATGACGTTGGCGGGCTTCAGCCCGTCGGAATAGAGCCAGCGATAGGCGGTGACGGCGGACACGGTCTGGAGGATCGTCGTCCACTGGTCGCGATCGACGACGCCGCCGATCCGCTCGCCCGCGGGCAGCAGAATGTGATATTTCACGTCGAGCAACCGCGCAGTATTGTCCGCGCGTTCGACCGCCTGGCCCAGCCGGATGAACCAGGTCGTCTGGTTGCGCAGCATCCGGTGGACGGCGCCCTCGAAACCGCGTGTCTCGTTCTTCACCGCCTCGACCAGGCCCAGGACAGCGGTCGGATCGTCGGCGGCGGGCTTGGCCTCGAAATGCAGCCAGGCGCGGTTGATCGCGCTCCACGCCTCGCGGGTCAGCGCGGTGCGCACCGCCCGTGCATTGGTCCGCGCCATGTCGACGCAGCGCACGATCGAGCCGGGATGACAGGTCTCGACCGTCAGAAAGCGCGCGACCTCACGACGGCGCAACTCGCGCCCGCCCTCGGCAAAGGCGCTGGCGGTATCGGTGACGGCCAAGGCCGAGCCCCAGGCGGCCAGCCCCGCCGAGCGCGGCGACAGCACGTCGAGCCGAACGGTCGCCTCGACCAGCCGGGCGATGAAGTCGGCCCGCTCGAAATAGCGGCCCAGCCAATAGAGCGAGGATGCGGTCCGCGAGAGCATCAGCGTACTCCCTGCGTCTGGATCTGAGACTGCTGGCCCTGCACCTGTACCCAGCTTTCGGGTTCGGGATGAAGGAGGACGAAACTGTCCTTGGTGCCGCCGCCCTGGCTGGAATTGACGACCAGCGAGCCCTCGCGCAGCGCGACGCGGGTCAGGCCGCCCGGCGTCACTTCCACGCCGTTGCGGCCGGTCAGGACGAAGGGGCGGAAATCGACATGGCGCGGCGCGACGCCGCTTTCGACCAGGGTCGGCACGGTGGACAAAGCCAGCGTCGGCTGGGCGATATAACGATGCGGCTCGGCGATCAGCGCGGCGCGGAAATGCTCGATCTGGGCCTTGGTCGCGGTCGGGCCGACCAACATGCCATAGCCCCCCGATCCGTCGACCAGCTTGACGACCAGTTCGTCCAGATGATCGAGCACATAGGCCAGCGCCTCGGGCTCGCGGCAGCGCCAAGTCTCGACATTCTTCAGCTTGGGCTCGGCACCCGAATAATAACGGACGATATCGGGCATATAGCTGTAGATCGCCTTGTCGTCGGCGATGCCGTTGCCCGGCGCGTTGAGGATGGCGACATTGCCCGCCGCATAGGCCGCGATCAGGCCCGGCACTCCCAGCATCGAATCGGGGCGGAAGACCAAGGGATCGAGGAAATCGTCATCGACCCGGCGATAGATGACATCGACCTTCACCCGGCCCGCGATGGTCCGCATCCAGACGATGTCATCGTCGACCACCAGATCGGCCGCCTCGACCAGCTCGATCCCCATCGAATCGGCCAAGAAGCTGTGTTCGTAATAGGCGGAGTTGAAATGACCCGGCGTCAGGACGACGCAGGTCGGCTCGGCCACGCCATGCGGCGCGACCGACTTCATCGTGGCGAGCAGCCGGTCGGGATAGCTGTCGACCGCCGCCACCCGGAACTGGCGGAACAGCTCGGGGCAGAGGCGCAGCATCGCCTCCCGGTTCTCCAGCATATAGCTGACGCCCGAGGGGGTGCGGGCATTGTCCTCCAGCACGAAGAAATCGTCCGGCCCGGTGCGCACCAAGTCGATGCCGCAGATATGCGCCCAGACGCCGTGCGGGGGGCGCATGCCAGCGATCTCGGGCCGGAACTGCGGATTGCCGAAGATCAGGTCGGGCGGCAGGATGCCGTCGCGCAGGATCTTCCGCTCGCCGTAAATATCGTCGAGGAACGCGTTGATTGCCTCGACCCGTTGGACCAGCCCTTCGGACAGGCGCGCCCATTCGTCGGGCAGGAAGACGCGCGGCACGATATCGAACGGAATGATCCGTTCGGCCGCGTCGCTTTCGCCATAGACGGCAAAGGTGATGCCCAGCTGGCGAAAGGTCGCCTCGGCCGACTGCTGGCGGCGGCGGAGTTCGCTATCGGGGGTGTGATCGAGCCAACGTTGAAGCGCGGATAGTTCAGGGCGTGGCATATCCTTGCCAGCGGCCCCCATGATTTCGTCGAACGCGGCAATAGTCCCCATCCGGTCGTTACGCTCCCCCCAGTGTTCCGGTTCCATGCTGCACCGCATGATAGGGGTACGCAAGGGGGAAACACGATCCTCCCCGGCACGGGGAGGGGGACCGCCGCGAAGCGGGGGTGGAGGGGGGATTGCCACGCATGACTCGCTGTGTGGATAGCCCCCTCCACCAGCTTCGCTGGTCCCCCTCCCCGTGCCGGGGAGGATTTTACGCCCCCAGCTTCTCCAGCATCGACGGGGTCAGCACCTGCGGCAGGACCTGCGGTTCCTTCGCGCCGGGCGCGTAATAGAGGTACAGCGGCACCCCGGCGCGGTTATGCCGCTCGATAAAACGTCCCAATACCGGATCGCCGTCGGTCCAGTCGCCGACCAACACCGCCACCTTGTTGAGCGCGAACGCGTCGCGCACCGAGGACCGTTCGATGGCGGCGGCCTCATTGACCTTGCAGCTCAGGCACCAGTCGGCGGTGAAATAGGCGAAGACCGGGCGATTCTGCTTGCGCAGCTCGTCCAGCTTCGCCTCGGTAAAGGCGGTGTCGGCGCTTGTCTTGGCCCCCGCAGCGGCGGGCTTGACCGTCACGACGATCGCCACCGCCAGCACCAGCGTGACGACAGCGGGCCAGCCCGCCCGCCCCTTGCCGCCATGCTGGCGAAGGCCCGTCCACCAGAAGCCCAGCGAGGCGATCAGCGCGGCGGCCAGGCCCAGCGTCATGCCGGTCACCCCCGCCTCCTGCCCCAGGATCCACGCCAGTGCGAGCGCGGTCAGGAACATCGGCACCGACAGGATATGACGAAGCCGCACCATCCACATGCCCGGCTTGGGCAGACGTCGCCGCAGGGCGGGCACGAAACCGATCGCGAGGAAGGGCAAGGCGATGCCGATGCCCAGTCCCGCAAACACCGCCAGCGCGGCGGCGGCGGGCAGGACCAGCGCCGCGCCCAGCGCCCCGGCCATGAACGGCCCCGAACAGGGTGTCGCGACGAACGCCGCCAGCGCGCCGGTCGCGAATGATCCCATCGCCCCCGAGCGTCCGGCGAAAGCGGGCGTCGGCAGCTCGAACAGCCCGGCCAGATTGAATGCGATGCCCGCGACCAGCAGCAACAGGATGCCGATCACCCGCGGGTCCTGAAGCTGGAATGCCCAGCCCGCGCTCTGCCCGCCCGCGCGCAACGCCAGCAGCACGACGCCCAAGCCGACGCACACCAGCACGACGCCCGCCGTATAGGCCAGCGCCTCGGTCCGGGCGTGCCGCTCGTCCCCGCCGCCCTTGGCGAGGCTCAGCGCCTTCAGGCTCAGGATCGGGAAGACGCAGGGCATGATGTTGAGCAACAGTCCGCCCAGCACCGCGCCCAGAAACGCCAGCGCAATTGCGCCGAAACCACGATCCGTCCCGCCGCTTGCCGTTCCGGCGATGGCGCCGGGCTTGGCGGCGAACGACAGCCCCTGCCCTTCGCCAATGGATAGCACACCCGACACCGGGCCCGGCGTCGGCACGGCGGCGGCGGGCATGGCGAGGACCAACTGGTCGCCGCTGCGCGTCATCACCTGCGGCGCGGCATGGTCGATGATGCCGCTGCGCTCGGGGTAGAAATAAGCGTCCTTGACCACAACCGACGTGGGCAAGGGCACCGCGATCCGCACCTGCTTGCCGTGCGTCTCGATCACCCCGTCGCCGCCAAGCGGCTTGGGCAGGGCGGCGCGCCACCGGTCGAACTCGGTCCGCGTGGCGGGGTCGATTGTGCCGTCACCGACCGTCAGCTTCGTCGACAGCGTCTGGCTCTCGGGAACGCAGATGGTGTCGGTGCAGACCAGATAGTCGAGCTTCACCGTGATCGGCAGCGGCGCACCCTTCGCCATCCCGGCGGGGACCGACAGATCGACGAGCAGCGTGAAGGGCCGCTCATAGACATAGTTCATCAGCCCGGCGATCTTCAGTCGTCCGGGCACCGGATAGCGCAACTCCCCCGCGCTCGCGCCGCCGGGCAGCGTCCAGTGCGCCTCGGTCGGCAGGCCAGCATCGCCGCCATTCTTCCAATAGCCGTGCCAGCCTTTGTCCGGCGTCGCGACGATGGCCAGCGTGGTGCGGCCGCCCGCCGCCGGGGTTTCGCTTTCGGCGACCAGCCGCATCGCCAAGTGGGTGGCACCGGGCGCAGGCGCGCTCTCCGCCATGCCGGGGCCTGTCGCCACCAGCATGAACAGAGCCGTCATCAGGATGTAAAACCAACCGCGCATCGACCTTGCCCTAACCCGCTTTCGCGTTCCATAGCGCCCCTGTCCCTGCTTTGCACCAAGGTTGCCCATGAACTCCCTGACTGCCGCGCTCCTGGCCTCCGCCGCCCTGATTTCCAGCTCAGCGTTCGCCGCGCCCGCCGCCCATGCCCAGACCGCCAGCCCTGCCCCCGGTGCCGCGCCTGCGCCGGTCGTCACGCTGCCGGGCACGCCGCAGCCACCCTTTCCCGCGACGCCGCCCAAGCTGATCGTGGCGATCTCGGTCGACCAGTTCTCGGCCGACCTGTTCCAGCAATATCGCAACCACTTCACCGGCGGCATGGCGCGCCTGCTGACCGGTGCGGTCTTCCCCTCGGGCTATCAGAGTCATGCCGCGACCGAGACCTGCCCCGGCCACTCGACCATCCTGACCGGCTATCGTCCCGCGCACACCGGGATCATCGCCAACAACTGGGTCGACCAGTCGGTGAACCGCCCGGACAAGATCGTCTATTGCTCGGAGGACGAAAGCGTCGCAGGCATGGACCACAACAATTACATCGTCTCGGACAAGCATCTGAAGGTCCCCACGCTGGGCGAACGGATGAAGACTGCCGATCCCCGCGTGCGCACCGTCTCGGTCGCCGGGAAGGACCGCGCCGCCGTGATGATGGGCGGCCACAAGATGGACGAGATCTGGTGGTGGGACGGCAAGACCTATGTCTCCTATGCCGGACGCGCCATACCGCCGGTGGTCGAACGTACCCGCAAGGCGGTGGCCGACCTGATCGCCCGGCCGCAGGACGCCATGCCGCTGCCCGGTTTCTGCAAGCCGCTCGACCGGCCGATCACCGTCGGCAGCCAGACGCTGGGCACCGGCCGGTTCCAGCGCGCGGCGGGCGACCTGAAGGCGTTCCGCGTCTCGCCCGCCGCCGATGCGGCGGTGCTGGCAATGGCGGCGGGCTTCGTCCAGGACATGAAGCTGGGCCAGGGGCCGCAGACCGACATCCTGTCGGTAGGCCTGTCGGCGACCGACTATATCGGCCACGCGCTGGGCACCCAGGGCGCCGAGATGTGCATCCAGATGGCCGAGCTGGACCGTTCGCTGGCGGGCTTCTTCGACGTGCTCGACGCGACCGGCGTGGATTATGAGGTGATGCTGACCGCCGATCACGGCGCGCACGACATGACCGAGCGCCAGCAGATCCGCGCCATGCCGATGGAAAGCCATATCGCGCCCGAGGCCAAGACCAAGGCGATGTCGGCCGCGATCGCCAAGGCGATGGGCCTGCCCAATGATCCGCCGCTCATGATGAGCGCCGAGGGCGACATCTACATCAACGCCGCCCTGCCGCCCGCGACCCGTGCGAAGGTGCTGGCGGAGGCCAAGCGCCGCTATGAGGCGCTGCCGCAGGTCGCCGCCGCGCTGACCCGTGACGAGATCGCGGCGACGCCCTGGCCGACCACGCCGCCGGAGACCTGGACGCTGAAGGAAAAGGCGCGCTCCTCCTATGACCCGACCCGCTCGGGCGACCTGCTGATCCTGCTGCGCCCCCGTGTTACCACGATCGAAGAACCGGCTCCCGGCTATGTCGAGACGCATGGCTCTCCCTGGGACTATGACCGCCGCGTGCCGATCCTGTTCTGGCGCAAGGGCATGGCCGGGTTCGAGCAGCCCTTGTCGGTGGAGACGGTCGATATCGCCCCGACACTGGCGGCGACGATCGGATTGCCGATGCCGGGCGTGGACGGACGTTGCCTGGACCTCGATCCGGGTGCGGCGGATACGTGTAAGCGGTAAGTATCTATTCCTCCCCTTGCAGGGGAGGAATTCGTTAGGCGCGCTCGACCCTATACTCGATCGGCTTGAAGCTCCCCCCATTGGACGCGGGCGCCGAGCACGCCGTCAGCCCGATCACCAAGTCCATATACGCCACGAAGCGGATATGGTCCCCCGCCTTGCTCAGCGGGGGCAGCACCTCCAGCTTGCCGGTCGTCCCATCGATCGGCACGTTCATGAAGCAATTGAAGGCCACCGGGATGCGGTCCGGCGCGACACCGTAAGGCTCCAGCGCGGCCGCCAGATTGCCGAAGCACCCGCGATGGCGCGGCAGGTCGGGATAGAAATGGTCGAACGTATCGACCGAGCAGGGCGTCAGCAGGAAGTCGTGCATCCCGACCTGATCCTCGACGATCTCCAGCATCACCCGCGACCGGTTGGAATAGAGCTTGTGCCCCGTCGTCAGCCGGATCGTCTCGGCATAGTCGAGCGTACGGCCCGACGAAATCACCTCATCCAGGTCATCGGCATTGAAGGCGAGCAGATCGGCCACCTGCCGCCCGCGCGGATCGATCACGGTCAGGCTGTCGCCCTTGGCCATGCGGAACGCGTCGCCGCTGCGCGGGGGGATTTCCACGGTCCGGCTGCTCATGGCTTGGCCTCGCTCGCACCGCCCGCATAATGGAAGGGACAGCGCCAGCCCTCCTCGACCACGCGGCCGCTATACTGGCGCGCTTCGCTCAATTCGCCATGGCGGGCGAGCATCGGATTGCGCGAACCCGCCAGTGCCTCGTCGCGCATCAGGATTTTCTCGCGCATCGTCTCGTACTTCCCCTGCGCGCGCAGGATTTCGAACTGGTCGTGCAGATTGAAGATCATGGCCGGGCGCGGGAAGCGGCGCGCGGGGCGGCTGGCATTCGGGTGAAGCCCCACGACGAAAAACGCCTCGCCACCAAAGGACAGCGAGAAATGCGGATCGTCGGGATCGGCGCTGACTCGCCTGTCCCAATCCTGGCCCAGCCAGACATCCTTGTCCGACAGCGACTGGATACGCGACCAGACCGCCCGCTCGAACGCGGCTTCGTCGAGCGTTTCCGGCCCGGCAAAGACCACGGCAAGGCTACGGAAGAGCTGCGGCTCGGCCCGGTAGCGCTCGGCGAAACGGCGCAGGCAGTCGTGAATGCGCAGATCGTCCCAGGCGCTGGCGATGTCGCGCGCGCCCAGGATTTCGAGCGTCCCGCGCGCCATCGCCGCCTTTGCGCCGACGCACGGGAAATCGGCCTGCGCAATATGGGCGCGAAGCATGGCGGAGGATTCCGGCTCGCTGGGGTCTTGAGCGGGAAAGAGGCTGCTGATCGTATCTGACATGGGATGACCCAACGCCGCGCTGAAACGGGACGTTCCGAAAGGTGACGCAATCCCAATAAATTGCAGATCATTTCTCAGTGATATTGATAGGGATCAATCGCATAGTTGATCGAGGTTGCTCACCCTCTGCCAGCTACGATGCGCGCCACCGGCTCGGCCTGTTCGGTGCCGCGTCGGGCGGCGGAAGGGCGGCCGTGATGATAACCCTGCTGCCACTCCGCGCCGCTGACATAGGCGAGATCGGCCATGGTCTGGGTTTCGACACCCTCGACGATCACCGTGCCCCCCAGTTCGCGGATCAGGCCGACCAGATGCGGCAGGCTGTGACAGGGTTCGCGATCGCGCATCGCCCGTTGCAGGAACAGGCCGTCGACCTTCACCAACGCAGGCACCAGATCCATCAACTGGCGGATCGAGGTGAAGCCTGCCCCGAAATCGTCCAGTGCCAACGTCGCCCCCGTCGCGCGCAGCGCGCGGGCGAAGGCAATCGCGTCATGGATATGCGTGATCGGCTCGGTTTCGGTGATCTCAACGACCAGCCGTGCGGCAAGGTCGGGCTGCGCGGCCAGCAGGGTCAGGACGCCGCGCCACCAGCCGCTCAGATGCGCCGAGTTCGCCGAAATATTGACCGCCAGCACCGCATCGGGATGCGTCCGCAGTTCATCCAGCACATGGCGCACCATCACCCGGTCGAAGGTCGAGGCGATCCCCGTCCGCTCCAGCGCGGGAAAGAGCGTCGATGGGGACAGCCCCGCGCCGGGGTCGTCGAAGCGGACCAGCCCCTCATGATAGAGGATGCGCGACGGGTCGGCATGATGACGGACCGGCTGCCAATGCGCCGCCATCCGCCCTTCGGCCGCGCAGCGAAAGGCCCGGGCGATCAGGTGCATGTCGTTCCTGTAGAGCGACAATCCGTCGTCGCCATGATCGCGGCGCACGTCGCGCGGGCCGCGATACCGGGGCGGCTCGTCATTCTGCCTGGTCATCACCGCATGGACACCCGCACCGGGTTCGCCGGTCATCGCCTCGATATCGATCGGTTCGGCGGTCAGGCGATAGGACAGATCGGCCAGGCGGTCCTCAAGCACAGGCCCGTCATGCGCGGCGTCGCCCAAGACTCGAAAGCGCCGGTGCGCCGCATCCCGCTCGATCCGCAGCCCGAATTCGCACAGCCGGGTCGCGATGCGGTGTGCGACATGGTCCGCCACGCCCGGCCCCCAACAGGCCGCAATCAACTCGAAATTGCTGATCTCGATCTCAAACGCCCTACTCGGCACCTAACCCCCGTCCCCCGCCAACGGGAACGCCGCCTTGGCGACACTCCCGGTCAAGCGTCAAGGGTAGCGAGCATGCCTACACTTGCAAGCGTACAGAACAGTTCGATCAGCCATGAAATGGCGATTTGTTAGGAAGTTAGACGCAATAAAAGCAAAGATTATCAATCCAGATTAGGCCGCAACCAACGCGTGGCCTGCGCCACATCGACGCCGCGCCGCACGGCATAGTCCGCCACCTGATCTTCACCGATCCGCGCCACGCCGAAATATTCCGCCTGGGCGTGCCCGAAATAGAAGCCACTGACCGCCGCCGTCGGCAGCATTGCGAAGCTGTCGGTCAGCTCCAACCCGACTGCCTGCTCCGCGCCCAGCAGGTCGAACAGCGTCCGCTTGATGCTGTGTTCGGGGCAGGCGGGATAGCCCGGCGCGGGGCGGATGCCGCGATACTGCTCACGAATCAGCGCCTCGTTGGTCAGCTGCTCGCCCGCCGCATAGCCCCACAGGTCGGTGCGGACATGTGCATGGAGGCGCTCGGCAAAGGCTTCGGCCAGACGGTCGGCCAGTGCCTTGAGCAGGATGTCGTTATAATCGTCATGCCCGCTGCGGAAGCGTTCGATATGCGCGTCGATGCCGTGGATGCCGACCGCGAAGCCGCCGATCCAGTCGCCCGCCGGGTCGATGAAGTCGGTCAGGCACATATTGGCGCGGCCTTCGCGCTTGGCGATCTGCTGGCGGAGGAACGGGATGCGAGTTTCCTCCCCCCCTGCGGTCAGGATCACGTCGTCGCCATCGCGGCGGCACGGCCACAGCGCGGCCACGCCGCGCGCGGTCAGCCACTTGTCGGCAATGATCGTGTCGAGCATGGCTTGCGCATCGGCATACAGCCCGCTGGCGCTCTCGCCGACCACTTCATCGGTCAGGATGGCGGGAAAATTGCCCGCCAGTTCCCAGGCGCGGAAGAAGGGCGTCCAGTCGATATAGTCGCGCAGGTCGGACAGGTCCCAGTCCTGATAGACATGCACGCCCGGCTGCCTGGGCTCGCCCGCCTTCAACGCCATGTCCGCGACGAAGCCGCGCGCACGGGCTTCCTCCAGCGGCAGGAGGGCATTGGCCCCCTTGCCCTCGCGCGCCTTGCGGACGGCTTCGTAATCGGCCGCGACCTGCGCGACGTAAGGATCGCGCTGGGTATCGGACACCAGCGTCGTCGCCACGCCGACCGCGCGGCTGGCGTCGAGGACATGGACCACCGGCCCCGAATAGGCGGGCGCGATACGCAGCGCGGTGTGGACCTTGGAGGTCGTCGCGCCGCCGATCAGCAGCGGCATGGTCATGCCCGCGCGCTGCATCTCCTCGCCCACCGTCACCATCTCGTCGAGCGAAGGGGTGATGAGACCCGACAGGCCGATCATGTCGGCGTCATGCTCGACCGCCGAGGCGATGATCTTCGACCACGGCACCATGACGCCCAGATCGACGACCTCGAAGCCGTTACACTGGAGCACGACGCCGACGATGTTCTTGCCGATATCGTGCACGTCGCCCTTCACGGTCGCGAGCACGATCTTGCCCTTGCCCTTGGCACCGGGTTCCTTCGCCGCCTCGATGAAGGGCAGCAGGTGCGCCACCGCCTTCTTCATGACGCGGGCCGACTTCACCACCTGCGGCAGGAACATCTTGCCCGAGCCGAACAGGTCGCCGACGACGTTCATTCCGTCCATCAGCGGGCCTTCGATCACCTCGATGGGCCGCGCGAACGCTTGCCGGCATTCCTCGGTATCGTCGACGACATGCGCGTCGATGCCCTTGACCAGCGCATATTCCAGCCGCTTGGTGACGGGCAGACTGCGCCATTCGGCGGCCTGCTTCTCCGCCACCGCATCGGTGCCGCGATAGCGCTCGGCCAACGCGACCAGCCGTTCGCCCGCTTCGGGATCGCGGTTGAGCACGACATCCTCGCAGGCCGTACGCAGCTCGGGATCGATCGTGTCGTACACGTCGAGCTGGCCCGCATTGACGATCGCCATGTCCATGCCCGCCGGGATGGCGTGGTAGAGGAACACCGAGTGCATCGCGCGTCGCACCGGCTCGTTGCCGCGGAAGCTGAACGACAGATTCGACAGGCCACCCGAGATATGGACGTGCGGGCAGCGCGCCTTGATTTCGCGGCATGCCTCGATGAAGTCGACGCCGTAATTGTTATGCTCTTCGATGCCGGTCGCGACCGCGAAGACATTGGGGTCGAAGATGATGTCCTCGGGCGGGAAGCCGATCCCCATCAGCAGGTCGTATGCGCGCGCGCAGATTTCGACCTTGCGGTCCTTGGTGTCGGCCTGACCGACCTCGTCGAACGCCATGACGACCACTGCCGCGCCGTACGCCATGCAGCGGCGGGCATAATGAAGGAACGCCTCCTCGCCTTCCTTCATGCTGATCGAATTGACGATCGGCTTGCCGGACACGCACTTCAGCCCCGCCTCGATCACGCTCCATT
>Ga0308159_1004903_pt1 | contig 11739 bp, 10 predicted proteins | sample PhyCR1_FD_201040 | JGI IMG/M metagenome (GOLD analysis project Ga0308159, IMG submission 201040) | Phyllosphere microbial communities from UC Gill Tract Community Farm, Albany, California, United States - DLSLC.R1 | ecosystem: Host-associated > Plants > Phyllosphere > Unclassified | place: USA...
CGAACAGGACAGTGAAACGACTTTGCGCCGATGATAGTGCGGGTTCCCGTGTGAAAGTAGGTCATCGTCAGGCTCCTACAGCCCAAACCGCCCTCAGATCAACATTGGTCTGGGGGCGTTTTGCTTTGTGGCGGCGCAAATCGGAGATCGACAGTGCAATTGCAGGACGTCCTGTATTCGCAGGGATTTGGAACCAGACGGGTGTGTGCGGGCCTGATCCAGCAGGGCCATGTGCAGTTGCTGGAAAAAGGCGCTACGGGCGGGCCGGCAGTGTGCACCGACTCGACCTACGACGTGGAGCCCGAAGGGCTGCGTTTCATCGTGCAGGGCGTGGAATGGGCGTGGCACCGCCAAGCCTATCTGATGATGAACAAGCCCGCCGCCGTGGAGTGCTCGCAGAAGCCCTCCACCTATCCCAGCGTCTACACCCTGTTGCCGGCGCCGCTGCGCGCGCGCCCGACGGCCGGCAAGATCCTGGGCGTGCAGACCATCGGGCGGCTGGACCAGGACACGACGGGGCTGCTGCTCCTGAGTGACGACGGCAGCTTTATCCACAAAGTCAGTTCCCCCAAGAAGCACATTGAAAAGACCTACCGGGTCTATGCCAAGTATGATTTGACTCCGCAGCAGAAGGACCGATTGCTGCAGGGTGTCGTGCTGAACGACGATCCGAAACCCGTGGTGGCTACGGATTGCGTGGTGCAGGAAGGTCCCGTGTTCGACCTCACCGTGACCGAAGGAAAGTACCACCAGGTCAAGCGCATGGTGGCTGCGGTCGGCAATCGGGTCGAGCAACTGCACCGCATCCGTATTGGCGGGCTTCATCTTCCCGAGGATCTGGAGTCGGGGGGGTGGCGTTGGCTGGACGAGCGCGAGATCGCCATGGTGTTCCAGGGCTGAACCTGCCCGGAACGTGGCTGCCGGTTGAAATCTAGAGAGTCGCGAACAACGACGCGACGTGAGTATGCGCAGACGCCATCATTTGCTTTTGTCCCTCTCGTGCCTTGCCTCCCTGTCGGTGGGAACGGCGCGTGCCCTGGCTGCCCCTCCATCTTCTGCGCCCTCCGCTCCTGCGCCCACGGGTGCGCATCCACCGGTATTCGTGCTCAATTCGCTCGATGCCGACGTGAGCGTGATCGACCCGGTGACATGGCAGGAACTGCGCCGCATTCCCACGGGCAAAGAGCCGCACCATCTGTATCTCACGCCGGACGAGAAGTCGATCGTCGTGGCGAATGCCCTGGCCGACAGCCTGACGTTCATCGATCCGGTGACGGCGCAGGTGCAGCGCACGGTGCGGAACATCGTCGATCCCTACCATCTGCGCTTCACGCCGGACATGAAGTGGCTCATCACGGCCGCCAACCGGCTCGACCATGTGGACTTCTATCGCTGGGACGGCAAGGACCTCTCGCTGGTGCAGCGGGTCGCCACCGGGCGCACGCCGAGCCACCTGTGGGTGGACAGCGGCAGCCGCACGGTGTATTCGACCATGCAGGACAGCGACGAGCTGGTGGCGATCGACATCGCGACGCAGAAGATCCGCTGGCGCACGAAGACCGGGCCCATGCCGGCCGACATCCATGGTTCCGCGGATGACAAGTTCCTGTTCGTCGGCCTCACGGGGAGCGACGGGGTGGAGGTGTTCGATGTGTCGGGGCCGGAGCCCCGCAGCGTCAAGCGGATCCCGACGGGCAAGGGCGCCCATGCCTTCCGGAGCGCCGGCGACAAGCGGCACATCTTCGTCAGCAACCGCGTGGCCAACACCATCAGCAAGATCGACATGACCGCGCAGAAGGTCGTGGACGTGTACTCGGCACCGGGCGGGCCCGACTGTATGGACGTGTCGGCGGACGGCCGCTGGCTCTACGTGTCGGCCCGCTGGGCGAAGAAGCTGCTGGTGATCGACACGGTCGAGCGCAAGGTGGTGCAGCGCGTCAACGTCGGCAAGTCGCCCCATGGCGTGTGGACGCTGCAGCATGCACCCCGCTGAGCCAGGTCCGGCTGGGGGGCGCCGCCCCCGGCGGGCATTCCGCGTCGCGGTGCTGGCCACCGCCGCGGTGTCGCTCATCGCCGGGCTGGTGCCGGCCCAGGCCCGCGCAGCCTGCGACAAGCCGGTCTACCTGACCCTGGACACCGGCCACATGGGTGTGGCGCCGCTGATCGCCGACGTACTCAAGCGCCAGCACGTGCTGGTCACGTTCTTCGCGGCCAACGAGAAGACGCAGGAGGGCGACGGCAGCCTGGGCGACCACTGGGCCGGGTGGTGGAAGGCACGCGCCGCCGAGGGGCATGCGTTCGCCTCGCACACCTTCGACCACGTGTATTGGCGTGCGGACCTGGCGGGGGACGCCGCGTCTCCGAGCTTCCGCGTGCGACCGTCGGCCGGGCCGCAGGCGGGCAGGGAATCCACGATGACCGCGCGCCAGTACTGCGACGAGATCGCGCGCTCGGAGAACCGGCTGAAGGAGATCACGGGGCAGGCGCCGCTGCCGCTCTTCCGGGCGCCGGGCGGCAAGACCTCTGCGAAGTTGCTGGAGACGGCGCGGCGCTGCGGCTATGCGCACGTCGGCTGGTCGCCCGCGGGATTCCTCGGCGACGAGCTGCCGAGCGAGCGCTATAGCAATGCACTGCTGCTGCGTCAGGCCTTGGACCGGGTGAAGCCGGGCGACATCCTGCTCGCGCACCTCGGCATCTGGTCGCGCAAGGATCCGTGGGCGCCGGCCGTGCTGGAACCGCTGATCGAAGGGCTCAAGGGCAAGGGCTTCTGCTTCCGCACGCTGAAGGACCATCCCGACTACAAGGAATGGATTTCGTCGCACTCCCGGCGCTGAGCGGGAACCTGGACGGCGGCGGGCGATCGGAGCGGTGGTGATGGAAAGTCTCGGTCAACTATTCGACATGGCGCAGCAATGGCTGTTCGAGACGGTGGTGCAGCCGCTGCTGTTCTCGCTGGGGATGGCGAACTTTCTGGAGGACGGCTACACGGCGACGGGCTGGCTGCTCGTGGGGGTGCTGCAGCTGCTCGTGATGCTCTGCCTGATCGCTCCGCTGCAGCGCTGGCGTCCGGTGGAACCGGTGACCGACCGGCCGGCCGTCCGCACCGACATCCTCTACACGCTCATCCACCGGCTGGGACTGTTCCGCATCGCACTGTTCTTCAGCGTGGACCCGCTGTGGGACCGGCTCTTCGGCGCGTTGCGCGTCGAAGGCTTCAGTACGTTCCATCTGGACGAGATCTGGCCGGGCATCACGGACGTGCCGTGGGTGAGCCTGCTGATCTACCTGGTGGTCTTCGACTTCCTCAACTACTGGATCCACCGCGGCCAGCACCAGTTCGACTGGTGGTGGAAGCTGCATTCGCTGCACCACTCGCAGCGGCAGATGACGATGTGGAGCGACAACCGCAACCATCTGCTGGACGACGTGCTGACCGACGCGATCGTGGTGGTGGCGGCGCAGCTGATCGGCGTGCCGCCCGGGCAGTTCGTGGCGATCGTCGCGATCACGCAGTTGAGCGAGAACTTCCACCACGCCAACCTGCGGGTGTGGTTCGGACGCTGGGGCGAGCGGCTGTGGGTGAGTCCCCGCTTCCATCGGCTGCACCATTCCATCGGCCTGGGCCACGAAGGGCCCTCCCGGCCGGGCATGCCGGCGCCGGTGCTGGGCGGGCACAACTTCGGGGTGCTGCTGCCCTGGTGGGACATGCTGTTCGGCACGGCCAATTTCGAGCTTCGCTACGACCCGACGGGCATCCGCGACCAGGTGGAGGCCGACGCCCGGGGCCGGGTGCGCGATTACGGCAGAGGGTTCTGGCGCCAGCAGTGGCGCGGGCTGCTGCGCCTGGCGGGCCGGGATTGAAGAAGTCCCCGGGCCCTGGTGCGTTCATGCTTCGGCGCTATGCTTGGCGCCCATGAGGCTGCTCATCGATTCGTTCTGGCGCGCCGCGGCGTACTGCGTCCTCCCGCGGGTGATGGCGCTGTCGCTGCTGCCGCTGCTGGTGATCGCTCTGCTGGCGTGGCTGTTCGGGCATTTCTGGTGGGATGCCGGCGTGGCGTGGCTGCAGTCCGTGCTCGATTCCTGGTCGTGGCTGTCGTTCATCCGGGGCTGGCTGCAGGACGCCGGCGTGCAGGGGCCGTCGCTGCTGGCGCCGTTGCTGCTGGCGGTGCTGGTCACCCCGGTGATCGTGGTGCTGTCCGTGCTGGCGGTGGCCATGCTGATGACGCCGGCGCTGGTGTCGCTGGTGGCCCAGCGCCGTTTCCCCACGCTCGAACGGCGGGGCGGGGCGTCGTTCGTCGCCAGCGTGTTCTGGTCGCTCGGCTCGACCGTGGCGGCACTCGTGGCGCTGGCCGTGTCGGTTCCGCTCTGGTTCATCCCGCCGCTGGTGCTGGTGCTGCCGCCCCTGATCTGGGGGTGGCTGACCTACCGCGTGATGGCATTCGATGCGCTGGGCGAGCATGCGGACAAGGCGGAGCGCGAGGCCATCATGCGCAGGCACCGGATGCGGTTGCTGGGTATCGGCATCGTCACCGGCTACCTCGGCGCGGCGCCGGGCATCGTGTGGGCCTCGGGCATCGTGTTCGCGGCGGCCTTCGTGGTGCTCATTCCGGTGGCCGTGTGGATCTACACGCTGGTGTTCGCCTTTTCCTCGCTGTGGTTCACGCACTACTGCCTTTCCGTGCTGGAGCAATCGCGTGCCGCGGCGCCCGGCGGGAACGGTTCCGCTCCCGGGAGCATCGTGCCTGCCGCGCCGCCCGGGCCGCGCACGAACGCCGTTCCTTCTTCCCCTTCGTCTTCCTCTTCTTCTGGACCTTCCGCATGACACCGGTTCCCTCGTTCGGCCTCATCATCGTCGGTGACGAAATCCTTTCCGGCAAACGGGCCGACAAGCACATGCCGAAGGTGATCGAGCTGCTGGCGGCGCGCGGGCTGCCGCTGGCGTACGCCGATTACGTGGGGGACGATCCGGAGCGCATCACGGCCACCCTGCGACGCGCCTTCTCGTCGACCGACATCGTGTTCTCGTGCGGCGGCATCGGCGCCACCCCGGACGACCACACGCGGCAGTGCGCCGCGCGCGCGCTGGACGCCGAACTGGCGCTGCACCCCGAAGCCGCCGAGCTGATCCGGGAGCGCATGCGGGACGTGGCGCAGGAGCAGGGCACCCCATACGAGCCCGACCGGTCGGACAACGTGCATCGGCTGAACATGGGCGTGTTTCCGCAGGGTGCGCGGATCATTCCCAATCCCTACAACAAGATTCCCGGGTTTTCCTGCGACGGGGTGGGCGGTGGCACCGTGCATTTCGTCCCGGGGTTTCCGGTGATGGCATGGCCGATGATCGAAGGCGTGCTCGACGCGCACTGCCGGCAGTGGTTCAATCGGCAACCGCAGACGGAGCGTTCCGTCGTGGTGTACGGCGCGATGGAGGCGGCGCTCACGCCGCTCATGGAGCGCGTGGAGGCCGGGCATGCCGGGGTGAAGGTGTTCAGTCTGCCGAGCGTGGACCATCCCGTGCACGGGCGGCACATCGAACTGGGTGTGAAGGGCAGCTCGGCCCTGGTGCCCGGGGCCTGGGACGCCCTCATCCAGGGGTTGCACGAATTTGGTGCAAGCCTCGGCCCCGAGTTGGTGCGCAACACCTGAATGGGTGTGCGCATGCGAGTGAAGCCCGCTTCTGGTGCATCGACCCAGGGCGGGTCCGGCAGACGGTGTGCATGCTCCGCGTTAGTGCATGCTGGCACGCAATCTGCTTTTTGACGACCGTGGTTTTTTTCAACAAACGCTAAATCCTGGAGATCCTGATGGCAAAGACCGTTGCAGACGTGATGAAGATGGTGAAGGAGAACGAAGTGAAGTTCGTGGACTTCCGCTTCACCGACACCCGCGGCAAGGAGCAGCACGTCACCGTGCCGGTGTCCCACTTCGACGAAGACAAGTTCACGTCGGGCCATGCGTTTGACGGCTCTTCCGTGGCCGGCTGGAAGGGGATCGAAGCCTCGGACATGCAGCTGATGCCCGACCCGAGCACGGCCAACATCGATCCGTTCTTCGAAGAAACCACGCTGTTCCTGCAGTGCGACGTGATCGAGCCGGGCGACGGCAAGGCCTATGACCGCGATCCCCGTTCCATCGCCAAGCGCGCCGAAGCCTACCTGAAGGCCTCCGGTCTGGGCGACACGGCCTTCTTCGGTCCGGAACCCGAATTCTTCATCTTCGACGGCGTGCGCTGGTCCAACGAGCCCGGCAAGGTCATGTTCGAGATCGAAGAGTACGAAGCCCCCTGGAATTCGGGCGCCAAGCTCGAAGGCGGCAACCGCGGCCACCGTCCCACGGTCAAGGGCGGCTACTTCCCCGTGCCCCCGGTCGACAGCACGCAGGACATGCGCGCCGAAATGTCCCTGATCCTCGAATCCCTGGGCATCCCGGTCGAAGTGTTCCACCACGAAGTGGCGGGCGCCGGCCAGAACGAGATCGGCACCAAGTTCAGCACGCTGGTCGAGCGCGCCGACTGGACGCAGGTCCTGAAGTACGTGGTGTGGAACGTGGCCAACGCCTACGGCAAGACCGCCACCTTCATGCCCAAGCCCTACGCCGGCGACAACGGCTCCGGCATGCACGTGCACCAGTCCATCTGGAAGGACGGCAAGAACCTGTTCGCCGGCGACGGCTATGCAGGCCTCTCCGACTTCGCCCTGTACTACATCGGCGGCATCATCAAGCACGCGCGTGCCCTGAACGCCATCACCAACCCCGGCACGAACAGCTACAAGCGCCTGGTGCCCGGCTTCGAAGCCCCCGTGAAGCTGGCCTACTCGGCCCGCAACCGCTCGGCCTCGATCCGCATCCCGTACGTGGCGAACCCGAAGGGCCGCCGCATCGAGGCGCGCTTCCCCGATCCTTCTGCCAACCCGTACCTGTGCTTCTCCGCACTGATGATGGCCGGCCTGGACGGCGTGGAAAACAAGATCCATCCGGGCGAAGCCGCCACGAAGGATCTCTACCATCTGCCGCCCGAGGAAGACAAGCTGGTGCCGACCGTGTGCCACAGCCTCGACCAGGCGCTCGAGTACCTGGACAAGGACCGCGCGTTCCTGACCAAGGGCGGCGTGTTCTCGGACTCCATGCTGGATGCCTACATCGAGCTGAAGATGGGCGAAGTCACGCGCTTCCGCATGGCTCCGCACCCGGTCGAGTACGACATGTACTACTCGCTGTGATCCACGTGGCCCCGGCGTCATGCCGGGGGCGCAGGATGCGATGGGGCGGCTTCGGCCGCCCTTTTTCATGGACGCCGGCCCGGGCGAAGACCCTCCGGCCCGGGGCGGTCCGTGGCGGCGGGCGGGCGATTGGGGGATACTTCCGGACAGCTTCCGCATGCCTGCGGCATGCCCTGCGAGGACTTTGAATGACGAAAACTCTTACCGTGCTCCTGGCGCTGGCCGCCCTGGCGCCGGCAGCCTGGTCCCAGGACCGCATCTACCGCTGCGGCAACGAGTACACCAACAATGCATCCCAGGCCCGGGAACGGGGCTGCAAGCTCGTGGAGGGCGGCAACGTCACCGTGGTGCAGGGAACGCGCCCCGCATCGGCCGCCGCGTCCCCCCAGGGCGGTGGCGCGGCCACGGCGGCGCCTGCCGCATCGCCTTCCAACGCACCGCGCGTGGACGCCAACGACCAGCGGGCCCGCGATTCGGACGCGCGTGCCATCCTGGAGGCGGAACTGCGCAAGGCGGAAGCGCGTCTGGCCGAACTGAGCAAGGACTACAACAACGGCGAACCGCAGCGCACGGCGCTGGAACTGCGCAATCCGCAGGTCTACATCGAGCGGACGGCGGAGCTCAAGGCGGCCGTGGCGCGCGCCGAGAGCGACGTCGCCGGCATCAAGCGCGAACTCGCCCGCCTGCCGGGCGGGGCGGGCCGTTGAGCGTGGCTCCCGCATCCGCTGCGCGCCAGTCGGAGCGCTATCTCGCCCTGGATCTGGTGTCCACCCTGGTGGCGGTGCTCCACCGGGACGGTTCCGTGATGTTCGCCAACGCCTCCCTCGAGGACACGCTGGGCCTGTCCCGCCGCACGCTGGAGACGACCGACTTCTCGACCCTGTTCACCGATCCCGCGTTGCTGCAGACCGCGCTGGCGGGCGCCCGGGAGCAGGACTTTGCCGCCCTGCGCTTCGAGGCGGGCCTGCGGCGCGGGCCGCTGCAGGAGCAGATTCCCGTGCACGTGCATGTGGCGGTGGCCGAGCAGACGGGCGAGATCCTGGTGGAGATGTGGCCGCTCGAGGCCCAGGCCCGGCAGGACCGCGAGGAGCGCCTGCGCGAACAGGCCCTGGCCAACAAGGAGCTGATCCGCAACCTGGCGCACGAGATCAAGAACCCGCTCGGCGGCATCCGCGGGGCGGCGCAGCTGCTCGAGATGGAGCTCGACAACCCGGAGATGACCGAGTACACGCAGGTCATCATCCACGAGGCGGACCGGCTGCAGAGCCTGGTGGACCGGCTGCTCGCGCCGCACCGGCATCCGCACCTCGTGGGCGACGTCAACATCCACGAAGTGTGCGAACGCGTGCGGTCGCTGATCCTCGTCGAGTACCCGCACGGGCTGCGCGTGCAGCGCGACTACGACATCTCGATCCCCGAGTTCCGGGGCGACCGGGCCCAGCTCATCCAGGCGGTGCTGAACATCGTGCAGAACGCCGCGCAGGTGCTGACCGACCGCATGGCGGCGGGCGATGCCACGATCACGCTGCGCACGCGCGTCGCGCGGCAGGTGACCTTCGGGCGGCAGCGGTACCGGCTGGCACTGGAATTGCATGTCATCGACAACGGACCGGGCGTCCCCGAAGCGATCAAGGAGCGGATCTTCTATCCGCTGGTCACGGGGCGTGATGGAGGATCGGGGCTGGGACTGACGCTCGCACAGACTTTCGTGCAGCGGCACGACGGCTTGATCGAATGCGACAGCATGCCGGGTCGCACCGATTTCCGCATCCTCATTCCCTTGCCTTGAGGTCCGGAGACATTCATTTCCGAGACAAGGTAGAACCACCACATGAAGCCGATCTGGATAGTAGACGACGACCCATCGATCCGCTTCGTCCTCGAGAAGGCGCTGGCGCGCGAGAACCTGCCCACGCGCAGTTTCACCCATCCCCGTGAAGTGCTGGACGCGCTGGCCGACGTGGCCGCGGGCGACCCCGCCCGGCAGGGGCCGCAGGTGCTGGTCAGCGACATCCGCATGCCCGGCGGCTCGGGCCTGCAACTGCTGGAGCAGGTGCGCCAGCAGTTGCCCGGCCTGCCCGTCATCATCATGACCGCGTATTCGGACCTCGACAGCGCGGTGTCGGCCTTCCAGCGCGGGGCTTTCGAGTACCTGCCCAAGCCGTTCGATCTGCCCAAGGCCGTGGAGCTGATCCGGCGCGCCGTGGAGGAGAGCCAGCGCGAGGAGGTGACCGAGGAGCGGCAAACCGCCACGCCCGAGATGCTGGGGCAGGCACCGGCCATGCAGGACGTGTTCCGGGCGATCGGGCGCCTGAGTCAGAGCCAGGTGACGGTGCTCATCACGGGCGAATCGGGCTCCGGCAAGGAACTCGTGGCGCGGGCGCTGCACAAGCATTCGCCGGTGGCCGAGGGGCCGTTCGTCGCCATCAATACCGCCGCCATTCCGAAGGACCTGCTGGAGAGCGAGCTGTTCGGCCACGAGCGCGGCGCGTTCACGGGCGCGCAGACGCAGCGGCGAGGCCGCTTCGAGCAGGCCGAGGGCGGCACGCTGTTCCTCGACGAGATCGGCGACATGCCGTTCGATCTGCAGACGCGGCTGCTGCGGGTGCTGTCGGACGGGCAGTTCTACCGGGTGGGCGGGCATGCCGCGGTGAAGGCGCACGTGCGGGTGATCGCGGCGACGCACCAGAACCTGGAGCAGCGCGTCAAGGACGGAGCGTTCCGCGAGGATCTGTTCCACCGCCTGAACGTCATCCGGCTGCGTCTGCCCGCGCTGCGCGAGCGGCACGAGGACGTGCCGATGCTCACGCGGCATTTCCTGCAGCAGAGCGCACGGCAGCTCGGCGTGGAGCCCAAGCGCATCTCCGATGCGGCGCTGGCCCGCCTGGGACAGTTCGCGTTCCCGGGCAACGTGCGGCAGCTGGAGAACATCTGCCATTGGCTCACGGTGATGGCGCCCGCGCAGGTGATTTCGCTGCAGGACCTGCCGCCGGAAGTGCTGGAGGCGCCGATCGCGTCGGACCATGCCGCGACGGGGCCGGAGGTGCGGGGAGAAGCCCTGGCGCCGTCCTCCGGAGCGGGAGACGGTGCCGTGGCTTCCTCGGTGGCCCCGGGCCCGCGGGATGAGCGTCTCGCGGCCTGGCCGCCGGGACTGGCCGCGGCGGGGCAGGGCCAGGTTCCCGGCAGCAGCAGCGGCTTCGCATCCGCCGGCTCGGTCGCCATTGCGGCGGCGGTGCCAGTGCCCCCCGGGGTTCCGGGCGTCGCTGTGTCCGACCTCGCCGGCTGGGAGCCGGCACTGGAGGCGGAGGCCCAGAAGCTGCTGGCGGCCGGCCAGGCCGAGGTCTGGGACGTGCTGACCCGGCGCTTCGAATCGCGCCTGATCCGCACCGCGCTCGCTGCCACGCACGGTCGGCGCATGGAAGCGGCGCAGCGCCTGGGCATCGGCCGCAACACCATCACGCGCAAGATCCAGGAACTGGGGCTCGACGCCGCCGAGGATCTGGGCGTTTAGACCCTCCATGCACCGCTGTCAGGGCAGCGTGTGCTATGGAATCTGGAGCAATGGAGCCAGGCGGGAAGCGCCCTGGCTCATCCACGCTGCTGGCTACGTCCTACAGGCCAGGAGTCTGCACGCCGACCCTCCGGAAAAACGGGACCTCCCAGAATGAAGGCACTGTTCAACCAACCGGAGCGAATTCATGTCGGATTTCAACGATGCAAACCGCGACCCCTTGACCAATGAACCCGGCGCCCATCCCGTGGGCACCGGCGTTGGTGCGGCGGGCGGCGCTGTGGCCGGCGCGGCAGCCGGGGCCTTCGGTGGCCCGATCGGCGCGGCCGTGGGCGGCGTCGCGGGTGCCGTGGTCGGTGGCCTGGCCGGCAAGGCGGCCGCCGAATCCGTGAACCCCACCGTGGAAGATGCCTACTGGCGCGAGAGCTACCAGCGTGAGCCCTACTACCGTGGCGGCCGCACGTACGACGAGTACCGTCCGGCGTACGAGCTGGGCTGGAGCTCCGTGGGCCGCTACGAAGGCGACTTCGACACGGTGGAACCGCATCTGGCACGTGACTGGGGCCAGGCCCGCGGCACCAGCGGCATGGAGTGGGACGAGGCCCGCCCCGCCACCCGCGCCGCCTGGGAACGCGCCGGCCGCGGCTATACCACCGACATGGACCGTGGCATGACCACGGCAGGCGGTGCCGGCGTTGGTGCCGCCGTGGGTGGCATGACGCAGTCCACCACGGGCGATACGGCCATGGTGGACAACGACGACGTCGTGGACGTGCTGGACGACCTGCTGGAATCCTGCCGCGACGGCGAATACGGCTTCCGCGCCTCGGCCGAGCATGCCGAATCGCCCGAGCTGAAGGGCATCCTGCTGCGCCACGCCAGCGAATGCGCCTCGGCCGCAGCGGAACTGGAGCGCGAGATCCGCAACCACGGCGGCGAGCCGTCGAGCGGCGGCTCCGTGTCCGGCGCGCTGCACCGGGGCTGGGTGTCCGTGAAGACGGCCCTCAG
>Ga0308159_1004906_pt1 | contig 11733 bp, 8 predicted proteins | sample PhyCR1_FD_201040 | JGI IMG/M metagenome (GOLD analysis project Ga0308159, IMG submission 201040) | Phyllosphere microbial communities from UC Gill Tract Community Farm, Albany, California, United States - DLSLC.R1 | ecosystem: Host-associated > Plants > Phyllosphere > Unclassified | place: USA...
GACGGCTCCAAGGTGACCGCCACGCAGGTCGCCGTGGCACCCAACGGCACCGGCAACATCCCGCACCAGCTGGTGAAGGCCAATCCGGCCATGGGCGGCGGCGCCATGCAGGGCGTGAGCTACATCCAGCGCGTGGCCACCCAGGGCGGCGTGGCACCGGCCGCGGCCTGTGCCGGCGGCAACATGGGCCAGAAGCAGGTCGTGCAGTACCAGGCCGACTACATCTTCTACAAGCCGACGATGTAAACGCGCCACAGACTCGACGCTATATTTTCAATAGCGTCGGGACAAGCAGGAACGGGCCTCAGGGCCCGTTTTTCTTTGGGAGCCCAGACATCGATCTCACGGTACAGGAAACAATGTGAAACCTATACTCGTCGTGCAACACATTTGAGAACTGGCCGGCACGCTGCCAGCCAGCGTGGTTTGGAGCAGAGGGCGCATCGCCCGGGAGAGCGCATGTCCACCATGAGCCGCGACGACGACGATGACGGCCTGCCGGCGCCCCCGCCCTTCTGGCACCGGCTGAACACCTTCTTCGGTTATCCGCTGCAGATGCGGCCGCTGTTCTACGCGGTGCTGCTGGCAGCCAGCAGCCTGCTGGTGTTTCCCCTCGGGCGCGTCATCAGCCTGCCGCTCGCGGGCGTGGTCGTGGTCGTCGGCCTGCTGCTGGCCATCAGCCGCCACGGCTTCAAGGTGATGGCGCTGGGCGCGCAGGGCATGTTCCGCTCCGCCGACTACCCGCACCGCATGGAGGAAGACGTCACCGCCCTGCCGTGGAAGCTGTTCTTCGTGCTGCTGGTGCAGGGCTTCGCGGCCGCGCTGGTGCAGCGCATGTTCGGCGAGGCGCTGGGCCTGGTGGCGACCGGGGTGGTGTCGCTGGTGATGCCGGCCACCATGATCGTCCTGCTGCTGTCGGGCAGCGGCTTCGCGGCGCTGAATCCGGCGCGGCTGTGGGACACGATGGCGGTGGTCGGCTGGCCCTACCTGCTGCTCTTCTTCTTCCTGTACCTGCTCAACGGCGGCATGGGCGTGGGGGCGGTGTTCGTCCTCACCAAGATCGGCAGCACGGTCGCGCTGCCCTTGCTGACCTTCGTGGTCGTGTACTTCAGCTGGGTGATGTTCAGCCTGCTGGGCTACGTGATCTACCAGCACCACCGGGAATTCGGCGTCGACCTGCTGCCCGGAGGCGACGCCGACGCCGGGCGCCCGCAGCTCACGCCCGAGCAGCAGATGGAGCGCGAGGCCGACAAGGAAGTCTCGCGCCTGGTGGCCGCCGGCGACATCACGGCCGCGCTGGCCGCCGCCTACGAGGCGCAGCGCACCGACCCCCATTCGCTGCCCGCGCAGCGCCGCTACCACCGCGTGCTGCTGCTGTCCGACAAGACGCCCACGCTGCTCGAGCACGGCCGGCGCTTCATCGAGCAACTGGTGCAGCAGGGCCAGACCTCCGAGGCGCTGCGCGTCTACCAGGCCTGCCGCGGCAAGGACGAGGCCTTCGTGCCCGAGGGCAGTGCCAGCACCTTCGGGCTGGCACGCCACGCCTGGCAGGGCGGCGACGCCAAGGAGGCGCTGCGCCTGGTCAACGGCTTCGACCGCCGCTTCAAGGGCGATGCGCTGGTGCCGCAGGTCTACGAGCTGGCCGCACGTGCGCTGGCGCAAGGCCTGGGCCGGCCGAAGATGGCGCTGCCGATCCTGCAGCAGCTCGAGCGCAAGTTCCCCGACAGCGAGCAGACGCGCGAGGTGCGCTGGCTGCTGCGCGACGTCGTCGCCGATACGCCGCCCCCCGGCCCGGCCGCGCCTGCACAAGCCTGAGGCGCCTCAGGCCCGCCGCAGCGCCTGGCGCAGCGCACGTGCGAAACGCGGCGCCGCCACCGCGCCGACGTTGAAGCGGGCCCAGCGCGAGGGTGTCGAATCGACGGTGAAGATGCGGCCCGGCGCCAGCACGATGTTCTGCGACAGCAGCTCCTGCGCGAAGGCCATCGAGTCTTCCACGCCGGGCAGCGCGGCCCACAGGTAGAGCGACTGCGCGTTGCGCGCATAGATCTCGGCGCCCACCGAATCGAAGAGCCGCGTGGCGCCGGCCGTCGCCTCCTCCAGCCGGGCGCGCAGCCGCGTGAGGTGGCGCTGGTAATGGCCCTCGGCGAGCATCACGTCAACCGTGCGCTCGCAGTATTCGGAGCTGCTCACGTGCAGCAGCGCCTTCAGGTCGGCCAGGTCGCTCGCGAGGTCGGCGCCGCAGGCGATGAAGCCCACGCGAAGGGCGGCCGAGAAGGACTTGGAGAAGCTGCCGATGTAGATCGTGCGCTCCAGCTGGTCCAGCGCCGCCAGGCGCGTGGACGCCATCGGCTTGAAGTCGGCCAGCGGGTCGTCCTCGACGATCAGCAGGTTGTACTTCTGCGCCAGCTGCAGCACCTTGAAGGCCTTGGCAGCCGACAGGTCGGAGCCGGTCGGGTTGTGCGCCACCGACTGGGTGAAGAACAGGCGCGGCCGGTGCACGATCAGCAACTGCTCCAGCGCCTCTAGGTCGGGCCCGTCGGGCCCGCGCGGCACGCCGAACACCTCGGCGCTGGCCACCTTGAGCTTGCCGAACAGCGGGTAGTAGCCGGGGTCGTCCACCAGCACCTTCCCGCCGGGCGGCACGAAGTAGCGGATGACCAGGTCCATCGCCTCGTTCGCACCCTGGGTCAGCACCACCTGCGCGGGCTCCGCGCCGACGCCAATGTCGGCCAGCTTGCGCACGATGTGCTCGCGCAGCGGCGCATAGCCGTAGCGGCTGCCGTAGCGGAAGAGGGCGCCCAGGCCGGTGCGCACCACCTTGTGGTGGAACTTGTCCAGCCGCACGTCGGCCAGCCATTCGACCGGGGGGTAGCCATCGCCCACGGCCAGCGCATCGGGACGCGTCTTGAGCTGCTCGCGCATGAGCCACACGATGTCCATCGCCCGGCCCAGGCTGCCGCGCTCGTCCTCGGCCGGCGCGGGCGGCGCCGCGCGTTCCAGCACGTAGTAGCCGGACCCGCGGCGCGGCTCGACCAGCCCGCGCGCCACCAGCAGCTCGAAGGCCGCGACCACCGTGTTCTTCGCATAGCGGTGCAGCTCGGCCAGCTCGCGCAGCGAAGGCAGCTTGTCGCCCGCGCGGTACGCGCCGTCGGCGATCTGCCGCTCGATGGTGTCCGCCAGCTGGACGGTGCGCGACACCGGGCGGGTCGAAGGGGCAGGGCGTGGCGCAGCTGTCATGGGTTTAACTATGACACGGCAGCCCCTCTTCGCGTCCATGGGTCGGAACTGTCCTTGGCAACTGTACCTATGATCACTGGTACAGAGCGCCTACAGTCGCGGCCGTTCCAACCCGATTGCCCAAGAGAGAGTGACTGCCATGGCCGATTCGCGCCTGCCCAATTTCCGCGCCCTCACGCCCGCCCAGCGCCTGGACCACATCGCCGACGCCGTGGCGCTCACCGCCGAAGAGAAGGCGCTGCTTGCGCAGCCCGGCGCCCTGCCCGTGGCACGCGCCGACGGCATGATCGAGAACGTGGTGGGCACCTTCGAGCTGCCCTTCGGCGTGGCCGGCAACTTCCAGGTCAACGGCCGCGACGTGCTCGTGCCCATGGCGGTCGAAGAACCCTCCATCGTGGCCGCCGCGTCCTTCATGGCCAAGCTGGCCCGCGAGGGGGGCGGCTTCGAGACCTCGAGCACCGGCCCCATCATGCGGGCCCAGGTGCAGGTGCTCGGCGTGACCGACCCCTACGGCGCGCGCATCGCGCTGCTCAAGCACCGCGAGGAGATCCTCTCGGTGGCCAACAGCCGCGACAAGGTGCTCATCGGGCTGGGCGGCGGCTGCCGCGACATCGAAATCCACGTCTTCCCCGACACGCCGCGCGGCGCGATGGTGGTGATGCACCTCATCGTGGACGTGCGCGACGCCATGGGCGCCAACACCGTCAACACCATGGCCGAGTCGGTCTCGCCGCTGGTGGAGAAGCTCACCGGCGGCCAGGTGCGCCTGCGCATCCTGTCGAACCTGGCCGACCTGCGCCTGGCGCGTGCCCGCGTGCGCCTGACGCCCGAGACGCTGAAGACCAAGGAGCGCAGCGGCGAGGAGATCGTCGAGGGCGTGCTCGACGCCTACACCTTCGCGGCCATCGACCCCTACCGTGCGGCCACGCACAACAAGGGCATCATGAACGGCATCGACCCGGTGATCGTGGCCACCGGCAACGACTGGCGCGCGGTCGAGGCCGGCGCCCACGCCTGGGCCTGCCGCAGCGGCCGCTACACCTCGCTCACCACCTGGGAGAAAGACACCGCCGGCGCGCTGGTCGGCACGATCGAGATGCCGATGCCCGTGGGCCTGGTCGGCGGTGCGACCAAGACGCACCCGCTGGCGCAGCTGTCGCTCAAGATCATGGGCGTGAAGACCGCGCAGGAACTGGGCGAAGTGGCCGTGGCCGTGGGCCTGGCGCAGAACCTGGGCGCGCTGCGCGCGCTGGCCACCGAAGGCATCCAGCGCGGCCACATGGCCCTGCATGCCCGCAACATCGCGCTGGTGGCCGGGGCCACGGGCGAGGAGATCGACGCCGTCGCCAGGCAGATGGCCGCCGAGCACGACGTGCGCACCGACCGCGCCGTCGCGCTGCTGGAGGCGCTGCGCCGCCAGTGAGCGCGTGGACGGCAGTCTGCCGCGCAGCGTGCCGGCCGTATTCCCCGGGACCCGACGAGGGCGGGCCCTTCCAACCACAGGAGACAGCACCATGAGAAGTGACTCTGCATCGCCGCCTCGGCAACTCGTAGAGGTCTGGGGCGACACCGCCGACACGCGGCACCTGGCCTGGGCCATCGTGATCGGCATCGGCATCAGCCTGACCGGCTTCCTGATCGCCAGCCGGATCCTCGTCGCACACGTGAGCAGCCCGGAGCTGGCGCGTGCCTACGCCATGCTCGCCGGCCTGGCCGGCTGCGTGCTCTCCGGCGTGATCTGCGCCTTCATCTTCCAGCCCAAGCGCGACGTGGTCGAAGGTGCCGCCTCCGACCCGGCATGGCGCGAGGAAGTCGTCGCCCAGCTGGCCGAGGAACACGGCGGCCTGGGGTCGATGGACGACCTGCCGCCGGTGGTGGCGCGCGAGATGAAGGAGCTGGAGATCTACGAACTCTTCGCGCAGCACGACCCCGCCCACGCCACGAACAGGAAAGCCGCCCCATGAGCGCCGAACTCTTCCACCAGATCTGGGTCGCCGGGGCCATGGGCCTCGTCGGCGCCATCGTCTTCGCTGCCATCGGCCTCGTGTCGGGCACCGACGAGACGACCACGCTCGCGCCGCTCACGCTGCTCGTCGTGCTGCTGGGCGTGCCCGCCGCGGGTGTGTTCACCTTCTTCCTGGCGGGTGCCGTGGCCAAGCACATGACCCATGCGGTGCCCACCGCGCTGCTGGGCATTCCCGGCGACACGCTGGCCACGCCGCTGCTGCAGGACGCCAACGCGCTGCGCAAGCTGGGCGTGCCGCACATCGCGCTGCGCAAGATGATCTCGGGCGCCATCGTCGCGGCCTTCGTCGCCGTGCCGCTGGCCGTGCTGTTCGCGGTGATGCTCGCGCCCTTCGGGCCGACCATCACCAAGGCGGCGCCGTGGATCTTCCTGGCCGCTGCGGTGCTCATCGCGTACTTCTCGCCCGGACGCTGGGCCTCGGTGGCGCTGCTGCTGCCCTTCGTGGTGCTCATCATCGCGCTGCAGACGCTGACGGCGAAGTACAACGTCAAGCTCAGCGTGAGCTACTTCCTGGGCATCGCGATCGGCCCGCTGGTGGCGGACCTGTTCTCGGTCATCTCGCCGGCCGACCGCGGCCGCATGAAGCGCGACCAGCCGCGCACCTTCCAGCTCGCACCGGACGTCAAGGGCTGGTCGGGCTACTTCCCCAACCCGCTGAAGGTGCTGGACCGCAAGCAGACGCAGTGGACGTTGGCGACGGCGACCATCTCGAGCGCGACCTTCGTGTTCAGCCCGGTCGCCATGACCGTGGTGCTGGGCGAGCTGGTCGGCTCGCGCATCAAGCACGCCTACCACCGTCTCACCACGGTGCTGGCCGCGCGCAACGGCGTGACCGAGGCGACTTACATCGCCGAGGCGCTGATCCCGCTGATCGCCTTCGGCCTGCCGCTCAGCCCGGTGGCCGCGGGGCCGGCCGCGCCGCTGTTCAACGCGCCGCCGCGCTTCACGGTGGATGCGGCCACGGGCCAAACGCACAACCTGCACAACCTGATGAACCACTGGGAGTTCCTCGGCTACGGCATGCTGGCGGTGCTGCTGGCGGCGGTGGTGTCGTACCCCTTCGCGATGAACTTCGCGCGCCGAGCGGCGCTCTTCGTGTCGCGCAAGGTGAGCCACGAAGCCATCATCGCCACCTTCATCGGCCTGATCTTCGTCATCAGCGTGTGGGAAGGGCAGTTCCTCGGCCTGCTGGTCATCATGACCATGGGCCTGGTCGGCGGGCTGCTGTCGCGCATCCTGGGCTTCAACACCGGCGTGCAGTTCATGGGCTACTACACGGCCGTGCTGTCGGTCCCGGCGCTGCTGAAGATCTTCGGATGAGCCTGGCGTCGCAAGAACGCTTCAGGATGGCACGGCCGGTCGCAGGCGCGGGCCGTGGCACGTCATGGCCGGGGCACGCCGCCTGAGGCAGCCCGTCAGGCCTGCGCCAGCAGCCGCGTGACCGGCTCGTCCGGCGCCCGCTTCATCAGCTCGGGCAGCCAGGCGCGCGCACGCTGCGACTCGCCGGCCTGCAGCAGGCCGGTGGCGCACAGGCACAGCGTCTCGGCCAGGCGCGGATGCCCGGGCGCGGTGCGCAGCAGCGCCTGGCACAGGCGCTCGGCGTCGGTGAACTCGCGTGCGCGGGTGAAGCGGCGCGCCAGGCGCACCATGTCGTCGGCCTGCAGCCGTGCGCCGGGCTTGGCGACGTCGAGGTAGGTGCGGTAGCTCGCGTGCTGCAGCGCCAGCGTGGCGTCGTCCTTGCCGGGCAGCGCGAACACCAGGCGGGCGCAGCGGTGGAAGTCCTCGCTCGCCGGCCACAGCTTCGCGAGGTTGAACCACTGGCGCAGGGTGTCGGCGTCGCGCGGGCGCAGCTTCGCGGCGGCTTTCCAGGCGGAGGCGGCGCGTTCGAACTGCAGTTCGCCGGTGAGCTTGCGCGCCAGCGCGACCTGCGCCGCATGGCCGTCCTCGGCCTCGGCCGGGGCCGCGGCAGTGGCGGGGGCCTCGATGCGGCGCACGGCGAGGGCCAGGGCCATCAGCGCGGCGCCCGTCAGCAGCCCGCCCAGGTGCGCCATGTAGGCGATCCCGCGCCCGCCCAGCCAGTGCTGCAGCAGCTCGTTGGCGATCCAGGCCGGCAGCAGCAGCAGTGCCGGCGCGGTGACGTAGTTGAAGTAGACGAGGAACTGGTAGAAGAAGCGGATGCGCCGCATGCGGTAGAGCACCGCGTACATGCCCATCAACGCCGACACCGCGCCCGAAGCGCCCAGCCCCAGGCCGCCCTGGCCCGCATAGGCCCAGGTCGCCATCGCCGATGCGCCGACGGCGCCCAGCAGGTAGAAGGCGAGATACGTCGCGCGGCCGAACGCGGCCGTGAGCGCGAGTTCCACCGAGCAGCCGAACAGGAAGAGAAACAGCATGTTGCCCAGCAGGTGCCCCGTGCTGCCGTGCAGGAAGGCGGAGCTCAGCCAGGTGACGGGGCGCCATTCGGCACCCGGGTTGTGGTCCTGCGCCCAGCGTGCGGTGAAGGGCTGAGGCAGCATCGCGTCGTACTCGGTGCGCGCCGCCTTCCACGCGTCGTAGCGGCGGTCGGCGGGCTTGATGACCTCGTCGGCACGCAGCTTCGCGAGAAATGGCGTGGCCTGGTTCATGGCCTCGGCCAGGTCGGCGTACTGCTTGCGGGCATAGGCGAGCCGCGCCTGCCTGGCGTGCTTCGCGCCGGTCTGGTCGAGCCAGTCCAGGTACGCAGGCAACTCGATGGCCGGCAGGGCGCTCTTCGCGTAGAAGGTCGCCGCGCGCTCCTCGGCCTTGTTCTCGCTGCGCTGCGGCCCCCACCACACGGCCATGTTCACCAGGATCAGCAGCACCGTCATCCACGGCGGATTGCGCCAGGTGGGCCGGTTCTCCAGGGGAATGGCGTAGAACATGAATGCGGCCGGCTGCTATTGCCCTGGTGGCTGCTCGCGCCGGCGGCACGAACGCTGCGGGCCGATTGGGCTTGAACAATCGGACAGCCGAGCGCAGAGGGCGCAAAGGTCTCGCAGAGGGCGCAGAAAAAAACCTTTCATGTCTTTTCTGCGCCCTCTGCGAAGTCTCTACGCCCTCTGCGTTCGGCTGTCCGTATCGATGCCGCCGCTCAGCCCAGCCGCGCCCGATGCCGCGCGATCTGCGCCTTGACCTGCGCCGGCGCCGTGCCGCCCAGCGTGTTGCGGGCGTTGAGCGAGCCGCGCAGGCTCAGCACGTCGTACACGTCCTTGTCGATCGCCGGGTTGAAGCCCTGCAGCACCGTGAGCGGCAGTTCCGACAGGTCGACGCTGTGCGAGATGGCGGCCTTCACCGCGTGGGCCACGGTCTCGTGCGCGTCGCGGAAGGGCAGGCCCTTCTTCACCAGGTAGTCGGCCAGGTCGGTGGCGGTGGCATAGCCCTTGAGCGCGGCGGCCTCCATCGCTTTCTTCTTCACCGTGATGCCGCCCACCATCTCGGCGAAGATGCGCAGCGTGTCCTTGAGCGTGTCGACCGTGTCGAACAACGGCTCCTTGTCTTCCTGGTTGTCCTTGTTGTAGGCCAGGGGCTGGCCCTTCATCAGCGTGATGAGGCCCATCAGGTGGCCGACCACGCGGCCCGTCTTGCCGCGGGCGAGTTCGGGCACGTCGGGGTTCTTCTTCTGCGGCATGATCGAACTGCCGGTCGTGAAGCGGTCGGCGATCTGGATGAAGCCGAAGTTCTGGCCCATCCACAGGATCAGCTCCTCGCTGAAGCGGCTGATGTGCACCATGCACAGGCTGGCCGCCGCGGTGAACTCGATGGCGAAGTCGCGGTCGCTCACGGCGTCGAGGCTGTTCTGGCACACGCAGGCTTCGCCTTGGTCGTTCACCATGCCCAGCGTCTTCGCGACCATGTCGCGGTCCAGCGGGTAGCTCGTGCCGGCCAGGGCGGCGGCGCCCAGCGGCAGGCGGTTGACGCGCTTGCGCACGTCCTGCAGGCGCTCGGCGTCGCGCGCGAACATCTCGACGTAGGCCAGCATGTGGTGGCCGAAGCTCACCGGCTGCGCCACCTGCAGGTGCGTGAAGCCGGGCAGGATGACCTCGACGTTCGCCTCGGCGATGGCCAGCAGCGCCTTCTGCAGGTCGGTCAGCAGGCCGCCGATCAGGTCGATCTCGCCGCGCAGCCACAGGCGCACGTCGGTCGCGACCTGGTCGTTGCGGCTGCGGCCGGTGTGCAGGCGCTTGCCTGCGTCACCCACGAGCTGCGTGAGGCGGGCCTCGATGTTCAGGTGCACGTCTTCCAGGGCCAGCTTCCATTCGAAGCTGCCGGCCTCGATCTCGGCCTGGATCTGCGCCATCCCACGCTGGATATCGGCGAGGTCCTGCGCGCCGATGATCTTCTGCGCCGCGAGCATGCCGGCATGCGCCAGCGAACCCTCGATGTCGGCCTGCCACAGACGCTTGTCGAAGAACACGCTCGAGGTGTAGCGCTGCACCAGCTCGCTCATCGGTTCGGAGAAAAGGGCCGACCAGGCTTCGGATTTCTTGTCGAGTTGGTTCTGGGTCATGGGACGAAAGGGCAGGTGGGACGGGCTGTGGACAGGGCGGGCGGCAACAGCAGCAATAATGGCCCGCTGCCCTTCCACCGTGTCGCGAGCGATGCGCAACCCATCGATTTTATCGACGCCCCCCGGCTCGGACAGAAGTGCCCGGCCCTCCGGCGCCACGGCCTCCGAGCCGGTGGCACCTGGCGCTGCGTCCTGGGGCGCCGGCGACACCACGATGCCGGCATCGCTGGGGCCGACGCCCGCTGCGCAGGCGGCATCCCCCCTGTCGCCAACGCGTGCCAAGCCGCGTTTCGACGTCTGCCGCATCGGCGTGGTGTTGCGCACCGTGCTGGCGGTGGAGGGTGCGGTCGCGCTGGCCACGCTCTTTCTGGCTGCGAGCCCGGCCGACTGGCTGACGCTGGCCGCCACGGTGACCGGCGGGGCCCTGCCGGGCACGCTGCTGTGGCTGGTGGTCGTCTGCGCCGCCAAGAGGGTGATGGCCCGCTGGCCGCTGGGGGTGCAGTACGCGGCGGGTGCGGCGGTCGGTGCGCTGGCCGGCCTGTATGGCTGCGGGCTGCTGCGCCTGACCGGGGTGATGGCTGCGGCGCCCTGGCTGGCCAGCGGCCTGGCGGGGGCCGCCTTCGCAGCGGTCGTGATGGTGGCCATGGTGCTGCGCGCCAGCGGCGAGACGCCGGCCGCGACCACGGCGCGGCTGGAGGAACTGCAGCAGCGCATCCGCCCGCACTTCCTCTTCAACACGCTCAACAGCGCCATCGCCCTGGTGCGCGAGGAGCCGGCCAAGGCCGAGGCCATGCTCGAGGACCTGAGCGAGCTCTTCCGCTCGGCGCTCGCCGACCCCGACGAGCCGGTGACCCTGGGCGACGAGATCGCCCTGGCGCAGCGCTACCTGGCCATCGAGCAGATCCGCTTCGGCGAGCGGCTGCGCGTGCGCTGGGCCATCGACCCGGCGGCCAACGATGCGCGTCTGCCCAAGCTGCTGCTGCAGCCGCTGGTGGAGAACGCCGTGAAGCATGGGGTGGAGCCCAGTCCCCAGGGCGCGAAATTGCGCATCCGCACGGAGCGTCGCGGCAGCAAGGTAGTGATCGAGGTGGTCAACAGCCTGCCGCCGCTGCTGTGGGCCGACCAGCCGCTGCCACGCGGGCACGGCATCGCGCTGGCGAACGTGCGCGACCGGCTGCGCCTGCTGCACGACATGCAGGCCAGCTTTCGCGCCGGGGTGGACCAGGACCACTACCGCGTGCGCATCGACATTCCCGCTGAACCATGACGAAGAACGCACCCGAGACACCGACGCTGGCGCCAGAGCGCCGTCCTGCCGCGCCGGCGCTGCGCACCCTGGTGGTCGACGACGAGCAACTGGCCCGCTCGCGCCTGCGCACCTTGCTGGGCGACTGCCGGGCGCCGGCGGCGCTCGTCACCGGCGAGGCGGAGCACGGCGCCGAGGCGCTGCGCCTGCTGGACAGCCAGCCCTTCGACATCGTGCTGCTGGACATCCACATGCCCGGCATCGACGGCGTGGAACTGGCCCGCGTGCTGCACGCGCGGGCCGAGCCGCTCGCACTGGTCTTCGTCACCGCCCACGCCAGCCATGCCGTCACCGCCTTCGAAGTCGATGCGGTCGACTACCTCACCAAGCCCGTGCGCGCCGAGCGGCTGCAGCAGGCGCTGGCCAAGGCCGAGCGCCATCTCAAGGAGCGGCGCGCCGAACAGGCCGAGGCGCCGGTCGAGAGCCTGCTGATCCAGGACCGCGGACGCGCCGAGCGCATCCCGCTGACGGAAGTCGTCTATTTCAAGTCCGAGCTCAAGTACATCACTGTGCGCACCGCCACCCGCACGCTGATCATGGACGGCACCCTGGGCGAGCTCGAGGAACGCTACCCCGACCGCTTCGTGCGCGCACACCGCAACGCGCTGGTGGCACGTTCGGCCATCCGCTCGCTCGACC
>Ga0308159_1004908_pt1 | contig 11728 bp, 10 predicted proteins | sample PhyCR1_FD_201040 | JGI IMG/M metagenome (GOLD analysis project Ga0308159, IMG submission 201040) | Phyllosphere microbial communities from UC Gill Tract Community Farm, Albany, California, United States - DLSLC.R1 | ecosystem: Host-associated > Plants > Phyllosphere > Unclassified | place: USA...
TCGGAGCGACCTGGCGCTCGTCGACCTCGGGATCGAAGATGACCATGAGTTCGTACTGGTGCGTCACTAACCCACCTCCTTCGGACTAGAACGGCTGACGGGCATTTCCCGGCAGCAGGAGGGTGTGGTGCACGTTGTCTCGGGCTTATACGCGCATGGGCGTCGCCGGACAACCTTCATAGTCTAACGGATGCCGCCTCGCTCGGCGGAATCCTCCTCGGTAACGTGGTTCCCGATCACGACCGTGGGGGACGGATGCCGGGGATTCGACCATTCGACGCACGTGCGCTCCTGGATCCCCTGGATCCCGGGGCGGCAAAGGCGTTCACCGCTCGTTTGCGCCGGGAGGGACGGGTCTCCGACGGCGGCAAGGTGGCGGCGACGATCGTCTACATCGTGATGCTCGTGCTGATCGGCGGCTTCGCCCTCGTGGGGCTCGTCCTGCTCATCGTCTTCGCGTCCGTGCTCAAAGAGGGCGCGATCTTCATCGGCATCCTGTTCGGATTCCCCGCACTGCTGTGCGTCGGGGTGATCGTCGCGGCCTTCTTCTTCGGCCTGCGGGGCGACCGCCTCGCGCAGGAGCGGCGCTGGCGACTCGCGCGCTTCGCGCAGGCCGTGGGCATGGAGTACGTGCCCACGATCAGCGAGCCGCCGCTGCCGGGCTCGATCTTCCACCGCGGGAGCGGTCGGACCGCCGTCGATGTCCTGCGCGGACGCGAGCCGCGGTTCGTCGAGGTCGGCAACTACCGCTACACGGTCAGCAACGGGAAGAACCAGACGACGGTCCGGTGGGGCTACATCGCGATCAAGCTCAACGTGCCGCTTCCCCACATCGTCCTGGACGCCTCGGGCAACAGCATCTCGCTCGGCACGTTCGACCGAGACCAGCACCTGAGCCTCGAGGGCGATTTCGACCGCTACTTCCGGCTGTACTGCCCGCAGGGGTACGAGCGCGATGCGCTCTACCTGTTCACCCCCGACGTCATGGCGCGCTTCATCGACAACGCCGCGGTGTTCGACGTCGAGATCGTCGACGACTGGCTCTTCCTGTATTCCTCGGGCGACATGTCCACGACCGACCCCGGACGCTGGGCCTGGACGTTCTCGCTCCTCTCCGCGGTGCTCGACAAGCTCGCCCAGTGGGAGCGGTGGAGAGACGATCGGCTGCTGCCGGCCACGGATCCGGGAGTGCCGTGGGGACCGGGCGCGGGGGCTCCGGGCGCTGCGCCGAGCCCGGGTGCGCCGGGCAGGGAGGCGCCGGGCGTCGCGGCCTCGGCGGCGGGGATGCCGGGGGCTGCGGCATCCGCTCCCGCCCCCGTCGCACCGATGCCGCTGTCGGCACCGCCCGGCGTCGCTCCGCCGGGCCGACGACTGCGCCGAGGCGTTCCCTGGCTGCTGCTCGGGATCATCGGGGGCGTCCTCGCTCTCGGCCTGGTCCTGATCGGCGCGTTCCTGCTGCTCCCGGTCCTGTTCCTGGGCTGAGGGGCCGGAACCCGTGGACGTCACAGCTCTCACCGGCCACATCGACCCGGGCGAGGCGCGGGAGTTCGTCCGCGAGCTTCGACGCCAGCGGCTCATGGACGATCCGCGACGCGCCCTCCGGGGGACGGGGTGCGCCGTCATCGTCCTGGCTCTCGGACTGGGCGGCATCCTTCTGCTCATCGCCCTGCTGGTGCCGGGAATGCCCGTCCGGTCGATCGTGAGCGCGTTCGCCGCGGCTCTCGTGTTCGCCCTGGTGCCCGCCGTGGCCTTCGCTGCGCGGACGGCACGACAGAATGCGCGTCAGAACGCGCGAAGCCTACGGCTGCACCGCTTCGCCCGGGCGAACGGGATGACGTGGGTGCCACGCGTGAAGAGCCCGCCGCTGCCGGGCTTGCTGTTCGGGGTCGGGATGGACCGCGAAGCGACGGATGTGGTGCGCTGGACGGCTCCCCGGTTCGTCGAGATCGCGAACTACCGCTTCACGTCCGGAATCGGACGCAACCGCCGCGAACACCGATGGGGATACGTGGCGATCCAGCTCGACGCTCCGCTCCCCCACATCGTCCTGGATGCCACGGGCAACAACGGTCCGATCGGCATCTCGAACCTGCCGGTCACCGTCGCCCGCGGGCAGAGGCTCTCGCTCGAGGGCGACTTCGACCGGTACTTCACGCTGTGGTGCCCCGCGGGCTACGAGCGCGACGCGCTGTCGCTCTTCACGCCCGACATCATGGCCCGATTCGTCGACGACGCGGCCGCCCTCGACGTCGAGATCGTCGACGATCGTCTGTTCCTCTACGCCCGCGGCGACCTGTCGACGCTCGATCCGGCGATGTGGGAGTGGCTGCGGGCGACCGTCGACGCGCTGTCGGCGAAGCTGGACCGGTGGGGACGTTGGCGCGACGATCGACTTTCGCCCGATGTCCCCGTCGCCCCTCCGCCGCCCGGGGTCGCCGCGCCGGGTCGCCGGCTCCGCCCCGGCGTGCCGGCCTGGGCCTGGCTCGTCGGCGGTGTCGCGGGCCTCGTGACGGTGTGGGTGGCGACCACGGCGTTCGGTGCCCGGTGACCGCGGCTCGGTAACCTGGGCCGGGCACGACGAGACCCCGCGAGGAAGGTGTGCCCGTGGCATCCGGAACTCCCCCGTTCGACCCGGGACCCCTGACCGAGCCGGTCGACCGCGCCCAGGTGCGCGCCTTCACAGCCGATCTGCGCCGCCGCGGGGCGCTGCGGACGAGGTGGGTGTCGGGTCTCGTGCTGACCGTCATCGGGGCCGCCATCGTCCTCTTCGCGTTCCCGGCGCTGATCGCCCTGGTCTCCACGATCACGTCCGGCCGGAACACGATCAATCCCGTGTCGATCTTCTTCGTCCTGTTCCTCGTCGTGGTCATCGCGCTGGTCGTGGTGCTGATCGTGCGGGCATTCCGCGGAAAGGCCGAGCGACGGTTCCGGCTCGACCGCTTCGCCCGCGCCAACGGGCTCGAGTGGCGCGGAGACGTCGACGACCCGCGCCTGCCCGGCATGATCTTCGACCAGGGCCACTCGCGCGAGGCGAGCGACGTCGTGAGCGGATACCGCCCCCGATTCATCGAGGTCGCGAACTACGCGTACAAGACCGGCTCCGGCAAGAGCGAGACGACCCACAAGTGGGCGTACGTCGCGATCCGGCTCGACACCCCGCTCCCCCACATCGTTCTGGATGCCGTCGGCAACAACGGCCTGTTCGGGGGATCGAACCTGCCCATCACGTTCACCCGCGGACAGCGCCTCGGGCTCGAGGGCGACTTCGACACGCACTTCGCGCTGTACTGCCCCGAGGGATACGAGCGCGATGCGCTGTACCTTTTCACCCCCGACGTCATGGCGCGCTTCGTCGACAACGCGGCCGCGCTCGACGTCGAGATCGTCGACGACTGGCTGTTCCTCTACGCGCGACGCGACCTCTCCACCCTCGACCCCAGAACGTGGGAGTGGCTTTTCGCGACGGTGGCGGCGATCGAGGAGAAGATGGCGCAGTGGGCGCGGTGGCGCGATGAACGGCTGTCGTCGCCGGTCGCCGCCTCGCCCTCACCCGTCCTGGCACCGCCGCCCGTCGGCGTGGCTCCGACCGGTCGACGCCTCAAGCGGAGCGTGTCGTGGGTGACCGTGGTCGTGGGCGTCGTCGTCGTGGGTTACTGGATCGTGAGCATCGTCTCGGACATCTTCCTCCGCTGACGTGTTTCAGTGCGCGGACCAGCCGCCGTCCATCGTGTAGCTCGCGCCCGTGACCATGCCCGCGTCGGGGCCCGCGAGCCACAGAGCGAGGGATGCCACCTCGTCCGGCTCCACGAGACGCTTGATCGCGGCATCCTGGAGCAGCACCTTCTCGAGCACCTCGGACTCCGGGATGCCGTGGGTTTTCGCCTGATCAGCGAGCTGTTTCTCGACCAGGGGCGAGCGCACGTACCCCGGGTCGATGCACACACTGGTGACGCCGTGCGGCCCGCCTTCGAGGGCCGTCGTCTTCGACAACCCCTCCAGACCGTGCTTCGCGGTGACGTAGGCCGATTTATATGCCGATGCGCGTATGCCGTGCACGCTGGAGACGTTGAGGATCCGCCCGAAGCCGCGCTCGTACATCCCGGGCAGCGCGGCGCGGATGAGGAGGAAGGGCGCCTCGAGCATCAGGCGCAGGATGAACGAGAACTTCTCGGGATCGAACCGCTCGATGGGGCTGACGTGCTGGATACCCGCGTTGTTGACGAGAAGATCCACATCGAGACTCAGGTCGCGGAGCGCCACCGTGTCGGAGAGATCCGCGACCCAGACTCGTCCCCCGATCTGTCCCGCCACGCGCTCGGCGGCCTCGCGATCGACGTCCGCCACGGTCACCTGGGCTCCGGCATCCGCGAACCTCCGCGCGATCGCCTCGCCGATGCCGCTCGCTCCCCCGGTGACCAGGGCCCGGCGTCCGTTCAGGTCGATGCTCATGCCGTCTCCTTCGTCGTCGCGCGGCCCGAGCGGGCCGCGTCGGCCGCGTCGATGGCGTGCAACGAGATGCCGCGCGTCTCCTTCAACGACAGCACGGTCACGGCGGTGATGACGCACGCCACGACGATGTACAGCGCGATCGGCAGCCACGAGCCGAAGTCCTTCAGCCACTGGGTCGCCAGGATCGGCGCGAGCGAACCGGCGAGGATCGCCGTGACCTGAGCGCCGAGCGAGACGCCCGAGTAGCGCATGCGCGTCGGGAAGAGCTCGGCCATGACGGCCGGCTGCGGCGCGTACATCCCCGCGTGGAACACGAGGCCGATCGCCACGGCGGCGACGATGAGCACGGGGTTGAGCGTGTCGAACATCGGGAAGGCGAAGAACGCCCAGGTCGCGCTGAGGATCGCTCCCGCCAGGTACACGGGCCGACGGCCGACGCGGTCGGCGAGACGGCCGAGCGGGGGGATCACGGCGAAGTGGATCACGTGCGCGATGAGCAGCGCGAGCAGCAGCTGGCTCGTGTCGTAGGAGTGCACGACCTTGAGGTACACGATCGAGAAGCTCACGACGATGTAGTAGACGATGTTCTCCGCGAAACGGACGCCCATCGCCTGCGCGACACCCTTCGGGTAGCGGCGGAGCACCTCGACGACACCGAACGACGTCGCCTTCTCCTTCTCGACCTGGGCCTTCGCCTCGAGGAAGATCGGTGCCTCCTCGACGTGCGTGCGGATGTAGAAGCCGACCAGCACGATCACCGCCGACAGCCAGAACGCGATGCGCCAGCCCCAGTCGAGGAACGCGGCCGGACTCAGGACGAACGACGTGACGAGCAGCACCATCGTGGCGAGCAGGTTGCCGACGGGAACCGCCGCCTGCGGCCAGCTCGACCAGAACGCCCGCTTGCCGTCGGGGCTCTGCTCGGCCACGAGCAGCACCGCCCCGCCCCACTCCCCGCCGACCGCGAAGCCCTGGATGAAGCGGAGGGCGACGAGCATCGCGGGGGCCCAGTATCCGACGCTCGCGAACCCGGGGAGGCATCCCATCAGGAACGTCGCGGCGCCGACGATGACGATCGTCGCCTGGAGGGTGGGCTTGCGACCGAAGCGGTCGCCGATCTGCCCGAAGACGATGCCGCCGAGCGGCCGCGCGATGAAACCGACCGCGTAGGTCACGAAGGCGGCGATGATCCCGTCGAGCGGTGAGCCCGACGACGGGAAGAAGAACGTGCCGAAGACGAGGCTCGCGGCCGTGGCGTAGAGGAAGAACTCGTACCACTCCACGACCGTGCCGGCCATGGAGGCGGCGACGACCCGGCGGATCGGAGTGGTGGGGGCTGCGCTACGGCGGCTGGGGGCGGGGGATTCCATGCTGCTCCTTCGGTGTCGACGGTGACATCCGAGGGCAAGTGTGCGGCGTGGCTCTCCGCGCGACAATGCCCAGTCGCGCGGCTGCGGTGTGCAGAATTGCACACATGGATGCCAGCTCCGTGCGCGCCGACGACCTCTTGATGCTGCTCGCGGTCGCCCGCACGGGGCGCTACACGGCCGCGGCGCAGCTTCGCGGCGTCGATCACACGACCGTCGCGCGGCGGATCTCGGCCCTCGAGGACGCCCTCGGCGGTCGGGTCGTCTCGGCATCCGGTCGCGGGTGGGAGCTGACACCCCTCGGGCAGCACGCGGTCGAGACCGCGGGACGCATCGAGACGGCGATGTCGCACCTCGCCGGCGGGGGAGTCGAGACCGATCCCGTCTCCGGAGTCGTGCGGATGTCGGCGACGGACGGCTTCAGCGCCTATATCGCGGCTCCCGCGGTCGCGGCTCTGCGGGAACGGCATCCCGAGCTCGCCGTCGAGATCGTCACGGCCCAGCGGCGGGCCGCCCTGCACCCGGGGCTCGACATCGAAGTGGTGGTGGGGGAGCCGCAGTCATCGCGGGGGCACGCGGTCGAGCTCGGGCGCTACACGCTCGGTCTGTACGCGTCTTCCGCCTACCTCGCCCGGGCCGGGCGCCCCGCGCGCGTGGACGACCTCGAGCAGCATCGGCTCGTGTACTTCGTCGACGCGATGCTGCAGGTCGAAGCCCTTGACCTGCCGCGCCGCGTCGTGCCGCACATGCGCGACGGGGTGAGCTCGACGAACGTGCTCGTGCAGGTCGAGGCGACGCGCGCGGGCGCCGGGATCGGGATGCTGCCGTGCTTCACGGCCGATCGGCACGGTGACCTCGAGCGGTTGCTCCCCGATGAGGTGAGCGAAAGCCTGCCGTACTGGATGATCGTGCGCGCCGACTCCCTGCGGATCCCCGCCGTCGTGGCCCTGGCCGACGCGCTGCGGGAGCAGACGGCGCGGGCGGCGGCGATGCTCGCCGGGGTCGCCTCGGCGCCCCGCGTCAGCGCCGCGCGGGGACCTCGGGCTCGCCGAGCGACAGCATCAGGCGGTTCGCCCAGCTGAAGAACGCGGCACCGTTGACGGCGTCGACGATCGCGGCGTCGTCCAGCCCCGCGTCGCGCAAACGCGCGACGTGCACCTCGCTCAGCGCCGGGGGAGTCGCGGCGAGAGCAGCGGATGCCGCGGCCACGGCGTTCCACTGCTCGTCTCCGAGCTCGGACTCGACGCCCTCGTCGAGCAGGCGCTGCACGTCGTCGCGGCGCCCCGACTCGCGCGTCGCGAACGCCGCGTGCACCGACGCGCAGAACACGCAGCCGTTGAGTCGCGAGGCTGTCGCGGCCGAGAGCTCGCGAGCCGCCCGGGGGAGCCCGCCGTCGGTGTTCGTGAAGATGTCGAGGTCGGTGAGCGTGCGGGCCTCGAGCGCCGCGGGGTCGCGGGCGAGGAGGCGGAAGTACGGCATCGACGCGCGCGCCGGCTCGATCAGGGCCTCGAGCTGCTCGGGCGTCAGCGCCTCGCGCTCGACCGGCGCGAGCCACGGCACCCAGCCGAGGCCGTCCTGGGTGAAGGCCTCGGGACGACGGATGCCGTCGTGCTCGCTCACCCACGCGGTCGCGGCGGGCGTGGTGTGGGGTCGACCCGGGGCGACCGGCTCCGGCGCGACCCACGCGGTCGTCCGGCGCCCCGAGACCACGCGGAGCCCGGCGACCGCGCGCAGCTGGAACGCCAGGAACGACACGAGCTGCGAGAGCGAGACGATCTGGTCCGCGTCCCAGCCCGCGGCGACGAGCCGGCGCAGCGCGTCGGCCGAGCTCTCGCGCGGGCGGAACACGAGGAGGTGCGTGTGCTCCAGAGCGGCGGTGAGACGCTCACCGAGCGCCGGGGCGACGGCATCCGGAACTCCGTATGCCTCCACGGGAATGCTCTCCGCGGCGAGACCCGGCTCGCGGTACACGCCGACCGGCCCCACCGAGCGCCCCGCCGCGGCCGCGGTCAGCACCGCCGTCGACAGCGCCGGGTCCTCGTCCTCGAGAAGGTCGCCGTAGAACCGCGCGGCCGCATCGTCGTCGTGCAGCGCGGCGACGAAGGTCGCGACCGCGTACCGCTCGGCGAGGGGGAAGCCCCGATCGTCGGCCGGCTCCAGCAGCGCGGCGAAGCTCCGCTGCGCGTTCTCGCGCGCCTGCCCGCGGCGGTGGCGCACGGCATCCAGGGGACCCTCGGCGGAGAGCCCGGCGAGAAGGTCGATCACGTCGGTCATGCGAGTACTCCTGCGGTCTGGACGGTGAGGTTCTGCAGTTCGGCGGCGGCGTCGACCCCGGTGCGGAGTCCGAGGCGGGGGGCGACCTCGGTCGCGAGCAGCTCGATCGAGCGCAGCGTGATCTCGTGCGCGGGATCGACGGAGTGCACCTGGAAGGCCACGTCGGTGGCTCGGCTGAGCGTGAGGTCGGCCTCGAGCGAGGCGACGACCTCGTCGACCGTGCCTAGGTGGGTGTCGGTCAGGCGGGCGATGTCGCGCAGATCGCCCGCGCCGTCCTGCCGGAGGAACGTCCGCGCGAGACGCCGGAGGCCCGGGTCGGCCGACTCCCACGCGGCCTCGAGGTCGGCGGCATCCACCACGACCGCCGTGCGCGAGGCGAGGATCCGCGGCTCGACCCCCGCCGGCAGGGCCTCGAGGTAGGCCTCGACGATGGGCAGCTGCACATCGTGCAGCGCCTGGCCGGGCTCTTTCGGCTGGGTGCGCGACAGGAGCAGTCCGTCGCCGTCGAGACCGGCGCGACGACCGCCCTCGACCGAGAACGTGGCCTGCCACAGCCGGACCGCCAGATCGGGGGCCGGGGGATTCAGCACCGAGGCGGTTCCGCGGATGCCGCGCCCGCCGAACGCGTCGCGCAGCACCTCGACGTGCTCGGCCTGGATCGCCCGCCGCTCGTCGGACGAGCGCTGGAATGCGGCGAACGACGACGGTGTCCCACCTGTGCCGATGCCGAGCTGCACACGTCCGCCGCTCAGGGCGTTGACGACGGCGGCGTCCTCGGCGACGCGGATCGGGTCGTCGATGGGCAGCGTCACGATGCCGGTTCCCAGCGCGATGCGCTCGGTCTGCACGGCGGCCGCCGCGAGGAAGGGGAAGGGCGAGGGCAGTCCGCCCTCGTCGCGATCGAAGTGGTGCTGCGCCACCCAGAGCGAGGCGAAGCCGTGCTGTTCGGCGGCCCGGACCTGCGCGAGGGCGCGGCGGTATCGCTCGCCGTCGGTTCCGGCATCCAGGAGTCGTGTGAAGAATCCGAGTCGTGCGCCGCTCATCGCGTCGCCTCCGTTCCCGTCTCAGGGGCCGCCTCGTGGGCGGCCTCATCGTTGTATGCCGTTCCCGGAATGGCTGCGAGCAGCTCCCGGGTGTCTGCGCTCCGCGGATCGTCGAACACGCGTGCGACCGGACCCGTCTCGACCTGGCGACCGCGCCGCAACACCGACACCGTATCCGCGATCTGACGCACCACGGCCAGATCGTGCGAGATGAACAGGTAGGTCAGACCGAGCTCCTCCTGCAGCCGCGCGAGGAGCCGGAGGATCTGCGCCTGAACCGTGACGTCGAGCGCCGACACGGCCTCGTCGAGCACGACCACCCGCGGATCCAACACGAGAGCACGCGCGATCGCAACGCGCTGCCGCTGCCCGCCCGAGAGCTCAGCCGGGTAGCGCGAGGCCAACGCGGGGTCGAGCGCGACCTGCTCGAGCTGATGCCGCACGCGCTCCGCGCGCGCGGTCGCGCTGCCGAGGCCGAAGTTGCGCAACGGCTCCTCGATCGCCCGCCCCACGCGCTGACGGGGATCGAGGGATGCCAGCGGGTTCTGGTACACGAGCTGAACGACGCGGCGATGGTCGCGGAGTCCGCGGCCCGACAGCGCCGCGACATCGACGCCGTCGACGCGCACGGTGCCCGCGGTGGGGCGCTGGAACCCCGCGACCGCGCGGCCCGTCGTCGTCTTGCCCGACCCGGACTCCCCGACGAGCGCGTGCGTGGTCCCGGCCGCGACGGTGAACGATACGTCGTCGACCGCGACGAAGGGCTCGGCGCCGCGGCGGGCGTACTCCCGGCGCAGGCTCTGCACCTCGATGAGGGGCCGGGCGGGGGTGGCATCCGGGGTCCGTCGCTCCACGACGCTCGACAGCGACGGGGCGTCGGCGAGCAGGGTGCGCGTGTACTCGGCGGCGGGGTGCGCGAGCACCTCGGAGGCGCGGCCGGTCTCCTGGACGCTGCCGCCGCGCAGCACGACGACCTCGTCGGCGCGATCGGCCGCGACGGCGAGGTCGTGCGTGATGAGCAGGACGCCGGTGCCGCTCTCGCGTCGAAGGCTGTCGATCAGGTCGAGCACGGTCTTCTGGACGGTCACGTCGAGAGCGCTCGTGGGCTCGTCGGCGACGATGAGGTCGGGCTCGAGGGCGATCGCCGCGGCGATGAGCACGCGTTGCTTCATGCCTCCCGACAGCTCGTGCGGGAACTGGCGGGCGCGCGTCACCGGGTCGTCGATCCCGACGCGTTCGAGCAGCTCGAGCACACGTCGCCGGATCTTCGCGTGGTCGCGGTCGCCGTGCACGCGGAACGTCTCGGCGATGCTCGCCCCGACGGACCGCACCGGGTTGAGCGAGCCGGTCGGGTCCTGCGGCACGAGCCCGATCCGTGCGCCGCGCAGAGCCCGCAGGCGCCGCTCGGGCAGGCCCCGCAGCTCGAGCTCTCCGAGACGGATGCTCCCGGACGCCACCCGCGCGGCGTTCGGCAGAAGACCCAGCACCGCCTGGCCGAGGGTGGACTTGCCCGATCCCGACTCCCCGACGAGCGCGGTGACACGGCCGGGACCGACCGCGAGCGAGACGTCGCTGACGGCCGTGTGGCGACCGCGGTCGGTGACGTAGTCGACGGTGAGGCCGCGGACGTCGAGCAGAGAGCCGGTCATGGGGTTCCTCCTCGACGGATGGCACCGCTCAGCCGGTTGGCGGAGAGCACGACGAGCGCGATCACGACGCCGGGAAGCGTCGTCAGCCACCACGCGGTGGCGATGTAGTTGCGGCCCTCCGACACGAGCAGGCCCCACTCGGGCGTGGGCGGGGGAGCGCCGTAGCCGAGGAAGCCGAGCGTCGCGATCTGCAGGACCGCGGAGCCGAACTGCAGGGCGGCGAGCGCGAGCACCGCCGTGAGCGAGTTGGGCAGGATGTGCCGCCACAGCACCGTCCAGAACGTGCCGCCGCTGCCGTACGCCGCTTCGACGAAGTCGCTCACCCGAACGCTCACCACCTGCGAGCGGGCGAGGCGGGCGAAGGCGGCGATCGAGGTGACACCCACGGCGAGCGCCGCGTTCGCCGTCCCGAAGCCGAGCAGGATGATGATGCTGAGCGACAGCAGGAGCCCGGGGATCGCGAGCAGCACGTCGACCCCGCGCATGAGGATGTCGTCCACCGGGCCGGGACGCGACCCGGCGACGACGCCGACCGCGGTGCCGAGGACGAAGCCCACGCCGACCGCGATCACGGCACCGAGGAGCGACTGCGACGCCCCGTGCACCACACGCGTGTAGAGGTCTCGGCCCGTGGCATCCGTCCCGAACCAGTGCTCCGGGCTCGGCGGCTGGAGGGCCTGCATGCCGATCCCGGCCGTCGGATCGCCCGGGGCGAACAGCCACGGCACGAGCGCCCACGCGATCGCGATCGCGAGGACCAGGAGCGAGAACAGGATGCCGAGAGCCGGGCGCCGCCGACCGCGCCGGACGCGCGCGGGAGAGGCGGGATCGGTCAGCAGGGCTGTCGCGGTACCGGTCATCGGCGGACTCCTCGCAGGCGCGGGTCGAGCACCGGGTAGGCGAGGTCGACCAGAAGGTTGATGACGACGAAGGCGAGCGCCGAGAA
>Ga0308159_1004909_pt1 | contig 11728 bp, 10 predicted proteins | sample PhyCR1_FD_201040 | JGI IMG/M metagenome (GOLD analysis project Ga0308159, IMG submission 201040) | Phyllosphere microbial communities from UC Gill Tract Community Farm, Albany, California, United States - DLSLC.R1 | ecosystem: Host-associated > Plants > Phyllosphere > Unclassified | place: USA...
TCGATGACTGGGGCAACCTGGTCAGTCGACGCAGCGGCCTGCATGAGCAGCATTTTACCTATGACGCCGAAAACCGGCTCATCAGCGCCAAAGGCAATGGCCCGGACGGCGGGTTTACCGCGCATTATCATTATGATGCGCTGGGCAGGCGCACCTGCAAAGTGGTCAGCACCCAGCACGATCGTAAAGAAGTCCGTTTTCTGTGGCAGGGCTATCGCCTGTTACAGGAGCAACAGGATAATGGCCAGTGCCAGACCTATGTGTACGATCCCAACGAGGCCTGGAGCCCGCTGGCGCGCATCGACCATATGGCAGCAGGCGGCCGGGGCGATGTGCTGTGGTTTAACACCGATATTAACGGGGCACCGCTAGAGGTGACCGATGAACGGGGCAATATCCGCTGGAGCGGTCAGTACGGCAGCTTTGGCGAGGTACGCCGACAGACGGAGGGCTTTACCCGGCTGGCAAAACAGTCTGCCCTGCCCCATCAGCCGCTGCGATATGCGGGCCAGTATGCGGACAGCGAAACCGGTCTGCATTACAATCTGTTCCGTTATTACGATCCGCAGGTGGGAAGGTTCACGGTTCAGGACCCGATAGGGCTGGAAGGCGGCTGGAACCTGTATCAGTATGCGCCGAACCCGCTGAGTTGGATCGACCCGTTGGGGTTGAATAAGTGTGGGAGCTTTACAAAGAATCCTGACGATATCCATTTCATGCAAAGTTCAATTAAGAATCAAACGGGCGAGCATACCGTTCTCAATAACGCAGCTGCTCTTAAAAACGGTACTCTTAAGCCCACTGATTTACCCGCAATTAAAATTTGGCAAGACTCAAGCGGAAAATTATGGACTCTGGACCACAGGAGACTGGCTGCATTCAAACTGTCAGGGCTGAAAGAAATACCGGTGCAGTGGGCTACGGAGAAAGAAATTGCTGGCCAAATGTGGAAAATGACTACGAAAACAGATGGAAAAAGTATCATTCTTAAAATGGGTGATGGTATTAAGAGAGTTATAGGTGGCTAAAATGTTAGATGATTTATTACCGGTTAGCAGTAAAGATGGGCTTGTTAAACTTATAGAAGCTCTGGCGAAAGATCTTAAAGACAACCCTGATGAATGGGAAAATAAAGATCTCAGCTCTTATCTTGAAGCTATAGCTTCATGGATTGAGGATATGGATGGGTATTATGAAAACACTAACCAGCCGTTGCCAAAGGATACGAACTGGAAAGTTTTTGCAGATATTTTAATGGCTGCAAAAGTCTACGAATAATAATAGCCGGAGGCGATCTTAACGATCCTTCCGGCTTTTTACCGTCAGCCGCTGACCCGAGTCAGCAACGCCTCGATCTGTTGCCGGGTCTGCCTGGCATCCCGCTTCTGCTGCACATAGCGGGCCACTTCTTGGTGCAGACAGAGATAGTCACGGTTAGGCAGTAGCGTGCGGGCCAAAAGTGCGCGTCGGGGTATATGGAAAAACCGGGCAGTAATCGGCAGAGCTGGCGTTATAAAGTCAATGTACATCAGTATGTTAAGTGACCTGAAAAGTATGGCCGCACCGGGATCGTCCCGATGACCCGATAGGGCTGAAAGGCGGCTGGAACCTGTATCAGTATGCACCAAACCCGCTGAGCTGGGTGGATCCGCTGGGGTTGAGTGGGGAATGGGTTAATCCCAAGGATATCAATTTTTCTCAGAGGACAATTTCGGCGAATGATTATGCTGAAATTATGAAAAATGGTCAGTGGGACTGGAACAGGTCTCCATTGAATGTAGTAGATGTTGACGGGCAACTAGTCACTTATGACAACAGACGCTTGGATGCAGCTTATGAAGCAGGATTGGATAAGTAAAGGTCAATAAAGTCAATCCTTTAGCCCCTCACCCTGAATCATCAACAGGGAAAACATGGTGGCAGAAATTTCAGCAGCGATTTAAAGATCGCCGTAATATTAAAGCAGGTGGTGTTGTTCCCGACAAAGGATTAAACACACGGCCCAAGAAATGTGGATAAAATAATGCAAAGCATCATATCAAAATTATGGAAAGAAGAGTTATTGCCAATAAAGGAAGCTGTGTTTTTTTTCGATGGAAGAGCTACATCCTGTAAAATTACATCCTTTCCCACACCAAAAATTGAAGTGGGCGCGGATTTTGATTTTATAGATTTTTATCGTAACAATAATGAAGAAGTCACATCCATTGATATAATAAAAGAAGTCAAGTTACTCAATGAATGTTATTGTTGTGTAGGAGAAGGAAGCTACGGCTCCGAGGGTTTCATTGCTTATCTTGATAATGATAAAAATCCAATATGGATTTTGTACTCTGAAAACTCAAATCCTTTTGTCAGCGTATTCGAGCATGAAGAAAATACAATACTGGTCGAGTCGACCGCTGGTCTAAAAATACAAATAGATCTCCATAATCCTGTAAACCTAAAGTTAATTGGTTAACTGCTCAATCAGATGTGCATGTTTAAAAAATAATCTGCGCACATAAATCTGACTTTGTTAATGATGATTGTTATTATTGACAGTTTAAGCACCAAAAAATCAGTGTATTTTCACGAGATGAAAAATAATCATTGGGTTTATGATATTATTAAGTAACTTTAATTAGCCATCGATTAGTGAATAATCCCATAATAAAAATTGGTTTCACCTTAAAAAAACATCAAACAAGGATATTATATAAACGACAGGAAGATTAAATCTGTAAACTACACCCAACCTTCTCTAATGACGGGAAACAATATGAAACTCGAATAAATAAAACATCAAATCATTTAGATTTTTGAAATTTTATTTATACACTTTTAAAACAAGAATCTTCCATTCCATTGAAACGAAAAAATAAATTAAAATAAAATTTTTAAAAAGTTAATTCATAAAAAATCAATGATAAATTTAAATTCATACAAAAAAGAATCATAACTCAAAAAAACATATTCTTAGGTGTTAATCATTATCAATAAAGTATTATTACATTTGATAAAATCGTCGATATAAAGTCAATAATGAAATTTAAAAATATAAAATTGGCAGAAATTGATTAATTACACGATTAATGGGCTTGAACTATGAAATCCTGAATTTTACTTTCAAGCTGGATTAATTATAAATATTTAGCATGAATATCAGTAGCGACAAACCCGCCAGATGACACAGTAGTATTGTTATTACTCAGCACGACATAAATCAATCATTCAGAGAAGATCATTAGTGTCAACCTTGAATTAAAATTTTTCCGTTTATTATCTTCACAGTACGTTAGTGTTACATTTTGATCTTGCTTTCGTTTTCCGCTAATATATCTCATCTTTTACATAAAAAATGAATGTTAAAAATATTTACGGATTCAATGGAGGATGCTGTGAGTAAAAACCTAGAAATTTCCATTTCTAAAGGCCGTTTTAAAAAAATAAGAGAGTGGAACAGGCGAAAAAATTACTATATTAAACAATTAAAAATTGACGTAAAAATTTACATTGCCAAACTCTTGTGGGATAAATCCAAGAAAAATTCATTCGATGTTGGATTAGTTAAAACAGTTCTCCTCTTACGTAATGAAGGAACAGTTGGGGACGTAGTGGTTACAACCCCACTAATAAAATGTCTCAATGAAGCAGGCTACTCTGTTGATTTATTATTAACAAAAAAAAACAGCTTAGCTATTAAATACAATCCGTATGTTAGAAATGTATACGAGGCAGATGATTGTAGTAATGCTGTATTTATTAAGGATTTCAATCATACTGTTTCAGATCTAACCATTAAATCACTCAAGAAGGAAAATTATGATTTAATTGTTGATCTTTGTTTATTTGAAACACCAGTTCATCGGATGAAGCTTTTTCATGATATAAAACCAAAATATATTATTGGCTTTAATAAATGGAATTGCATCAATCATTATTCTAAATCTATTTCATTCAAAAATGATAAACAACATGTAACAAAAGCTATTTCTCTAGTTGCGGAACAAATGAGGCTGGAGCTCATAAATAGTCGAGAATATGATTTACACATTCCAGAACTCATTCTCAGTGAAATAAAAAATTACTTCAAGGCCTATGAGAATGATTTCAAAATAGTCATCAATGCTTTTACAGGAAGTCCGGAAAGAAACTTATCACCTCAACAACTATCTAATATATTAGACATGCTTAAAAATATATCACCTAAAGTTAAAATAGTTATTCTTGACCACAAAAATGAATTAAATATTTCACTTCCTGAAAATATTGCCATAAATCCATTTTCGTCGTTACATCACGTCATGGCGTTAATTCGTGAATCGGACATAGTTATATCGCCAGACACTTCGATTGTACATATTTCAGCGGCATGGAAAAAACCGCTTATTTCTGTTTATAAAAATGTAGGAGATAATAATGACTTATGGAGTCCGGGATATAAAAACGCAAGCCAAATAATTGTTAATAACAGAAAAATATCGAATGTTGATAAAATCCCGGATCTTATAATCGATGAAATAAAGAAAAGAGGCTTACTGTAATGTTAAAGAGTTGCGACAGGATATCCCGGACTTGAACACGCAAAAAACTGTGGTAATGCCTGCCTGCATCGTTATCACTACCCAAGACACCCGCAAACTGTGGGGCTGCGTTAAGGGTTTGAGCGTGGAGCCCATCAAACGGAAGAAGGTGGCGCAGTGGCTGACAGAGTTTCCGGGCGCGATGCAGAGCACCTGTGATACACAGAAGTTTAAGCGTAATGACAGGCATTTTAAGTAAGAGCTGATAAAAGAGACTTTTATTTATCTCTAACGGCTCCGCTAACGTTAAGCGCTTTCCGTCTGCTCTGGTGCTCCGTTCGGCTCTGCAAACAGCGTGATAATATCGCGTGAGCCATGCAGCAGCCTCTCTATACGTATTTCAGTGTCAAGCACTCTGTACACAATGAGATAGCGTCCGTAAGCACAGCTTCGGACGCTCTTGCCCAGCTCCGGCCTTTCTCTGTAGATAACCGGCGACTCTGCTATCAGCAGGCACTGCTGGTAAAGTTCTTCTGTGAAGCTCACTGCCCGTACCGGGTTGTCCTGCGCGATATAGTCACCGATGGCCTCAATATCCTGCTCCGCCAGAGGCGATATGCCCAGTTTCATTACGCTTTACCGTCTTCGGCCTGCCGCCGATATTTCTGTGACAGACGACCGAACACCTCTTCCGCACTTTTGCTTTCACCGCTGTTTATTCCTGCGCTTACCGCTTTTTGCAGGGCATCAAGTTTCATCTGTTGCTCCCGTTCTTCCAGGGCGCGAAGGCCTGCCCGGATAACCTCGCTGGTATTATTGTAACGCCCGCTTTCTATCTGTTCGCGGATGAACGCTTCGAAGTAAGGGCTGAGTGCTACGCTGGTTGGCATGTTCGTTTCTCTATCCGAATTACTATCAGTTATTAACTGTTAGTATACCGCTTCATTCTTCATCGGCAACGCTCGGTCTGTTTTCTCTTCCGCTGCTCCGCCCGATGCGTGCTCGCATGTACCGCATGCAATGCCCGGATGCTTAGCTGGGTGAAGATCTACGTGCTCTCCACGCTCCGGTGGCCCAGCATCGCCTGGATCCAGCGCAGGTCCGCACCGTTCTCCAGCATCTGCGTCGCCATCGCGTGACGGAATGTATGTACCCCGGCAAACCGGACCATTCACATTTAGAGATCTTCCGGCATACTGATTATATCCCCGGAGGAGATCGCCATGCGTAAAGCACGATTCACCGAACACCAGATCATCGCCGTTCTGAAGTCCGTCGAAGCCGGACACACCGTCAGGGATGTCTGCCGCGAAGCCGGTATTTCCGAAGCCAGCTATTACAACTGGAAAGCGAAGTTCGGCGGCATGGAAGCCTCGGATATCAAAAAGATGAAGGACCTTGAGGATGAAAACCGCCAGCTGAAACAGATGTTTGCGGACCTGAGTCTCGAGTGCCGCGCACTGAAAGACGTTATTGAAAAAAAGCTTTAAAACCAGCGATAAAGCGTGAGCTGGTCAACTATCTGACCGCAGAGTTTGCCATGAGCTTACGTCAGGCATGCAGGACATTGTCGCTGAGCAGGACGGTATTTCGTTATCAGCCGGATACGCGACGTGATGAGCCGGTCATTATGGCGCTGACCTTGGCGGCTGAACGCTATCCCCGATACGGATTTAAAAAACTTTTTCAGGTCCTTCGCATGCAAGGCAACGCCTGGAATCACAAGCGCGTTCACCGGATTTACTGCCAGCTGAAACTGAATTTTCGCCGTAAGGGAAAACAGCGCCTGCCGGTGCGCAATCAGGCTCCGCTGGCAACACCAGAGGCGATGAACCAGAGCGGGTCCATCGATTTTATGCATGATGCGCTGGTGTGTGGCAGACGCTTCAGGACCTTCAACGCGGTGGATGATTTTAACCGGGAAGTGCCGGCGCTCGAAATTGACCTGAATATCCCGGCGCAGCGGGTCGTGAGAGTGCTGGACAGGATCGTGGCAAACCGCGGATATCCGCTGAAAATGCGGATGGATAACGGTCCGGCGCTGACACAATGGGCAGAAGAACATGGCGTGATGCTGGAGTTTATCAGGCCGGGTAAGCCGACGCAGAACGCTTTTATCGAACGGTTCAACCGGACATACAGAACAGAAATACTGGATTTTTATCTGTTCAGAACACTGAATGAAGTGCGGGAAATTACAGAGCGCTGGCTGGCTGAATATAACAGCGAGCGCCCCCACGAATCCCTGAATAACCTGACACCGGAAGAGTACCGGCTGATGGCTGAAACCTCGGAAATCTCAAAAAGTGCGTGGAACTAAAACGGGTGTACTTACAGGCCCACTGGCCGAATTTATGTACGTTCTTCGCTTATCCGAAGGAGATCCGAAAAGTAATTTATACGACCAACGCGATCGAATCGCTGAACAGCGTAATCCGTCATTCCATCAAGAAATGCAAAGTATTCCCGACTGATGAGTCGGTGAAAAAGGTGATGTGGCTTGCCATCCAGGCCGCATCACAAAAATGGACGATGCCCCTGAGTGACTGGCGGATGGCAATGAGCCGATTTATTATCGAGTTTGGTGACCGCCTGGACGGCCACTTCTGAGAAAAGGCATTTACACAGAATCGTGTACAGGGTCCCTGATCTAACAGTCACCACCATTTAGGATAATTATTAAACGCTGCATATATTGCAGACTTCGCATCGTCCGTTAACTTTTCTCTGCCTTTTGATACTGTGGTATATCCATGCAGATCTTCTTTAGCACATGACCATTCAAGCCATCCTAAAACTGGATTTACAATCAACTCAAAACACCCATTCATATCTTTAAGATGAGCTATAACATCATTCCGTATATTGTCGATAAATTCATCAAAGCATTGGCATTCAAGCCACACCAAGGAACTGACGCTCAAGCTATAACTAAATTTATCTACTTGAATCGCCAGATTAAACTTCAATGATGGAATATGTTCATCAAGTTCTATTACGTCCAATGTGATATTGATCGGACTTGTAATTTCTATATCCATTTAATTTGCCCCTAGATAACGAGCATGAATGACTGTTGGCAACTCACCAGCAGAGCGTGGAGGTTTGATTTCAAGTTGCCAACCATCGACTGTTATACGCCCATATGACATGCCGTTCTTTGTCGCGGTATCTAACGCAGCTTGAAAACTTCTGAGTTCTGTCTGGCTGGCGAGTCTGACTGCTTCTGGCGCATTAGTTACGGCTTTAGATGCCGCATATTCTGCCATATGTTCTGTAGCATTCCCATGTACCCACACTTTTTGACCGTTAGGTAGTGTCATTTCAAAAGATTTCGGTATAACAGAACCAGGATAAACAGGCTGGGTTCCTTTTATAGAATCAAATACAGTACCAGTTTTACCTATATCAGCAGCAATAGACTCAGCCTTACCAGCAACACCATCAGGTAATTTCTTGCCTGGCAGGAACAGCCCCGCCAACATCCCACCTGTGGCTTCCAGAGCAAGCTGGTTACCTTGAGCAGCTTCTTTTACCTGCCCGGCAACAGCTTCCCAAGTTTCACTCTTCATCAGAGCTTTCAGCGTATCAGCCGCAGCCTTATTTTTACCCGACAGATCGCTTATCGCCTTGGTACAGTAGCTATCACCCATGGCGCAGGAGGTAAGCGCCATAGCCGCATCAGCACCGTAATCCGCCCCACCTAATACCGCATCACCGGTATCTGCCGCAGCACCGATAATGCTGTTAACGATAGCGGAGAGTGTACCTTCGCCAAGTTTGTCCCTGACCTGATCCTTCATATTTCCGGCAATCTGCTTAACAGATTCCCGCGATTTATCACCGCTCAGCGAGTTATTCTCAACCGCATTCTTACCCGCCAGCGCGCCCGTCGCCGCACCCGCCGTGCTCCCGCTGCTCACACCCGCTGCTATTCCCGAGGCCAGCGTCGCCAGCGCGCTCAGGTTCGCCTTCTGGTCCGGGCTCAGTTTATCACTGTCTGCCGTGCCGTAAAGCGCCAGTGCGATGGCCGGCGTCGCCATTTCCCCCGTTACCGCACCGGTGGCGCCTGCGGCTGCACTGCCCCCGCTCAGCTCAGCGACCACGCCGCCCAGCAGCGCGTGCGCCATCAGGTTATTCAGTTTCTGTGTGTCTGTCAGTTCACCGTAGGGCGCATTACCGGTGGTCAGTTCCTTGACCTTCGCGGCCAGATAAGGGGCCGCGCCCTGCGCCAGTGCGGCCCTGATGTCGCCGCCCGCCAGCGCCTGCAGAGCATTAACCACCGCGTTGACGCCCGTCCGTACGCTTCCGCCCATGTCCGCGCCCTGACGGACAATCGCCTGGTCGTAGGCCAGTTGCCATGCCTTGCTGACCACCGCCTGCCTGCTGCAGGCGGTGCTGCTCTTTCTATTTGTCGAAAATCGGGCTGATGCTGCCGTCGTTCGCATGCTCCGTGTCACGGCTCAGGCCGGACAGATCCTGCTGCTGCGCATCCCGGTTGCGGATAATGATATTGCCGTCGCTGACCGCCGCTTTTGTGCTGCCTTAAGCGTGTCCGCTACCACCGGCAGCACTTATGGGCAGTGCGCCGAGGTTGCTTAACAGATTAAAACCAACGGGACCGCCGGTGTTAAAACCCGCGCTCTGATGTTCGGATTTGTAGTCTGCCTGATTCTGAATATCGCGCCAGCCCAGGGTGCCGGTATCCAGAACGTTGCGGTCTTTATCCGCCGTGCTGGCAATGACAGCCCCGTCGAGCTGCGTGTGGTTGCCGACGATTACTCGCGCTCTGTGGGGCTGCGTCGAAGGCCTGAGCGTGGTGCCTATCAACCGCCTAAAGGTGGCGCAGTGACTGAAGGAGTTTACTGCCGCGATGCACAACACATGCGCTGAGTCGAAGCTCAAGCACAGCAGAGGACATTTTACATAGTGGCTGATAAGTTGATTATGGCTGAGCAAGATACTAAGCCAGAAGTAAGTATTCCCAAAGTATTACGCCAGCTGAAGGTGGGATATGTCAGCATCCCTCACTAAGTGCGTAACGATGCCAGCACGGCCTGGTACAGTCGCTGCGCCAGTCTGCGGCTGAAGGGAGAATGGCCTGAAGAGGCGGGATTTGCGATCGACATGCCGGTTAAAGTCCGGGTGCTGCCGGGTTGTCTGATCCTGACCCCTCAGGAGCCACAGCCGGAGATGGCAGAGCCGGAAGTTGTCGTCGCGTTGCGTAAGGCCTGTAAAAAACTCTCTGCCCCCAAGCAGCGGCAGATTGCGGAGTTTATCCAGGTCATTGCGACGCCGCAGAAGCGGCCACCACCACCGGGCACAGTAGAGTGGCAGACGATGTACACAGGCAACTAGCTGGTTATAAAGTAAAATCCCAACTGTAAAGGTTGGGATTCATTCCACATTAAACAAAAATTAATTTTCTGATCTCATCTCTTAATTGTTCCTCACTAAATTCATAATCTTCACGATCATCATCTGGGTTATACATGTCAGCCAAACAAAATATACTAGATAAATTTTCACTTATTTTTACGTCATAGTTAAGTATGTTTTTATTATCACGTTCTATGCGCCAAAGCTCAATGTACGCTTCTGAAAATACATCCGCCGACAATCTTCCATCGACAAAAGACTTTGAAAAATCCAAAAGCAAATAATTCATCGTAACACTCCGTTTTTCATGAAGTTATCGTATTGTGGCGTTCCTGGGGTTACTTTAAAGCCAGTTATAAACTCACCCGATTTATCAATAACGACAGCATTGTTCGTTGTCGGATTAAAATATACTTTCGAATCTTTTACAAAACCATAAGTACCTTTTTCGAAAGTAGCCTTGTCAGCCATATGATTTTTAATGGCTGTTTCGAATTGCTTAATCGTTTCTGGGTTTTTCTTTGTCGTAGTAATGTCAAAATCAATGGCATGTTTGAACTTTTTATCTAACTGCTTCGCGCTAAAAGCAACCCTTTCAGAAATAATACTAGTGCTTACAGTTGGTAATTTTTTACCCGGTAAAATTATCCCGGCCAGCATCCCGCCAGTCGCTTCCAGCGCCGCCTGATTTCCCTCTGATGCCTGTTTTATTGTGTCGGCCATTGCCCACCAGGTCTCACTCTGCATCAGGGCAGTAACACTGTCCGCCACAGCCTGATTCTTCCCGGCAAGGTCACTCAGTGCTTTATCGCAGTAACTTCCTCCTGTCGCACACGATGCCAGCGCCATTGCTGCATCCGCAACATAGTCCGCAGATCCAATGGTGGCGTCTCCGCTATCAGTAACAGCACTGATGATACTATTGGCGATCGAAGAAGCCACACCTTCACCCAGCTTATCCCTGACCTGATCTTTCCACCATTCAGCACTTTGCTTCACGGATTCACGGGCTTTGTCACCCCCCAGAGAGTTATTCTCAACCGCATTCTTACCCGCCAGCGCCCCCGTCGCCGCACCCGCCGTGCTCCCGCTGCTCACACCCGCAGCGATTCCCGACGCCAGCGTCGCCAGCGCGCTCAGGTTCGCCTTCTGCTCCGGGCTCAGTTTATCACTGTCTGCCGTGCCGTAAAGCGCCAGTGCGATGGCCGGCGTCGCCAGTTCCCCCGTTACCGCGCCGGTGGCGCCTGCCGCGGCACTGCCCCCGCTCAGCTCAGCAACCACGCCGCCCAGCAGCGCGTGCGCCATCAGGTTATTCAGTTTCTGTGTGTCTGTCAGTTCACCGTAGGGCGCATTACCGGTGGTCAGTTCCTTGACCTTCGCGGCCAGATAAGGCGCAGCGCCCTGCGCCAGGGCAGCCCTGATGTCGCCGCCCGCCAGCGCCTGTAAAGCATTAACCACCGCATTCACGCCGGTGCGCACGCTTCCGCCCATGTCCGCGCCCTGACGGACAATCGCCTGGTCGTAGGCCAGCTGCCAGGCCTTGCTGACCACCGCCTGCCTGCTGTTGTCGACATTCGGATCCTTTTCATGCGCCTTATCCAGCATTGCGCTGGCCTGCGCTTCCAGCGCAGTACGCGTATCCGTATCCGTATCCGCCAGGCTGGCCGTGGCGGCGCGCGTGGCCCGGGCGGCTTCATGCGTGTTGTAAACGTCAAGCGCCTGGGTGGCAACGTCGTTGACCAGTTGCGCCTGCTGCAGGCGGCGCTGCTCTTTCTCTTTGTCGAAAATCGGGCTGATGCTGCCGTCGTTGGCATGCTCCGTGTCGCGGCTCAGGCCGGACAAAT
>Ga0308159_1004911_pt1 | contig 11724 bp, 8 predicted proteins | sample PhyCR1_FD_201040 | JGI IMG/M metagenome (GOLD analysis project Ga0308159, IMG submission 201040) | Phyllosphere microbial communities from UC Gill Tract Community Farm, Albany, California, United States - DLSLC.R1 | ecosystem: Host-associated > Plants > Phyllosphere > Unclassified | place: USA...
ATTAAGTAGAAAAACAGTACTGGATAAAGATGAAAACGATTGAGGTTGATGAAGAGCTTTACCGCTATATCGCGAGCCACACGCAGCATATCGGTGAAAGTGCATCAGACATTTTACGGCGGATGCTGAAATTTACTGCCGGCCAGGAAGTGCAGGCGCCTGCCAAAGCCAGCGCGGCACCCGCAGAAAAGCCCGTTGTCGCCACCAATACGCCGCGTGACCGCGTGCGCGCCATGCGCGAGCTGATGCTGTCTGACGAATATGCCGAGCAGACCAAGGCGGTGAACCGCTTTATGCTGATCCTCACGACTTTATACACGCTCGATCCCAAACAATTCGCCGTGGCGACCGAATCTCTTACCGGCCGCACCCGCACCTATTTTGCCGGTGACCAGCAAACGCTGCTGCAAAACGGTATTCATACCAAGCCAAAGCACGTACCAGGAACACCTTATTGGGTCATCACCAATACCAACACAGGCCGTAAACGCAGCATGATAGAGCACATCATGCAATTGATGCAGTTCCCTGTCGAACTGATCGATAAAGTTTGCGGAACCCTTTAATACAGCATTAGGGAGAAATGCCAGTGGCTAACAACCCCCGTGCAGGGCAACCTGCTCAGCAAAGCGATTTGATTAACGTTGCACAACTTACGTCGCAGTATTATGTGCTGCAGCCAGATTCGTCCAACAGCGCTCACGCGGTAAAATTCGGGACGTCTGGACATCGCGGCAGCGCCGGACGCCACAGCTTCAACGAATCTCACATTTTAGCGATTGCCCAGGCCATCGCCGAAGTGCGCAAAGAGCAGGGGACTACCGGTCCATGCTACGTAGGTAAAGACACCCACGCGCTGTCTGAACCGGCATTTATCTCCGTGCTGGAAGTGCTGACTGCCAATGGCGTTGACGTCATCGTGCAGGAAGACAACGGTTTCACGCCAACGCCTGCGGTGTCCCACGCGATCCTGACCCACAACAAGCAGGGCGGCGCGCTGGCAGACGGTATCGTCATCACCCCTTCGCACAATCCCCCGGAAGATGGCGGCATCAAGTACAACCCGACCAACGGCGGCCCGGCAGACACTGACCTGACTTCCGTTATCGAAAAGCGCGCCAACGCGCTGATTGCGGGCGGCCTGAAAGACATCAAACGTCTGTCTCTCGACAAAGCCTGGCAGAGCGGTCATCTGAACGAAAAAGATCTGGTGCAGGGCTACGTTGAAGCGCTGGGCGAAATCATCGACATGCCGGCCATTCAGAAAGCGGGCCTGAAACTCGGCGTCGATCCGCTGGGCGGTTCCGGAATTGCCTACTGGCAGCGCATCGCCGAGCACTACAAGCTTGACCTGACCCTGGTCAACGACGAGGTCGACCAGACTTTCCGCTTCATGCATCTCGACCACGACGGCGTGATCCGCATGGATTGCTCGTCCGAGTTCGCAATGGGCGGCCTGCTGGCGCTGAAAGACAAGTTCGATCTGGCCTTCGCCAACGACCCTGACTACGACCGCCACGGCATCGTTACGCCGAAAGGCCTGATGAACCCGAACCACTATCTGGCGGTGGCTATCAACTACCTGTTCCAGAATCGTCCTCAGTGGGGCGCGGATGTCGCCGTCGGTAAAACGCTGGTGTCCAGCGCAATGATCGACCGCGTAGTGGAAGATTTGGGCCGCAAGCTGGTGGAAGTGCCGGTGGGTTTCAAATGGTTCGTTGACGGCCTGTTCGACGGCAGCTTCGGTTTCGGCGGTGAAGAGAGCGCGGGGGCTTCCTTCCTGCGTTTCGACGGCACCCCGTGGTCAACCGACAAAGACGGGATTATTCTGTGTCTGCTGGCGGCCGAAATCACTGCCGTTACCGGCAAGAATCCGCAGCAGCATTACGATGAGCTGGCCGCACGCTTCGGCGCGCCGAGCTACAACCGTATTCAGGCACCGGCTACCCACGCGCAGAAAGCGGCGCTGTCCAAACTCTCTCCGGAGCAGGTCAAGGCAGATACGCTGGCGGGCGACCCGATTACCGATCGCCTGACCTCGGCACCGGGCAACGGCGCCTCTATTGGCGGTCTGAAAGTCATGACCAAAAACGGCTGGTTCGCCGCGCGTCCATCCGGTACCGAAGAAGCCTACAAAATCTATTGTGAAAGCTTCCTGGGTGCCGAACACCGCGAAAAAATCGAAAAAGAAGCCGTGGATATCGTCAGCAAGGTGCTCGCCGACGCCAAATAATTCCGGGCTATTTTTCCTGATGACATTAAAGCGCTGTTTATACAGCGCTTTTTTTATGCCCACGTTTCGTCATTCTCCAAGTGAAAAAAAGATATATCTAAATGCACATAAAGACTTGCCAAAGATCCCGAGCTGATCTAATTTAGATATATCGAAACTGTTTCGATATATCTAAATAGAGGTGTTTATATGTTTGGTCATTCATTGTTGGGTAAGAATATGGACGGTCGCCATCGCGGTCATGGGGAAAGATCACGCCGACATGGCGCAGAAGCGGGGAGCGAGCGCGCCGAGTCTCAGGGTCGACGTCGCGGCGGCCGTCATGCGCCGATGGGCGAAGGTCACGCGGAGCGCGGAGAAGGTCGTGGTGAAAAGCGTCCACGTCGCGGCGGCGGTCGCGGAGAGAAGATGAAACGCCTGTTCGAGCATGGCGATCTGCGTCTGGTGCTGCTGGCGCTGGTGGCGAAAAAATCGAGCCACGGCTACGAGCTTATCAAGGCCATCGAAGAGGCGTCATCGGGTCTTTATGTGCCGAGTCCGGGCGTTATCTATCCTACGCTGACGTTGCTTGAAGAGCAGGATCTCCTGGAGCCGCTGGAAACAGGCAACGGGCGCAAAAGCTATCAGCTGACCGCCGCAGGGCAGGAGGAGCTTACGAAACACCAGGAAGTGCTCAACGCCATTTTTGCCCGTCTGGCAAAGCGCGAGAAACGCCATGAGCGCGAAGGCAATCTGGCAGAAGGCATTGCCGAAAGCATGCACAGCCTGCGCCACGTACTGCGCAAGAATCTGATGCGCGACGATCTCAGTCCTGAACAGGTAACGCGCGTCAACGCCACCCTGCGTAAAGCGGTCGAGATCATCGAGGCCGAATTTGCCGCCATCGATGCGGAAATGGCGACAAAACCGGAAGAAGAAGCCTAAAACATTCAGGGCAAAAAACGGTAGCCGATGCCCGTTTCCGTCAGCAGATGACGCGGCCTTGTGGCATCCTGCTCGAGTTTTTGCCGCAAATGGCCCATGTAAATGCGAAGATAATGGCTGTGCTCCACGTAATTCGGGCCCCACACGTGGCTGAGCAACTGCCGTTGAGTGATGACTTTACCGCTGTTGGCCAGCAACTCGGCCAGCAGGCGAAATTCGATAGGCGTGAGATGCACGTCTTCTCCGGCACGCTGCACGCGCCGATTAATCAGGTCGACCGTGACATCGGCGAAACTGATTCGCGGACTTTCCTGTTGCCCGCCCGCATGACGGCGCAACGAAACGCGCACCCGCGCCAGCAGTTCGCCCACGCCGAACGGCTTGGTCAGAAAGTCATCCGCACCGGCATCCAGCGCGGCGATCTTGTCGGCTTCGTCGGTGCGGGCCGACAGCACGATAATCGGGATACTGCTCCAGTGGCGCAGATCGCGAATGTAGTCCAATCCATCGCCATCCGGTAGGCCGAGATCGAGAATAACCAGATCCGGCTTGCGGGTTCCGGCCTCGATAAGTCCGCGCTGCAAGGTCTCGCTTTCGAATACCTTGAAGCCTTCGCTTTCCAGCGCTGTGCGCACAAAGCGGCGGATCTCTTTTTCGTCTTCAACGATCAGGATATGGGTAATCACTGTGCTCCATTATTTTGATAGATAAGCGTTTTCAGATTCCACGTCCGGCAGTTTTTCAAGCGGGAGGGTGAAGCAGAACTTTGCGCCGCCCGCAGTACGATTCTCTGCCCAGATGCGCCCGCCGTGCACTTCTATAATGGCATGACAAATGGCCAGCCCCAAGCCCACGCCGGGAATGGCCGACTCTTTGTTACCCCGCGCGAATTTCTCGAATATCTGCCTTTCTCCGCCCGCAGCAATGCCCGGTCCGTTATCGGCGACCTCAATGTCCAGCCAGTCGCCGTTGGCGCGCGCCCGAATCAGAATATCGGCCCGCGCACCGGCATATTTGTCGGCATTTTCCAGCAGATTGATAAACACCCGCTCGATAAGGCTTGCGTCGCAGTTGACCAGCAGCATGGTTTCCGGCAGATCGATGGCAATAGAATGGCCGATGAGCACAGGTTCCAGCATGCGCAGCGCACTGCCGATAATCTCTTCTAGCGCCTGCCACTCCTTGCGCAGATTGAATCCGCCGGACTGAATGCGCGCCATGTCCAGCAGATTATTGACCAGTCGCGTGGTGCTCAACACCTGCTGGCGGATCTGATTGGCCTGCGGAGCAAAGGGCGAGCCTTCGCTTGCGAGATCCAGCGTCAGGATTTCGGCCTGCCCGAACAGAACGGTCAGCGGCGTGCGCAGGTCATGCGAGAGGGCGGCAAGCAGCGAATTGCGCAGTTGCTCGCGTTCGGTTTCCAGTCGCGCACTCTCCGCCTGTGCCGCAAGCGCCAGCCTTTCAAGCGCGTTGGCAATCAAAACGGTAAACGTTTGCAGCAGCCGCTGCTGTTCCGGCACCAGAAGTTGACGGATATTCGCCGGTTCGACCGCCAGCAGGCCAAGCGATTTACCCGAAGCGACCAGCGGCAGGAGCTGATAGGGCACGCCGGGCAGCGTATCTGTTCCGGCACCGGCGGGCGACTGTTTGTCGAAACTCCAGCGGGCTATCGCTTGATCCACGGCAATCGCCTGTCCCGTCGGCACATCGCTTTGCTGTAAATCCGGCGTTTCCGCATTGTCGGGCGGCAGCAATACCGCCGTCTTGGCTTTGAGGGTCGCCGAAATGAAATGACGACTGGTTTGCGCGACAGCCTCGGGCGTCACCGCCTGACTGAGACTTTTGGACATCTCGTAGAGTTGCTGTGCGCGTTTCTCGCGGTGGCGGGCAATGCGCGCCTGATAACGCACGCCTGCGGTCAGATTACCGATGAGCACGCCGACTGTCAGCATCACGGCAAAGGTCAGCAGATATTGGGCGTCCGTTACCGCAAAGGAGCCGCGCGGCTGCACCAGAAACAGGTCAAAGCTGGCGACATTGATTACCGCCGCCAGCACCGAAGGCAGGCGGCCATAAAACAGCGCGGTGACAACCACGCCGAGCAGATACACCATGATAAGATTGGCGGGGTCGAAGAAGGGCACCAGAAACTGCGAAACAAAGGTGATGAGTGCGCACAGCACGACGGCCAGCGCGCAACCTTGCAACTGACGGCTGAAACGCTCGCCGAACAGCCGATTATCCGGCTCTTTTCGCCCGTTGTTCACCGGCGTCTCATCCAGGCTGACTATCAGCAAATCGAGTTCCGGCCCGCGTTTTGCCAACCGATCGGCGAGCGTGTCGCCCCAGTGAAAGCGGCGCAGACTGCGGCGGCCCAACACAATCTTGCCCAGATAATGCTCACGGGCGTAGCGCAGAATAGCCTGATCTTCGTGCGGATCGGAAAGCGTTGCCGTTTCCGCCCCCAACTCCTGCGCCAGTTTCAGCGCCTGCAAAATGCCCCGTCGGCGATTTTCCGGCAGACGATGCAGGCGCGGCGTCTCGACATACACCGCATGCCAGACGCAGCCCAGTCGCGCGGCCAGACGCGCCGCGACTCTGACCAGTTTTTCATTGCCGCTGCCGTGACCCATGCACAGCAGCAGCGCATCGCGCGTGTGCCAGCTTCGCTCCTTGCCCTGCGTGTCACGAAACGCGCGCATCTGGTCATCAACCCGATCGGCGGTACGACGCAGCGACAGTTCGCGCAGGGCAATGAGATTTCCTTTGCGGAAGAAATTTTCGATGGCGCGTTCGGCCTGGCCGGGGATGTACACCTTGCCTTCCTTGAGCCGCTGGCGCAGGTCGTCGGGCGGCAAATCGACCAGCACCACGTCACTGGCCTGGTCGAAAATATGGTCGGGCACGGTTTCACGTATCGTTATGCCGGTCACGCCGCTCACCACATCGTTGAGACTTTCAAGGTGCTGGACATTGACGGTAGTAAACACGTCGATACCGGCGTCGAGCAGCTCGTCGATGTCCTGCCAGCGCTTGGGATGGCGGGAACCGGCGACGTTGCTGTGCGCCAGTTCATCCATCAGAATCAGCGCGGGACGGCGCAGCAGCGCGGCGTCGAGATCGAATTCGCCGAGCTGGCGACCCCGATGGGAAAGACGCTTGGGCGGCAGCCGTTCCAGACCGGGCAGCAGCGTTTCGGTTTCACGGCGACCGTGGGTTTCGACCACACCGACCGCCACGTCCAGCCCCGTGGCGCGCAGCCTTTGCGCCTCCTGCAACATGGCATAGGTTTTTCCGACACCGGCGCAGGCACCAAAGAAAATCTTCAGCCGACCGCGGGGTTTTTCGTTGGCCAGCGCCAACAGACTGTCGGGGTCGGGCCGCTGGATCTCGTTCTCTGCCATGCGAATGCCTTGTTAGTTGTGCGTTGCGCGGTCGAGTGCCAGATTGAGCGTCAGCACGTTGACCACAGGCTGGCCGGTAAAGCCCGCCAGCGGTGCGGAGGTATTGTCACGGATAAGCTGTTCGACGCGTTCCGCCGACAGCTTGCGCGCACTCGCGATGCGCGGCAGTTGCCACCGCGCCGCCGCCACGGAAATCTGTGGATCCAGTCCGCTCCCCGAGGCGGTCAGCAGATCGACCGGGATCGGCAGTGCGCTCTGTGGATTGGCCGCCCGCAGCGCCGCCACGCGCTGGGCAATGAGTTTATCCAGCGCCGGATTGCTGACCGCCAGATTGCTTCCGGCGGACGCCATCGCATTATAGGCGCTATCGGCGGTCGCGGAAGGACGTCCCCAGAAATAATCCGGGCGCGAAAAAGCCTGACCGATCAGTGCGGAGCCGACCGGTTTACCGTCGAGTTCAATCAGTGACCCCTGCGCCTGCGTGCGGAAAAGCAGCGTCGACAGGCCCGTGGTCAGCAGCGGATACGCCAGCCCCGTTATCAGGGTGAATACCAGCAGCAGCGTAAGGGAAGGGCGCAGATAAGGATGACGAGAAAGCGTGTTCATGGCGTGTTCCTTGAGAAATACTTAAGCCAAATGCAGCAGAGTCAGTAACAGGTCGATAAGCTTGATGCCAACAAAGGGCACCAGCAGACCACCCAGCCCGTAAATCCACAGGTTGCGACGCAGTAGCGCCGCCGCGCTCATCGGCTTGTAGCTTACGCCGCGCAGCGCCAGCGGAATGAGAAAGACAATGACCAGCGCATTGAAGATTACCGCCGACAGAATCGCCGAGGCAGGCGAGTGCAGGTGCATGACATTCAAGGCATTCAACTGCGGATAGGTTGCGGCAAAGGCGGCCGGAATAATGGCAAAATATTTGGCGACGTCGTTGGCGATGCTGAAAGTGGTCAGTGAACCGCGCGTCATCAGCATCTGTTTACCGATGTGCACCACTTCAATCAGCTTGGTCGGATTGGAGTCCAGATCCACCATATTGCCCGCTTCCTTGGCGGCCTGCGTGCCCGAGTTCATCGCTACCGCAACGTCGGCCTGCGCCAGAGCCGGTGCGTCGTTGGTGCCGTCGCCGGTCATCGCCACCAGCCGACCTTCGGCCTGATACTGGCGGATAAGGGCCAGCTTGGCTTCGGGCGTCGCTTCCGAGAGAAAATCATCCACGCCCGCTTCGGCGGCAATGGCGGCGGCGGTCAGGCGGTTATCGCCGGTGATCATCACCGTTTTGATGCCCATCTTGCGCAGCTCGGCGAACCGCTCTTTTATGCCGCCTTTCACGATGTCCTTGAGTTCCACAACGCCCAGCACGCGTGCGCCTTCGACCACCACAAGCGGCGTGCCGCCCTTGCGGGCGACCGAGTCCACCAACCCTTCGACGGCGGGCGGGAAGTGACCCCGATGCGCTTCGACGTGGCGACGAATGGCGTCTACCGCGCCCTTGCGGATCATTCTGTCGCCGACGTTGACTCCGCTCATTCGCGTTTGCGCCGAGAAAGGCACAAAGGTCGCGTTCATCGAGGCGATGTCGCGTGCGCGCAGGTTAAAGCGCTGTTTCGCAAGCACCACAATGCTGCGGCCTTCGGGCGTTTCATCGGCGAGAGAGGAGAGCTGCGCCGCATCGGCCAGCGCCTGCTCGCCTACCTCTGGCGCAGGCAGGAACCGGGCCGCCTGACGGTTGCCGAGTGTGATGGTGCCGGTCTTGTCGAGCAGTAAAACGTCGACGTCACCGGCCGCCTCCACCGCGCGACCGCTGGTGGCAATCACATTGGCTTCAAGCATGCGGCTCATCCCCGCCACGCCGATGGCCGACAGCAGGCCGCCAATAGTTGTCGGGATAAGGCAGACCAGCAGCGCGACGAGCACGGTCACCGAGACGGGCACGCCGCCCTGGCTCGCCTGAACGCTGAACAGCGAAAACGGATAGAGCGTCGCCGTCGCGAGCACAAACACCAGCGTCAGCGCGATAAGCAGAATCGTCAGCGCCACTTCGTTCGGCGTCTTGCGGCGTTTGGCGCCCTCGACCATTGCTATCATTCTGTCGAGGAAGGTTTCGCCCGGATTCACGGTACAGGCGACAATCAGCCAGTCGGAAAGCACGCGGGTGCCGCCCGTTACCGACGAGAAATCCCCGCCCGATTCCCGGATAACGGGTGCAGACTCGCCGGTAATCGCGCTTTCGTCGACGGATGCGCCGCCTTCCAGCACTTCGCCGTCGCAGGGCACGGTGTCACCGGCTTCAATCAGGACTACATCCCCCTTACGCAGGCTGTCGGCCGAGACTTTCTCGCTTTTTGCGCCATAGCGGGCTTCGGGCAGCTTTTTGGCCCAGCTGGTTTTCTGCACGCCTTTCAGACTCTCGGCCTGCGCCTTGCTGCGACCTTCTGCCAGCGCTTCGGCCATATTGGCGAACAGCACGGTAAACCACAGCCATAGCGCGATGCTGCCAGTGAATCCGGCACTGCCGGGCGTATAACCGCTCAGGACCGCAAGCCAGATAAGGCTTGTGAGAATACTGCCCAGATAGACCACGAACATCACCGGATTGCGCCACTGCGCGCGAGGATCCAGCTTCGTGAACGCCGCGACAAGGGCGGTACGCATTAATCGGGGTTCGAATAGGGCACGTTGTTTGCGACTCATCGTTATCTCTCTTGATGCTTTGCATTGGACCGGCTTAACGCGCCAGCCACACCTGTAAATGTTCTGCCACCGGACCCAGCGCCAGCGCCGGAATAAAGGTCAGTGCGCCGACCAGCAGGATGGTGCCGACCAGCAGGCCGATAAACAGCGGGCCTGAGGTCGGCAGCGTGCCGTTACCCGCAGGCTGGCGTTTTTTGACCACAAGCGATCCTGCAATGGCCAGAACCGGCAGGATCACCCCGAAACGGCCCAGCAACATCGCCGCAGCCAGCGTCAGATTGTAGAAAGGCGTGTTGACGCCGAGACCGGCAAAGGCACTGCCGTTGTTGTTGGCCGCCGACGAATAGGCATAAAGCACCTCGCTGAAACCATGCGCGCCCGGATTCAGAATCCCGGCTTGTCCTGCCGGCGTCATCAGCGCCAGCGCCGTGCCGAGCAAGACCAGCGCAGGGGTCACCAGAATCGCCAGCGCCGTCATTTTCATGTCGAAGACGTCGATTTTCTTGCCGAGATATTCCGGTGTGCGGCCAATCATCAAGCCCGCGATAAATACGGTCAGCAACACAAACAGCAGAATGCCGTACAGGCCGGAGCCGACCCCGCCGAACACCACTTCGCCTATCTGCATCAGCCACAGCGGGATCATGCCGCCGAGCGCCGTGAAGGAGTCGAGCATGGCGTTCACGGCTCCGCAGGAAGCCGCGGTGGTCACCACGCTAAACAGGCTGGAGGCCAGAATGCCGAAGCGCGCCTCCTTGCCCTCCATATTGAAGTTGCTGGTCGCTCCCAGCGCCGTGAAATGCGGATTGCCCTGCAACTCGGCGGCCATCACGATGACTACGCAGACCACAAAAATCAGCGACATGGTCCACAGCAGCGCATGCCCCTGCCGGTTGTCGCCAACCACACGACCAAAGGCGAAACACAGCGCGCAGGGGATAAGGAATATCGCCAGCATCTGCACCATATTGGTCATCGCGGTCGGATTTTCGAACGGATGCGCCGAGTTGGCCCCAAAAAAGCCGCCGCCGTTGGTGCCGAGCATCTTGATGGCTTCCTGTGAAGCCACCGGCCCCATCGGCAGAACCTGCGGCAACCCTTCGAGCGTGGTCACATGCTGATAGGCGTCGAGATTCTGCAATACGCCCTGACTGACAAAGTACAGCGCCAGCAGCAGCGAAATCGGCAGCAGCAAATAGAACGTAATGCGCAGCAAGTCTTGCCAGGCATTGCCGAGCGTCGTCGCGGCGGGACGGGCAAAGGCGCGGATCAGCGCAAAGGCCACCGCGATACCGGTGGAAGCCGAGAGAAAGTTTTGCACCGTCAGGCCCAGCATCTGACTGAAATAGCTCAGCGTGCTTTCACCGCTGTATGCCTGCCAGTTGGTGTTGGAAACAAAACTGATGGCCGTGTTGAAGGCCAGATCCCACGACAAACCGGGCAGGCCCTGCGGATTCCAGGGGAGATAACCTTGCGCCAGCAGAATCACGGTGAGCAGGACAATCCCCAAAAGGTTGAAGCTGAACAGGGCTATCGCGTACTGCTTCCAGTTCATTTCGCTGTGATTTGCCCCCGCAATGCCGAGCATACGGCGCTCGAACGCCGCGACGCGCGGCCCTGTGCCCCCTTCAATCAACTGCGCAATAAATTTGCCGAGCGGATGGGCGAGCAGCAGCAACACCAGCATAAAGCTGGCAATCAGTAAAAAGGCGGAAGCAGCCATTTAAAACTCCTCCGCGTTGAGCAGGGCATAAATCAGATAGCCGAGCAAAAGAACCACTAAAAGCGCGCCGCAGATGATCACAAAACACCTCGTTTGTCTGTTTCCCCGTGGGGAGCTGTAGAAATCAATCCTGTATAACGGGCGAGTCTAGAGAGCGGCTTCTAAAGAACCTGAAAAAATGCGCGGCGCGGGTGTAAAAAAAGTATAAAAATTGCGGTTAAAGTCTTTTTTCTGACCAAAAATCGTCGATTTCAGCTGCTACCCTTAAGGTTTACAGGATGAACATTTCACGCAAACTTGTACAAAACTGATTTTGTGTATAACTTTAGGGGGGCGAAAAACGCTTTTTATCAAACCTTATAAATGTTTATCGCCGGTTAATTATCTTATTTCACGCAAGAAACCGTCAGGAGTCGCCTATGAGTGAACACATTCCGATTGGGATCAGCGCCTGCCTGCTGGGAGAGAAAGTGCGTTTCGACGGAGGACATAAACGTCTGGCGTTCGCCGTCGAGCAGCTTGCCCCGTATGTCCGTTTTGAAGCTATCTGTCCGGAAATGGCCATCGGCCTGCCAACCCCACGTCCCGCGCTGCGTCTGGTGAACAGCGACGAGGGCATTCGCATGCGCTTTAGCAACGACGAAGCGGTCGATTATACCGACAAGATGCAACAGTATTCAGAGCAGCGAATCGCCTCGCTCGACCACCTTTGCGGCTACATACTCTGCGCGAAATCGCCGAGCTGC
>Ga0308159_1004913_pt1 | contig 11722 bp, 14 predicted proteins | sample PhyCR1_FD_201040 | JGI IMG/M metagenome (GOLD analysis project Ga0308159, IMG submission 201040) | Phyllosphere microbial communities from UC Gill Tract Community Farm, Albany, California, United States - DLSLC.R1 | ecosystem: Host-associated > Plants > Phyllosphere > Unclassified | place: USA...
TCCCCCAGCAGCTTGCGGGCGGCGGCGTGGTCGCCATCCTCCTGGCCCAGATGCGCGCCGTCGCAGCCGGTCTTCACCGCCAGGTCCGCACGGTCGTTCAGCAGGAAGGCGACGTCGCGGGATTGCGTCACCGGCCGCAATACGTCGATGGCGCGCTTCAGGGTGTCGTCATCCACGTCCTTCAGGCGCAGTTGCACGGCGGCGACGTCGCCGGCATCCAGCGCCTGGGCCAGGATGTCGGCGAATGCGCGCGGCTCCAGCGCCGGCGGGGTCACCAGGTACAGGCGGCAGCCTTCGTCCTGCTTTCCGGCCATGGCGCTCAGGCCGCCGTCTTGTAGACGGCGATGATGTCGGCCAGCAGCTTCAGTGCCTCCGCTTTCGGGCGCTGGAAGGTGTTGCGGCCAATGATGGAGCCGTTGCCCCCGCCCGCATGGATGCCCCTGGCCATTTCGACGATGGACTCGCTGGTGCCGGCCTCGCCGCCGGAGAAGACGACGATGCGGCGCCCGCCGAAGCAGGCATCGGTGATGTGCTTGATGCGGCTGGCGAGGGTGGAGGTATCCACCGGGTACTTCTCATAGGTCTCCTTGGCGGCATCCAGGCTTATCGTCTCGGCGGGCGGCTTCACCTTGATGATGTGGGCGCCGAGAAGGGCGGCCATGTGGGCGGCATAGGCGCAGATGTCGAGCGCCGTCTCTCCCACCTTGTCCAGCATCGGGCCGCGCGGGTAGCTCCACACCACCACGGCCAGGCCGACGGACTTGGCTTCCTCGGCCAGTTCCCGCAGCTCTTCCATCATCTCGAACTGGTATTCGCTGCCGGGATAGATGGTGAAGCCGATGGCGGAGCAGCCAAGGCGCAGCGCATCCGCCACCGTGCCGGTGACGGCCTGGTCCTTGGTGGTGGAGAGGCTGTTGCTGCTGTTCAGCTTCAGGATGGTCGGGATGGCGCCGGCGAAGGTGGCGGCCCCGGCCTCGATCATGCCCAGCGGCGCGGCGTAGGCGGAGAGGCCGGCCTCGATCGCCAGCTCGAAGTGGTAGCGCGGGTCGTAGGCGGCGGGGTTGGGGGCGAAGCTGCGGGCGGGGCCATGCTCGAAGCCCTGGTCCACCGGCAGGATCACCAGCCGGCCGGTGCCGCCCAGCTCGCCCTGCATCAGGATGCGCGCGAGGTTGCCCTTGGTGCCGGGATTGTCGCTCTCATACCAGGACAGGATGTCCGTGACGCGGCGTGTCAGCTTCATGCTGTTCCCTCCCGGATCAGGCGGCCGGATCGGCCGTTGCGCAGGCTGGCGGTGTAGCCGAGGCGTTCTGGACTGTCACCTTGCAGCGCCCGCCATGGAAGCCGCCTCGGGTGCCGCCAGCCAGGCCTGCAGCCGGGCGTCATCCCGTGCCTGGCCGGGGCGCAGGCTGGCCATGTCCAGCGCCGGCGGCGGCGAGGGCCACAGCCAGGCGCCCGCCTCCACCGCCGCGGCCGCCACGGCGGCGAAGGACGGGCAGGGGGCCAGCACCAGGCCGGGGCAGCCGGCGCGCAGGGCCGCCAGCGCGTGCCCGGCCGCCGTGCCGCAATCCAGCACCGGCAGCATGTTGGCCAGGGCTGGTCCAGTAATGGCCAGAAACAGGCGGGGCGAGAGATACAGCGCCGCACCGGGGGCTGAGAGCAGCAGCAGCGACGCATCCTGCGGCATGGACTCCGCCGCCGCGGCCAGTGCGGCCGTGGCCTGCACGGCATCGTGTATCACCACGCCGCGTACCCTGTGCATGCTGTCGTGCTGTAAGTTTAGTGCTCTGCGGTCCATTCCTCAGTCCTGGCCGTTGACCCTGCCCGTAACCCGCCGGTAAAGCCTGCATTAATGGATGGCATCGCGCGATCGCGCCACGCCGGTCTGGCGTTGGGGCGCGTTTCTATAAAGGCGGCGGCATGAGCGAGGCGGTAAGCGAGGCGGCGGCACGTCTGGAGCGGGCGGTCGGCCGGCTGGCCCAGGCGCTGGCCCAGCCGCGGCCGGAACAGGGCATCCCGCCGGACCAGGTGGCGGATCTGGCCTCACGGCTGGATAATACCCTGGCGCGGCTGCGTGGCGCCCTCGCGGAACTGGAAGGTGCCGACGCCGTGCCCCATGCTGTGGAGCAGGAGGCCGAGACGCCGCCTGCGCAGGCGAGCGGCCCGGATAACGCCGACGCCATCGCCCCCGCCCCGCCCATGCAAGACGAGGAGCGCTGAGTTTGGGTCAGGTCACGGTTCGCATTGGCGGCTACACGCACCCGGTATCCTGCGAGGATGGCCAGGAAGGCCACCTGATCGCCCTGGCGGCGGAGGTGGACCGCCGTGTCTCCTCCATCCGCGCCATGGGCGGGCAGTTCGGGGAGAGCCGGCAATTGCTGCTGGCCTCGCTGCTGCTGGCCGATGAGCTGCATGACCTGCGCGTGGAACTCTCCCACGCCCGCGCCGGCATTCTCGGCACCATGCCGCCGGCCGTGGACCCGCAACTGGCCGAGCGCCTGGGGCGCATCGCGGAAAAGATCGAAGGCATTGCGGCGGGCCTTGAGCAGCCCTAGATACATCACCGGAGCTGCCCGGTTCGTCAGGTACACTATCCCCGGGGCCAATAAGCACCCTCCGGGGGCTGGCTCTGGTCGGATCTTGGTCCGGCTACCTGGCACCCACCTGTCTAACAGGTCTCGGGAGGATAAAAACGCCAACGGCCATGGCGGCTCCACTTATTCCCTTGTCTGATGTGCCTGACTCACCCGTCCTAGCGGCCGAAAAGGCCGCACTGCGGCAGGCGGCAACGGCGGCCCGCGCCGCGTTGCGTCTGCCCGATGCGGGCGAGGCGCTGGCCCGCACAGTCCTGCTTCATTGCCCGCCGCCCACGGGTGCCCTGCTGGCCGGATTTTGGCCGATGGGCGACGAAATAGACATTCGCCCCTTGATGCACCGCCTGGCCGAAGCCGGGCATGAACTGGCCCTGCCGGTGACGCCGCGCCGTGGCCACCCTCTGGTGTTCCGCCGCTGGGCCTGGGGTGACCCGTTGGTGCCCGGCCGCTTCGGCACCTCCGTCCCCCCGGACAGTGCCGAGATCGTCACCCCGCAGGCGCTGCTGGTGCCGTTGCTGGCCTTCGATGCCAGCGGTGCCCGGTTGGGTTATGGCGGCGGCTTCTATGACCGCACCCTGGCCGGCCTGTCCGGCGCGTGGGCACTGGGCGTTGCGTTTGCCGCCCAGCAGGTAGAAAAGGTGCCCGCCGGCGTCCATGACGTCGCCCTGCACGGCATCGCCACCGAGGCCGGCTTTCTCCGCACCGAAAGGTAGTCTGTTCCTTGCGTATCCTGTTTCTCGGCGACGTCGTCGGGCGTTCCGGCCGCGACGCCGTCATGACTGAGCTTCCTGGCCTGCGCGCCCGCCTGAAGGCCGACCTGGTGGTGGTGAACGTGGAGAATGCCAGCCATGGCTTCGGCGTCAGCCCGGACATGGTGCGCGGCTTCCTGGCCGCCGGCGCCGACGTGCTGACCCTTGGCAACCATAGCTGGGACCGCAAGGAGATCGTCGGCTACATCGATGGCGAGCCGCGGCTGATCCGCCCGCTGAACTACCCGCCCGGCACCCCCGGGCGCGGCGCCACGGTGGTGGAGGTGACCGGTGGTCGCAAGGCGCTGGTGGTGAACGCCATGGGCCGCCTGTTCATGGAGCCGCTGGACGACCCGTTCCGCGCCGTGCAGGCCGCGCTGGCGCAGCACTCGCTGGGTGCCGGCGGCACGGTGCAGGCCGTGCTGATCGACATCCATGCCGAGGCCAGCAGCGAGAAGATGGCGCTGGCGCACAGCTTCGACGGCCGCGCCAGCCTGGTGGTGGGCACACATACCCACGTGCCGAGCGCCGACCATCGCATCCTGGAGAACGGCACCGCCTACATGACCGATGCCGGCATGTGCGGCGACTATGACAGCGTCATCGGCATGCAGAAGGGTGGCGCGGCGCTGCGCTTCTGGAAGAAGGTGCCGGGCGAGAAGCTGGCGCCGGCTGAAGGGCCCGCCAGCCTCTCCGGCATCTTCGTCGAGACGGATGACGCCAGCGGCCTGGCGCTGCGGGTGGAGCCGGTGCGGATGGGCGGGCTGCTGGCGCCCGCGATGCCGTCCTTCTGAATGCGACGGCGGGGCCTTGCGCCCCGCCACGTTGCCGCTGTCATCGAAGCTTCGCCGTGCTGTCACCGGAGTGACTTGGGGGTCGTCTAAGGCCCCGCTCGCCCACATGAACGGTGAGTCATATGTCTTCCACGATTACCGGTACCCCGCTTTTTGACGTGGACCACACGGCCGGCGGCGTCGCCAATGGCGCCGAGGTCTCGGCCTACGATGCCGCCCGCAAGCTGGTCTACATCCTGGGTCCGGATGGCGTGGATGCAGTGGACGTCGCCACGGGCGCCATCCGCTTCAGCCTGCCGCTGAGCGCCACCGGCATCGCTGACAGCCAGGGCGGCACCAGCGTTGCCGTGCATGGCAACCTGCTGGCGGTATCCTATGAAGGGGCCGAGGACGGCCTGGCCGGCACCGTCGCCTTCTACCGGCTGGACGGCGCTGGTACCGGCGCCACGTTGGCCGGCACGGTCGGCGTCGGCGCCACGCCGGACATGATCAAGTTCACGCCGGATGGCGCCAGGCTGCTGGTGGCGATCGAGGGCGAGCCCTTCACCACTTATGCCGACGACGCCGCGACCGGCGCGCTGGGCGATGCCCCGGGCGGCATCAGCATCATCGACACCGCGACGCTGACCGAGACCTTCGCCGGCTTTGGCGCCTTTGATGCCGATACGCTGCGCGCCGCCGGCGTGCGCATCAAGGCCGGCGCCACCGCCGCGCAGGATCTGGAGCCGGAATACATCGCGCTCTCTGCTGACGGCACTAAGGCCTATGTGACGCTGCAGGAGAACAACGCCATCGCCGTGCTGGACGTGGCGAGCGGCAGCTTCGAGAAGGTCTTCGCCCTCGGCACCAAGGACCATTCCCTGGCCGGCAACGGCATGGACACCTCCGACCGCGATGGCGGGGTGAACATCCGCACCGTGCCCGTGAAGGGGCTGTACATGCCGGACGGGCTGGCCAGTTTCGAGATGAACGGCAAGACCTATCTGGTCACTGCGAATGAGGGCGATGCGCGGGAATACGACGCTTATTCCGACGTCGCCCGCCTCTCCACCGTGCGGCTCGACGAAGCCGCCTTCGGTGGCGCCGCCGCGGTGGCCGAGCTGAAGAAGCCGGAGAATATGGGCCGGCTGAACGTCTCCACCGTGGATGGCGACATCGATGGGGACGGGGATATTGACGTCATCCACACCCTAGGCGGCCGCAGCATGTCCATCTGGGAAGTGGGCGAGGACGGCCTCACCCAGACCTGGGATTCCGGCGACATGATGGAGCGCATCCTCGCCGCCGACTTCCCGGCGCTGCGGGATGACGGCCGCTCCGACGACAAGGGGCCGGAACCGGAGAGCGTGACGCTCGGCACCGTGGGCGGGCGCCTCTACGCCTTCGTGGCGCTGGAACGCTCCGACGCCGTCATGGCCTTCCGCATCGATGGCGCGGCGGAGGTGACCTATGCCGGCGTCATCCCGACCGGTGGCGATGCGCCCGAGGTCGTTACCTTCATCCCGGGCGAGGACGCGCCGGGCGGCCAGCCGATGCTGATTTCGCCCAATGAGGGCAACGGCATCACCACCGGCATCCAGCTCGCCTTCCCCATCCTGGGCTCGGATGGCGCGGATGTGCTGCGCGGCAGCCGGGCGGACAACTTCATCGATGCCGGGGCGGGCGACGACCTGATCTTCGCCTCGCTGGGGCAGGACACCGTCCTCGGCGGCGCCGGTAACGACACGCTGCGCTTCGAGGCATTGACGTTGGGCAGTGCCACGCTTGGTCGGGCTGGCGACGGTACCGCCCAGAGCGTGGCCTGGACCGACGCCGCCGGCAGCCATGCGACCAGCTTCAGCGGCATCGAGACGGTGCAACTGGTGGATGCCACCCTTCACTTCGGCGGCGGCAGCACGGCGGCGCAGGTCAGCGCGCTGTATCGTGGCCTGCTGGGCTGGGATGCCGATGCGGCCGGCCTGTCCTTCTGGACCGACCGGGCGGAGGAGGGCGACGCGCTGGCTTCCATCGCCACCTCGATCCTCGGTTCCGCCGAGGCGAAGCTGGCGCTGGGCGGGCTGGGCACCGAGGCGGTGATCGGCCGCCTCTACGGTGCCATCCTGGGTCGTGACGGCGATGCGGCCGAGCTGGGCTTCTGGCGTGGCCAGGTGGAGGGCGGCCTGTCGATCGGCGAGGCGGCGGCGCATATCGCCGGCTCCGCCGAGGCAGCGGCCGACCCGACCGGTGCCGCCGCCCAGGGCATCGCGGTGGTGGATGCCGAGATGGCCTGGATCGGCCTCAGCTTCGATGCCCTGCTGGGCCGGGCGCCGGACCTTGCCAGCCTGGGCTTCTTCAAGGGGCAGATGCAGGCCGGCGTGGACGAGATGGAAGTGGTGCTGGGCATCGCCCGCTCCCAGGAATTCCAGGCGCGCACCGGTGGCCTGGATGATGCCGGCTATGTCGAGACGCTCTACAGCGACGTGCTGGGGCGCGGCAGCGACGCGGAGGGTCTGGCCTGGCACCTGGCGGCGCTGGAGCAGGGCGCGGAGCGGGGCGAGGTGGCCTTCAGCTTCCTCGCCTCGGACGAAGGGCAGGCGGGTTACGCCCGCTTCCTGGAACAGGGCGTCGCGCTGATCTGATGCAGGCGGCGTGACAGCTCTATGGCCCGCCACTTCGGTGGCGGGCCACAGGCCGGCCTGGATGATCACCAAGGGCCGACCGGACGCAGATCACGTGGCCGACGCAGGTTGAGAGCTTGGCCGCCGCATCGTGCGGCGGCCAAGCTCTCCTCAGTACAGGACCTTGCCGATGGCGGGGGCGCGGACGGTGTCGTAGTCCGTGGCATCGATCAGCCCCTTGGTGTGCACTTCCAGCAACTGGCCGCCGGTCGGCACCTCCGGCGCGGGCTTGTCCGCCCCCTTCCAGATCTTGGAACGGAGGATGGCGCGGGCGCATTGCATGAACACCTCCTCCACCGTGACCAGCATGACCGTGGCGGGCTTCTGGCCCTGGACCTCATAGCGGGCGCACAGCTCGGGGTCCGTGGTCAGCCGGGCCTTGCCGGCGACGCGCAGGGTCTCGCCCACGCCGGGCACCAGGAACAGCAGGGCGACGGTGGGGTTTTCCACCACGTCGCGCAGCGCGTCGATGCGGTTGTTGCCGCGGCGGTCGGGCAGGGCCAGGGTCTGCTCGTCCAGCACGTCGATGAAGCCGGGGGCGTCGCCGCGCGGGGTGCAGTGCGGGCCGCGCGCGCCGAAGGTGGCCAGGACGCAGAACGGGCTGGCGGCGATGAAGCCGGCGGTACGCGGATCGATGCGGTCGGCCACCTTCTTCAGGACCAGCTCGCGCGGCTCGGCGTAGTGCTCCTGCAACTGCTCGAGCGTCGTGATGGCGTAGGCGTCGGTCATGCGGACGGGCTCCCCGGCTGTTCGGCGTGATCGGGTCCAGGCTGGAGCAAGCCGGGACGCGCATCAAGCGGCCGGACGAAGGGCCGGCCGGATGTGCCTTAGCGCCCCAGGGCCGGGGCCTCAGCGGGTGCGCGCCCGGCCATGCGGTGCAGCACGTCGTCGCGCCACAGGCGCCGGTGCACGACGACCATGGCCACGTGGCCCGCCACCAGGGCCAGCAACGTCCAGGCCAGCAGGCCGTGCGCGGCGTTGCCGGGCGCCGTCATCCAGGTGATCGGCCCGCCCCCGAAGCCCGGGAAGACCGGGATGCCGAACGGCGCGAAGGCGCGGCCGGAGCCATAGGCACGCAGCAGGGCCAGGGAGGGCACCACCAGCATCAGCGCGTACAGCGCCAGGTGGCCCAGCGTCGCCAGTTTCCCGACCAGGCCGGGCGCATGGCGCGGGCGCCGGCTGGCATTGGCCAGGCCCCACGCACCGCGCAGCAGCACCAGGCACAGCAGCAGGAAGCCGATGCTGGTGTGGCTGCCGACCATGAAGGCCGTCACCGGGTGCCGGCCAATGGTGAGGCGTACGGCCATGCCAGCGAATTGCCAGAGAAACAGCGCCGCCATGCCCCAGTGCAGGGCGCGGCTGATCAGGCCGTAGCGTTGCGGGGTATCCAGCCAGGGGGTGCTTGCCACGCGGAAGGCCTCGTCATGTTGCACTGCGTCCATGTTCTATTCACGCCGGTGCCGGCAAGTCCAGGCCGGCTTGGCCGGATGGCTGGCCAGGCGGCCCCTCGCATCCTGCGGCGGAGAGCGGTATAGGACCGCGATACACCGGAACAACACGAGAATACCGGAGAAGCACCGCGTGGCCGGCCATTCCCAGTTTAAGAACATCATGCACCGCAAGGGTGCGCAGGACGCCAAGCGCGCCCGTGCCTTCGCGAAGCTGATCCGCGAAATCACCGTCAGTGCCCGCCAGGGCCTGCCCGACCCCGCCTTCAACCCGCGCCTTCGCTCCGCGGTGCAGGCGGCGCGGGTGGCCAACATGACGAAGGACACGATCGACCGCGCCATCAAGAAGGCCTCCGGCGGCGCGGCGGGCGAGGACTACGTGGAAGTGCGCTACGAGGGCTATGGCCCCGCCGGCGTCGCCATCATCGTCGAGGCACTGACTGATAACCGTAACCGCACGGCGTCCGACATCCGCTCCGCCTTCTCCAAGTTCGGCGGCGCGATGGGCGAGAGCAATTCGGTCGCCTTCCAGTTCGAGCGGAACGGCGTGGTGCGCTACCCGGCCGGCGTGGCCGATGCGGACACCATGCTGGAGGCGGCCATCGAGGCCGGCGCTTCGGACGTGGACAGCACCGAGGACGGCCACGAAGTCCGCACGGGCATCGAGGATTTGTTCACCGTGCGCGACGCACTCGAAGAAAAATTTGGGCCGGCGGAGAGCGCCAGGCTGGAATGGCGCCCGAATGTCAGCGTTGAGCTGGACGAGGACAAGGCGCGCTCCGTGCTCAAGCTGATCGACGTGCTGGACGAGCATGACGACGTGCAGAACGTGACCGCGAATTTCGAGGTCTCGGACGCCGTCGCCCAGGCGCTCGCCGACTGATGATCACGGTACGGTTGCTCGGGCTGGACCCTGGCCTCCAGCACACTGGCTGGGGGGTGGTGGAAAGCACCGGCAACCGCCTGCGCCATATCGCCGATGGCGTCGTCTCCACCACCGCCGACCTGCCGCTGGCGGAGCGGCTCTGCCAGATCCACCGGGCGCTGAACACGCTGATGGAATTGTGGAAGCCGGACGAGGCGGCGGTGGAGCATACCTACGTCAACAAGAACCCGGCCTCGGCGCTGAAGCTGGGGCAGGCGCGCGGCGTGGTGATGCTGGCGCCGGCCCTCGCCGGGCTGCCGGTCTCCGAATACCAGGCGATGGAAGTGAAGCGCGCGGTGGTCGGCACCGGCCATGCCGACAAGACCCAGGTGGCGGACATGGTGCGCCGGCTGCTGCCGGGTGCGACGCTGCGGCGGGCGGATGCGTCGGACGCGCTGGCCGTCGCCATTTGCCACGCCCACCACCGCTCCAGCCGCATCGTGCTGGCCAAGGGATATCTTCCCGCATGATCGGCAAGTTGACCGGAAAGCTGGATTCGTCCTTCGAGGGCGGCTGCATCTTCGACGTGAACGGGGTGGGGTATCTCGTCTCCTGCTCCTCCCGCGCGCTGGCGGCGTTGCCGCCGCCGCCGGCCGTCGCTTCCCTGATGATCGAGACGTCGGTGCGGGAGGATGCGATCACCCTCTATGGCTTCGCCGATGCGACGGAGCGGGACTGGTTCCGCATGCTGACCAGTATCCAGAGCGTCGGGCCGAAAGTGGCGCTTTCCCTGCTTTCCGCGCTTTCGCCCGCCGACATGGCGCGGGCGATCCTGGCGGGGGACAAGGGGGCGCTGACCCGCGCCGCCGGCGTCGGGCCGAAGCTGGCGATCCGCCTGATCTCCGAACTGCAAGCCAAGGTGGGCGGCATGCCGGTGGGGCCGGCCTTCGCGCCGGGCCTTAGCGCTCTGCCGCTGCCGGCCAATTCCGTGGTGGCGGAGACGGTCTCGGTGCTGCTGAACCTCGGCTGGAAGCGGCCGGAGGCGCAGGCCACCGTCAGCCGGGTGGCGGACCGGCTGGGCGAGGGCGTGGCCATCGAGCTGCTGATCCGTGAGAGCCTGAAGGAACTGGCGCCCAAATGAGTGCCCCAGGAAACGAGCGCATCTCCGACCCGCACCGCACCGACGAGGACGCGGCCGAGGCGACGCTGCGGCCGCAGACGCTGGACGACTTCACCGGCCAGAAAGGCCTGCGGGAAAACCTCTCCATCTTCATCCAGGCGGCGAAGGTGCGTGGCGAGGCCCTGGACCACGTGCTGCTGCATGGCCCGCCGGGCCTGGGCAAGACGACGCTGGCGCAGATCGTGGCGCGGGAACTGGGCGTCGGCTTCCGCGCCACCTCCGGCCCGGTGCTGCAGCGGGCAGGGGACCTGGCCGCCATCCTGACCAACCTGCAGCCGCGCGACGTGCTGTTCGTGGACGAGATTCACCGCCTGCAGCCGGCGATCGAGGAGACCCTCTATCCGGCGATGGAGGATTTCCAGCTCGACCTCATCATCGGCGAGGGGCCGGCGGCGCGGACCGTGCGGATCGACCTGCCGCCCTTCACGCTGGTGGGTGCCACCACTCGCGCGGGCCTGCTGGCGACGCCGCTGCGGGACCGATTCGGCATTCCGCTGCGGCTGCAATTCTATACGCCCGAGGAATTGCTGCTGATCGTCCGGCGCGGGGCTCAGAAGCTGAGCTTCGAGCTGAGCGAGGAGGGCGCGCGGGAAATCGCCAACCGCTCGCGCGGCACGCCGCGCATCGCTGGTCGGCTGCTACGGCGGGTGCGGGATTTCGCGCTCGTCTCCGGCCAGGTGGCGGACCGGGAGATGGCCGATGCCTCCCTGCGGCGGCTGGAGGTGGACGAGAAGGGGCTGGATTCGCAGGATCGGCGCTACCTGCGCCGCATCGCCGAGCACCATGGCGGCGGCCCCGTGGGCGTCGAGACCCTGGCCGCGGCCTTGTCCGAAGGCCGGGATACGCTGGAGGAAGTGGTCGAGCCCTACCTGATCCAGGAAGGCTTCGTCATGCGCACGCCGCGCGGCCGCGTGCTGGGCGAGCCCGGCTGGCGCCACCTGGGCATGGCGCCCCCGCCGGGCAGCCAGGCCGACTTGCTGGGGGGCTTCTGATGGCCGCGCATGCCTGGCCGATCCGGGTCTACTTCGAGGATACCGATGCCGGCGGCGTCGCCTACCACGCCAGCTATCTGCGCTGGGCGGAGCGCGCGCGGACGGAATCCTTGCGTGCCATAGATTTGCCGCATCAACTTATGATGCAGGGTTACTCTTCGATGCTCGTGGTGCGACGCATTGAAGTGGAGTATGTGGCCCCCGCGCGCCTCGACGACTCTCTGGTCGTGGAGACGCGCGTGCGGAGATTGGGCGGTGCCTCGCTGGATCTGGAACAGCGGGTGCTGGACCAATCCGGGGCGTTGCGGGCGGTTTTGGGGGTGGGACTGGTCTGCGTGCGCACCGAGGGTGTGCGGCCGACGCCGATCCCGGAACCCTGGCGCAGCGCCCTCCGCGCCGGGATGAACGACGAATAGCGCCGACCCCACGCGAAGCGGGGCCGGCCA
>Ga0308159_1004915_pt1 | contig 11720 bp, 11 predicted proteins | sample PhyCR1_FD_201040 | JGI IMG/M metagenome (GOLD analysis project Ga0308159, IMG submission 201040) | Phyllosphere microbial communities from UC Gill Tract Community Farm, Albany, California, United States - DLSLC.R1 | ecosystem: Host-associated > Plants > Phyllosphere > Unclassified | place: USA...
CAACCGGAACGGCGTCTTGAACGAAAAGACCGTGCGCTTTCTTGGCACCACCGGCAGCGCAATGTCCAGGGACGCGGCCAGGCGGCCGGACAATGCGCCCGCAGCCAGCACGCAGTAATCGCAATCCAGTACACCTCCGTTGGCAAGATTCACCGCTATGACTTTTGCGCCCTGCGTGCGGAAGCCGGTGACGGCCGTCTCCGCATAAGTCACGCCCAATTGGCGCGCCGCCCGCCGCACCTCGGACAGCAGACTCCACGCGTCGAACCAACCCTCGTGTTGAACACCGAACGTGCCGATGCCGACGTCCTCGAAGTGAATGCCCGGGAAGCGCTCGCCGAGTTCTGCTGGATCGAGCATCCGAACGTCGGCGCCGTGGCTGCGCTGCATATGGACCGCCTCCGTGCGAGCGGCAATCTGGTCGTGCCCACCGAGGATCAAGTAGCCCTTTTCCTGGTACCCGATGTCTGCCTCGTCACCGAAGACGGCCTTGATGTTGCGAAACATCTCGGCGCCGAACAGGCTCATCTGGATGTTCGTCGGCGTTCCGAACTGCGTGCGTATCGACGCAGCCGACAGGGCGGTCGAAGAGAACTGGTACGTCGAGTCTTTCTCGATGACGGTAATCGGCCCGGTGAAGCCCGCCTTGCGCAGCGACCAAGCGCTGAAGCTGCCCATGATGGCACCGCCGACGATGACAACGCGCTCTGAGCTTCGTGATGACATGATCGATGTGACTGGATGGGATTGGCGTACGACGATTCAGGTGGCCGATGAATTGCCGGCTTTGGCCTGACCCTTGGCGAAATCCGAAGCCGACGCTTCGAAGGTCTGTCCTGCTGACGGGTTCCACTGCACACCTGAGCGCGCCGCCACGCCAGGCTTGAGTCGCTGCGACTCGTCGTAGTCGCTCCAGGGATGGAAGAAAAGCGGCTCGGTGGACTCGACGTGGCGCAGACGTTCCGCGAACGTGCTGAGGTAGGTCTGCCGTTCCTGCGGCGACACGCGCGCCGGCATCCATGCAACAAAGGGCGGCAGCACGGTGAATCCGGTATAGGCCAGGATGCCGTTGTGGATGGGCCAGAGCACGTGATTCAGATCGCCGTCGATTCCATTGGGCTCGTACAGCGTCGACGCTGTTCCGGTCGTGAGGCAGAGCATCGCGCGCTTGCCCTTGAAATGCCCACTTTCGTATTTGCGTCCCGATGAGTAGGCGAAACCGCGGCTGAAGACACGGTCGACCCATCCCTTGAGGATGGCCGGCATGGAAAACCACCAGACCGGAAACTGGAAAAGCACTAGGTTGGCTGCCATCACCTTAGCCTGCTCGGCCAGCACATCGGCGCTTTGTCCGCCATGAGCGAAGGCATGCTCCTGTTCTTTGGAAAGGTCGAGGTAGTCAGCGTCGGCCCGATCATCGAAATCCGCCGGGCCCAGCGCTGGATTCCAGCCCATGCTGTAGAGGTCACTCACAACGACGGTGTGACCCATCCGCTCGAGCTCCTGCACGGCGAGGTTTTTCAATGCGCCATTGAAAGAGGCGGGCTCGGGGTGCGCGTAAACGATGAGGCAGTTCATGCTTGAAATTCTGCACGCGCGCTGCCAAAGTCGATAGAGCTTGCAACGGATGTCGTTGCGGTTTTCTGCACAGTGCCGAGCCTTCCACCGGCGCGTTGCTGAAGGGGAAAACTACGTTCGGGCGGCGCGGTACTGCGCTGGCGTCATGTTGGTCGACACCTTGAACTGCCGCGAAAATGCACTGTGATCGGCGTAGCCGCACGCTGCTGAAACGTCAGTAATGGTCGTCGACGTCTCCTCCAGAAGCCGGCAGGCCTTGTCGATGCGCTTTTTCATGAGCAGCTGTTTGGGTGTGACGTGAAAGACCTCGAGCACCAGACGCCCCAGCGTGTCCATCGAGAGCGCCGCATGCTCGGCTGCCTCGGTGATCCGCACCGGGCCATCGAGCCCCGCGTCGATGAAGTCCAAAACTTTCTTCAGGCGGCGATAGCTCTGATGCCTCTCGTTGGGACGAGGCAGGTCGCGCGACAGCCCGGCCAAGCCGACGATGCGCCCGGCATCGTCCAGTAAAGGAAACTTTGAGCTGAGGCACCAGTAGCGATCGCCGCGGTTCGTCTGGTAGAGCCGCAGCAGTTCGCGGATGGGACGGCCCGTGTCGATGACCTCTAGGTCTTGCGCCACCGTGCTCAAACCCGAGGCCGGAAAAAGCTGGTCTGCCATCTTCCCAACGACGCCCTCGACGCCTTGCAAACCGGCGCGGTCGATCAGCGTCTGGTTCGCCCAAAGATACCGGCCCTGCTGGTCCTTGACGTAGAAGAGCACGTCGGGCAACCGGTCGAACAGGGTTTCGATCAAGCCGGGCGTGCGTGTGAGCCACCCCTGCACCAGGCCGTCCAGTCGCATGTGTTTTCCTTGTTCGATGATCGCCCATTTGCCACATTGTGGCGCCGGGCCTACTGCCCGGCGTGGGCTTCGGAGCGATCAGGACGCGGCCGATGCACGTACACCCGAACGCGCAAGCAGTCGAAGCGCGTGCAAAACCACCGGCGCGTCGACCATCCGCCCATCTAACTGCACCGCCGCACCGTTGGCAGCCGCATCTGCCGCCACCACCCGCTGCGCCCAGTCCAACTCCTCGGGTGCAGGCGCCAGCGCGGCGTGCACGATGGGAACCTGGCGCGGATGGATGCAGAGTTTGGCGCCGAAGCCATAGCGCATGGCACGGCGGGTGTCTTCGCCCAGCAGTTCGTCGTCATGGATGGTTGTGCTCACGCCATCGACGGCGGGTGCCAGCCGATGGATGCGAGTCCACATCGCCACCGCGAAGCGCAGCGGTCCCAGCTCGGCCTCGTCGCGTGCGCATTGCATGCCGGTGTCGGCCATGAAGTCGATGTGACCGACGACAATGCGCAAAACGCCATGCGCCGAAGCGATTTGCGGCAAAGCTGCCCATCCGGCCGCACTCTCGATGAGCGGCAGGATTGGGACGTCTGGCAGTCTCGCGCGCACCGGCATCAGCGTTGCCGGGGTTTCGACCTTGGGAACCATTACGCCGGCCGGCGCGGGCAACTTGGCCAGCCACTCCAGGTCTGCGTGCCCCTCTGCATGCTCCGGCGTATTGATGCGTACCACCAGCGGCACACCGAGCGCCTGCAGTTCGAGCCATGCGGCTTCGATGGCTGTGCGTGCAGTCGCCTTGGCGCCCGGTGGCACGGCATCTTCCAGATCTAGCACGACCGAGTCGGCACCGCTGCCGAAGGCCTTGGCAAAGCGGTCGGGCCGATTACCCGGAACGAACAGGAAGGTGCGCGCCTTGGCAAGCTGAAACGACACGCCGAGCACCTCAGATCGCGCCGTCGCGGCGCATGACGTCGATCGCGTCTGGTGACCAACCCAGTTCCGCCAGGATGGCTTCGGAGTGCTGCCCGAGCCCAGGTACCGGGTCCATGCGCGGCGTGTACGCGTCGGTGCGACCTGGTGGTAGCAACGCGGGAATCGGCCCGCTGTGTGTGAGTACGCTCGTCCAGCGATCGCGGGCCTTGAGCTGAGGGTGTGCCCAGACGTGGTGCATGTCGTTGACGCGTGCGTTGGCAATCTGCGCTTCTTCGAGGCGTTGAACGACCTGCTCGGCTGTCATCGCGACAAACGCCTCGAGCATCAGCGTACGCAGCTCGCCACGGTGAGCAGTGCGTCGGGCGTTGGAAGAAAAACGTTCATCGGCTGCCAGCTCCGGGCGGAGCAACACCCGGCTGCAGAAGGCCACCCATTCGCGCTCGTTCTGAAGACCCAGCATCACGGCAACGCCGCCGCCGGCGGTGAATGGACCATAGGGATAGATGGTGGCGTGCGCCGCACCGGCGCGCGGCGGCGGCTCGGCTCCCTCGAAGGCGTAGTACATCGGATAATTCATCCACTCGACCATGCTCTCGAGCATCGACACGTCGATGCGGCTGCCCTGGCCCGTCTTTCCCCGTTGGATCAACGCCGCGAGGATGCTGCTGTACGCGTACATGCCGGCAGCGATGTCGGCGATCGAACAGCCCGCTTTCGCCGGCTCGTCTTGCGACCCCGTGACCGACAGGAAGCCGGACTCGCTTTGGATTAAGAGGTCGTAGGCCTTCTTGTCACGGTACGGGCCGTCGTCGCCGTAGCCCGAAATGTCGCAGACGATCAGGCGCGAATGCGATTCTTTCAGCGCGTCGTACGACAGGCCCAGGCGCGCTGCCGCCCCCGGCGCCAGGTTCTGTACCAGCACGTCGGCGTCTTTCAGGAGCCGGGCTAAAACCTCTGCGGCGACTGGCTGCTTCACGTCCAGCGTTAGGCTTTCCTTGGAGCGATTGGTCCAGACGAAGTGCGAGGCCATGCCGTTCACGCGATCGTCGTAGGCCCGCGCGAAGTCTCCCGTGCCCGGGCGCTCGACCTTGATCACCCGCGCACCGAGGTCGGCGAGCTGGCGCGTGCAGAACGGTGCCGCGATCGCATGTTCGAGCGTGACGACGGTGATGCCGTCGAGCGGGCGTGTCATGGCGCTTCTTTCAGAAAGATCGCGGCAGACCGAGCACGTGCTCGGCTACGTAGGCGTAGATTAGGTTGGTCGAGATCGGCGCGACCTGGTAGAGCCGCGTCTCGCGGAACTTTCGCTCGATGTCGTACTCGTTGGCGAAGCCGAAGCCGCCGTAGGTCTGCATGCAGACGTTGGCCGCCTCCCAGCTGGCCTTGGCCGCCAGGTACTTGGCCATGTTGGCCTGCGCACCGCAGCTCTCGTGGGCATCGAAGCGACGCGCCGCCTCGAAGCGCATCAGGTTCGCGGCTTCCACTTCGATGAAGGCATCGGCGATGGGGAACTGCACGCCTTGGTTCTGCCCGATCGGGCGGTCGAATACGACGCGCTCGTTGGCGTACTTGCGCGCGCGCTCGATGAACCAGTAGCCGTCGCCGATGCACTCGGCGGCGATCAGCGTGCGCTCGGCATTGAGGCCATCAAGGATGTACTTGAAGCCCTTGCCCTCCTCGCCGATCAGGTTCTCCTCGGGGATCTCGAGGTTCTCGAAGAAGAGCTCGTTGGTCTCGTGGTTGACGAGGTTGGGAATCGGCCGCACCGTCAGACCGTTGCCCACAGCATGGTGCAAGTCGACGATGAAGATGGACATGCCTTCCGACTTCTTCTTCACCTCGGCCAATGGCGTGGTGCGCGCCAGCAAGATCATCAGATCCGAGTGCTGCACGCGCGAGATCCACACCTTCTGACCGTTGACCACGTAACGGCCGTCCTTCTTGACGGCGGTGGTCTTGATCTTGGTGGTGTCGGTGCCGGTCGTGGGCTCGGTCACGGCCATGGACTGGATGCGCAGCTTGCCCGCCGCGATGTCGGGCAGGTACTTGTCCTTCTGCGCCTTGCTGCCGTTGCGCAGCAGTGTGCCCATGTTGTACATCTGGCCGTGCACCGCACCGGCGTTTCCGCCAGAGCGGTTGATCTCTTCCATGATCACCGTTGCTGCCGTCAACCCGAGGCCGGTTCCGCCGTATTCCTCCGGGATCATGGCGGCCAGCCAGCCGGCTTCCATCAAGGCGGTGACGAAGGTCTCGGGATACCCCTTCTGCTCATCGATTTTGCGGAAATACTCGTCGGGGAACTGTTTGCACAGACCGCGCACGGCACCCCGAATCTCCTGGTGTTCGTCGATCTCGTTGAACATGCTTGTTTCCTTGCCAGCGTTCTCTTGGCGCAGGGGTTTTCTTCAGGCCAGCGAGGCGGTGGCATCCATGGCCAGATGGCCAGCCGCATCGCGCGCCCACAGCGACGCAGTGTTGGCATCGGTCATGCGACCGCAGACTGTGAACGGCGCGATGTCAAAGAGCGGTCTCATCGCGCGAAAGGCAAACCGTCTCACGACCGCGTGCGGCCGTTCGCGTCGCAGCAGATCGAGCAGCATCGTCGCGATCAAGGGACCGTGAACGACGAGTCCCGGGTAGCCCTCCACTTCGGTCACGTAGCGGCGGTCGTAATGGATGCGGTGCCCGTTGAAAGTCAGCGCCGAATAGCGAAACAGCAAGACGTCGTCGGGCACGACGGCACGCATCCATTCGGCACCTTCGGCTGCCAGTTTGTAGGTTGGCGCGGTGTCTTCAAGCGGCGGCGCGTCGCGGTAAACGATCTCGTGCTCATCGACGATCGCCAGTTCGCCGTTGCCTCGAATCTGGTGTCGCACCTTGACGAATACCAACGGCCCGGTCTTGCCTTCTTTCAGTCGCACATCGTCGATCCGAGACGTGCGTTCGATCGACTGGCCGACGCGCAAAGGTACAAGGCAGTCGATGCGGCTGCCGGCCCACATGCGCCGAGGCAATGGCACCGGCGGCAGGAAGCCGCCGCGCCGCGGATGGCCGTCGGGTCCAATCTCTGACTGCCGGGCGGCTGACAAGAAGTAGAGCCAGTGCCAACACGTTGGGACCAAGTCGCCCACCTTCGTCGGCAGGTCGTCGCCATCGAGCGTCGCAGTCAGCCCCCGCAGCGGCGCCAGTGTTGCGACGTCGTCGAGGGTCTCGGTCTTCCCGATCCAGCCCCGGAGGTGGTCGATGTCGATCAGAGTCATGTCATCGCATCACGAACGGGTTGGCGGCGACGGCACCGCTGTTGATCCATACGCACTTGGTCTGCAGATACTCGCGGATGGCGTCAATGCCGTTCTCGCGGCCGAGTCCCGAGTCCTTGTAGCCCCCGAAGGGGGCCATGAAACTCACGGCCCGGTAAGTGTTCACCCAAACCGTGCCGGCCTGCAGTTTCTCGGCCATGCGGACGGCCCGCCCGATGTCGCGGGTCCAGACGGCCGCGGCAAGGCCGAAGCGCACGCCGTTGGCGATGCGAAGCGCATCGGCTTCGTCGGTGAACCGAATCACCGACAGCACCGGGCCGAACACCTCTTCTTGCGCGATGCGCATGTCGTTGCGCACGTCGGTGAAGATGGTGGGTTGCACAAACCATCCCTTGCCGCATTCGGGTGCCGTGCCCTTCTCGCCGCCGAGCACGGCTTTCGCGCCCTCGCTGCGCGCGATGTCGATGTATTCCAGTACCTTTTGGTATTGCGGCGGCGTGGTCACGGGGCCGACCTGGGTGTTGGGGTCCATCGGATCCCCCATGCGTGCAGTGCGGGCGACCGCCAGCAGGCGCTCGACGAAGGCGTCATGAATGCTGTCCTGCACGAGCAGCCGAGAGCCAGCGATGCAGGTCTGCCCGGTGGCCGCGAAAATGCCCGAGATCGCGCCGAACACGGCTTGCTCGAGATCGGCGTCGTCGAAGACGATGTTGGGTGATTTGCCGCCGAGTTCCATCGCCGTGTGCTTGAGGTTCTTTCCGGCTTTCTCGTTGATGACGCGGCCTGTCGCGTCTGACCCGGTGAAGCTGATCTTGCTGACGAGTGGATGCTCGACCAGCGGCGTACCGACCTCGGCACCGAAACCTGTCACGACGTTGAAGACGCCCGCCGGAAAGCCGGCTTCATCGAACAGCTCCGCGAATTCGAGCGTGGAAGCCGAAGTGAATTCCGATGGTTTCACGACCACAGTGCAGCCGGCCGCCAGCGCAGGCGCGACCTTCCAGCTCAGCAGCATCAGCGGTGAGTTCCACGGCGTGATGCAGGCGACCACGCCCAATGGCTCGTGCCGCGTGAAGGCGAAGTAGCCCTTCTTGTCGAGCGGCAGTGTGTTGCCCTGCACCTTGTCGGCCAGTCCACCGTAGTAGTGAAACCACTGTGGGATGTAGCTGAGTTGTCCCTGCATCTCCGCGAGCAACTTGCCGTTGTCTCGCACTTCGGTGGCCGCGAGCTTGGCTGCGTCGCGAGCAATCAGGTCACCGAGGCGCCGCAGCAATGCGCCGCGCTGCGTGGCCGTGAGCTCGACCCAAGGACCCTCTGTAAACGCCGAATGTGCAGCCTGTACGGCCGCATCGACATCGCTGGCATTGCCGCGCGGAATCTCAGCCCAGCTCTCCCCCGTGTACGGGTTCTGGGTTTCGAACCAGGTGTCGCCTTGCGACGGGACTGACTTGCCGCCGATGCGGAGTTGGTAGCGTTGCATTCGGAACGGATCAGAAGGGTTTCAAGCCAAGCGCCGTGCGAAAGCGGTTCTTGATGTACGGGCCATCGCGCGGCGGTAGTGCGCGGGGTGGCTCGTTGGCATCGATGAACACCTGCGTGAACGACACACCCTCGCGGGCCAATGCACGACGTGCTACGTGGCTGTAGCCATCGAGGTTCTCGACCGCACTGGCATCCGCAATGCCGAAGCCTTTGGCTACAGCAACGAGATCGGTGCCCAGGCTCGAGTGGCTGCGTTGCATGCCGGTTTCGCCGAAGTGCCCGTTGTCGAGCACGACGATGCTCAGGTTTTTGGGCTGCTTGGCGCCGATGGTGGCCAGGCTGCCGATACCCATGAGTTGCTCGCCGTCACCGGTGATCACGACAACTGAACGCGACGGCTGCGCGAGAGCGAGTCCGAGTCCGAGCGATGTAGAGCCACCCATGGCGCCCCAAAGGTAGTAGTTCAGATCCCGATCGCCTGCTGCAAAGACATCGTAGGAGGGAGAACCCAGGCCGGTGACGAGGAGGGCGTCCTGCAGCTCACCAAGAAGGCTGGCCACGAAGGCACGGCGATCGATGCGCGACTTGTTTTCGTTCCTTTTCATCACTTGCGCTCCCACTTCTTGCGGCCGATCAGGCTCTGTCCTAACAACACGGCGACCTTCTCGCCTGCCTCGAATGCGGCGTCGAAGCCGGCGCTGACGATCTCCTCGACCTCGTCGGGATGCGACACGCGCATCACGTGGATGCCCATCAGTTCGAGTGCCCCTTGCGTGGCCTGCCCCATCGGGCCTTGCCACGGGTTGAACTCTGCGTACTCTCCGCGCATGGTGATCAGTGTGAGGAACGGAAAGTCCGCCGCCTGCAAGAGCGAAAACATGTTCACGCAATTGCCCACGCCGCTGCTCTGCATCAGCAGGACCGAGCGCTTGCCGCCGAGCCAGGCGCCGGCGACCATGGCGACGCCTTCCTCTTCGGTCGTCAGCACGACGTCTTCGATTTCAGGGTCGGCGATGGCGCTGTGGATGACGTGCGAGTGCCCGGCGTCGGGCACATACACGATCTGGTTGACGCCGCCCAGTTTGAGTACCTTGAAGACGGCTTCCTGCCAGACAGGCGCCGGTGCGGTGGTGTGGTTCATGCGTTCAGGTGGCGTGAAGTGGATCGGCCGAGGAATCATAGAATCTGATGGCAGCCTTCGCAAAATAGAAAATCGGCATTCCTACATCACGTTCCGTAATTGCTCCATGGACCTCAAGCATCTGCGTGCCTTCCTCACCGTCGCCGACACCGGCAACGTCACGCGTGCGGCTGAACTGCTGCATCTGGTGCAGCCGGCCGTGTCGCGTCAACTGCGACTGCTCGAAGAGGATCTGGGCACGCCCCTGTTCGAGCGCGAGCGACACGGCATGGTGCTAACCGACGCAGGGCACGCGCTCTCGGGCTACGCCAGGCGCGCGATGATGGAGCTCGACCGAGCACGCGTGGAGATTGCCGGCACCGGAACAGGAGTTTCAGGGCTGGTAACGCTTGGCCTGCTGCCCAGCACGATCGACACGCTGTCGAGCCCGCTGGTCACAGCACTAGCGAGCACCTATCCCGGTATCCGCATTCGTATTGCAATGGGCTATGCAGGCACGCTCTTGCGCTGGCTGGTGTCCGGAGAAATCGATGCTGCGCTCCTCTACGGCGCCGAGCGCTCCCCCGAGGCGCAGACCACGCCCCTGATCGAAGAGCCACTCTGGGTGATCGGCTCAAGAACGGCTGGGCTGCGACGCGATACGCCTCTTGCCCTGGCGAGCCTCGCGGGCCAGAAGCTGGTCTTGCCCAGCGCCCCCCATGGTTTGCGCGCCCTGGTGGAGCACGCCTGTGCGGTGAGCAATGTCACGCTCGACATCGCGGCGGAAACCAACGCACTGAGCGTTCAGCGAAGCCTGGTACTGGGAGGCCATGGATTAACAATCCTGCCACCCATTGCCGTGGCGGATGACCTGCAGGCGCAGAAGCTATCCGGCGCGCCGCTGGTCGACCCGCCTGTCGCACGCACCATCGTCCTAGCGCTGCCGGCAAACCGGCCATCGGGGCGCCACGTGCAGTGCGCTGTCGATCTTTTGGTCAACGAAGCGAAGAGGGCGGTGGTGTCTGGCGCTTGGCCAGAAGCGCAATGGTTAGGCCCGTGATGGACTTGCATGCGTAAGAATGATTTTTACGACTGGTGTAGCTCTTTGATTCAACGCAGTGCCGAGCTCCCGACCAACTGCTTCGACGGGGCGTAACTCTGGCCCGTCGAAGCAAGCGGTTGGCCCACCTGCCATAAGGGCCTGGCGGCCATGGCTGGTTGAACGATCTGGTGCCACGAGCACAATGAGCCCACACGTACAAACTGGTCAAAGACTTGCCAATGTTCAGCACCCTCGGCCCCCTTCATGACATCCGCGCTGGCGTGCTCCAGGTCGCATTTCACCAAAGCGGCCTTACCAACGGTCCCCCAGTGCTGTTGCTGCATGGCTTTCCGTACGACGTGCAAGCCTATGCCGAGGTTGCGCCTATCCTTGCTGAGAAAGGTTGCCGCGTCATCGTGCCGTACTTGCGCGGCTTCGGGCCCACGCAATTCGTCGACGCTCGAACACCTCGTTCAGGCGAACAGGCGGCCCTAGGCGCAGACTTGCTCGCTTTGCTCGACGCCCTTGCAATCACGCGTGCCGTTCTCGCAGGCTACGACTGGGGCGGTACCGCGGCATGCGTGGCTGCGGTGTTGTGGCCTAAGCGTTGCGCGGGTTTGCTTTCAATGAACGGCTACAAGATCCAAGATCTCGCGATAGCGCAGCAACCTGCCACGCCTGAGATGGAGCACCGCTGGTGGTACCAGTACTATTTCCACGGCGAACGGGGTCGGGCCGGGCTGACCCAGAATCGACATGCGCTCTGTAAGCTGTTGTGGCGACTCTGGTCGCCAACCTGGGCGTTCGATGACGCGACCTACGCGCGCAGCGCGGCCGCGTTCGACAACCCCGATTTCGTCGAGGTTGTGATCCACTCGTACCGCCATCGATTCGGGCTTGTCGATGGCGACCCAGCGTATGCGCGACTGCAGTCGCGGCTGGCGAAACGGCCGCCCGTCACGGTGCCCTCGATCACGTTGGATGGCGGCGGCGATGGTGTGATGGGCCAACCAAACAGCCACAGCCACGGCCCTCATTTCACTGGCCCGCGCGACCACAAGGTTATCTCTGGTGTGGGCCACAACTTGCCGCAGGAAGATCCGGCAGCCTTCGCCGACGCAGTGCTCTCGCTCGTCCGGAGCGCAAGCTTCTGAGCCAACGCGCGCGCGAAGAAACTGCGACTCAGATCAAGGGATCACTGGCTGTCCAGGACGGTATTCGTCTGACTATTGCGACGTTAGCGTGCTGCCAGCAAAAGCGTCGAAGGCTGGTGGAGCCCTTCAATATCAAGACTTGGCGCCGGCTTGTTTGAGTTGCCTACCTTCCGTCACGGATAAATGCTTGCTGCAACAGCAAGTGCTGGAACGGATTGTCGAAGAGTTGCTACAAGCCGAACAGACGATGCGGGGGGCCCATGAAACGGTGACTCACAAAGAGGACATCGCTGAAAACGTGGCGTCAGTAC
>Ga0308159_1004918_pt1 | contig 11710 bp, 9 predicted proteins | sample PhyCR1_FD_201040 | JGI IMG/M metagenome (GOLD analysis project Ga0308159, IMG submission 201040) | Phyllosphere microbial communities from UC Gill Tract Community Farm, Albany, California, United States - DLSLC.R1 | ecosystem: Host-associated > Plants > Phyllosphere > Unclassified | place: USA...
GAGGCCTCGTCGAGCCCGAGGTCCTTGCCGTACTCCTCGATGGCGAGCATCGCGCCCGCCTCCGGGTCCTTGACCGCGTCGGACCAGCCCTTGATCTCCGCGACGAGGAACGCCTTGACCGCGTCGCGCTTCTCCGCGATCGTCTGGTCGGTGACCGTGAAGGTCTCGGCGACGAACGGGAGCCCGTTGTCGGCGAAGGGCAGGTTGACGACCTCGTAGCCCTCGTTCGCGACGGTGATCGACTCGTTGGTCAGGTAGGCGATGAAGCCGTCGACCGTGCCGTTGATGAGGACCGAGGGGTCGTACTCGACGGGGACGACGGTGAGGTCCGACTCCGAGAGCCCGTTGGCGGCGAGGAGCGCCTGGAACAGCGAGGTGTTCGACGCCTGGACGCCGATCTTCTTGCCGGCCATGTCGGCCGGGGTCGCGATGTTGCCCGCGGTCGCGATGGAGAGGACCGTGAAGGGGTTCTTCTGGTAGGTCGCGCCGATGATCTTCAGCGGCGCCTCCTGCTGGGCGATCACGGTGCCGACCGAGACGGCGTCGCTCAGCGCGACATCGGCGGAGCCCGAGAGCAGCTCGGCGGTGCCGGTCGAGGGGCCCGCGGTCAGGGTCACGCCCGAGAGGCCGGCGTCGGTGTAGTAGCCCTTGGAGTCGGCGAAGAACTCGCCCGAGAACTCCTCGTTCTTGATCCAGGAGAGCTGGACCTTCAGGGTGCCGAGGTCCCCGCCCTCACCGGACCCGCCGGAGGAGGCCGAGGAGTCGGAGGCGCAGGAGGCGAGGACGGACGCGCCGCCGATCGCGAGGCCGGCGACCCCCGCCATGCGGAGGAGGCTGCGGCGGTCGAAGGCCGGGGTGCGGAAGGGCGACAGGGTCAAGGGGGACTCCTCGGGTCGAGATCGTCGGGCTGCAGGACGCGGCCGCGGTGATGCTGCTGCTGTGGTGCGCGGGTGGCGGCGTGGTACCCGTCCAGGCGCGCCAAGTCGCGCCGATCGGGTGCCTCGACGCTATCCTCGGGAGATTTCTCGGGTGTGTCCGCAGATTTCGCGGGTATTAAGGCTCTCACGGATCCGCCAAGGATCGCGCCACAGAACGCGCCGACTCCGGCGGATCGGGTGAGACGACACTCAGGCCCCGCGCGCTCAGCCCAGTGGCTTGAACGACAGGGAGTCGAGCCCGGCCGCGTCCCGGGGCACGAGGGCGAAGCGGGTGAAGCCCGCGGCCGTCGCCCGGTCGAGCAGCGGAGTGAGGTTCTTGCTGCGGCGCTCCAGCCGGACCCGGGAACCCTGCGCGATCAGCGCCTGCTTCAGCGCGAGCAGCGCCTCCGGTGCGGCGTCGCGCTCGTGGACGAGCACCACCGCGTCCGGGCGCTCGGCGACGGGCACGTCGATCAGCTCGACGATGCGCTCGAAGCCGATCGAGAAGCCGCAGGCGGGGACGTCCTGGCCCAGGAACCGGCCGATCATGCCGTCGTAGCGGCCGCCTCCGCCGACCGAGGAGCCGGAGGACGGGTGCGCGATCTCGAAGATCGTGCCGGTGTAGTAGCCCATGCCCCGCACGAGCGTGGGGTCGAAGCGGAGGGAGACGCCGTCCGGCAGGGAGCGCAGCGCGCGGGCCAGGGTCTCGAGGGCCAGCACCGCCTCGGGGTCCACGCCCTCGGGCAGGATCGCGAGGATCGCGGACTCCTCCATCGGCACTCCCCCTGCGGCGACGGCGTCCTCGATGCGCGCGAGGTAGCCGCCGAGCACGGCCGCGGCGTCGGGACCGTCGGCCTCCAGCTCGGCGACGACGCCCGCGGCGCCGATCTTGTCGAGCTTGTCGATCGAGATGAGGGCCTGCGGGAAGCGCTCGGGAGCGAATCCGCAGTGCTCGAGGATGCCCAGGAGGAGCCGGCGGTCGTTGATGCGGATGGTGCAGTCGCGCAGGCCCAGCGTGTCGAGTGCCGAGGCGGTCGCCGTGATCAGCTCGACCTCGGCCAGCTGGCCGGGCTCTCCGATGATGTCGATGTCGCACTGCACGAACTGGCGGTAGCGGCCCTTCTGCGGGCGCTCGGCGCGCCAGACCGGAGCGATCTGCACGGAGCGGAACACGGTCGGCAGCTCGGCGCGGTGCGTCGCGTAGAAGCGGGCGAGCGGAACCGTGAGGTCGAAGCGGAGCCCCAGGTCGGCGAGCGCCGACGGGTCGTCGGAGTCGGCGGCCGCCGCGAGGTCCTCGTGCGAGAGACCGCGGCGGAGCACGCTGAAGGCGAGCTTCTCGTTGTCGCCGCCGAGTCCCGAGTGCAGGCGCTCGAAGTCCTCGACGACGGGGGTCTCGATCTCGTCGAAGCCGTGCGACGCGTAGACCCGGCGAATCACCGAGAGCGCGTGCTCGCGCTTCGCCTTGTCGGCCGGGAGGAAGTCGCGCATGCCGCGGGGCGGGGTGATCGAGGAGGCCATGGGGACGATTCTCCCAGACCACCGGACGCGCGCCCGGCGCCGCCGAGCCGTCCGACACGGGCGTCGGCTAGGCTCGCCGCGCCCGGACGGTCGAGGGGACCTCCGGGCGGCGACGGACGGGGACCGGATGCACGCGGACCAGCACGACTTCGACCAGGACGGGTTCGCCCGCTACGACGACGGGCCCGAGTCCGTGCCGCGCGGCTTCCGCGCCGGATCCGGGATCGGCGGCATCGTCGCCGAGGGCGTCTCGCGCTCCTTCGGGTCCGTGCACGCCGTGAGGAACGCGACCTTCGAAGCGCGCCCCGGCGAGGTGACCGCGCTGGTCGGCCCCAACGGAGCGGGCAAGACCACGCTCATGCTCCTGCTCGCCACGCTCCTCCGGCCCGACGCGGGCCGACTGCTCGTGGCCGGGCACGACCCGGTCGCCGAGCCGGCCGCCGTGCGCGCATCGCTCGGCTGGATGCCCGACCTCCTCGGCTCCTGGGCGGCTCTGACCTCGCGGGCGACGCTGCGCACCACCGGCATGCTGTACGGGCTTCCGCGCGCCGACGCCGAGGCGCGCGCCGACGAGCTGCTCGGCCTGGTCGATCTGGTCGAGCTCGCCGACCGGCCCACGCGCGTGCTGTCTCGCGGGCAGAAGCAGCGCCTGAGCCTCGCGCGGGCGCTCGTGCACGACCCCGCCGTCCTCGTGCTCGACGAGCCCGCCTCCGGCCTGGATCCCGGCGCGCGGATCGCTCTGCGCGACCTCGTCCTGCGGCTCGCGGGCGAGGGACGGACGGTGCTCGTCTCCAGCCACGTGCTCGCCGAGCTCGACGAGATGGCCGATGCGGCCGTGTTCCTCGACTCCGGCACCACGGCGTCGCAGGAGGCGGTCTCGCACGCGGCCGGATCGCTCCGCACCTGGCGCATCGAGGCGGTGTCGATCGGCGGGCGCGAGCTCGCCGGTCTCGTCGCGCGGGTGACGGGCGCCACCGCCCGGGAGGATCGCGACGCGGTGCTCGTGCCCGTCGCCGACGACGCGGCCGCGGCGGCCCTCCTCGCCGCGCTCGTCGGCGCGGGGGTCGCGGTCAGCCGCTTCGCCCCGGCCGTCGGGGAGCTCGAGCACACCTTCGCCGACCTGCGGCGAGCGAGCACGGCGAGCACCGAGGAGTCCGCACGATGACCACGACGACCGCTCCCGAGCCCGTCCGCGCGCTCCCGTTCCTCCGGGGCGCGGGCCTCGTCGTCCGGCTCGAGCTCGCCCAGCGCGTCCGCGGTGTCTCGTCCTTCGTGCTGCTCGGACTGTTCTTCCTGCTGGTCGGAGCCGTCACCGGGCTCCTCGTCGTCGCGAGCGGCGTCCTGTCGGGCAGCGGCGCCCAGGTCGGCGGCTGGATCTACTCCGTCCTCGTCTACTTCGTGCTGCTGCTGGGCAGCCTGGTCACGCCCGCGCTGTCCGGCGCCGCGATCAACGGCGAGCGCGATGCGGGAACGCTGGCGACGATGCAGGTGACGCTCCTGACCACTCCGCAGCTCGTGCTCGGCAAGCTCGCCTCGGCCTGGCTGGTCGCCCTCGCGTTCCTCGTCAGCACACTGCCGTTCCTGCTCGTGGCGGTGCTGGTGGGGGGCGTCTCGGCGGTCTCGGCGCTCGTCTCGGTGCTCGTGCTGGCCGTGCAGCTCGGGGTGGTGGCGGCGATCGGAGTGGGGCTCAGCGGGATCCTCGATCGGCCGCTGATGTCGGTGGTCACCACCTACCTCGTGGTCGCGGCGCTGAGCGTCGGATCGCTGATCGCGTTCGGCCTCCTGACCACGGTGACGACGTCCGAGACCCGCACCGTCTTCGTCGACGGCGAGGGGAACCCCGATCCCTCGTGCGGCTCGGCGTACGACAGCGTCATTCCGCGCTACGACCACTACTGGGGGCTGCTGGCGCTCAATCCGTTCGTCGTCCTCGCCGACGCGGTGCCTCCGCAGCTCGATGCCTACGGGCAGCCCTCCGACCTGTTCGGGAGCATCGCGCTCGGGGTCCGCCAGGCGCAGATCCCGCCGGAGCTGGAGGTCGAGATCGACTGCACCGGGGCGTCGGAGCAGGGGTACCGCGGGCCCGCGGAGACGTTCGCCGAGACGGTGCCGTCGTGGTTCGTCGGCCTCGCTCTGCAACTGGTGCTCGCGGTCGGACTGGTGCTCGGAGCGATCCGGCGGACGGCCACGCCGGCGGCGCGGCTGCCGAAGGGGCGCCGCGTCGCCTGACCGCGGCTAGTCGGCGGCGCGCTCGCGCTCGACGGCCCGGATCTCGTCCTGCAGGTCGCGGGTGGCGGTGCGGAGGGCGCGCTCGGCGTCCAGGCCCTGCGCCCGAGCGGAGGCGACGATCGCGAGCAGCAGGGGGCCTAAGTCGTCCTCGGACTCGATCGGCAGCGGCCCCTCCCCCGCGTCGACGATGCCGAGGGTCGTCGCCTTGCCGATCACCTTGTCGGCGAGGGCGAGCGCGGGCATGCCCTGCGGGATGCCGTCGAGGACACTGGTGCGGTGCGGCTTCTCGGTCCGCTTCAGCTCGTCCCAGACCGCGATCACGTCGTCGGCGGTCTCGGCGGTCGCGTCGCCGAAGACGTGCGGGTGGCGGCCGATCATCTTGGCATTCATGTGCGCCGCGACGTCCTCGATCGTGAAGGGCTCGGCTCCGTCGGTGGCGAGATCGGCGTGGAAGAGCACCTGGTAGAGCACGTCGCCCAGCTCCTCGATGAGGTCGTCCCGGTCGCCCGCCTCGATGGCGTCGACGAGTTCGTGCGACTCCTCGATCAGGTAGCGCACGAGCGACTCGTGGGTCTGCTCGGCGTCCCACGGGCAGCCGCCCGGAGCGCGAAGGACGTGGACGGTGCGGATGAGCTCGTCGAGCCGGGGATGCGCGGTCACCCGGCCATCCTCGCATCCGCGGCCGACGGCGCTCCTCAGGCTCGGGCGAGGCGGCGCCGCGCGGTGAGCAGGCAGGCGAGCACCACGAACGGCACAGCGGCGACGAGACCCGGGGCGGCCGCGACTCCGACGGCCGCAGCGCCCGTCATGAGCACGCCGGCCAGGTTCCAGAGCAGCACGACGGCCCCCGCGCCGTCGCCGATCGGGAGCGGGACCGGGCCGAGCAGGGACGGGGGCAGCGGGCCTCGTGTCGCGTCCATCCCGCGCGCCGCGACCGCGACGACGGCCACGGCCACGGCGGATGCCCACGGGCCGGAGGCGAGGACGGCGGCGAGGACGAGCAGGCCGACTGCCAGCACGAGCGGCAGGATCCCGTGCAGGAGGAGCAGGTCGAGAGGGGCGGGGGCGAGGAGCGCGGGCTGTCCGGCGGTCGCGGCGGCGTGCCGGAAGCCGTCGCTCCAGACACCTGCTCCGCAGTACGCGAGGACGCCGGCGAGCACCGCGGGCAGGGCGAGCTGCGACGGGGGCGCCACGGCGGCCGCGGCGAGCGCGACTCCGGCGGCGGCGAGGGCCGCGGCCCCCGCGAGAGAACGGCCCGGCGTGCGCAGCGCGCCCACGGCATCGCGGACCGGCACGGCGAGGACGAACGGTGCGATCCGCACGGCGGAGAGCCCGCGGAGGCGGCGCGGGCGGGCCCGGTAGCCCCCGAGCGCGTCGGCGACCTCGCCGATCGCACCGCGGTCGCGCGTCGCACGCCACTGCCGGGACTGGGCGAGCACGAGCGGCCCGCGCACGGCGTCGAGCAGACGCGGCACCATCGCCAGCGCGAGGGAGGCGGACAGGGCGAGGGCGATCGCGGCGGAGAGGTCCGACCCGGTGAGCGCGGCCGAGACGACGGCTCCCGGCCCGACGGGCAGCAGCACCGCGAGGGCCGTCGCCGCGGCCAGCCCTGCGGACCGGCGCGGCGGGAGGCACTCGCCGGCGAGCCACGCGACCGCGAGGGTTGCCGCGCCCGCGGCTCCCGCAACGGCGGCGAGCGGCAGGGACGACTCCGTCGCCGCCGCGACCAGGACGGCGGCACCTGTCCCGGCGAGCACGACGGACGCGCTCGACAGCGCGACGGGTCGGCGGAGGACGAGACGCCGGGACAGATCGCTGGCGAGGAGCACGGCGGTGGGGTGCGGCTCGTCGACCGCCGGGCCGCGGACCCGGCCCAGGAGGACCGCGGCGGGCAGGAGCAGTCCGGCGACGACTCCGACGACCACCGGCGCCTCGAGGCCCGCGAGCGCCGGAGCCGGATCGCCGGCGAGCAGCGCGAGGGCGCGCAGCACGGGCAGCACGACGACCAGCACGGTGAGGGCGGCGAGGTAGCCGGAGTAGGCGCGGTCGCGAGGATCGGACCGGGAGCGGTGCAGGGCGCGGACCGCGCGGATCCGGTTCATCGGCGAACCAGCCGGAGCTCGCGCGTGGCGAGGCCGTCGGTCACCAGTGGGCTGTGCGTGGCGATGAGCACCGCGCGATCGCGTGCCGCCTCGCGCAGCACCTCGACCGCGAGCGGCACGCGGTCGACGTCGAGACGCTGCTCCGGCTCGTCGAGCAGGAGCACCTCGCTCGGTCGGGCGAGCACGAGCGCGAGGGAGACGAGCTGGGTCTGGCCCGAGGAGAGCTCGTGCGGGAAGCGGCGGGCGAGGGCCAGGAGTCCGAGGGAGTCGAGGCCCTGGACGGCACCCTCGCGGGCTGCGTCGAGCGTCGCGCCCCACGACAGCGCGACCATCGCGAGGTGCTCCTCGAGGGTGAGGTCGCGCTCGAGCGGCGGGGTGCCGACGAGAGCGGCGACGCGGCGCCGGTGCTCGCGGGAGCGCTCGTCGACCGGAGCGCCCGCGACCTCGACGGTGCCGGCGGTGGGAGCGGTCAGCCCGGCGATCACGCGGAGCAGGGTCGTCTTCCCGCTGCCGTTGGGGCCCGTGACGGCGACGACCTCGCCGGGCTCGACCTCGAGTGAGAGCGGCGCGAGCAGCTCGGCCCCGCTCGTCCGCACGGCGACTTCTCGGAGCCGGACGAGCGGAGCGCTCGCAGGCGCGGGTGCGGAGCGGCGGCGGGCGAGCAGCGGCATGCCTTCCATCCTGTCAGCGGTGACTCCTTGTGGCCGACCGGCATCAGGCGATGAAGGATCGAAGCCGCGCGCGGGCGTTGGCCTTGAGTCGGACGAGCGGCCCTCGTCCGGCAGACGATGGCACTCGATCAAGAGCACTGAGGCGCTCGATCTCGGCGGTCGCCCGCGCAAGGCGTCGCTCGAAGCACCGTCGGGCTTCTGCGATACCACCGGAACGCAGCGTCCAGCTCCTTACTCCACGCTCAGCCGCTCGTCGAGGGAGCAGTGCAGAAACACCCAAGAGGACGAGCACGGTGACGATACCCAACCCCACATGTAGTCGGCCGGACAGCATCTCACCAGCCGCGAATGCAAGCGCGAGCAGTGAGGCGACGACCGGACCGATAGCGCTCGTCACCTTCTCGCTCCGGCTCCGACTCGTGAAGCGAAGGAAGAGCCCGAGCACGTTCGCTGTCGAAAGCAGGCCCGCGATGAGGAAGAAGGAGAGCAGATCCGGCAACAACGTGAACGACGAAGGTCGCACGATGAGGTCGACAACACCGGCGGACGCCACAGCCGCAAGTGTGTTGGCGCAGACCACGACGATCGCAGCGTGCCTCGGCGCCTCGGAGAGGGCGCTCAGGCTCGCACCGGCCCACTCCTGCTCTCGGAGAGCCGACTCGCGACGCTCCTCATCGGCGAAGGCAATGAAGCTCCCCAGCTGCGCCGCCAAGAAGACGAGAACAGCGAATGCGGGAACAATGACGAGGAGCGATGCCAACTGTGCCGGCTTCTCGATGGCCGCGACGAGAACGAGAAGTATCGCTGGGACGAGTGAAGCCACGAGCAACTCGGCAGCAAGTCCGAGCATCCGCCGGGTACGCGATGCGGACGGTCGACCGCTCAAGTCCTGTCCCGCGATGAGCAGATAGAAGCTGAGGAGCACGGGAACGTAGACCCCGAAGGCCCAACCGATGTGTGCGAGCATCACGTTCCCGCCCTGAACGGCAGACGCGAATATCTCGCGGGGTCCTCCTCCTAGTGCGAGGACGAGCACGACGATCGCGACTCCGACGGTCGCAATGGTGCCGATCTCGGCGAGCGCCTCCTGGGACGAACGGGTCGGTGCGTCGTCTGGCGCGGTCGGTGTGGAGCGTGTTCTTCCCATGGAAGAAAAATAGAAGCGACCTCCGACAGCCGTCGCCGGGAATCTAAATGCGAACGAGCGGACTGCGCGTCGGAGGGGACTGACATAGGCGCCGCATCCGTCGGCCAGCGGAGTCCACATCCGCCGGTCATCGGGACGTAACACGACGCGGCTAGGGTCACCGCGGGGCGCATCCGGCGACCCGGAACAGGATCACCGTGCCCGACACCACTCCCCTCGATCGAGGAGCGCCGCCGAGCGCCGAGCTGCACATCCACATCGAGGGCACCATCGAGCCCGAGCACATCGTCGAGATGGCGCGCCGCAACGGAGTCGCGCTGCCGACGGAGGACATCGACGCCCTCCGCGCCCGGTACGCGTTCACGGACCTCGGCTCGTTCCTCGACCTGCACTACTCGAACCTCACCGTGCTGAAGACCGAGCGCGACTTCTTCGAGCTGGCCACCGGCTACCTCGACCGCGCGAAGCTCGCGAACGTGCGGCGCGCCGAGATCTTCTTCGACCCGCAGACGCACCTGGGCAACGGAGTGGCGCTCGAGACGGTCATGGCCGGACTCACGCGCGCGCTCGGCACGAGCCTGGAGACGCACGGGATCTCGACCGACCTCATCATGTGCTTCCTGCGCGATCTGGGCGCCGAGGCGGCCGACGAGATGCTGACGGCGATCCTCCCCTACCGCGAGCACATCATCGGCGTCGGGCTCGACTCGAACGAGGTCGGCTTCGGACCGGAGCTGTTCGTCGACGTCTACGCGCGGGCCGCGGCCGAGGGGCTGCACCTCGTCGCCCACGCCGGTGAGGAGGGCGGGCCCGAGACCGTGGCCGCGACCCTCGAGCTCCTGAAGGTCGAGCGGATCGACCACGGGATCCGCGCGATGGAGGACCCGGCCGTCGTGACGATGCTGCGGGTGCAGAAGGTGCCGGTCACCGTGTGCCCGCTGTCGAACGTGGCGCTGCGCGCGGTGGACACGATGAAGGACCACCCGCTGCCCGAGATGCTGCGCCAGGGACTGATCGCGACGGTGTCGAGCGACGACCCGCCCTACTTCGGCGGCTACGTCGACGCGAACTACCGCGCGCTGGTCGAGGAACTCGGCATGGACGACGAGCAGCTCGAGCAGCTCGCGCTCAACTCGTTCGACGCCGCGTTCATCTCGGCCGAGGACCGCGACCGCTGGAAGGCGGAGGTCCGGGCGCACTTCGGTCACTGACTTCTCCCGCGAGATACCACTCCGGTACGCCCGACACGGCGTGTCGCGTACTGAAGTGGCATCTCGCGGAGGGTCGTCGGGCTAGGAGTGGTCGTCGAGGTCGGGCTCGGCTCGGCCGAGGTCGGCGACCTCCTCCTCGGGGCGCGGGGCGATCGTCTCGTCGTCCTCGAGCTCGGGGATGCTCGGCTCGTCGGGCGCGGGGACGCGTGGCGGAACGGAGTGGTCGGCGGGTGCGGTCATCGTGGATCCTTCATTCGGGGTCGGTCAGCTCGCGACCGCGGCCGGCTCGGGGAAGAGCGCCTCGAGCAGGTTCGCGACCCAGTCGATGAGCGCGCGGTCGTTGAGCGGGACGCCGTCGACGACGGGCATCGGCACGACCACGGCGTTCGCCTGCTGCAGGTACTTGGCGCTCGGGTACATCCGGCGCAGCCGGACCTGGATCGAATCGGCGAGATGCGCCGGGGCGACCCGGACGTTCGAACCCATCGCGACGACGTCGCTGAGCCCGGCCTTCTGGGCGCGCATCCGCAGGCGCGACACGAGGATCAGGTTCTCGACCGCCTCGGGCAGCTCGCCGTAGCGGTCGGTCAGCTCCTCGACGACCAGCTCGACGCTGCCCTCCTTCGCGGTGGGCGACGACGCGGCCGAGAGCTTCTGGTACGCCTCGAGGCGCAGCCGCTCGCTGTCGACGTACTCCTCGGGGATCCGCGCGTCGACCGGCAGCTCGAGCCGCAGCTCGGTCTGGCCCTCGGCGACATCGCCGCGGAAGGTGTCGACGGCCTCGCCGATCATCCGCAGGTAGAGGTCGAAGCCGACGCCCTGGATGTGGCCGGACTGCTCGCCGCCGAGCAGGTTGCCCGCTCCGCGGATCTCGAGGTCTTTCAGCGCGATCTGCATGCCGCCACCGAGATCGGTGTTGGCGGCGAGGGTCTGCAGACGGTCGTGCGCCGTCTCGCTGAGCGGCTTCGTCTCGTCGTAGAGCAGGTAGGCATAGGCGCGCTCGCGGCCGCGGCCCACGCGTCCGCGCAGCTGGTGGAGCTGCGAGAGCCCGTACTTGTCGGCCCGATCGACGATCAGGGTATTCGCGTTCGGGATGTCGAGGCCGGTCTCGACGATCGTCGTCGAGACGAGCACGTCGAACTTGCGCTCCCAGAAGTCGACGATGATGCGCTCGAGCTGGGCCTCGCTCAGCTTGCCGTGCGCGACCGCGATGCGCGCCTCCGGAACCAGCTCTGCGAGCTGGGAGGCCACGCGGTTGATCGTCGAGACGCGGTTGTGCACGAAGAACACCTGGCCCTCGCGGAGCAGCTCGCGGCGGATCGCGGCGCCGACCTGCTTCTCGGAGTAGGGACCGACGAAGGTGAGGATCGGGTGCCGCTCCTCGGGCGGGGTCGCCAGCGTCGACATCTCGCGGATGCCCGTGACGGCCATCTCGAGGGTGCGCGGGATGGGGGTCGCGCTCATCGAGAGGATGTCGACGTTCTTCTTCAGCGCCTTCAGCTTCTCCTTGTGCTCGACGCCGAAGCGCTGCTCCTCGTCGATCACGAGGAGGCCGAGGTCTTTGAAGACGATGTTGTCCGAGAGGAGGCGGTGGGTCGCGATGACCATGTCGACGGTGCCGTCGGCCAGTCCGTCGATCGTCTCCTTCGACTCCTTCGCGCTCTGGAAGCGGCTCAGGGCGCGCAGGTGCACCGGGAAGCCGGCGAAGCGCTCCTGGAAGGTCTCGAGGTGCTGGCGCACGAGCAGCGTGGTCGGCACGAGCATCGCGACCTGCTTGCCGTCCTGGATCGCCTTGAACGCGGCGCGCACGGCGACCTCGGTCTTGCCGAAGCCCACGTCGCCCGAGAGCAGGCGGTCCATCGGGATCGGCCGCTCCATGTCGGCCTTCACCTCGTCGATCACGGTCAGCTGGTCG
>Ga0308159_1004919_pt1 | contig 11709 bp, 8 predicted proteins | sample PhyCR1_FD_201040 | JGI IMG/M metagenome (GOLD analysis project Ga0308159, IMG submission 201040) | Phyllosphere microbial communities from UC Gill Tract Community Farm, Albany, California, United States - DLSLC.R1 | ecosystem: Host-associated > Plants > Phyllosphere > Unclassified | place: USA...
GGGCTGATCGCGCTGCGGGCGAGGGGCGCGGAGCGCTTCCGCATCGTCCGCCGCCAGCTGCTGCCGCACGGGCTGTGGATCGCCGACGTCGAACAGCTGCCGCCGGACGTTCCCGTGGCGGTCCCGGAAGACCTCCGCAAGACCGCCACCGCCCTGGAACAGGTGCTGGCCCGCCTGCGCGACCGCAGCCCCGACGACGCGAGCCTGCCCGATCCCGGTGCGGAGCAGCTGGACGATTGCGGCTGGGTGGCCAACCGCTGGTGCGAACTGCTGCCGGTACCGATCGATCTGAAACAGCAGCTGATGCAGCTCGACAGCCCGCTGCTGCGGCTCGAACTGGTGGGCGACGTGCTGGACCGCACGGGCATCGCGCCGTGAACCCCGGCTGCGCCACCGCGCCGCTGCCGTGCGCGGATTTCGCGTGAACGTCCTGCAGGTCATCACCAAGGGCGAGGTCGGGGGGGCGCAGAGCCACGTGCGCACGCTGTGCGCCGAGCTGCAGGGCCGGGGCGTGCACGTCGAGGTCGCTATCGGAGGAACCCGGCCGGAGCCGCTCGCCATCGACCTGGACGCCCTGGGCCTGCCGGTGCACCGCATCGCCGCGCTCGGCAACCGCCTGCATCCCCTGCCGCTCTGGCGCGCCACGCGCGATCTGCTGCGCATCGTGCGCGAGCGCCGGCCCGATCTGCTGCACGCGCACAGTGCGATGGCCGGCGTCGCGGCGCGCGTCGCCGGTGCGCTGGCCGGTGTGCCCGTGGTCTACACCGTGCACGGCTTCGCCTTCAAGCCGGGCCATCCGCCGCTGCGGCGCGCCGTCGCCTGGGCCACCGAATGCCTGCTGGCGCCGCTCACTCGGCGGCTGGTCTGCGTCTCCGCCCATGAACAGGCGCTGGCCCGCGCATTGCCGCTGCCCCGGCGGCGCGTCCGCGTGATCGCGAACGGGGTGGAGGACCTGCCCCGCGCCGCGCCCGGCCCGGACCCCCTGGCCCCCACCGCCCCCCTCTCCGCGGTGATGGTGGCGCGCATGGCGCCGCCGAAGCGGCCGGACCTGCTGCTGCAGGCCCTCGCCCGCGTGCGCGACCTGCGCGGCGAAGAGCTGCCCGCCCGCTTCCTCGGCAGCGGGCCCGACCTCGCCGCTCACCGCGCGCTGGCCGGGCGGCTGAAGCTGCAGGCAGTGCGCTTCGAAGGCGACGTGGCCGACGTGCCCGCGCACCTGGATCGGCACGCGGTGTTCGTGCTGATGTCGGACCACGAGGGCCTGCCGATCTCGCTCATCGAGGCCATGCGGGCCGGCATGGCCATCGTGGCCAGCGATCTGCCGGGCGTGCGGGAACTGCTGCCGGACGCGGAGTGCGCACTGCATGTTCCACCGGATGCCGGCGCACTCGCGGAGGCGCTGCGGCAACTGATAGAGTCGCCGGCAACCCGCGCCCGCCTCGGTGCGGCCGCCCGGCGGCGCTACGAGCGGCACTACACCGCAGGACGCATGGGCGACGCCGTGCAGGCGCTATATGCCGACGCGCTGCGCGGCGCCCCTTCCCGGACCCCATGAACACCAGCATCCCGCACCGCGAGCTCGGCTCTTCCACGGCGCACCGGCAGGGCGCGGTCCTGCGCTGGGCGCTCGGCGGCACGGTGACGCTGCTGGCGAGCTACCTCATCGGCCTGGAACTGCAGCGGCGCGGCTGGGCCACCTACCAGTTCCCGCAGACGGTGCTCTGGTGCCTGATCCCCTATGCCGTCACGGCCCACTGGCTCTACAGCGGCGCCTACCTGCCGCAGTTCGAGGGCCGCAGCTTCCTCATCGTGGCCACCGCGGTGCCGTACCTCGCCACGCCACTGGGCTTCGCGCTGCTGCAGCGTCCGTATTCGCGCGGCGCCGTCCTGCTTTCCTACCTGCTGTCGGCGGCCTGGTTCCTCGCGGGGCACTGGCGGCAGCGCCGGTTGCACGCGCTGCGCCTCGCCTGCCTGGACGCCTCCGTCCCCTCGCGCCTGCGGGAACTGCTCGGCACCCCCGCCGGAGCGGGATTGCGCCACATCGCACTGCGGCCCTGGGCGGAATTCACGGCATCCTCGCCCGGGGCCCGTCCGGGGGCCGATGCGCCATGGGCCGGCGTGGTGCTCGACACCCGCACGCCGCCGGACGAGGCGCGCGAGCGCCAGATCTGCGCGCTGCGCCTGCAGCACGTCCGGCTCTACAGCGTGGAAACCGTGGCCGAACTGCTGAGCGGCCGCAAGATGCTGCCGGCCGCATCGGTCCACGACCTGTGGGCGCTGGATGGCCATCCGGCCTACGACAGCGTCAAGCGCCTGCTGGATGCGGCCCTGGTCATCGCCACGCTCCCGCTGTGGCTGCCGCTGTGCCTGCTGGTCGGGCTGGGCGTCAAGCTGGATTCGCCGGGCCCGATGCTGTTCTCGCAGATGCGCGTCGGGCGCAACGGCCGGCCTTTCCGGCTCTGGAAGCTGCGCAGCATGCGCACCGCCACGCCCGGCACGGAATCCGCCCGCTTCGCGAGCGTGGACGACGAACGCGTCACCCGCCTGGGCCGCTTCATCCGCCGCATGCGGCTGGACGAGTTGCCCCAGCTCTGGAACGTGCTGCGCGGCGACATGAGCCTGATCGGCCCGCGGCCCGAACAGGCGCAGTTCGTGGAGGCCTTCGCCGCGCGCATTCCCGCCTACCCGTACCGCCACCTCGTGCGCCCCGGGCTGACCGGCTGGGCGCAGGTGCAGCAGGGCTACGCAGGCAGCGAGGAGGAAACCAGCGTGAAGCTCAGCTACGACCTCTACTACCTGGAGCATTACTCGCTCTCGCTCGATCTGCTGATCGCGTACAAGACGGTGCGCATCGTGCTCACGGGCTTCGGCGCCCGCTGAAAGGCCCGACTTGGCCCGCACGTCCACCGCACCATTCCCGCCCCCCCCACCGCCACCGTCCCCGCGGCCGCCCCGCGTGTGCCTGCTGCGCGAGGACGGCGCCGTGGGCGGCGTCAACACGGTGATCGACGCGCTGTGCACGGGCCTGCAGCAGCGGGGATGGGGCCACCCCGACGTACAGGCGCTGCGCGGCGGGGGGCCGGCGCAGTGGTGGCGCGCCGCGCGCGACTGCGACGTGCTGGTCGCCACGAACGCCTTCCGCACGGCGCACGTCGCACGGCTGCTCGGGGCCGTGCTGCGCAAGCCGGTCGTCACGTGGGTCCACGGCCCGCTGCTGGAAGTGCTCGCGACGGCCGGCACGCCGCGGCTGCAGCGCGCCCGGCTGCGCTGGCTGCACCGCGGCACGGCCCACTTCGTATTCGTCTCGGAGGACGCGCGCAGGTCCATGGCCGCATTCCTCGGCACGGCACTGCCCGCGGGGCGGGCCCGCGTCATTCCGAACCCCCTGCCCTTCGATGCGCCCGCGGCCGCGGACCTGCGCCCGCCGAACCCGCCGAACCCGTCGCCGGGCGGCGTGGTGGAGATGGGCTTCGTGGGGCGCCTGTCGCCCGAAAAGGAGCCCGCGCGCCTGCTCGCCCTGCTGCGCAGCCTGCCGGAACGCTTCCGCCTCACCGTGGTGGGTGACGGCCCGCTGCGCGCCACGCTCGAAGCCGCGGGTGCCGATCTGGTGGCGCAGGGCCGGCTGGCCTTCGCGGGCGAGCGCCCCCGGGGCCGCACGCTGTCGCCCGAATGGCGGCTGACGGTGCTCACGTCCCGCTACGAAGGCAGCCCCGTGAGCGCGCTCGAATCCGTGGCCGCCGGCATTCCGTTCGTGGCGCCCGCGCTGCCGGCCTTCACGGAGGCCGCGCCCGGACCGGCCGCCTGCCTGCTCGCGCACGACGCCAGTGCAGAGGCGCTGGCCCGCACCGTGCAGGACGTGCTGGCCCTTCCGCCCGCACGGCTGCAGGCCGCGCTGGACAGCGTGCGGGCGCGCCATGCACCGGCCCGTTTCATCGATGCCTGGTGCGCCGCGCTGCAGGAGGCCGCGGACCGATGCTGATCCATTTCATCCACCGCGGCGACGCCTACCTGCCGGAACTCGCCGCATACGCGGCGTTTCTGGAGTCGCGCGGGCATGCCGGCCAGGTGCACCGCCACCTCGACTCCGTGCCGCGCGATGCGCAGGTGCTCTGGTGGATGTGCGGCCGGGTCGCGCCGGCCGAGGCGCAGCGCTTTCCCTCGGCCATGCAGGTGCACGAATACGCATCGGCCTCGGTTCCGCCGCTCGCGTGGATCAAGGACTGCGCCAAGCGCTGGCGGCAACCGCGGCCGCACTACCGCATCTTCCAGAACGACTGGGTGCGCGCGCGCCTGGACCCGGGCGACGGCGTGCCCTGGGAGCTGCGCGACATGGGCATCGACCCTGCGGGGTTCGCGCCCATGCGGCAGGACGCTGCGGCGCCGACGGCCCCGGCGGCGCCATCGCTTCGGCCCCATGATTTCGTCTACCTCGGCGAGATGGGCCGCCTGCGCCACTTCCTGCCGCTGTTCGACGGCCTGGCCCGGGCCGGGCGCAGCGTGCTGCTCGTCGGCGACCTGCCGGCCGGCCTGCGCGAGCGCCTGCTGCGCACGGGCCAGGTGACGGCCACGGGCCGGGTCGCGCACGCGGAAGTCCCCGCCTGGCTGCGGCAGGCACACTGGGGACTGAACCTCGTACCCGCCCGCGCGCCCTACGACCGGCAGACGTCGACCAAGCTGCTGGAATACTGCGCCGCTGGCCTGCCCGTGGTGAGCACCGACTACGCCTGGGTGCGCGGTTTCGAACGCCGCCACGGCGCCCGGTTCGCCTACGTCCCCGGTCGGGCGGATGCCGGGCGCTACGCCGCCCTGCTCGGCCCCGCGCTGGAGACCTGCGCCCCGGTGGTGCCGGACGTGCACGCGCTGGCCTGGCCGCACATCCTGGCCTCGCTCGGCATCTGGCGCCAGCTCGGGTTGGAGCCCGGCGCATGAAACTGCCGCGCGCCACGCTCGCGGTGGCCCTGGGCAGCGCGGTCTCGCTGGCGGCCCAGGCGCTGTTCAGCCTCGTCATGCTGCGGTGGTTCACGCCGCAGGCCGTGGGCACGTTCTCCGTCGTGGGCCAGATCGCCTTCTTCTGGATGACGCTCGCCCTGGCACAGAGCCCCCTCACGCTGCTGGCCGATGCGCACGTGCCCGCGCGCCAGGCGCTGCGCTCCGCCCTGGCGGCCAGCCTGCGCCGCATGCTCTGGCTCGCCCCGGCCGTGGTGGCCGCCGTGGCGTGGAGCCGGCTGCCCTCCCCGGCCTGGGCCCTGGCCTGGGCCGGCGGCCTCGCGCTGCTGCAGGGGGGCTGGTACCTCGCCCAGCCCTATGCCCTCAGGACGCGGTCGCCGCAGGCCGCCGCGCTCGCCAAGGCGGCGCCGCCCGTGACCGCGCTCGCGGTGGCCACGCTGGCGGCCCTGGCCTGGCCCGATGAACCGGTGGCGGGACTGCTGTGCGCGGCATTGGCCGGCTACGCCGCCGGGGCGCTCTGGCTGCTGCCGCCGCGCCGGGCCGCGCAAGCCGGTCCCGGCCCCGAGGCCGCGCGCGGCACGGAAGGCCCGGTGGCAGTACCCGCGGGCACGCAGCGCGACGGCCGCAGCATCCGCCTCCGGCTGGCCCACACGGCCGTGGATGCCCTCACCGGCGCGGGCCTGCTGATCGTCTGGCAGCGCACGCACGGCGCGGCCGACGCGGGCTATCTGGCGGTGCTGCTGCGCCTGCTCGGATTCGTGCCGGTGGTCGTGCACGCCTCGTGGGCCCAGGTGCTGCTCGCGGGCGGAAGCGGGCAGGCGGGGTCTCCGCTGCGCGTCGGCCTGGCCGGCGCCGTGGCGACCCTTGCCCTGGGCGCCGCCGGCGCCGGGGCCCTGTACGCAGGGCTGGCGCCCTCCTGGCAGGCTGCCCTGCCCTACGTGGCACCGCTCGCGCTCTGGCAGGCGGCGGCCTGCGTGCACGCCGCCTGCAGCCACCTGCCCTTCCAGCAGGGCCGGGCGACGGCGTTCTCGCGCACCGCCATTGCCGTGGCACTGCTGCAGTGGGCCCTGCTGGCGCTGCCGGCCTGGTGGCCGGGCGCGCCGATCGCGGCGGTGGCGCACGCCTGGTGCCTGGGCGCGGCATCGGCCGCGGCACTGCTCGCCTGGGCCCTGTGGATGGCGGGTTTGGGCAAACGGGGCGGCCAAACTTAAAATCCCCCCTTTTTGTCCGTTCCGTCTTTTCTCCCACCGCGCCTGCCTGCGGACCTCCATGTCTGAAAACCAACCTACCTCCCCGGCCCCTTCCCTCGACGACAACCAACTCATCGCCGAGCGCCGCGAAAAACTCAAGGCCCTGCGGGAGGCCCAGGCACAGGGCAAGGGCGTGGCGTTCCCCAACGACTTCCAGCCCGCGCACCATGCGGCCGACCTGCAGGCGCAATACGCCGAAACCGGTGCCGAAACGCTCGAAGGCACCCCCGTGCCCGTGCGCGTGGCCGGCCGCATGATGCTCAAGCGCGTGATGGGCAAGGCCAGCTTCGCCACCGTGCAGGACGGCTCGCTCGGCACCACCGGCGGCCGCATCCAGATCTACGTCACGCGCGACGCGATCGGCGAAGAGGCCTACGCCGCCTTCAAGCACTGGGACCTGGGCGACATCGTGGGCGCCGAAGGCACGCTCATGAAGACCAAGACCGGCGAGCTGTCGGTCCGGGTGACCACGCTGCGGCTGCTCACCAAGAGCCTGCGCCCCATGCCCGACAAGTTCCACGGCGTGGCCGACCAGGAGGTCAAGTACCGCCAGCGCTACGTCGACCTGATGACCGACGAGGCCGCCCGCAGGCGCTTCATCGCGCGCAGCAGGGCCGTGAGCGGCATCCGCGAGTTCATGGTGCAGCACGGCTTCCTGGAGGTCGAGACGCCCATGCTCCACCCGATTCCCGGCGGCGCCAACGCCAAGCCGTTCGTGACCCACCACAACGCGCTCGAGCAGGAGATGTACCTGCGCATCGCGCCCGAGCTCTACTTGAAGCGCCTCGTGGTCGGCGGCTTCGAGCGCGTGTTCGAGATCAACCGCAACTTCCGCAACGAAGGCATCTCGGTGCGCCACAACCCCGAGTTCACGATGATGGAGTTCTACGCGGCCTACTGGAACTACCGCGACCTGATGGACTTCACCGAGCAGCTCGTGCGCGACGCCGCCACGAAGGCGGCGGGCAGCCTGCAGCTCACCTACCAGGGCCGGGCGGTGGACCTGTCGCAGCCCTTCGAGCGCCTGACGATCCGCGAGGCCATCCTGCGCCACACCGAGGCCGGCGACGGCGTGGACGATGCCGCCTGGCTGATCGCCGCGCTGCGCAAGCTCGGCCTCTCCGAGGAGAAGAACCGCCTCTCCACCCGCACGCTGGCGGGCCTGCAGGTGCTCTACTTCGAGGAGACCGTGGAGGACAAGCTCTGGCAGCCCACCTTCATCATGGAGCACCCGACCGAGATCAGCCCGCTCGCGCGCGCCAACGACACGCGCCCCGAGGTGACTGAACGCTTCGAGCTCTACATCACGGGCCGCGAGTTCGGCAACGGCTTCTCCGAGCTCAACGACGCGGAAGACCAGGCCGCCCGCTTCCAGTCGCAGGTGGAGGCCAAGGACAGCGGCGACGACGAGGCCATGTACTTCGACCACGACTTCGTGCGCGCGCTCGAATACGGCATGCCGCCCGCCGGCGGCTGCGGCATCGGCATCGACCGGCTCATGATGCTGCTCACGGACAGCCCGAGCATCCGCGACGTGATCCTGTTCCCGGCCCTGCGCCGCGAGCACTGAGCGCCCCGGCGCCGGCCGCGCACCCGCGGACGGCCCGGCAGTCCGCGCCGGCGGCAGGCCGGTGCTACAGTGCTTCCACCGCTGCCGCGCACCGGGGCGGGCGCACCCGGCCGCGCCTGCCCTGCCCCGCTTCCATCCGAGAAAGAGGAAGGCCGATGACCACACTGCCTCCCGCCACGCCCGCGGCTTCCGCGCGGCCTGCAGACCTCCAGCCACCCGCCTCCGGGCCTTTCTCCGTGCTGGTGGTGGAAGACCAGGCCTCGGTGCGCGCGGCGCTGGTGGGCGAGCTGAAGCACGCCGGGGTCATCGACGTGATGGAGGCCGCCTCGGGCGACGTGGCGCTGCAGCTCTTCAAGCTGCGCCGCCCCGACCTGGTGCTGCTGGACATCCGGCTCTCCGACCACAACGACGGCTACTGGGTCGCGCAACAGATGCGCGAGGCCGAGCCGGGCGGATGGACGCCCATCATCTTCCTGTCCGGGCTGGACAGCGACCTGGATGTCTGGCGCGGCATCGAGGCGGGCGGCGACGACTACCTCGTCAAACCGGTGAAACCGATCGTGCTGGTGGCCAAGCTGCGCGCCATGCGCCGGCTGCTGGACATGCGCCGGCGGCTGGTGACGATGTCCGAAGAGCTCCACCTGGCCAACCAGCGCCTCAACGAGATGGTCGAGGTGGACCCGCTCACCGGCCTCGTCAACCGGCGCGGCTTCGACCGCATCCTGCACAGCGAGATCCTGGCCGCGCGCCGCGACGGCCTGCCGCTCACGCTGATGCTGTGCGACCTGGACCATTTCAAGCGCTTCAACGATACCGTCGGCCACGTGCAGGGCGACGCCTGCCTGCGCGAAGTCGGGCGGATACTGAAGGAAGTGTGCGTGCGTCCGCGCGATGCGGCGGCCCGCTACGGCGGCGAGGAATTCGCGCTCATCCTGCCCAACACGCCCCGCTCGGGCGCCATGACCTTCGCCCGCGCGCTCGGCAGCCTGATGGACCGGCGCGCCATCGCCCACCCGGACTCGCCCCTGGGCGCGAGCCTCACCCTCTCGGGCGGCATCACGACCTGCGTGCCGGACGACAGCACCAGCGCCGAAGGCATGCTGATGCGCGCGGACGAAGCGCTCTATGCGGCGAAGGCCCAGGGCCGCGCTCGCTTCTTCAGCTTCGAGATGCAGATGGATACCATCGAGCAGCTGCGCGGCTGAACGGCCCGGCGGCCGCCCGGGAACCCTCGCGCCCGGGAGCGCTCACCTGAAGGGGTGAGCCTGTCCGAACCGTCCCTTTCCCTCTCCGATCCGCTGAACGCCTTGCATCCCCTGTCCACCGCGCGGCTGCGCACCTACTTCCCCGACTGGATGCAGGAATGGCTCGACATCATCGTGCCGGGCCTGCAGATCATCCTCATCCTGGTGCTGGCGATGCTGCTGCAGCGCACGCTGCGCCGCCTGCTCGAGCGCGCCGGCCGGCACTACCACTGGCCGATCGAACTCTTGGTGCCGGTCACCGGGCTCGTGCGCTGGGTCATCATGGGCAGCGCGATCCTGCTGGTACTGGAGCGGCTGGGCGTCTCGGCCACCGTGCTGTGGACCGCGTTCACCGGCTTCGCGGCCGTGGGTGCGGTCGCATTCTTCGCGGCCTGGAGCGTGCTCTCCAACCTGTTCTGCGCACTGCTGATCTTCACCGTGGGACCGTTCCGGCTGGGCGACTACATCGAGGTGCTGGACACCGCGGAGAAGCCCGGGGCCAAGGGCCGCGTGGTGGACATCAACCTGCTCTACACCACGCTGGAGGATTTCCACGGCACGGCCGAGGTGCCGATGCTGCTGCAGATTCCCAATGCCCTGATCTTCCAGAGGGTGGTGCGGCGCTGGAAGGTGGCACCGCCCATTCCGGACGCCGTCCACCATGCCGCCACCGAAGCCGGCGCGGCCACGCCGGCGGCGGCGACACCGAGTCCCGCGCCCGCTCCGGCCGCGGCCGCCATGGCGCAGCCCTCCGCGGCGCCGGGCGCGCCGAACGCCTGAGCGGCGCCCGCGGCAGACGAAGGCCTCCCTCCGCTTCAGCGGCCCTCGCCGTGCGGCCTGTGGCCGCCGTCCTGGCCGTGCGGCGGATGCGGGGGCTCGTGCGGCATGCGGGCAGGCGGCGGGGCCTGCAGGACGCCCCGCAGGCTCTCGTGCATGGCCGCGGGGCGCGGCTCGGGCCGGGCTTCCGCCCGCGGGAAGGACTGCTGCTGCTGCGGCGGCGGGGCTGGGTGCAGCGCCGCCACGGGTGCCTCGCGCGGCGCGGCATGGACCGGAGACGCCGGCTCCGCCATGCGCGGCGCCGGCACCGCACGGACGGGGGGCGACTGCAGCGCATGGGCCATCGACGCCTCTCTCGGCATCTGCGCCTGGGCGGCGGCATCGCCCCGGAACGAGGGCCGCGGGCCTTCTCCACGCACCGGCTCCGCCAGGCCGCGAGGCTCCTGGAAGGGACGGGCCTGGAGCGCGGCCTGTGCCGGAGGAACGTCGGCGCGGGCCGGTTCGGGCCGGTTCCATCCCCGGTCCGCGGCGGATGGAGAGTGCACCGCCGCCACCGGTGCCGGAGACAGGGCCTGCCGCGGCGGCGCCCCGGCAGCAGGCGCGGCGCGGCCTTCGCGGTCGGGACCGCTGCGCTGCAGCGCCGCCCCGAGGCCCTGCTCCGGTGCTCCGCGGTGCGCGGCATCCACCGGCCGCGCCAGGGCCTGCGCCGGCAGCGTGGGCGCCAAGGCCCGGCCCTGCGGCTCCTGGAGCTGCGGCTGCGGCGCCCCGCCGGACGACGGCAGGCGCATCCGCGCCATCCGCTCGCCCGGCGGCAGCATCCCGACGCCGGGATGGCCCGGGGCTGCGTGGCCTTCGTGCAGCGCCGCAGCGAGCGGCCGCGCATCCGGCAGCGCGGCAACGGCCTGCGGCGGCCGGCCGGGCGCCATGGCCCCTGGAGGCGGCAGCCCTGCCTGCAGGCCGGCGCCCGAACCACCACCCGGCAGCATTCCCGCCACCGGCGAGGCCGCCCCCGGCGCACCGGCCGGCTGCCCCGGAGCGTTCACATAGACGTTGCGGTTGTTCACGGTGATGCGGTTGTGGATGTTCTCGATCACCGTGGGCGAGTTCGACACGTAGGTGGCGCCGCGGTAGAGCACGGCGGGGCCCCAGGCGGGCGGCGGCGGTGCGGGCCCCCAGGCCACCGGCGCGGGCGGAGGCGGCGGGCCCCAGTGCAGGTTCCAGGCGTCCCAGCCCCAGGCATGGTGGTGGCTCGCGACCGCGCCCACCAGCACGCCCGCGCCGAAGGCCAGCGCACCCACCGCCACCGGGTCGGGGCCGGTGGACACCGCCACGGGCGCCGGCGCGGGCACGGCCCAGCGGTAGCTCGGGTACACCGGCACCGGCGTGCCGTACACCACGGCCGGGTCGTAGCGCGGCACGTAGACGGTCTGCACCTCCGTGGGCTGGATGGTGATCACCGTAGGCGGCGGCGCGATCACCGCCGGCCCCTGGTAGAGCGCCACGGGCGGCTGCGCAGGCGCCGGCGGCGGAGGCAGGCTTCGAGCCTCCACCGTGGCGACGCGCAGGTGGGGCGACGCCTTCAGGGTACCGGCCTTCGCGGCACGCGCCCGCATCACCTGGATCGCGTTCATCACGTCGGAGGGGTCGTGGTAGTAGGCCTTGCCCAGCGCGGTCGTCCACGGCAGGTTGGCGGCCATCTGCTCCAGCACGTTCGGGAACGCCGTGAGCGATTTCACGCTCGGGTCCCAGGGTTGCGGGTCCACCGCCGCGGCCAGCGCGCCGCCCCGGGCGGACGGATTCTGCGCGAGCCAGGTTTCGGCGGCGCCGATCTGGTCGGGATAGGTCGCGCCCGCGAGGATCTGGGCCACCAGCCGGTCCGGATAGAGCGCGATCGGCGCCACCATCTGGTAGAGCGCATCCGCGG